>LHCFI01400__coassemble_1883_pt1 | contig 17724 bp, 15 predicted proteins | sample LHCFI01400__metabat2_low_PE_009 | metagenome-assembled genome bin LHCFI01400 | reverse complement strand
CGTCAAAGCCCATCTTGAGGGTAAACGTCTCGGCGCTGGCCGCCGCGGCCAGCAGCATCGTCAGCATCAGCAACATCGCAACGATCTTTTTCATGTTCATTTCCTCCATCGCTTTGTTTTCGTCCGGGATTGTGGATATAGTTTAGCACTTTATCTTAGTAAAGCGATAGCATAATACCATTGATTTCTGATGAATTTTGCGTTAATCTGCCATCTGCGTTCAGGGGCGCGGAAAAGATCAGCATCTCGTCAACAGCACATAAAATTTCACGCGAAAAATACTGAAAACCACATCGGAATATGTTATAATACACGCGTTAAAACTGAAAGGAAGCGAGGTCTTCTTCGATGCACTTTCACAGAGCCCATCGCGAGATGGACATGACGCGCGGCCCTCTCCTGCCCCAGATTCTCCTGTTTTCGCTGCCGCTGATGCTCTCGAGCATTCTGCAGCTGCTGTTCAACGCGGCGGACGTCATCGTGGTCGGCCAGTTTGCCGAGGACGGCGTCGCCGCACAGGCGGCGGTCGGCTCGACGAGCGCGCTGATCAACATGATCGTCAACCTCTTTCTGGGGCTGTCGATTGGCGCAAACGTCGTCATCGCGCGGGCGTTCGGCGCGAACGACTACAAGGGCATGTCGGACGCGGTGCACACGGCGATCCTCGCCAGCCTGATCAGCGGCGTCGTGCTGGCGGTATTCGGCTTCTTCATGTCGGAGACATTCCTGATCTGGATGGATACGACGGAGGAAGCGCTTCCGCTGGCGACGCTCTATATGAAGATCTACTTCATCGGCATGCCGGTCAACATGCTGTACAACTTTGGCGCCGCGGTGCTGCGCGCCATCGGCGACACGCGCCGCCCGCTGATCTACCTGACGCTGGCGGGCATCATCAACGTGGTGCTGAACCTGTTCTTCGTGATCGTGTTCCACATGGACGTGGCGGGCGTCGCGCTGGCGACGATTACCTCGCAGGCAGTCTCGGCCATCCTGGTGCTGATCTGCCTATGCCGCTCGGAGGGCGCGATCCGCGTCAACTTAAAGCGGCTGCACATCAACCGCAAGCAGATCGTGGAAATCGCCCGCATCGGCCTTCCGGCCGGCATTCAGGGCGTGTTCTTCTCGCTGTCCAACGTCATGATCCAGTCCACGGTCAACAGCTTCGGCACGATCAAGGTCGCCGGCAACACGGTCTCTTCCAACATCGAAGGCTTCATCTACAACGCGATGAATGCCGTTTATCAGGCCGCGATCACGTTCACCAGCCAGAACGTAGGCGCGCGGATGTACGCGCGCGTGCGCCGCGTCTGCCTGACCTGTCTGATGACCGTGACGGCGGTCGGCGTGCTGCTGGGCGGCGTTGCGCTGCTGTTCAAAGACTTCTTCATGGGCATCTACAACAACAACCCCGAGGTCATCGCGGCGGGCGAGACGCGCCTGTGGATCATCGCGACCACCTACTTCACCTGCGGCATCATGGACGTGCTCTGCGGCGCGCTGCGCGGCTTGGGCAGCACGGTGCTGCCGATGATCGTGTCGCTGGCCGGCGCGTGCGCGTTCAGAATCCTGTGGATCTGGTTTGTGATGCCGCTGGACTGGTCGCTCGACACGCTGTACATCTCGTATCCGATCTCATGGGTGCTCACCGCGTCTGTGCACGCAATCTGCTACGTCATCCGGCTGCGGAAATTCCCCGTCAGCGCCGGCAACGACGCGCTGAAGAGCGCCTGATCTTCTCCCGCTCATCTCCCGCGCGAACGGCTTCGTCCCCCGCGCGCTCCAATGGGCTTTTGACCGGCGCGGATGGTTTTGCCATCCGCGCCTTTTGATTGCACAGGATCTTAAACAGGCACAGAAAAAACCGCGCCCGGGAAACCCCGGGGCGGCCTTTTGCACGCACCATCAGTTGGCGTTCTCCTTGCGCTGCATCAGCACGGCTGCGACGACAATCGCGCCCTTGAACGCCTCGCGCAGGAACGGATCGACGCCGACCAGCGTCAGCAGGTTGTTCATCACTGCGATGATCAGCGTGCCGATCAGCGTGCCGGCGATCGAACCGCGGCCGCCGGACATGCTCGTGCCGCCGATGATGACCGCCGCAATGGCGTCCATCTCGTAGCCGCTGCCGGCGCTGGCATAGTCCATCGAGCCGATGCGCGCGATCTGCACGATCGACGCCACCGCCACAATCACGCCCATCAGCGCATAGACGCGCCGCTTCACGCGGTCGACGTTGATGCCCGAGAGCCGCGTCGTGCGCTCGTTGGAGCCAACGGCGTACACATAGCGGCCGAACGCCGTGTACCGCGAGACCACATGCAGCACGATCGCAAGCACCAGCCAGTACAGAATCGGCAAGAGCATGCTGTTGAGCACCGGCGCGCGAACGGCGCGGGCAATCTGCTTGAAGCCGTCCGGCAGCGTGATGCCCGGCTGCGACTGCATGAAGTACTGCGTGACCGAGCGGAAGATCTTCATCGTGCCCAGCGTCACGATAAACGGCGGCACGCGCCCCTTCGTGACCAGCACGCCGTTCATCTCGCCGAGCAGCAGGCCGAGCGCAAGCCCCGCGAACACGCCGATGACCACCGCCGGCGCGCCGGTGATGCCCAGCCCGGTCAGCAGGCCGGTCGCCTGTTCGTTGACCAGCACCATCACCATCGCGCCCACGGCGACCAGCGTCGAGCCGACGGCCAGATCGATGCCGCCGGAGATGATGACAAACGTCATGCCCAGCGCGATCATTCCCACATAGGAGTTGTTCAGCAGAATGTTCAGCCAGTTGCGGAGAAAGCTGCTCAGCCATTCCCCGAAGCTGGCGAAATCGAATCCCATCGCAATCGTCTGCAATACGACCAGCACCAGCAGCGCCATGCCCGTGCTGAACAGCGGGTTCGACTGCCACTGGCGGACAAACGCCCGCCCGACGTTTCTCCCCTTCTTTTCGCTCATTGCGGCGCACCCCTTTCCATCATACCGCGGCGGGCTCGCCGCTGGTTGCCATGTGCATCATGACCGTCTCACTCATCTGCGAGCGCTGCAACTCGCCGGCGATCGCGCCGTGGTACATCACCAGCGCGCGGTCGCACAGCCGGATGATCTCCTGCGCCTCGCTCGACAGGATGACGATCGCCACGCCCTCATCCGCCAACCGGAGGATGATGTCGTAGATCTCCTCCTTGGCGCCGACGTCCACGCCCTGCGTCGGATTGTCGAAGATCAGCACCTTCGGCCCCGCCGTCAGCCATTTGGCGAGCACGACCTTCTGCTGGTTTCCGCCCGAAAGGCTCGTGATCAGGTCGCTTGCGCGCCCCATCTTGATGTGAAGGCCCGCCTTCTGCTTCTCAAACGCCCCTGCGATGGCGGCGCGATCCAGGAGCGGCCCGCGGCGAAACCGCCCAAGCGTCACCAGCGAGCCGTTCTCGAGGATGGAGAGATCCTTGACGATCCCGTTTTCCTTTCGGTTGCGCGGCACATAGCCGATGCCCAGTTCGAGCGCGCGCGTCGTGCTCGGAATCCGAACCGGTTCGCCCTCGACTTCGACCACGCCTTCGCACCGCCCCAGCGCGCCGAACAGCACCTGGAACAGCTCCGACCGGCCGTCTCCCAGCAATCCCGTGAACCCCAGCACCTCGCCAGCGCGCACGGAAAATGAGATGTGGCGAAACCACGGCTCGCAGCCGACGTCCTTCGCCTCGAGCACAATCCGGCCGAACTTCCGCTTCTCCAGCGCGCGCCTGGCGCTGACCTCATGGCCGACCATGAAGTAGGCCAGCTGCTCGGTCGTCGCGCCGCGGGTGTCGCCATGGGCAACCATCTGCCCGTCGCGCAGCACCGTGTAGCAGTCGCAGACGGTCAGGACTTCCTTGAGCTTGTGCGAAATGAACACGATCGACACGCCCTGCGCGGACAGCGTGCGCATCATGTCGAACACGCGCGCGATTTCCACCTCGGTCAGCGAGGTCGTCGGCTCATCCATGATGATGACGCTGGCGTTTTGCAAAAGCGCGCGGGCGATCTCGACGATCTGCTTGTAGGAGGCGTCCAGCTCGCGCACCATCCGGCGGGGATCGATGTCCAGCCCGATGCGCTCGAACACCTCGCAGCTGCGCCGGCACATCTCCGCCGCGTCGAGCCGCCAGCCCTTCTTCAGCTCGCGCCCGATGAACATGTTCTCATAGATGGCCAGGTCGTTGACCAGATTCAGCTCCTGATGGATGAACGCCACGCCGGCGGAAAGCGAATCCGCGGGCGCCGCAAACCGCACGGGCTGCCCATCGAGCCGGATCTCGCCGGCGTCGGCCGGCAGCACGCCGCCCAGGATGTTCATCAGCGTGGATTTGCCCGCGCCGTTTTCGCCGATCAGCGCGTGGATCTCGCCCGGCCGAACGCAGAAGTCGACGCCTTTGAGCACGACATTCTGGTCAAATTGCTTGCATATGCCGCGCATTTCCAGTTTATAGGCCGCGTTTGGCACATTCCTTCCCCCTTCTGCGCGAGCGCAAGCCGCGCCTCATGCGCGCTGCGTCCGCGGCAAGCGGCGCGACCGCCGCCGCGCTTTGTTCCGCGCCGCTTGAATGGAATATCGAATGAGGGGTCATGACGGTTGTCATGACCCCTCAGCCCAATGGTCAATCAGTACGGGGTATTCTCGTCGAGGTACTCGGTGTAGTTGTCGCGATCAACCACGGCCGTCGGAACGGTCAGCGGAGATTCGACTTCCTCGCCGTTGAGCAGCGCGACCGCCATGTCCACGGCGTCCTCAACCATCGCCGGGCTGTACAGCGCGGACTGCACCCAGATGTTCTCGTACTCGGGCATCATGTTGAAGTACTCCTGGCATCCGCCGCCGCCGGTAATGACCTGGATGTCGGTGCGGCCAGCTTCGTCGATGGCCTGCAGCGCGCCGATGGAGGTCTCGTCGTCGAGCGAATAGACGGCGTCAATTTCCGGCTCGGCGGTCAGGATGTCCGCCATGTCGGCCAGGCCCGCCTCGCGGGTGAACTGGGTGGCGTACTCCTTGATCACGATGTCCGGAGCGATCTCGGCCATCGTGTCGGTGAAGCCCTGCATGCGCAGGTCGTTGACGGAGCCGGAGGTCGGCACGGTCAGCGCCACGACGGTGCCCTCGGTGCCGATCTTGTCGACGATGTACTCGGCGCCCGCGACACCCATGCCGTAGTTGTCGCCGGTGACCTTGTACACGCCATCGACAGCGATGTCGATGTCGAAGTTGACGACGATGACGCCGGCGTCAACGGCTTCCTGAATCGGATCCTCCATGCCTTCCCACTGCGGGAAAGCGACGATGGCGTCGGCTCCCCACACCAGCAGGTCGGACAGCTGGGTGGTCATTTCCTCGGCGTTGTTGCTGGTCGCGACCGTATAGTCGAGGCCCAGCTCCTGGCAGCGCTGCTCCGCATAGTAAGCGACCGCGGCGACCCAGCCATGGGTGACGGCCGGCGCAAGGATGCCGATCTTGTAGTCGTTCGCCGTCTCCTCCTCGGCGATCGCAGAGATGCCGAGGCCACCGACGAGCATCGTCAGAGCGACGAGCATGGCAAGGATTTTCTTCATGGTAAGTCCTCCCTTTCTCTATGAACCCTGTTTGGGCAACGCCTATATTATAACAAAACCACAACCTCTTTTCAAGACGTCCGGCGCAGTTTTGTACAAAAAAGTCCCCTTTTCATCCATTCCTCCTACCGGGAGAAGCCCTGAGCGCTTTATCCGGCTTTCCGCTGGCGTCCACATTTGGACGCCAGCCGGCGCGCATCGATTGCGCAAAAGACGGCCTGTCTGCGGTTGCCAGCCGACGCACCTCCGGTGGCCGGATCGCGCGCCATTCAGACGTCTCAGTGAAGAGCGTAAGTGCCCGTCGCGTTCTCACGCGGCAGGAGCCACTTGCCGTTCGTGAAGTCCGGAACGGCGACCGGGATGCTTCCGCGGGCGATGGACTCCTCGCTCAACGGCGTGATGGCCATCCACGCGGCGGCGTCGTAGACGTCGATCGGGGGCTGTTCGTTCCTCTGCACGCTCTCGACGAACGCGCGCAGAACGAGGAAGTCCATGCCGCCGTGCCCGCCGCGCTCGCCGATTTCATGATAGGCTGTCCAGATCGGGTGCTCGTATTCCTTCATATAAGGCGCATCGTCCTCGAAGTGGTGCATCCAGTCGCTCGGATCGTGCGGCGAGCGGCCGTCGATGTAGATGCCGTGGTTATCCTCCTGCCAGATGCCCTTCGTGCCGCGGACGACGCCGCCGCGGGAATACGGCCGCGGAAGCGTGCAATCGTGCTTGAGAAGGATCGTCTCGCCGTTGGCGCACTTGATGAGCGTCGTGACGATATCGCCCTCGTTCACCTGCGCGGACTGAAGCGCGGGATTGTCGGCGCGGTTCTCCTTCAGCCACTCGTGCAGGCCGCAGGCCTTGCTCGCCATGCTGACCAGGCTCACCATGCGGTTGCCGCGGTTGAGGTTCAGATACGTCGCGATCGGCCCCAGCTCGTGCGTCGGGTACAGCTCGCCGTTTCGGTGCAGGAAGTGATACTGGCGGTAGTGGCGGTTGACGTCTCCATTGCCGACCTCGTCGCGCAGGTCATGCGCGTAAGCGCCCTCGCAGTGCACGATCGTGCCGAAGAGTCCCTTCCGGATCATGTTCAGAAGGTTCAGCTCGTTTTCGCCATAGCAGCAGTTTTCGAGCATCATCACCGGGATGCCCGTCTCCTCGCTCTTGCGGACGAGGCGCCAGCACTCCTCGACCGACTGGCTTCCGCCGACCTCCATCGCGACGCGCTTGCCGCAGTCGAGCGCCTCAATGGTCTGCTCGATGTGCGTCTCCCAGCTGGAGAACACGAAAACGCAGTCGACGTCGTCCCGATCCATGCATTCCCGGGCGTTCGTCGAATGGAAGGGGCGCTTGCCGCGCGCCTTTTCGACCGCATCCGCCGCGGCCTTCGCTCGGTCTTCATACTTGTCACAGACGCTGACGATTTCAACGTCGGGCATCGTCAGCAGCAGATCCGTCTGCATCTTCCCGCGGCAGCCGTAGCCGATCACCGCCGCGCGAACGGTGGCACCATAATTGTCCAGCTTCATGGCATAAACCTCCCAGCGAAATCATTTTCTATCATTATGACATATATGGCGAAAATAATCAAGAGAAATATGGTTATCTATCTAAATTTATTGGGGGGGGTTGACTTTATTTGAAGATTATGTATAATAGAATCATTGGAAAGATGTGCGGATGGCTAATTTGCGTTGGAGGGGTGAAATGTTTGAGAAGAAACAGATAACACAGCGACAAAAGAGAGAGTGGACGGCGGCATACCTGATGATTGCCCCTGTGGTGCTGGGTGTGCTGATCTTTTTTATGATCCCCACGATCTGGTCGATCTACCTGTCGTTCACCGATGGTCCCGACTACGTCACCTACGAATTTGTGGGACTGCAAAACTACGCCGAGATGCTGGCGCCGGACTCCGGCGTCTGGCGCGAACTGCTCAACACCTGCTACTATGCGTTCGTGCAGGTCGCCCTTTCCCTGATCGTGAGCGTCCTCCTCGCAAACGCGCTGAACTCGAACATCAGGGGCCGCAGCTTCTTTCGAGTGGTCTACTTCCTGCCCTCAGTCACGATGGCGGCCGCGGTCGGCATGGTCTGGCGGCAGCTGCTCAACTCGCAGTACGGCATCGTCAATCAGTTTCTGGGGCTGTTCGGCATCAAGGGGCCGACATGGCTGACGGATCCGAACTTCATGATGCTGGGCGTCATCATCGTGGGCGTCTGGTCGAGCGCCGGCTACAACATGATCATCCTGCTGGCCGGCCTGAAGAACATCTCCAAGAGTTACTATGAGGCGGCGGAGATCGACGGGGCCGGCAGCTTCCAGAAGTTCAAGAGCGTGACGGTGCCGCTGCTCTCGCCGGTGCTGTTCTTCGTCTCCATCACCTCGATCATGAACGGATTCAAGATGTTCGACCTGATCTACACACTGGCCGGATCGGGTGCGACAGCGGAAATGTTCATGCAGTACTACCGCACAATGGTCTACGGCATCTACGAAAAGGGCTTCCTGTACCACCGTCTCGGCGAGGCCTCGGCGGAATCCATGTTCCTGCTGGTCATCATCCTGGTGCTGACGCTGATTCAGTTCAAGCTGCAGGACAAATGGGTGCACTACGAATAAAGGAGGCGAACGCAATGGCTGAAATCAAGCTCAAGGCACAACGGCAGCGCCCCCGCTTCCCGGTCGGCCGCCTGATCGTGTATGCCCTCCTGATCTTCTGGGCGGTCTTCATGATCATGCCGTTTGCATGGATGTTCCTGACTTCCCTCAAGACGCGGCCGGAGTCCATGCGAATCCCGATCCAGTGGCTCCCGGCAGAACCCCAATGGCAGAACTACGCCGAGGTCTTAAACAAATACGACTTCGGGCGGTACTATTTCAACACGATTCTCGTCACCGTGGTGACGATCGCCTATCAGATCGTCACCTGCTCGATGGCGGCGTATGTGTTTGCCCGGCTGGAATTCCCGGCCAAGAACTTCATCTTCATGGCGTGCATGACGGTTCTGATGGTGCCGACGCAGATGATCATCATCCCGCGTTTTTTGATCGTCATGAATCTCGGATGGCTGAATACCTTTGCGGGCATCATCATCCCCAACCTGCCCAGCATCTACGGCGCATTTTTCCTGAGGCAGAACTTCATGTCCATCCCCAGAGAATTGGACGAGGCGGCCATGATCGACGGCTGCGGATACTTCGGAATCTACTGGAAGATCCTGCTGCCGCTGGTCAAGAACGGCCTGATCGCCTTCGGCGTGCTGTCCACGCTGTGGTGCTGGAACGAAATGCTCTGGCCGCTGATCGTCACGAGCCGGGCGGACATGTATGTGCTCTCCATCGCGGTCTCCAGCATGCAGGGACAGCAGGGCAACAACCTGCCCCTTCAGATGACCGCAGGCGTGCTGGCCATGTTCCCAATGCTGATCGTGTTCCTGATCGGCCAGAAGAATCTGCTGGACGGCATCGCGCTCTCCGGCATCAAGGCATGATTCCTTTCAGGCAAGGCGCCTGATTGAGATTATTAGGAGGTGTTCCCATGAAGAAACTGTTGGTATTGACTCTTGCATTACTCATGGCGCTCAGCTCAACGGCATTTGCTGCGGTTGAACTCGAATTCAACTATTGGTCGAGCGAGCAGGAGGCGGGCATTACCGCCGTGGTCGATGCGTTTAATGCCTCGCAGGATGAAATTCACGTCACCGCGACCATTGTGCCGTGGGATCAGTTCTGGGAGAAGCTGTCCGTCGGTCTGCCGGCAGGCTCCGCGCCGGACGTGTTCACGATCAACGCCCTGAACGTCGTGGACTACGCCAAGAACGGCTACCTGCTGGACATCAGCGACCTGTTTGAGAGCGGCGCGGTCGACGTGAGCAAGTTCCCGCAGTCCGCGATCGACACCCACACCGTGGACGGCACGCTCTGGGCCGTTCCGAAGGACTACGATAACATCGCGGTCTACTACAACAAGTCCATGTTCGATGCCGCTGGCATCGAGTATCCGACCAACGACTGGACTTGGGACGAGTTTATCGAAATCGCCAAGCAGCTGACGGATGTGGACAGCGGCATCTACGGCGCCGCGCTGACGCCGAACGGCCAGTCCCTGGTCTACGACTACATCGCCGGCAATGGCGGCGAGCTGTTCGACGAGGAAGGCAACTGCGTCGTCAACTCCCCGGAGAATGTCGAGGCGCTGACCAAGATCGCCGAGGCGTTCCTCTCCGGTGAAGTCTGCCCAAGCGTCGAAGCGATGGTCGAAATCGACGCCGACACCCGCTTCCAGTCCGGCATGGTCGCGATGAACTTCGCCGGCAGCTGGATGGTCGCCGAGTACGTGGAGTGCTGGGGCGACGACCTCGGCATCGTGGCGCTGCCCGTCATGAAGGAACACAAGACGACCTCCCACTCGCTGGGCTGGGCGGCGGCCGCCTCCACGGAACATCCGGAAGAGGTCAAGACCTTCCTGACCTATCTGGGCAGCGAGGAAGCCGGCGAGCTTCTCTCCACCGTCGTCATCCCGGCCTATGAGGGAACCGACACCATGTGGTCCGACCGGTACATCGAGTATGGCGCGGACGTCTTCACGACCGCCGCCGCGGAGGGCTGGACGGTTCCGCTCCCGGCTGCGTCGAATAACGCCGCCGAGGTGTATGATACCTTCGACAACTACATGTCGGAAATCCTCTCCAGCGGCGAAGTCGAGAGCAATCTCGCGGCGCTGCAGGACGAGATCAACGCCCTGATCGCCGAATAACCGGCGCCAGCGAAAGGCGGGATTCCCCGCACACAAGCGACAGCCCGCGGTTCCAAAAGGAGCCGCGGGCCTCTTTGTGTAAAGCACTGGTGCATTTCATCCGCAATTCCACGCCAGTCACAGGCAATCTTTTCGCGCTTTTGGCAAGCCGTCAGGTGGCGAACGCCCCTCTACTCCCTCTCACCGCCAAAATGCACTGTCTCGTCAATTCTCTCCTCTGAAATATTACGCCACGTCATCCGCGCCTCAATCCGGCCGCGGCCGGCGCAGCGCATAGAGCGCCCAGCTGACCGTCTCCCGTCCCCTTGCGCGCAGCCGCGCGCCCCGGCGATTGGGCGATGCCGCCGCCACGCCGGCCGCTCGCATTCCCAAGTCCGCCGCGATCCACAGGGCGCGGGTCAGGTGATAGTCGCTCGTCACAACCGCCGCCGTCGTCCATCCGCGCCCGGCCATGATCCGCCGTGCGTTGACAAGGTTCGCACGCGTGGAGGCCGAATCCGCATCGACCTCAATCTGCAATTCCGGAACGCCGTTTTCCACAAAGAACGCCCGCATGACCTCGGCCTCGGCGCAGGGTTCGTCGCTTCCCCGCCCGCCACAGGCGACGATGCCCGGCGCGCCGGTCTCCCGCCACAGCGCAAGCGCCCGCTCGCAACGCAGGCGCAGCGTCTCGCTCATCCGGCCATCCGGCCAAACCCGCGCGCCCAGCACGATCAGGCAGTCTGGCCTCCCTTCAGATGACCCGACCGCCCTCCGGGACGGCCCGGCGTTTTTCGCCTCGACGCCCAAATTGGCCCCGCGCGCTGAGCGCCGAGCTGCGCAATTCGCTCGCTGTGATTCGCGTCCCCTCCGCCGCGCGCAGGCGCAGACCGCCGCGAATGCACCCGCGCCGCACAAAGTGCATAGCACCGCCAAAACGCACAGAATCCACACCCACAGCATTCAGCTTTCCCCCTTTCACCGTGCAAACCCGACCTGCTGCAATTCGCGTTCCCTCCGCTGCGCGCAGACGCAGATCATCGCGAATATGCCCATGCGTACAGCACGCTCAGCGCCGTCAAAAGGCACAAAATCTGCGCCCACAGCATCGAATCCTCGCCTTTCGCCGTCCATAACCGGCCAGCGCGATTTGCATTCCCTATGCCGCGAGCAACCAGCTTGCTGCAATTCGCATTCTCTCCGCCACTGCAACCAGCCCGCTGCAAACGCCGGGCGCGGCGGTCTGCATGAAACCGCCGCGCCCGCACAGTAAAATCCACAGTCCCCGAGCGAATCATTCATCGTCGCTCCACGCGCTCTCCGCGCCGAAGCCCTTCGGAATCTGTCTGATTCCAATAAACATGCAATTTCTTGGAACGAAAAGCTCGCTCGAATTGCAAATTTCCCCTCTTTTCGCGCTCTTTAGAGAATTTCAAAATCCACGTCTGGGATGCGCAGTTTCAGTTCGTCGAGCATATCCCAGCCCTTGTAGTCTGCCGCGCGGCCGGCCACCAGCACACCGGCATTGTGCTCCCGCGCTTGCCGCGCGATGGTTCCGATGACGTCGTCGTTCTTGACGACCATCATGTCTGCGCCGTGCGCGACCGATACGCTCAACAGATATTCCAGCGCCTCGGCTTCGTTTGCATAGCCGAGCACGCGATTTCCCGCTCGCGCCACATGCAGCACGCAGACCATTCCGCCGCTGGTTTCGGCAATCCGCGCGCCAGCGACGATCAGCCGCTCACAGCTGAGCTGACCTGTGACGCAGACGAGCACGTTCTTCTTCTCCATTTTTCTCTCCTATCCGCCTGTAAAGCCCCGGGTCAGACGACGTCAACCTCCTTGATGTGGCGCCCGAAGCAATTCAACCGCACTTTTGTTCCCGGCGCGGGAAAGCCCTCGGCCTTCGACGCGTTCAGGTATACGATCCGCTCGTCGTCCTCATCTTCCAGCAAAATGCGCACCGGCAGCACGCGCACGCCGTCCTGAAGATCCTCCTTGTCCGAGATCTCGACGATCGTACCGGCCATCTCGCGGCTCAGCCCCTCCTCCATGTCGCCGAGAAACCGGCGGTAGCGGATGCAGGGATAGAGATACACGCCAAACGCAAAGCACACCGTCGCCACCAGCAGCACCGCCGAGGCCATTGCGCCGGCCTGCGTCCGAACGATCATGCTGGCCACATAGCCCGCCAGCCATACGAGCATCAGCGGAATGAAGATCAGACAATAGCGCCGGATCCTGTGCCCAATTTCCACCATATCCTGTCGAGTATACACGAAAAAAGACCTCCGCGTTTTTCAATACTATACCATTCTTTTGGCCGCGCGTCAAGCCGGAGCCGAAAAATTCACGCCCTGTTCACGCCCTGCCAGCCGATCGCGCCGAAGCACTCCGGGCGGTGAAAGTCCGGCTTCGGCCAGACGACGGCGTTCCAGCTGCCGAAGTGCGGGTGGATCGACTCGTCGCACTTGTAGAAGTTTCCGGCCATCGCCTCGCCCGGCACGGGCGCGCGGCCGTAGAGCGCGCGCAGCAGCGCGTTCGGCACGCGGTACGCCACCGCCCACCAGCCGCCGCGATGCTCGCTGGCGCGAATGTCCATGCCCTCGGGCAGCGAGGGCAAATTGCTGCGCTCCGCGCGCGACGCGCCAAAGCCGATCAGCGCCACGCCGCGGGGATTGACCTCGATGTTCAGATAGCGCGGATCGTCCGCAAACGGCTTGAAGAACCACTCCAGGCAGCTGTCGCAGCAGACCCTGCCGTTGAATTCCGTCACCGTCGCGGCGATCTCGCGCTCCTTCGCGCACAGCAGCGCGCAGAAGCCATCGTCCTCCCAGCCCACATAGGCCCGCGCCTCGGGGCAGTAGCCGCTTTCGTCCCAGACGAACTGATCAATCGGCGCATATTCGCGCTCGAGGCAGAACGGCTCGCGCGCGGGATCGAATTCCCGGCCGGACAGCGCCGGCAGCGCCGCGCGCACCGGCGCGAGGAGATACGTTCGCATCTTTGTTTCCTCCGTCATTCTCCGCCGCCCGCCATTTCCAGCACGTCCCAGATGCGCTGAAGGTCGTCGGCGTTGTAATAGTACAAGGTGATCTTGCCGTTGTTCTGGTCGCCGTCGAGCTTGACCCGCGTGCCGAACAGCTCGCGCGCCATGCTCTCGAGCTGGCCGAACTGCGCGTCGCGCGCCGGCTTCGGCTTGCGCGCCTCCTCCTTGACCGGCTGGGCGCAGATCCGCTCGAGCTGGCGCACCGACCAGCCCTGCTGCACCGTCAGGTTCGCCAGCTGGATCTGGCGCTTGCGGTCGACGGTCACCAGCGCGCGCGCGTGGCCCGCCGACAGCTTGCCGTCCACCAGCATCTGCCGCACCATGTCCGGCAGCGTCAGCAGCCTGAGCAGGTTGGCGACCGCCGGCCGGCTCTTGCCCAGCCGCTCGGCGACCTTCTCCTGCGTCAGCCCGGCCTCGTCCATCAGCCGGCGCACGCCCATGGCCTCCTCGATGGGATTCAAATCGTCGCGCTGAAGGTTTTCGATCAGCGCGGCCTCGAGGCGCGTCTGCTCGTCCCAATCGCGGACGATGGCCGGAATCTCCTCCAGCTCCGCCAGCCGGGAGGCGCGGTAGCGCCGCTCGCCGGCGATGATCGTAAAGCGGTCGCCATTGGGCGCGACGATGATCGGCTGCAGCACGCCCACCGCGCGGATGGACTGCGCCAGATCGGCGAGCGCCTGTTCGTCGAACGAGCGGCGCGGCTGTTCGCGGTTGGGATCGATCAGCCGGACCGGCAGCATGCGCACCTCGTCCGCTTCGCGCTCCTGCGGCTGCGGGCGGCTCTCCTCCTGTTCCACCGCGTCGCCCAGCAGGGCGCCCAGTCCCCTGCCCAGGCCGCGCTGTACCTTCTTGGCCATGCTATCCCTCATTTCTCCGAATCAATTCTTTCGCCAGCGCGCGATACGCCTGCGCGCCGCTGCACCGCCCGTCGTAGAGGTGAATCGGCAATCCGTAGCTCGGTGCCTCGCTTAAGCGAACGTTTCGCGGAATCATCGTCTCGAACGCCTCTTCGGGGAAGTGCTCGCGCACCTCCTGCACCACCTGCGCGCAGAGGTTCGTGCGCGCGTCGTACATCGTCAGCAGGATGCCCTCGATTCCCAGCTGCGGGTTGAGCTTCTTGCGCATCAGCTTGATCGTGTTGACCAGCTGGCCGACGCCCTCGAGCGCATAGTATTCGCACTGGATCGGGATCAGCACCGTGTCCGCGGCCGACAGCGCGTTGAGCGTCAGCAGGCTCAGGGACGGCGGGCAGTCGATGAACAGATAGTCGTATTCATCCGCCAGCGGCCGCAGCGCCTCCTTGAGCAGCATCTCACGGTTGTCCATGCCGACCAGCTCGATCTCCGCGCCGGCCAGCTCGATCGCCGAGGGCATCAAATCGAGCGAATCGCAGCCCGTGGCGACCACGGCCTCGCGCGCCTCGCAGGCGCCGATGAGCACGTCGTAGACTTTCGAGCCGTCCTCGTGCGCGCGGCCCAGGCCGCTGGTCGCGTTGCCCTGCGGATCGATGTCCACCAGGAGCACCCGCTTGCCCTGCTCCGCCACGCACGCGCTCAAGTTGACCGACGTCGTCGTCTTGCCCACGCCGCCCTTCTGATTGGCTACCGCTATGATCTTACCCACGCGCCTTCACCCGCTCCATCGTATCTTCCTATTCATTATAAAACATTGCGCGGCGCAACACAAGCCCCAAAGTTCGAGGAATGCGTAACTTTTCGAATGCGGCGCAGATCCAGACAGGGATACATATGCCCTTCACCGGGCGGATATGCGCGCGCCGCATTCAATTCTTCTTCAAAAATCAACGATTCCGCGCGATTCGACGCCCGCGCCGCGCGGTATATAGGCTATGGGCGCGCAGTGCGCCCGACCGCGAGAACGATTCCGCGAAAGGAGAGGATCTCATGCTGAAATTCGCCATGTTCGACACCAAGCCCTATGACCGCCCCGCATTCGAGCGCTATGCAAAGGCCAACGAAATCGAAATCAAGTTCTACGAGACGAAGCTGACCGCCGATACCGCATCGCTCGCCGAGGGATTCGACGGCGTCATTCCGTTCGTCAACGACGAGGTCGACGCGCGCGTGATCGACGCGCTCCACCGCTACGGCATCCGGCTGATCGCCATGCGCTGCGCGGGCTACAACAACGTCGACGTCAAGGCCGCCTACGGCAAGGTCCACATCCTGCGCGTGCCGGCCTATTCGCCCTATGCCGTGGCCGAGCACGCGATGGCCATGCTGCTGACGTCCATCCGCCGCACGCACAAGGCCTACATCCGCACGCGCGATTTCAACTTCTCGCTCTCCGGCATGGTCGGCTTCGACCTGCACGGCAAGACGGTCGGCGTGGTCGGCACCGGCCGCATCGGCCGCGTGTTCATCGACATCTGCCGCGGATTCGGGATGCGCGTCATCGCCTACGACACCTTCCCCGCAAAGGACGCCAGCATCGAATACGTCCCACTGGACGAGCTGTTTGCCAACAGCGACGTCATCTCGCTGCACTGCCCGCTGACCGACGACACGCGCCACATGGTCAACGCCGAATCCATCGCGAAGATGAAAAAGGGCGTCGTGATCGTCAACACTTCGCGCGGCGGGCTGATCGACGCCGAGGCGCTGCTCGCCGGCATCAAGGCCCGGCACGTCGGCGCGGCCTGCCTGGACGTCTACGAGGAGGAGTCCGACATCTTCTTCGAGGATTTCTCCGGCCATATCGTCGACGACGACACGCTCGCGCGGCTGATCTCGATGCCGAACGTGTTGATCACGTCGCATCAGGCGTTCCTGACCGAAGAGGCGCTGGACAACATCGCGCGCACGACCGTCGAGAACATCACCGGCTTCTTCGCCGGAAAGACCAGCGCAAACGAGGTCTGCTACCACTGCCCCCGCCAGAGCGAATGCCAGTCCGGCCATCGGACGCCCTGCTTCTGAGCAAAGCAAAGGCTTTTCCCGGCATCCGGGAAAAGCCTTCTTTTATAATAGGAAATGATTTTGCAATTGCGGGAACTTTCCGGCCCGACTGCCGGAGAATTCGCAGGCCCGGCGCGACAGGTCGGGGATTTGCGGCGGCGAGACGGCGGAAAGGTCCCGAAAGTGCGTCTGAGGAGTCCTCAAGCGGACTTCGGAAGAAGATTACTCCGCCGCACCGCCGAAGGTCGCGTTCAGCTCCTCCACCGCGGGATCCACGATGTACGCGTTCTCCGCGATGACATTCTGCCAGTTCGCCTCGAGATCGCCCTCTGCAACGATCAGGTTGGCCTCGAGGGTCTGATAGTCGATCGCCGTCAGCGCGGTCTGGGCATCGCTGGAGAAGCCATAGCTGATCCAGTCGCGTTCGACGATGCTGTCATCGGCCAGCCGGCTGAGCTTGGCGTTGTAGACCGCATTGAGCTGCTGCGCGTAGAACAGGGCGTCCTCGCTGGCATCGACCGGCTCGGGGTTGAATCCATTGTCGTCGCCGCAGGCGCCGAGCAGCGTGTAGACCGGCCAGAAGTTGGAATCGCTGGTGCGGCTGTAGAGTTCGGTATCATACAGCATGTAGCGATCGCCGTTCTCGTCGAAGTCCCAGTCAATGTAGCGCATGCCATTGCAGCGCAGGTCGGCGCCGTTGTCCGAGAGCATGAAATCCACGATGTCCATGTAGCGCTCGAACACCGCCTCGTCGATGTCCGCGGAGAAATAGGTCACGCCCCAGAAATTGTCGTTGGCATAGTCGTGATAGTAGCCGTCCTCGCCGATGATCGCGGCCTGATGCCACGCGGTATCGTCCAGGCCGAGGTTGTCCCTGAAGCCATCACGGACGTTCGCGCAGATGCTGCCGGGATTGAGCACCGCGCCAGCCACGCCGGAAATGCAGAAGGTGTTCAGCGCATCCGTCTCGGTATAGACGTAGAATTCGGGACTGATAAGACCCTCGTCATAGGCGGTCTTCCACAGCTGGAGTCCCTCGAGCGTCTCCTGATCGGAGAATCCCCAATGATACTCACCGTTCTCATCGCGATAGATCTGGTTGAACTGCGGATAGTTCGACTTCAGGAACAGGTTCGCCAGATAATTGGTCTCGCTGACGATCGGAATGAGGTTCGAGTCGACGTTGCCCGGATCCTGCTCCTTGATGAGGCGCGCGTATTCGAGCAGCTCGCTGGCCGTATAGGCATCCTTGATCTCGAAGCCGACCGCATTGGCCCAATCCTCGCGGATGTAAACGGAGTCATGGTTGACGATCGTATCGCCGGGATAGTAGTGATACATGACCACGCGGAACAGGCCATAGGTTCCGTCCACCTTTTCCTCCAGCGCTTCGGCGACCGGCACGAGGCTCTGTGCGTGGGCGATGTTCGGCCAGCGCTCCTCCC
>LHCFI01400__coassemble_1865_pt1 | contig 18155 bp, 19 predicted proteins | sample LHCFI01400__metabat2_low_PE_009 | metagenome-assembled genome bin LHCFI01400 | reverse complement strand
GAGCGAAGCGAGGATATCCCCAGCCTCCTGAGCATTATGATCAGCGAATGCAATTATCAGCTCGGCAAACAGGTGTTTGACACGGAAGACGGCGTGGTCGAGCTCCTGCAAAAGCACCCATGGCCCTTCAACTTCATTCAATTCAGGGAACTCGTGCGCAATGCGGTGATGATGAGCAAATCCTCTCATATCTCGCTTTCCACCATTCAGATGCTGCTCGGCGATCTTCAAGAGACGGGCCGCGATTCCGCAAGCAACGGGCTGGACCTGAACAAGACGCTCGAGGAGATCAATCAGGACATCATCCAACAGGTGCTCAAGGAGGAGAACTACAACTACACCCGCACCGCCGCGCGGCTGGGCATCAGCAGAAGCTCATTGTGGAGAAAGACAAAGCAGTAGCTTCCGCAGCATCCCCGCAAGCGCACCCCGCCTTCCCCCACGCAAGTGCCGCCGGGAATGGTTTCAGCGCGAAAGGGTTTCGGCCCTCTCGCGCTCTCTCTTGTTTTCTGTCAGACTGCGCAGCGCTCTCCAGGCGAAAGCCTCATGCCGGAGGAGCGCGCAATTTTGCATCCGGAAACTGAGTCTGCTGCATATTTTACGATTATTTAATCAAAAATACACGCGGTTTGCATTTCTCCACGCCTCATCCATCCATATAATTGTATACAAGTATTCAGGAGGACGATGCGTATGTTGGAAATATCGCCGAAAACAAATTTGCTGGAGCAGAAGAATTACCGCTACTCCCTGCAGGACGTCGACAAGCCCAACCTCTACCGGGACATCTACGACTACGAGAGCGTGCCGAAGGTGCCCTTCAACCACCGCCGCGTGCCGATGAACATGCCCGAGGAAATCTGGATCACGGACACGTCGTTTCGCGACGGGCAGCAGTCGGTCGATCCCTACACGCCGGACCAGATCGTGGCGCTGTACAAGCTGATGAGCAAGCTCGGCGGGCCCTACGGCATCATCCGCCAGACGGAATTCTTCATCTACAGCCAGAAGGACCGCGAGGCCGTCGAGCGGTGCCGCGATCTAGGGCTGCGCTTTCCGGAGATCACGACGTGGATCCGCGCCACGAAGGAGGACTTCAAGCTGGTGCGCGATCTGGGCATCCGCGAGACGGGCATCCTGATGAGCTGCAGCGACTATCACATCTTCAAGAAGATGAAGCTCACGCGCAGCCAGGCCATGCACAAATACCTGGACACCGTGCGCGAGGCGTTTGAAGCGGGCGTCATGCCGCGCTGCCATTTGGAAGACATCACCCGCGCGGACTTCTACGGCTTTGTGGTGCCCTTCGTCAACGAGCTGATGAAGATGTCGCGCGAGGCGGGCATTCCCGTGCGCATCCGCGCCTGCGACACGATGGGCTATGGCGTGCCGTACAGCGAAGTCGCGCTGCCGCGCAGCGTGCCGGGAATCGTCTACGGCCTGCAGCACTACTCCGACGTGAGCAGCGAAATGCTCGAATGGCACGGGCACAACGACTTCTACAAGGCCGTCTGCAACGCCGCCACCGCGTGGCTCTACGGCGCGTGCGCGGTCAACTGCTCGCTGCTGGGCATCGGCGAGCGCACGGGCAACATCCCGCTCGAGGCGATGGTGTTTGAATACGCCTCGCTGCGCGGTTCGCTCGACGGCATGGACCCCACGGTCATCACCGAGATCGCCGAATACTTCAAAAATGAAATCGGCTACGAGATCCCGCCGATGACGCCGTTCGTCGGCCGCTATTTCAACACGACCCGCGCCGGCATCCACGCCGACGGCCTGCTCAAGGAAGAGGAAATCTACAGCATCTTCAACACCCGCAAGCTGCTCAACCGCCCCGCCGGCGTCATGATCAGCAACACCAGCGGGCTGGCCGGAATCGCCTACTGGCTCAACGAGCACTACGGCCTCTCCGGCGCGGACGCGGTGGACAAGCGCGACCCGCTGGTTGCGCGGCTCAAGGCATGGGTGGACGAGGTTTACGAGGGCGGCCGCACCGCCGCGCTGTCGCCCAACGAGCTGGAGCGAAAGGTCAACGAGCTCAACGGCGGGCCGCTTGGAAAGAAGGAGGCAAAGTAAGGCATGGATCACCGGACAATTTCCATCGCCGATCAGGTGTTTGAAATCCTCGAACGCGACATCCTCACCGGCGTCTACGCGCGCGGCGAGGTGCTGACCGAGACGAAGCTGAGCGAAAAGCTCGGCGTGAGCCGCACGCCCGTCCGCGAGGCGCTGCGCCGCATGGAGCAGGAGCGGCTGGTCGTCGGCACCTCGCGCGGCATGCGCGTGGTCGGGCTGGACCGGCGCGACATCGACGACATCTATGAGATCCGCTCCCGCGTGGAGGGACTGGCCGCCCGCCGGGCCGCCGAGCGCGCCGGCGAGGAGGAGCTCGAGCAGCTGAAGCACCTGCTCGACATGCAGGAGTTCTTCACTCTCAAGGAGGACGGCACGGGCATCATCGACACGGACAACCACTTCCACGAGATGCTCTATCGGATGAGCGGCAGCCTCGTGCTGCACGATACGCTGCTGCCCCTGCACCGCAAGATCGTCAAATACCGTCAGGTCTCCGTGGGCAACAGCATCCGGGCGAAGGAATCGTTCGAGGAGCACAGGGCCATCTACGAGGCCGTCGCCGCGCACGACCCCGACCGGGCGGAGGAGCTGCTGCTGCGCCACATCGAAAACGCACGGACGAGCATCATGTCTCAGGAGGAGAATTGACATGGGATACACCATTGCACAGAAAATCATTCGCAGCCACCTCGTCTCCGGAGAAATGATCCCCGGCGCGGAGATCGGCCTGCGCATCGACCAGACGCTGACGCAGGACGCCACCGGCACCATGGCCTATCTGGCGCTGGAGGCCATGGACGTGCCGCGCGTCCGCACGGAGCTGTCCGTGGCCTACATCGATCACAACACGCTGCAGTGCGGCTTTGAGAACGCCGACGACCACCGCTACATCCAGTCCGTCGCCCGCAAATACGGCGTGCGCTTTTCGCGCCCCGGCAACGGCATCTGCCATCAGGTGCACCTGGAGCGCTTCGGCAAGCCGGGCAAGACGCTCATCGGCTCGGACAGCCACACGCCCACCGGCGGCGCGCTGGGCATGCTGGCCCTCGGCGCGGGCGGCATGGACGTGGCCGTCGCGATGGCCGGCGGCGCGTACTACATCAACATGCCGCGCATGTTCAAGGTCAACCTCACGGGACGGCTTCAGCCATGGGTCAGCGCCAAGGACGTGAGCCTCGAGATCCTGCGCATCCTCAGCGTGCGCGGCGGCCGCGGAGCCGTCATCGAGTGGGGCGGCGAGGGCGTCAAGACGCTCAGCGTGCCGGAGCGCGCCACCATCGCCAACATGGGCACCGAGCTGGGCGCCACGTCGTCGATCTTCCCCTCCGACGAGATCACCGAATCGTTCCTGCGCGCGCAGGGGCGCGAGGCGGACTACATTCCCCTCGCCAGCGATCCGGACGCCGTCTACGACCGCGTGATCGACATCGACCTCTCCGCCGTCGAGCCGCTGTGCGCCTGCCCGCACTCGCCGGACAACGTGCGCCCGGCGAGGGAACTCGAGGATGTCGCGGTCAGCCAGGTCTGCATCGGCTCCTGCACGAACTCCTCGCTGCGCGACCTGCTGCGCGTCGCCGCAATCCTCAGGGGCAGAAAGGTCGCGGACGGCGTGAGCCTGTCGGTCTCGCCCGGCTCGCGGCAGGTGCTCGAGATGCTGTCGGGCTGCGGCGCGCTGACGGACATCCTCGCCAGCGGTGCCCGCCTGCTGGAGTGCGCCTGCGGGCCGTGCATCGGCATGGGCTTCTCCCCCGCCTCGGGCGGCGTGTCCGTGCGCACGTTCAACCGCAACTTTGAAGGCCGCAGCGGCACGCGCGACGCGCAGGTCTACCTCGTCTCGCCGGAGGTCGCGGCCGCCACGGCGCTCTGCGGCCACATCGCCGATCCCCGCGGTTTGGGCGAATGCCCCGAGGTCGAGCTGCCGGAGCGCTTCCGGATCGACGACAGCGGCGTGCTGCCGCCGGCAGATGAGGCCGAGGCGGCAGGCGTCGAGATCGTGCGCGGCCCGAACATCCGCCCGATGCCGCTGGGCGAACCGCTCGGCGAGGAGATCGCCGCGCCGCTGACGCTCAAGGTGGGCGACAACATCACGACCGACCACATCATGCCCGCCGGGGCCAAGATCCTCCCCTACCGCTCGAACGTGCCCAAGCTGGCCGAGTTCTGCTTCACCGTCTGCGATGAGACGTTCCCGGAGCGCGCGCGCAAGGCGGGCCGGTCGATCATCGTCGGCGGCGCGAACTACGGCCAGGGCTCCTCGCGCGAGCACGCGGCGCTGGTGCCGATGTACCTCGGCGTGCGCGCGGTGATCGCCAAGAGCTTCGCGCGCATCCACGCCGCAAACCTCATCAACTACGGCATCCTGCCGCTGACGTTCGCGGATCCAGACGACTATGACCGGCTGTCGCAGGGCGACGAGCTGACCGTCTCCGGCATCTTTGCGGGACTTGAGAGCGGGACGTTCGCGCTGACGGATCGAACCACGGGCGAGACGTTTGCACTGAAGTGCGAACTGTCCGCGCGGCAGCGGGACATCCTGCGCGCGGGCGGGCTGCTGGCATACACAAAGGAGGCGGGCATGCGATGAATCCGCAGGTTGAACGGGCGGTAGAACACTTCCGGGCGCTGCTGGAAGAGCAGATCGCGCGCGCGGAGCGGCTGGAGCGCGAACCGGCGGCGGCCGGCGCGCACGGGAAAAAGACCGTGATCGGCGTGATCGGCGGCGACGGCATCGGGCCTACCATCGTCGCGCAGGCAAAGCGGGCGCTGGAATTTTTGCTGGCGGACGAGATCGCCGCGGGGACGGCTGAGCTTCGCGAAATCTCCGGCCTGACGATCGAAAACCGGCTCGCGCGCGGAGAGGCCGTGCCGGCCGAGGTGCTCGAGCAGATCCGCGCGTGCGACGTGCTGCTCAAGGGGCCCACCGCCACGCCCAAGGGCGGCGCGATGGAGAGCGCCAACGTCACGCTGCGCCGCGCACTGGATCTGTACGCCAACGTCCGCCCGGTGCGCATCCCCGGCGAGGGCGTGGACTGGACGTTCTTCCGCGAAAACACCGAGGGCGAATACACCCTCGGCAGCCGCGGCATCGAGCTGGACGGGCTGGCGATGGACTTCAAGGTCACGACGGACGCCGGTACCCGCCGCATCGCGCGCGCGGCGTTTGAATACGCGCGCAAGAACGGAAAGCGGCGCGTCGCCATCGTCACCAAGGCGAACATCATGAAGAAGACGGACGGCAAGTTCACCGCCATCTGCCACGAAGTCGCGGCCGGTTATCCGGAGATCGAGGCCGAGGACTGGTACATCGACATCATGTCCGCGAATCTGGTCAACCCGGCCATCCGCTCGCGCTTTGAGGTGTTCGTGCTGCCCAACCTCTACGGCGACATCATCACGGACGAAGCCGCCCAGCTGCAGGGCGGCGTCGGCACGGCGGGCAGCGCCAACATGGGCGACCGCTGCGCCATGTTCGAGGCCATTCACGGCACTGCGCCGCGCATGATCGAGGAGGGGCTGGGCGGCTATGCCAACCCCGAGAGCATCCTGCGCGCGGCGCAGATGCTGCTCGCCCACATCGGGCGGGCGGAGGCGGCGAACCGGCTGGCCCGGGCGCTGGAGATCTGCTGCGAGACGGAGCGAAAGCTCGCCGTCACCGGCGATGCGAGCGGCGCGACCTGCGAGGCATTCGGCGATTACCTGATGGAAGTGTTGGCAAGATAGCAGAGAATAAAAACCATAAAAAATCCGCCCCGAACGGGACGGGCATAGACTTCAGCCGGGCTGCATGTTCGCGGCCCGGCTCTTTTAATGCAATGGAAGGCAGTGTTCTCGCCGCCGCACCTCGCGCCAGCAGGCCGTCCGAAGCGGCGTCAATCGGCGCTGACATATCGGATCTCGCCCGGCATGAGCATGCCCAGCTCGTCGCGGGCAACCCGGACGACATATTCGTCCGTCTGCGCGAACTCGAGCTGCGCGCTCAGGGCTTCCACCTCGTCCAACAGCGCGCTGCGCTCGGCATTGGCGTCGGCCAGTTCGCGCTCGCCGGCGCTCAGGCTCCGCTGAGAAACCGCAAAGCTGATGCAGAATGCGAGAATCATCGCCGAGATGAGGATGAGAAAAAATCTTGGACGCGCCCTCAGCCGCATGGAAATTCCTCCCGACACCTTTTTCTTCGGATTTCGACGCGGACGCCGGGAAATCCTCTTATCGAAAGATGACTTTAATCAGACGAAAATTTGCGATCTTTTGGAAAATCCATCGCGCGCAGCGTCCAACGGCGCGCGCAGCGGCGCCCAGCAGCGGCTCTGCCCCGAGCCGGAACAGCGCCAGCCCCGCGACGGCGCCCAGCAGCTCGTACAGCCGGACGACGCCGTAGTTGCCCAGCACCAGCGCGGCGATCAGCACGACCGCCGCACCGAGGCCGGTCGCCGCGTCGATTGCGAGGGTCAGCCAGAAGCCCGCGCAGAGCAGCCTGCGCAGCGCGGCGGCCAGCGCGCAAAGCGCGCCGATCAGTGCGCCTGCGCCGGCCATCCACAGGAACACATGGATCTGACCAATGGTGGAAAAGAGCATGGCTAGCCAAACAGCTTTCCAAAGAACCCGCCGGACTTTCTGCGCTGCGCATATTCGACGGCGGTGATTTCTCCCTCAACGATCAGCTTTCCGTCGTCGAGGTTGAGCTTGGAGATGTTCAATCCCTCTCCAGTGAGGGTCAGCGCGCCCAGCGACGTGCGCAGCACGACGATCTGTTCATTGAAGCAGTCGACGTCCTCGACGCCGGTGACCGTGGCGACGCTCCGGCCCTCGAGCGTCAGCGAATGGTTGGACGATGGCTGTGCGCCCTGCATTCAAACCCCTCCCCATGGGCGCGCCGCATGGCCGCCCGTCGTTGTCGCGTTCTGCGCGGAAGGCGGCGCTGGGGAACCGGCCGCTTCCGCGCGATGTTCCATTTTACGAGCGCAGCGCGGGCAATATGCCGGCCAAAAGCGCGACCGCCCGGACAGCGCTGGCTCCGGGCGGTCGAATGGGGGAAATGCGGCGGTTACTTCTTGCGATAGCTGGCGCACATGCTCTCGTCGCACGCCTTGCCGCTGGCACACTGCGGGCAGGGATCGACCTGGATGGCGTTGAGCGAGCAATACTCGTCCTCTCCGCAGTGGAACGCGCAGCTGGTCACGCGGCAGCGGATCCCGGTATTCGGCTTTTTCTGAGACATGATGGTTTCCTCCTCGCAAAGGTTTTGCTGATCCATTCAGCGGTCATAGCCTTTCCCGCGCCGCGCGCCCGCATACCTGCCGGAATTTGCGCAAAATGGCAGGAACGCGGGGCCAGCGCCGCCATGCGCGCATCGCTCCCGCAAACTTGCAAAAGGCCGCTGTAGAGGAGCGCATCGTGGAATCCCGACATGCGTGATGTATGCTTCATTGTGTTTTTAAGCACATTTTGCTAAAATCTCAGGTGAAATCCATATGAACAACGAAAGAGAGGCCCTCTCCATGAAGTGTTCCTGTCCCTGTGCGCTTTGCCTGTACATGACCAAGCGCATCGACAAAGCGCTAGAGGAAATGAACCTGCCATTGTCCCTTTTCGCCGGAGGGCGCACGGAAAAAATCCGTGCGGCCGAACAGGAACTGGAGTGCTGCTGCGCGCTGTCCTTCATCGTCTATCTCGTCTTTTTCTGCAAGGACGCCGGCGCGCTCATCCTCGACCTGCGCGAACTCCTTCAAGAAGCCTATCTCAGCGAGTGCGTCGATCCGGCGTTTCTCTGACCCCCTTTCCCAACGGCCAAAAAGAGCGGCATTCCGCCGCTCTTTCGTCATTTTTCTTACAGCAGCCGGATGCCCGCGCGGGCGCAGGCTTCCTGCGTCTCGTCGTCCCAGAGGCTGCACTGCACCTCGCCGATGTGGGCGCAGCCGATCATCAGCATGCACAGGCGCGATTGGCCGATGCCGCCGCCGATGGTCAGCGGCAGCTCGCCGTTCAGCAGCATCCTGTGGAACGGCAGCTCGCGGCGCTGCTCGCATCCGGCCAGTTTCAACTGGCGCGCCAGCGATTCCGCGTCCACGCGGATGCCCATGCTGGAGATCTCAAACGCCCGGCCGAGGCGCTCGTTCCAGAACAGGATGTCGCCGTTGAGCGCCCAGTCGTCGTAGTCCGGCGCGCGGCCGTCGTGCGGGATGCCCGAGCGCAGCTTGCCGCCGATCTGCATGATGAGCGCCGTCCCGTGCTCGCGCAGAAAGGCGTTTTCGCGCTCGGAGGGCGCCCGGTTCGGATAGAGGTCCTCCAGTTCCTGCGTCGTCACGGCGGTCATTTCGCGGTTCAGCTTGACGTCCAGCGACGGAAACTCGCGGTCGAGTCGCTCGGAGGTGTCGCAGATGGCGTCGACGATGTCCTGCGCCGTGCGCTTGAGGTAGTCGAGCGTGCGATCCTCGCGGCGGATGATCTTCTCCCAATCCCACTGGTCGACGTAGATCGAATGCAGGTTGTCCGGCGTTTCATCGCGGCGGATGGCGTTCATGTCGGTATACAGCCCCTTGCCCGGGCGAAAGTCGTAGCGCTTGAGCGCTAGCCGCTTCCACTTCGCCAGCGAGTGCACGACCTCGCCTTCGCAGCCCACGCCCGGCGCATCGAACGACACCGGCCGCTCGACGCCGTTCAAGTTGTCGTTCAGGCCGGAGTCCGACCGGACAAACAGCGGCGCGGACACGCGGCGAAGGTTCAGCGCATGGCTCAAATCCTTCTGGAAGTTGTGCTTGATGAACTCAATGGCGACCTGCGTGTCGTACACGCTCAGCGGCGGGCGGTAGCCCTCGGGAATGACAATTCTGCTCATGTGGAATGTCCTTTCTGAAATGTCGGTTGGTATGAGTATACATGTTTCCGAAGAAAAATGCAAGCCCCTCCATGCAAAAGACAGGCATTTTGCATATTGCCGGTCGCCCACGCTGCGATTTTCGCAATCTTTCCCCTGTCTCATTCGGCAATTTGACGTTCTTTCGCTCAAATCATGCAAAAATAACATTTTTCCGTTGCCAAAGCCCCGAAATCCGCGTATAATAGATATTGTAGCACCGATTGGGCCCGCGCCCTCCGGCGCAGAAACAAAATGTGTATCAAGGAGGATATGCCCGTGGCACTGAAGAATCCCTATCTGGCCGACCTGATGGCCCGCGTGGAAAAGCGCAACGCTGGCGACGCGCAGTTTCTGATCACCGTCCGCAGCGTGCTGGAATCGATTGAACCCGTCGTAGAAAAGCATCCCGAATACATCGAAAAGGGCGTCATGGAGATGTTCGTCGAGCCCGAGCGCGTGGTGCAGTTCCGCGTGCCATGGGTGGACGACGGCGGAAACGTGCGCGTCAACCGCGGCTTCCGCGTGCAGTCGAACAGCGCCATCGGCCCGTACAAGGGCGGCCTGCGCTTCCATCCGTCGGTCACGCTGGACATCGTGAAATTCCTGGCCTTTGAGCAGACGCTGAAGAATTCGCTGACCACGCTGCCCATCGGCGGCGCCAAGGGCGGCAGCGACTTTGACCCGAAGGGCAAGTCCGACATGGAGGTCATGCGCTTCTGCCAGAGCTTCATGACCGAGCTGTACCGCCACATCGGCCCAGACACCGACGTTCCGGCCGGCGACATCGGCGTCGGCGCGCGCGAGATCGGCTATCTCTACGGCCAGTACAAGCGCCTGACGGGCGATTACTGCGGCGTGCTGACCGGCAAGGGCCTGACCTACGGCGGTTCGCTGGCGCGCAAGGAGGCCACCGGCTACGGCCTGTGCTACTTCACCGAGGAGATGCTCGCCGCGGCCGGCAAGAGCTTCAGCGGCGCGACAGTCGTGATCTCCGGCTCCGGCAACGTGGCCATCTACGCCTGCGAAAAGGCGACCCAGCTGGGCGCGAAGGTCGTCGCGCTCTCCGATTCCAACGGTTACATCCACGATCCGAACGGCATCGACCTCGACTGCGTCAAGCAGATCAAGGAAGTTCGCCGCGGCCGCATCCGCGAGTACGCCGAATCCCATCCCTCCGCGACCTATACCGAGGGCTGCGCGGGCATCTGGACGATCCCCTGCGACATCGCGCTGCCCTGCGCGACGCAGAACGAAATCAGCCTTGAGTCCGCCCGGACGCTCATCCAAAACGGCTGCTATTGCGTCTCCGAGGGCGCGAACATGCCCACCGTGATGGACGGCATTCAGGCGTTCCTCGACGCGGGCGTGCTGTTCGGCCCCGCCAAGGCGGCCAACGCCGGCGGCGTCGCGACCTCCGCGCTGGAGATGACGCAGAATTCCCAGCGCCTGTCCTGGACGTTCGAGGAAGTCGACGCCAAGCTCAAGGACATCATGGTCGGCATCTACCACAACATCGAAAGCGCCGCCCGGGAGTACGGCTGCGAGGGCAATTTTGAAGCCGGCGCGAACATCGCGGGCTTCCTGAAGGTCGCCGACGCCATGCTCGCGCAGGGCGTAGTCTGATCGCACCTCTTTCGATTCCCGCCACGGTTCTCCGCGGCGGGAACTTTTGCATGGAGGGAATTCGATGCAATCCCCTGAGAATTACCCGCAGGGCGGGGACGCCCAGCGGCCGAACTGGCCGTGGCTGGTCAACGGCGCCATCTGCTTTGCGGCGTTCGCGCTGGTTCTTTTCATATACATCTGCCATTCCGTCACGCCTGTGCAGGTTCTGGCCGGCGTGTTCCTGCTGCCCGCGCTGGCCAAGGCGCTGATCGGCCCACTGGTCGAGCTCGCCATCGGGCGGCGCCATGGCATTCGGATGACCGCGGTTCAGGCCGGCCCGCTATGCTGGACGCGCGAGGAGGGGCGGATGCGCTTCCACCTCTCGCAGTCCATCCGCTTCAAATGCATCGTCTCACTGCCCGACCGGCCGGAGTTGGAAAGCCCGCGCATCGCAGTGCTGCACCGGCTGAGCGGCGCGATCTCGGCGCTGGCCGGCACGATCCTCTGCTTTCTCGCCGCCCTCCTCGCGCGCGGCACGCCGGCGTGCGCCGCCTTTTCAATCGGCGCGATCCTCTGCTTTCTCGCCTGCTCGTGCGACGCCCTGCCGCGCTGGGCGGATGCCTCCAATTCCATGGACAACGCGGGCGCGGACGCCTGGACGCTCGCGCGGAATCCCGATGCACGGCGGGCATACTGGATTCGCCTCAAGGTCGATGAGCGCCTCGCGCAGGGAATGCGGCTCAGGGAGATGCCCGGCGAATGGTTCGCCATGCCGGACGAGAGCTCATTGGGCGAAAGCCTGATCGCGAACCTCGGCGCGCTCGCCTGCCAGCGGCTGATGGACGCGCAGCAGTTCGATCGAGCCAGTGTGCAGATGCGCCAACTGCTGTCGGTGCCCAGCGCGCTGAACGACGAGCAGCGCGATCGGATGTTTCGCGACCTGATCGTCTGCGAACTGCTCGCCGGCCACTTCGACGCGGCGGCGCAGCTCCGCCGCGACACCCGCGCCCTCTCCGGAGCCGGCAAGAACACCCTCTCCGGCCTGCGCGCGCGGTATGCATGGGCGAAGCTCGGCGAGGGAAACGTGCGAAAGTCCGCGAAGCTCCGCGCAAAATTCGACCGGCGGGCGCGGTGGAGCGCTCTTCCCGGCGAGGCGGCGTCCGAGCGCGCGCTGATGGCCGTCGTCGACGCCCGCGCCGCGAAGGACTGACCTCCAGCCACTCAGAGAAGGGAGATCCTATCATGCACATTTATCAGGCGTTTTTGATGGGCAGGGCCTTTGAATGGGCGAAATTTGAGCCAAACCCCCTCTGGGATCACGAGCACTGCGCGATGTGCGGGCAAAAGTTCTCCGCCGCGCCGGGCGACGCGCTGTACGGCTGGCGCACGGACGGCGGCGATTGGGTCTGCGCAGCGTGCTTTGCCGAATATCAATCGGAATACCGCTGGACGAAGAAGGAGAACCCGCAATGAAGAAATCAGACGTCAGGCAGCTCACCCGGCGGACAGATCCCCTTATGTGGCCGATCACAATCCTCACCTTTGGAGGTTACGGCGTCCTTTTGGGCCTGAACCTTCCCGCCATTCAACCCTGGCGCAACCTTCCCGCCGCGCTGGCGGTTTACATCCTGTCTCTCTATCTGGGCATCCTGCTCTGCACCGTCGCGCACGAGCTGGGGCACCTCGCGTTCGGACTTGTGACCGGCTATCGGTTCGTGTCCTTTCGCGCGTTCAGCCTGATCTGGGAGCGAAGAGACGGCCGCATCCACTTCGAGCGCAAGCCGCTGCCGGGCATGGCGGGCCAGTGCCTGATGGCGCCGCCGCCGGACGGCGCGCCGATGCCCGTGGCGCTGTACAACCTCGGCGGCGCGATTGTCAACGCCGTCCTGGCGGTCGCGTTCGGCGCTCTGGCCGCCGCGCTGCGCGGGCTGCCAATGCTGTTTGCAGCGGGCATGGCGACGCTCAACCTCTATTTCGCGCTGGTCAACGGCGTTCCGCTGCGCGTCTCCGGAATGGACAACGACGGCGCGAACCTGCGCGCCATTCGCCGGAACCCCACGGCCCTGCGGGCGTTTTGGACTGAACTGAGCCTGTCGGAACAGCTCGCACGCGGCAGGCGGATCAAGGATCTGCCGGAGGCGTGGTTCGTCATGCCCGCCATCGAGGAGATGTCCGACGGTATGAGCGCCGAGCTCGGCGCGTGGGCGTGCGCCCGCCTGATGGACGAGGGGCGCTACGAAGAAGCCAACGCGGCGATGATCCGCCTGCTCGATTCAAACGTGCCGATCAACTGGATCAACCGCTGCGGGCTCGTGTGCAACCGCATCTTCTGCGAGCTCCTCACCGGCAACGCCGGGGAAGCCGAACGGCTCGCCTCGACGATCCAGAACTTCCTGCGCGCCATGCGCAGGCAGCCCCATGTTTTGCGCACGCAGTACGCGCTCGCCAAACTCGCCACGCACTCGGACAAGGAGGCGCACCGCGCGCGGCAGGCGTTCGAGCGGTGCGCCAAGGCCTGTCCCCAGGCCGAAGCCATCGAGGCCGAATGGGAGCGGATGCGCCTCATCGACGCCCGCGCCGAAACATTGAATGAATAGAGAGGAGAAAAAGCGACATGCAGCTCCATGAACTGTATCAAAAAATCGACCTGCCGGACGAGGCGGCGCGCCGGGCGGAGGAAGCCGGACACACGCTCGATCTGGCGGCGCTCGAACCGTTCCTCGCGGGCATGATGGCGATCGAGACCGCCGAAAGCGCCTATCGGGCGCTGAGCAACCGGCTGACGGGCGACGGCGATCACTACGCCATGCTCTACTGCCAGCTGGAGTGCGCACGGCGCGACGCCATCCGGTATCGCGAAATGGGCATCGGCGAGGACGTGTTCTGCGCGACGATGAAGTGCTTTTCCAGATTCCTCCGCGAATGCGAGGTTCGCAACGGGCGGATGTTCTTCGACCGCGGCTGGTGGACCTACCGGCAGCTCGCCATGCGCATCTTCCGAATCGGCGAGCTGGAATACGAACTCGAACCGCCCAGCGGCGACGCCGCCGTCGGCCTGCACATCCCGTCGGACGCAAACCTGTCGCCCGGCGCGGTGGATGATTCGCTTATGCGGGCATCGCAGTTTCTGGAATCGCACTGGCCAGAGCTTTCGCGCGACCGGTTCTGCTGCGATTCGTGGCTGCTTTCGCCGGCGCTGCGCTCGTTTCTCGGCCCGGATTCCAACATCCTGTCCTTCCAGAACCGGTTTGAAATCCTCCGCGAGCACCCGCAGGACAGGGGCTTTCTCGAATGGCTGTTTCGGGCGCCAGAGGACGCCGATTTCACCGATCTGCCCGAAACCACCCGCCTGCAGAGGGAGGTCAAGCGCCTGCTGCTCGCCGGCGGAAATGTGGGCAGCGCGGCGGGCATCCTCCGGCCAGTTCCCGAGCTGCGCCTGGAAAACCGGTAGGCCCTCGGGCGCTGCGCTTTCCGACGGAAAAGGGCCCTCCTTCCTCGAACCGGAGGCTCCATCCTCCGGTTCTCACTCCGCGTTCGCCGAACAAACGCGCTTCGCGCAGCTGTGCTCCCTCTCTTTTCCAAAAACAGGGCTTTCCTCAAAGTCTCTGAGGAAAGCCCTTTGTCATTCGACGCCCTTGCCGCGCAGCCACGCCATGGAAAAAGCGCAGGTTTCGCGCAAGTATGCCTCGCATTCGTCCGCAGGGAAGAAGCAGCCGTCGTGCGCTGGGATCCCCTCCGGGATGTGCGCGTTCTGCCGAATCTTCCATGCGATCATGCTGCCCGGCAAGATTTCGAGCACGTCCGGGAATTCCCGAAGGCCGCAGAGCACCTCGATATAGCCGGAATGCGGGTGCGCGCGCAGGTACGCCGCCTCCCATGCAGCGACATCCCGAAACACCGCCGCCCTGCCGAACGCGGCCTTGACCGCATCGAACGTCTCGGGCTGGCCGCTCAGCCGCTCGCGCGCAGCTGGATCGCGCTTGAGCCGGGCAAACATCGCTTTCACGCGGCCCGGATCGCGGATGAACCGCTGAAACCGCGCGTCGGCAATCAGGTGCACGCAATAGCCCAGCAGGAATCCGCGCGCCAGCGGCGAGAGGCCATGCGCGGCAAAGCGCGCATAAAAGCCCTCGAAATCGGCCGTCTCCTTGCCGGGCCCAGTCATGCAATGGGTGATTTCGCGCGCGGGCGTGAACGTGCCATCGCCGTTGGGGACGTTGCAATCGGGCGCCACGCTGCCGACGCAGAACCCCCGCCGGTCCAGAGACGGCAGCCGCGCAAGCAGCGCATCGGCGATCATCTGGTGTGCAATCCACGATGCCATCGCCATCCCTCCCCTCGCATTCGGCGAAATCCCGCGGGCAGAGCGCCTCCGCCCGACCCTTTCGGCATAAATCGATATAAAAAAAGAAGACGCCCACGAACGTGAACGCCCCCCGTGGAATCCGGCGACGACCTAATCTCCCGGGCCGTTTCCAGCCAAGTACCTTCAGCGTGCTGAGGCTTAACTTCTGTGTTCGGTATGGGAACAGGTGGATCCCTCAGGCTATTGTCACCGGAAAAGGAATGGAATTATTCTATCACAACCCCATATAGCTGTCAAGACGTGCATTTGTAAAAAATCGGCTTTCGGCGCGAATCCGGTCGAAGGGACACGCGCCGCTTCCACCGCGCGAAGGGCAGGATCACTGATTTCCCTCCGCCCACTAAATCCGGTTAAACGAGCGCGCCTTTCCCGCCGCGTGAAAGACGAAGTCATCCGTTTCCTTTCCCCCTCCGAAGCCGGTTGAACGGACGTGCGCCTTTCCCGCCGCACAAAGGACGGAACCGCCCATTTCCTTCACCCATCGAAACCGGGCAAACAAACGCGCCGCTTCCACCGCCCGAAGGGCAGAGCCGTCCATTTCCTCCGCCCACCGAGCGAAGCCATGCCGCGCGCGGGGCGAGCCAAGTCGAATTGGCTCTGCGAAGCGGCCGGGCTTCCCTTCTTTCGCCGGCAAAGTCTCGTTGCGCACGGCTACAGGCGGTCAGGCTTCCCTCGGCCCTTTGAACAGATCCTCGCACGAACCGTCACACGCGCAGCAGCACCCACAGCATCGGCCGCACGCCGCCTGCGGGGTAGTTGACGTGAATGCCGATGTCGTAGATCGACCCGTCCGTGTAGACGCTGGCAGCGCTGAGCAGGTTGCAGCCCGGCGTGCGCAGCCACCACCAGCCGTCGCCGGCGCGGTCGGCCTCGGCGGGCAGGTAGCGGAGGATCTCCTCCATGTCCGGGATGAACACCTTGTCGACGGTATTTGCGCCGCCATTGGTGAAAAACTTCGGGCTGCGCCGGTTGCGCACGACGCCCGACACGATGCGCGTCCGCTCCTGCGGGGTAAACGCCTCCTCCAAAAACGCATGGTTGAGCCACTTTCGCAGCGAGCACTCCGCCCACGAGGTGTCGCGCAGCCGGTCGTCGTAGGCGCGGTGTGCGACGTCGCGCTCGGCGAGCAGCAGGCGCATCCGGCCGCGGAGATCGACCACGCGCCAGCGCAGCCCCGCGCCGAATTCAACCGTTCTGCCCACCGCGAACCGCTTGAGCGTCTCGCACTTCTCGACGTAGGCCGGCGCGTCGGCGTAATCCCCCAGCTCGCGGAACATCGCCTCCGCCGCAGCCACGTCGTCCTCGTTCGCGCGGTGGTCGTAGCGGCTCTTGGCCTCCCGGTACAGCGCCTCCATGTTCTCCCCGTTCATTTGATTCACTCCCGTTTGCTTCATGGCATCAGTATACCATTCCGATTGCAAAGGAATCAAGCGCGCCGCCTGCCCCATTTTTGAACGCCGGCCAGCGATTTTATCGATACCAGCGTTGAAAAGCGGCGCGATTGGATGGTATAATCAGGGGAGAAACTGCAAAGGCGGGATCTGCATGACGCTTCAAAACCTGCGCTACATCGTCGAAGTCGCCCGGTGCCGGTCGTTTTCCAAGGCGGCGCAATCGCTGTTCATGACGCAATCGGCGCTGTCAGCCGCCGTCCGCGAAACCGAGGAGGAGCTCGGCATCCAAATCTTCCGCCGGACAAACCGCGGCGTGACGCTGACCGTCGACGGCGAGGACTGCGTGCGCCACTGCCGCGAGATCGTCGAGCGGTCGGACGATCTCGCCGTCCGCTACCAGAGCCGGGACACCGTGCCGACCTATTTTTCCGTCTCTGCGCAGCACCTCCCCTTTGCCGTGCGCGCATTCGACGAACTGATGGACAACCTGCCCGACGACCGCTACGACGTCGCCTTTCGCGAGACCGAGACGAACCGCATTCTCCACGACGTCAGCACCGACCGCAGCGAACTGGGCGTCGCGGCCTTCCTGCCCGATCAGCTGGCGCTGATCCGCAAGTCGCTGTACATCCACGATCTCGCGTTCGTCGAGCTCGCGAAGCTGAACGTCTACGCCTTCATGCGCAAGCGCCACCCGCTCGCCGGACGCGAGACCGTCTCGCTCGCCGATCTGGCCGGCTACCCATTCGTCACCTACGACCAGCAGAAGGCGCCGAGCTACTATTCCGAGGAGTGCGTGTTCTTCGACTCGCTCAAGAAAAACGTGCACGTTTCCGACCGCGCGACGAAGATGTCCATCCTGCGCAGCACGGATGCGTTCAGCATCGGCGTCGATCTGCCGAACTTCAACCTCGACATCTACTTCAAGCGCCGCAACACGGAGCTGATCGCCCTTCCCTTTGCCGATCAGCCCGAACCGCTGCGCGTCGGCTACCTGATCAAGAACGGCCGCCAACCGGGCGAAATCGGTCAAAAGTATCTGGAACTCCTCTCCGGCCACATCGCCAGGCTGAAGCTGCCGGAGCGGGAGGGATGACGGCCCCACCCTTCCCGAAAGCGCTGAAAATCCATGAAGGAGGACATCCCATGTGTGAAATTCTCATTCCCGCGCGTCACGGCGCGGCAATCGACGTCAAGGAGGGACAAACCATCGCCGTGGTCGACCTTGAGGGCGCTCAGGTCGTCGACTTCTTCGCCGAGCGCGCCGAAAATCCCGGCGAATTTGTCTCACCCGGCGTCACGATCGATTGCAACGAATCGCTTCGGCTCCAGATCGGCGATCTGATCTATTCCAACCTGTACCGGCCGATGTTCGAGATCCTCGCGGACGACGTTGGCGAGCACGACCTGCTCCATCCCTGCTGCCGCCCGGAGATGTACGACTTTTTCTATCACAACGGCAGCGAACACCCAAACTGCCTCGACAACATCAACCGCAGCCTTGGCGAAAACCGGCCAATCATCCGCCCGATCAACCTGTTTATGTATACGGCGGTCACGCCCGACGGAAAGATCGAAGTCAGGAAGCCCCTCTCCAAGCCGGGAGACAGGATTGTCCTGCGGGCGCGAATGGATGTGTGGCTGGGCGTAGCGGCCTGCAGCGTCTCTGAAAGCGACTGCAATGGCGGGAAGTGCACGCCCGTCAAAGTCATCGTCGAGGACTGAGCTCGCCGCAAGGCATGGACTTTCCAAGGGCTGGTTTGGGGAAACAGAAAAAGAGGACATCACATCGATGTCCTCTTAAAATTGAATCCGGCGACGACCTAATCTCCCGGGCCGTTTCCAGCCAAGTACCTTC
>LHCFI01400__coassemble_1860_pt1 | contig 18272 bp, 13 predicted proteins | sample LHCFI01400__metabat2_low_PE_009 | metagenome-assembled genome bin LHCFI01400 | reverse complement strand
TGCGCTCGTCGAAGCCGGCCATCAGATCCTCGACCTGCGCCTCCAGGCCGAACATCGAGGCGATGGTGGTTGCGTTCCGGCGGACGCTCTCGACCACGCCGGTTTCGGAATCGGTGGAGAGGTAGACGACCGGGGCGATCTCGCTGAGCGCGTCGTAGGAGCCGCTCAGGCGGCCGCCGATGAAGATGACGTCCGGCTCGCAGGCCATGACGGCCTCGAGGTCGGCCTCCTTGATGGTGCCGAGGTTGGCCACGCCCTCGCGGGTCACGACGTCCTGAAGGTAGGAAAGCGACGTGCTCGCCGAGCCGACCACGCGGTCGCCGAGGCCGAGGCTCATCAGGATGTCCAGCGCCGCCATGTCGAGGATGGCAATGCGCTGCGGGTCGTAGGGCACTTCGAGCTCCACGGCCGCGCCGCTGGCGTCGAGGGAGGTGATGGTCACGGTCGCGGGAGTCTCCTCGGCGACGGCCGAGGCGAGGGTCAGCAGCATCAGCGCCGCGAGCAGCGCAGAAAGCAGTTTTTTCATCGTTCAAATTCTCCTTTTTTCAAAAAGTACCGAAAAATGGGGCTTGTATCGCGCGTGTTGCGGGGTCAATAGTAGATGGAGAGCGGCTTTCCCTGGATCTCCATGATCTCGAAATCGACGTTGTAGATCCGTCCCAGCGTTTCCTTCGTCATCACCTCCTTCACGGAACCGAATTTTTCGATCTTTCCATCCACAAACGCGCAAATGTAATCGGAATAGAAGGCCGCATAGTTGATTTCATGCAGCACGAGGATGACCGTCTTGCCCAGCTCGTCGCACAGGCGGCGGACGATCTTCATCATGTTGGTGGCGTGGTAGATGTCTAAGTTGTTCGTCGGCTCGTCGAGCAGGATGTACTCCGTGTCCTGCGCGATGACCATCGCGATATAGGCGCGCTGGCGCTGTCCGCCGGAGAGCTCGTCGATGAACCGGTCTTCAAATTCCTCCAGCTCCATGTAGGCGATGGCCTGACTGACGATGCGCTCGTCCTCGGCGGTCGTGCGGTTGCCGGAATAGGGGAAGCGGCCGAAGGTCACCAGCTCGCGCACGGTCAGCTTCATCTGGATGTTGTTCGTCTGGGTCAGAATCGCCAGCCGCTTGGACAGCTCGCGGCTCTTCCAGCGGGCGATGTCCGTGCCGTCGAAGTCGACCAGGCCGCTGTCGCGCGCAATCAGCCGGGAGAGGATGTTCAGCACCGTCGATTTGCCCGCGCCGTTCGGGCCGATCATCGAGATGACCGCGCCCTTGGGGATTTCAAAGCTCACGCCGTCGACGACGGCCTTTCCGTCGTATTTCTTGGTCAGTTCCTTGACAAACATGTTTCATCGCCTCCTGTTCGTCAGCAGCAGATAGAGGAAGTACAGCCCGCCGCCCACGGTGATGAACACGCTGATGGGCACGGAATAGCTGAACACGTGCTCCACGATGGCCTGTCCGCCGACCAGCACCAGCATGCCGAACAGCGCCGAGCCGACGATCAGCTGCGAATGCCGGTAGGTCTTGAGCAGCTGGCGCGAGAGGTTCGCAATGATCAGCCCGAGGAACGAGATCGGCCCGACCATCGCCGTGGCCACGGCGATGCACAGCGTCACGCCCAGCAGCAGCCGGCGGATGCAGCGGTCGTAGTCGACGCCCAGGTTGATCGCCTGATCCTTGCCCAGCGTCAATACGTCCAACAGCGCGAGTTCCCTGCGCAGCGCAAAGATCACCGCCGCCAGCACCACCAGCGAAAACACGATGATTTCGGTGTTGATGTTGCTGAAGCTGGCCACCAGCGTCGCCAGCAGCGAATCGTATTCGTTCGGATCCATCACGCGCGTCATGGTGGACTGCATGCTCGAGAAGAACGACGTCAGCACCGTGCCGATGAGCAGCACGTAGAGCACGTTGTGCTTCGTCTTTTTGAACAGGTAGCTGTAGATCACCGTCGCCACGATGCCCATCAGCACGAGGTCCACCGCGAAGGAGACGTTGGCGTTCGACGCAAAGAGGCTGCCGGAGCCGAGAAAGAACACCACCGACGTGTGGATCAGCGTGTACAGCGAGTTCATGCCGAGCAGGCAGGGGGTGACGATCGTGTTGTTGATGATCGACTGGAACACGATCGACGCGCCGCCGATCGCGAAGGCCGTAATCAGCATCACGAACAGCTTCGGCGCCCGGATGCGCATCGAATAGCGCATCAGCTTCTCGTTGGAAAAGTTGACGTCCACGACCATGTAGAGAACCGCCGCGGCAAGCACCAGCGCCGAGAGCGCCGCCAGCTTGCGCATGTTCGACCGGCGCGCGGCCGTCATGGCGCGGGGAACGGGCCTCGCCGTCGTCATCGCTCAGCGCCTCCTTCCAGCTTCACCGGCGCGCCGCAGCCGCCGCCCGCGCTCAGGCGGATCGCCTTGCGCCCGTGGCGGAGGCGGTAGAACAGCAGCGCGATGAACAGCAGGCTGCCGAGGATGCCCACGATCAGCTCGATCGGCAGCTCGTAGGGGGCGATCACCGTCCGCCCGATCATGTCGCACGCCAGCACGAACACCGCGCCGAACAGCGCCGTGTCCACCAGCGTGCCGCGGATGCGGTCGCCCTTGAACATCGCCACCACGTTGGGCACGATCAGGCCGATGTAGGAGATCGACCCCACGACCACGACCACGCTGGCCGTGATCATCGCCGCGATCGTCAGCCCCATGAACAGTACCGCGTTGTAGTGCACGCCCAGGTTCTTGGAAAAGTCCTTGCCCATGCCGACGATGTTGAAGTGGTTTGCGAACAGAAACGCCAGCGTCACCAGCGGGACGATCAGGTAGACCAGCTCGTACCGCCCGCGCAGCACCAGCGAGAAGTGGCCCACCAGCCACGTCGACAGCGCCTGCGTCATCTCGTACTTGTAGGCCAGAAAGTTCGTCACGCCGCTGACGACGTTTCCGAACATGATGCCCACCAGCGGCACCATGACCACGTCCTTGAACTGGATCCGCTGGATGAACCAGACGAAGATCCACGTGCCCGCGATCGCGGCGAGGAACGCGAAGATGGCCCGCCCCCACAGCGTCGATGACGGCATGAACAATAGCGCCAGCAGGATGCCGAACTGCGCGGACGAAATCGTCGCGCCCGTCGTTGGCGAGACGAACTTGTTCATGCACAGCTGCTGCATGATCAGGCCCGCCACGCTCATGCCCACGCCCGTGCACAGTATCGCCAGCAGGCGCGGCAGGCGCGAGATGAGCAGAATTTCGATCTGCTCCAGATTGCCGCTGAGGATCTCGGCGGCGTCCAGATCCAGTACGCCGAGAAACAGCGACGCCAGCGAAAGCGCCACCAGCGCCGCGGCCAGCAGCAGGGTCAGCTTGTGTTCTTTGATGGTCGGCGACCTCCCTTCGATAGTTAGATAACGCTAACTTATGCAGAAAAGAAAATCGGGCGGTTGGTTAATCAAGACTAACTGCTCGATCAAAAACAGTCGCGGCGCCTGATCTAGACGTCAGCGACGCGATTATTCTACCATGTGCGCCGGAGGAAAATCAAGGGGAGATTTTGTTAAAACGAAGACATGCCTCAGCCAGCCAAACTCCCAAGGAGAGCGCGAGAGGGCCGCAGCCCTCTCGCAGTAAAATCGCGCCGACGGCGTGTACGTCGGGCGCGGGTGCTGATTTTTGCGTCGGGAAATCCCATTTCCCAGAGCAAAAATCGCTTCCTTGCACAATTTGCGGCCAGAGTTTTCGCAGAAAACTCAAGCGAATTGTGGAGGGGGTGGCAGGAGGCGCAGAATCCGCAGGATTCTGCGGTTTCGCCCAGCGGGCGAAACTGCCGCGGCTCAAATTGAAAATTTGAGCCGCGGCACCTGGCGGGGGAGCTTGCTCCCCCGTCCACAAAAACTTTGCACTTGAACGGCGGCGGTTTGTGGTGTACAATAGAGGCAGAAACTAGAAAGGGGAATCCCTGCGATGAGCATTGTAAAGAAAGCCTTTGGCACGGCGCCGAACGGGCAGCCGGCCGACCTCTATGTCATGACCAATGCGTCCGGCGCGTCGGTCGAAATCACCAACTTTGGCGGCATCATCCATGCGATCAACGTGCCCGACCGCGAGGGCAAGCTGGGCAACGTCGTGCTCGGCTATCCGTCCGTCGAGGGCTACACGCCGCTCAACGGCTACCTCGGCGCGCTGATTGGCCGCGTGGGCAACCGCATCGCCGGCGGCGAATTCGAGCTGGACGGCGAGAAGTATGTGCTGGCGAAGAACGAGGCCGGCCGCACGCACCTGCACGGCGGCGACGTCGGCTTTGACCGCAAGTTCTGGGACGTCACGCCCGTCGAGGGCATCTGCGAGGATCACCTGATCCTCAAGTACACCAGCCCCGACGGCGAGGAGGGCTATCCCGGCGCGCTGAAGGTCATGGTCACCTATACCTTCACCGACGACAACCAGCTGATGATCCGCTACGAGGCCGTGTCGGACAAGGACACGCTGTGCAGCCTGACCAACCACACCTACTTCAACCTCGAGGGCGAGGGCTCCGGCCCGATCGACGACCACGTGTTTGAATTCAACTGCGACACGTTCACCGTCGTCGACGAGTACTCCATTCCCACCGGCGAGCAGCGCGACGTGACGGGCACGCCGTTCGACCTGCGCGAGCCGACTCGCATCGGCGACGGCTTTGCGAAGGTTGCCGGGGACGAGCAGCTGACCTTCGGCAAGGGCTACGACCACAACTTCAACATCAACGACCCCGAGGCCGGCCTGCGCTTCGCCGTCAGCGTCCGCGCGCCGAAGTCCGGCCGCACGATGGATGTGTTCACCGACATGCCCGCCGTTCAGTTCTACACGGCGAACATGCTGGAGGGCATCAATCCCGGCTCCTGCGGCCGCAAGTACCAGCCGCGCGAGGGCTTCTGCCTCGAGACGCAGTACGCGCCGGACTCCATCCATCACCCGAACTTCCCCGACAGCGTGCTCCGCGCCGGCGAGAAATACGATTTCACCACCGTGTTCTCGTTCGATGTCGAGGGCTGAACCGCCGGTTCAGGCACGCATTTTCCACAATCCACGTCAAAGGAGTTTCACAACATGGAAGTTCGCACCCGCTTCGCCCCCAGCCCGACGGGATACATGCACCTGGGCAACCTGCGCACGGCGCTGTACACCTATCTGTTCGCGCGCCGCAACGGCGGCAAGTTCATCCTGCGCATCGAGGATACCGATCAGGAGCGCGAGGTGCCGGGCGCGGTCGAGCTGATCTACAAGTCGCTCGCCACCGCCGGTCTCACGCACGACGAAGGCCCGGACGTCGGCGGCCCCTGCGGCCCCTATGTGCAGTCCGAGCGCCGCGACCTCTATCTGCCGTATGCCAAACAGCTGGTCGAGTCCGGCCATGCCTACTATTGCTTTTGCACGAAGGAGCGGCTGGACGAGGCGCGCGCCGAGGCCGAGCGCAGGGGAGAGACGTTCAAGTACGACAAGCACTGCCTCCACCTCTCCAAGGAGGAGATCCAGCGCCGCCTCGACGCCGGCGAGCCGTACGTCATCCGCCAGAACGTGCCCACCGAGGGCAAGGCCGGCTTTGACGACGTGATCTACGGCCACGTCGAAGTCGACTGCGACACGCTCGACGACAGCGTGCTGATCAAGGCCGACGGCCTGCCGACTTACAACTTCGCCAACGTCATCGACGACCACCTGATGGGCATCACGCACGTCATGCGCGGCAACGAATACCTCTCCAGCGCGCCGAAGTACAACCTGCTGTACGAGGCGTTCGGCTGGGAGCCGCCGAAGTACGTCCATCTGACGCCGGTCATGGCCAACGCCCAGCGCAAGCTCTCCAAGCGCAAGGGCGATCCCTCGTTTGAGGATCTGCTCAACCAGGGCTACCTGACCGAGGCGATCATCAACTACCTCGTGCTGCTCGGCTGGAGCCCGCGCGGCGAGCGCGAGTTCTACACGCTCAAGGAGCTGGAGCAGGTCTTCGACCTCGAGGGCCTGAGCAAGTCGCCCTCGATCTTCGACACGGTCAAGCTCAACTGGTTCAACGCCGAGTACATCCGCAAGCTCGCGCCCGAGGACTACCTCGAGCGCGCCACGCCGTGGCTCAACCAGGTGCTCGACCCGCAGAAGTTCGACTACAGGCGGCTGGGCGAGTTGCTGCAGAGCCGCACGGAGGTGTTCAACCAGCTGCCGGAGATGGTCGGCTTCCTGGCGGAGCTCCCGGAATTCAGCGCGGAGCTGTACGTCAACAAGAAGCAAAAGAGCACGCTCGAATCGTCGGTCAGGGCGCTCGAGCTGGTTCGGCCCGTGCTCGAGTCCATTTCGGACTGGACCGAGGCCGAGCTGCACGACCGCGTGATGGCCGTCATCCCGGACAGCGGCATGAAGAACGGCCAGGTGCTCTGGCCGCTGCGCATCGCGATTTCGGGGCGGATGTCCACGCCGGGCGGCGCGTTTGAAATCGCCTATCTGCTCGGCAAGGACGAAACCCTCCGCCGCGTGGCGCTGGCGCAGGAATTCCTGTCCCAATCCTCCCTGTCTTAATCATCCATGGAAGGGGACTCTGCCCCGGAGACGCTCCCCGGCAAGGTCCCCTTTTCGCATGAAGCGACGGTACCGCTTTCCACTTTCGAGATGAATTCTCAGACGACCGAAGGAGCATTCCGATGAGCAAAATTCCACAGGACTACCTGCAAAAGGTCTACGCCGGATGGCTGGGCAAGGTCATCGGCATCCGGCACGGCGCGCCGATCGAGGGCTGGACCTACGAGACGATCGGCAGGGTGCTGGGCGAAATCGACGGCTATCCCCTGGACTACCGCCCGGCGTTTGCCGCCGACGACGACAGCAACGGCCCGCTGTTCTTCCTGCGCGCGCTCGAGCTGGCGAAGGATCCGCAGAACCTCGAGCCGCAGGACGTCGCGCAGGCGCTGCTCAACTACGCGCCCTACGAGCACGGCTTTTTCTGGTGGGGCGGCTATGGCGTGTCCACCGAGCACACGGCGTATCTGAACCTCCGGGCGGGCGTGCCGGCGCCGCGCAGCGGCAGCATCGCGCAAAACGGCGCGGCCGTCGCCGAGCAGATCGGCGGGCAGATCTTCATCGACACATGGGGGCTGGTCTCTCCCGGCAACCCGGAGCAGGCGGCGCGGCTGGCGCGCGCGGCGGCCAGCGTGATGCACGACGGCAACGCGGTCTACGGGGGCGTGTTCGTCGCGGTGTGCATCAGTCTGGCGTTCGTCCGCGCGGACGTCGGCGCGATTCTCGAGGAAGCGCTTTCCTACATCCCCGAGGACTGCGAGTATGCGCGCGCCGTCCGCGCGGTCATGGACTTCCACGCCGCGCATGCGGACGAGGGTTGGCGCGCGTGCTTCCGGTTCGTCCACGACCACTTCGGCTACGACCGCTATCCCGGCGCGTGCCACATCATCCCGAACGCCGCGGTCATGATCCTCGCGATGCTCTACGGCGACGGCGACTTCGTGCGCACGATCAACATCTGCAACATGTGCGGCTGGGATACGGACTGCAACGTCGGCAACGTGGCGACCATATTGGGCGTGCTGACCGGCTTGCAGGGCGTGGACGAGGAGAAGTGGATCCGGCCGGTCAACGACCTGCTCGTCTGCTCGAGCGTCGTCGGAAGCCTGAACGCCATGGACGTGCCCTACGGCGCGGCGTACATCGCCCACTGGGCGTACCGGCTGGCCAATGAGCCGATGCCCGAGCCGATGGCCGGCATTCTCGCACGCGCCATCGACGGCTGCCACTTTGAATTCGAGCGCTCGACCCACGCGATCCGCGCCCGCGGCGCGGGCGAGGTCTACCTGCGCAACACCGGCGAGCAGGCGCACACCGGCCGGCGCAGCCTGAAGGCCAGCGCGCCGAACCGTCGCCCGGGCGACGCGATCTTCCTCGGCAAGAGGACCTACTATGGGCCGGAGGACTTCTACGACAGCCGCTACGATCCGAATTTCTCGCCGCTGGTCTATCCCGGCCAGACGGTGCACGCCAGCGTCCGGCTGGCGGAGGGAAGCTGCCCGCTTCGCGCCTGCCTGTACGCCCGCGACGCCCATGGCGGGGAGACCGCCCTCTCGGACGCGGTCGCGCTGGAGCCCGGCCGCTGGCACGAGCTTGCGCTGCGCATCCCTCTGGCGGACGGCGCGCTGATCGACGAGATCGGCGTCCGGCTGGAGGCGTCCGGGCTGAACGGCGGGCTGATGAGCGCCTATCTGGACGACCTCTACTTCGACGGCGCGCCCGACTACGCGGTCGACCTGTCGCGTGAGCAGACCGAGGTCTGGTCGCAGTCGCACCGCGGCGTCAGCCAGTTCACGCGCCTCAAGGGGTTGATGTATTTGGAGGACGGCGAGCTGCACCTGACCGGCGCGGACTTCGCCGAGGCCTACACCGGCCGGCACGACTGGACGGACTATGCGGCGCGGTTTGTGCTCGCGGTGCAGCAGCCCGGCGCGCACGCCTGCGCCAACTTCCGCGTGCAGGGCGCGATGCGCTCCTATGCGGCGGGCTTCATCGGCGAGAATGCGTTTGCAATCGCGAAGAACGAGGGCGGCGCGTATCGCGTGCTGTGCCAGGCGCCGTTTGAATGGAAGCCGGGCGAGGTCTACGAAATCGACGTCTCCGCCAAGGGCGGCCAGCTTGCGGCCGAGTGCCGGGGCGTCCGGCTCGAGTGCTGGGACGGCGACTATCCAACCGGCTCCGTCGGCATCTCCGCGCGCGGCGGCGCGCACGTCCGCCTCAGCCGCATCGAGGTACACGGGGAATAGGAACGCCGATTGAAGCGCGCTGCGGCGGGCAGAGGCCGTTGGCGGCGCGGGTTTGTTTCACTGAAGCGGGGCGGGCCGCCCGCGAAGACATCTTCGCGGGCGGCCCTTTAATAAAATAAGTTTTTGTTTTTCAGACGCCGGACAGGAGATCGCCGTAGGTTTTCAGCGGCGGCTCGCCGTAGAGCGACTGATAGTCCGGGCCGAGATAGCAGCCAAAGGCCGTGATGTTTTCAAAGCCCAGAGATGCGTAGAATTCCACGTCGCGCCGCATCGTCTCCTCGTCCAGAGAGAAGGGCTTCGGCGGCTTTTTCCACCCGGAGAAGAGCGAATTGTCCATCCAGTAGTCGAGCACGCGGGCGTCCTTCGCGCCGAAATAGTCGAGCAGCGCGCGCAGCGGCGCGACCTCGCGGCGGTTTTCGTCGCAGTCCGGATCGTTGATCGGGCGGTGATGATTCCGGCGGATCGGCGCGTATTCGAGGAACACGCCGTCCAGCGGCGCGACCTTCTTCGGAACTTCAAGCGCATCGACGTAGGCGAGATAGCACAATTTGGCCGACCGGTCGTATTTCCGCAGGCCGCGGAGCATGGCGTTGACCATGCGCATCTGCTGGTCGCTCGGCGACAGCGCGCGGCACTCGGGACAATGGCAGCTGTAGCCGCAGACGTCGTCGATCCAATAATAGTATTTCGACGTCCCCGTGTCCAGCAGCTCGGCGAGCAGGGCCGTGCGCTCCGAGACGTAGTCCAGCGCGTCCGGGTTCGATGCGCACAGGTTGAAATCCGCCGCGCGGTCGCCCTTTTCATCCATGCGGAACCAGTCGGGATGGCGGTCGAACAGGTGGCGCGGCAGCAGCCATGCCATGACGTGCGCCTCGTATTCCACCGAGATGCCGCGCAGGGCGGCCTCGGCGCGCAGCCGGCGGCTTTCCGGCAGCGGATGGAGGTCGATGGCGCGCTGCAGCGATTGGTCCGCATGGACGCCGCCCACGGGATGCAGGCCCAGCGTGTTGAGCCTGGCCTCCGCCATGCGGTCGAGCCATGCAAGCGTCAGCTCTTCGGGATGGACGATGATTCCCCGCCTTGTCAGTTTCACAGTTTTCCTCCTCTCGATCAGCCCTTCAGGGCGCCGATCATGATGCCGTTGGTGAAGTATTTTTGCAAAAACGGATAGACCACCAGTATGGGCAGCACGGCGATGACCGTGTTGGCCAGCTTGATCGTCTCCGAAAATACGGCGCTGACGCCGCCTGCGCCGATGCCGACGCCCGCGTTGTTGTTGCTGTTGTTGCTCAGCAGCATGTACAGGTAGTCCTGAAGCGTCTTTTTGGAGGAATCCGACATGAAATAGACGCTCTGCTGATAGGTGTTCCAATAGTCCACGGCGGTGAACAGCGCGATGGTCGCCAGAATCGGCTTCGACAGCGGCAGCACGATCCGGAAGAACGTGCCGTATTCGCTCGCGCCGTCGATGCGCGCCGCCTCCTCCAGTTCCGAGGGGAAGCTGGCGAAGTTCGTCCGCAGGATGACCAGATAGAACGTGTTGATCAGGTACGGCAGGATGTAGACCTTCAGGTCGTTGAGCAGGCGCAGGTTCCGGAACAGCATATAGTTTGCAATCAGCCCCGGGTTTAAGAACATTGTGAACACGACGATGTAGGTAAACAGCGTCGAGCCGGGGAACTTCTTGCTCAACCCATAGGCCATCCACGTCACCATCGCCATATTGCAGATCGTTCCGACGATGGTGATGAGCACCGTGGTCTTCATCGGGTCATAGATTTTTCCCTGATCGAACACGAATTTATAGGACTCGAGCGTGAGGTCGTCCGGCCAGATGAGCACGCTCTTTTGCATGTACTCCGTATAGCTCATCAGCGAGCCGACGACGCAATGCCACATCGGGTACAGCGTGATGACGGCCAACACCGCGAACAGCGCGATGATCAGCACGTCGGCCGCCGTCGTCCGCCGGGCGCTGCGCGCTTTCATTTTTTTCACATCGATCCCTCCTCAGAACAGGCCGCGCTCGCCCAAGCGCTTGGCCAGCCGGTCGGACGCGAGCAGGAGCACCGCGCCCACCGCGGAGTTGAACAGGCCCGCCGCGGAGGCGAAGCTGAACCGGCTGTTGGAGACGCCCACGCGATAGACGAACGTGTCCAGCACGTCGCCGACGCTGAGCACCTGGTCGTTGAGCAGCGACTGCACCTGGTCGAAGTTGCCGGCCATCATCGATCCGATTCGCAGAATCAGCATGACGACGATCGTCGATTTGATGCCCGACAGCGAAATGTGCCAGAACTGGCGCAGGCGCCCCGCGCCGTCGATCGCTGCGGCCTCGTAGAGCTGCGGATCGATGGAGGTCAGCGCGGAGAGATAGATGATCGCGCCGTATCCGGATTCTTTCCACAGGTCGCTGAGCACGAGGATCCAGCGGAACATGCTCTTTTCACCCAGGAACATGATCGGTTCCAAGCCCATTGCCTCGCGGATGGTGTTGAACAGCCCGCCGTAGATCGACGTGAAGTTGAACAGTATGCTCGAGATGACCACCCACGAGATGAAGTGCGGAAGGTAGAGGATCGTCTGAACCGTGCGCTTGTAGCGCTGGCTGCGAAGCTCGTTGAGCAGCACGGCCAGCAGAATCGGCGCGGGGAAGCAGATGACCAGCTTCATTGCGTTGATAATCAGCGTGTTCCGCAGCGCCTCCCGGAAGCTGACGGAATTGAAGACCTCCATAAAGTATTTCAGTCCGGCGAAGTCCGCCTGTTCCACCGGGCGCGTGATGCGGAAATCCTTGAATGCGATTTGCAGATAGTAGAGCGGGACGTATCGGAAGATGAGATAAAAGACGATGCCCGGCAGCACAAAGGCATACCACCTGCGCGCTTTCCAGACCTGACCGCCGAATGTGCGGAGCTTTCCCTGTCCGCCGGCCTGTCGAACCATGTGTCAACCCCCTCGATCCGCGCGGCGCCGTCCCCGTGCGGGGAATTTTCCCGGGCCGTGCGGCAAGCATTTGATTGTGGCGGCAGAGCCGAAGCCCTGCCGCCACGAAGTTCGCCGGTTTCCGGAATCAGCTCAGCACGGAGCCCAGTTCAATGCCCTGTGCGTCCACGTACTCCTTCAGCAGCGCCTTGTACTCCTGAAGTCCCGCGGCATTCATCGCGTCCTGGAACTCCTGCCACTGGGTTTCGATGTCCATTTCGCCGGTGACGAAGGCCGTGGTGTAGCGCGTCGCGACCTCGGTCACCTCCGCCCAGATCGCGGTGGCGTCCTCGTTGTAGAAGTAGCCCGTCAGGTTCGGCGCGCAGTTCGCCGGATCGTCGAGATAGGCGTACCATTCGACGACCTCGGGCGCGCTGGCCAGCATGTCGCTCGTTCCGAAGTCGGCAAGCTCGCCCATGAAGTGCAGCGCCTGGCCCCATTCGAGGTTGACGACGTCCTCTTTCTGAACCTTCTTGCCGTCGACCACTTCGTAGTACTTGCCTTCCTCATAGCCGTACAGCGTCAGCTCGCGGCCCTCGTCGGACAGCAGGTAGTCCATGATGGCGAGGATGCGGGCGGCCTTCGTCTCGTCCATGTCTGCGGAGAACGCCGAGTCGGCATAGTAGCCGATGTCCGTCGCGGCATACGCGCCGGCCGGGCCTTCCAGCATCGGCACGGTGACGCCGAGGCGCGCCTCGGGATCGTAGTTGGCCAGCATGGTCGCGTTGTTCGACCACCAGGTCGTGTTCAGGTTCATCATGTAGAAGCCCGCGCGGCCGGTGTTCAGCTTTTCCATGCAGGTCTCATAGCTGTTGACGAACAGCTCGTTGTCCAGCAGCTTCTCCTCGTAGAGCATGTTGACCCACGCGAGGAAATCCTTGTAGTTGTCGTCCTCGTACCAGTAGACGAGGTTGCCGTCGGCGTCCTGTCCCCAGGTGTTGTAGCCCGTCCACGACGGAGCGATGCCCTCGAGGCACCACAGGCCGTAGCAGGTCAGGCCGGTCGTGCCGTTGCCGTCGGGATCGGCCTCGACGATCTGGCGCAGCGCTTCGACCATCTCATCGTAGGTCGTCGGCGTCTCGATACCCAGCTCCTCGAGCCAGTCCGCGCGGAAATAGATGCAGCGGCAGAGCTTGCCGATCGTGTCCGGAACGCGGTAGAACACGCCGTCCGTCGCGAGGATCGAGGCATTCGGCGCGTCGAACGCCGCCTGGATGTTCTCGAAGCCGTACTTGTCGACCAGCTCGCTGACGTTGAGCAGCAGCCCGTCCTCCTGGAGCACTCCGTACACGGACTGATCCGTGATGCGGAACCAGTCGGGCATGTCGCCCGAAGCGACGCGCATGTTCAGCGTATCGGCATAATTGTCGATGTTCGTGAGCGTAATGGTGAAATCGACGTTGAACTTTTCCTCGAGGTACTGCATGACCGGGTCGGTGTCGGGATCGACGTCCATGACAAAATAGGCCATGATCTCGATTTCAACGGGCTCGGTCATGTCCACCGTCGCGGTTTCCTCTGCCAGCGAAGCCGGCGCAAAGGCCAACAGGAGCAGCGCAACCAGCAACATGCAGAAATTCTTCTTCATCAGATCTCCTCCTTGTTTAATGTTTGCACTATAAATCATACACTATGTGCATAAATGTTAAAAGGGGAGGATCTTAAGGTTGAAGGGGGTGTTTTTTGCGCATCTCGGATGCAGACATGCCGTGGTAGGCGCGGAACGTCTGGTTGAAGTACTTGATGTCCGAATAGCCGCAATCGCGGGCGATGTCGTGAATGCGCATATCCGTCTCCCAGAGCAGGTTCTTCGCCCATTCCATGCGCAGCTTTCGGATGTACTCGGCAAACCCCATGCCGACCTCCTGCTTGAACAGGCGGCTGAAATAGGGCGTGCTGATGTAGAAGCGGCTCGCCACGGCCTCCTGGCGCAGATTCTTGCAGAAATTGGCGTTGATATAGCGCACTGCGCGGCCGATGACCGTCTGCATGCCCTGTTCAGCTGGCGCGCGGTCGGCCGCGTTGGACAGCGCGGCGGCGGTGATTTGCTCCAGCGTGTCCATGCTGAGCGCGCGGTTCAATTCCGGCAGCGTGTCCGTGAGCAGGCGGCCCGCGCCGCCGGGATCCGCGCACGCCGCCTGCGAGAGCGCGAGAATGACGCTCAGCCGCGCATGAGCGACCGTCGCGCCCTCCACGCCGATGAAATGGCCGATCATCGCGCTCAGCCCGGCCAGCTGCTCCTCGACCGGCGCGTCGGCGATCAGCCGGGTCAGGATCTTCGCCTGCACGGTCACGCCCACCTCGCCGACCTCGTAGCGGATTTCTTCCGCGCGCGCCAGCTGCGCCCATTGCCCGGGCTGGCGGCGCAGGAAGTCGCGCGCCTTGGCCAGCTCGCCGACCGCCCCCGGAGCATCCTCCGCGCGAAGCAGCGGCGCGCCGATGATGCTCCGCGCGCCCGACGCGGTCAACCGGCGCGCGAACGCCTCGACCGCGTTTTCCATGGCCTCGAGGCTGTCCCTGCGAATGGCGACCGCATAGCCGTCCGGCTCCATCGCCGCGACGCACTGGCCGGCCAGCTGCCTTTCCTCGCCCTGCGGGCATTCGACGAACAGCAGCCTGCGCGAGCCGAACGGCCCGCCGGGCATCTGCGCCTCGAGCGAGTCGAGCAGCGACTGAACGGCGTCCGACGGCGCCGCCGCGCGCTCGCGATCCATTTTTTCCCGAAGGCGGCGCATGACCGGTTCCAGTTCGGTCAGGATGTCCATCTTCAGCACATAGCTGAACACCTGGTATTTCAGCGCCTCGCGGGCGTAGGAGAAGTCGGCGTAGCCGGAGAGGACGACGATTTCCGTGCCCGGCGCCGTCTGCCGCACCTCGCGGATCGCCTCGAGCCCGTCCATGCCGGGCATCTTGATGTCCGTCAGCAGCACGTCGACATCGCCCTGCGCCACGCTTTCCAGCACTTCCAGCCCGCTCTCCACGGCGCCGCAGATCGTAAACCCCAGCGCTTCCCAGTCCAGCGCGGCGCAGATGCCCTTGCGGATCAGCGGTTCGTCCTCTGCAATCAACAGCTTATACATCCGTCTCCTCCTCCATCTCCGCGGGCAGCGCAATGTCCACCCATGTCCAACCCTCGGCGCCCTCGCTGTGCAGCGTCAGGCCGAACGGCGATCCATAGCGCAGCGCGATGCGCTCTTGGACGTTGCTCAGGCCGATGTGATCCGCGGCCTCGCGCCGTTCGAGCCGAAGGTTCAGTTCTGCCACCGCCTCGGGCGCGAGGCCGTAGCCGTCGTTGGCCACGCGGATGGCGAGCCGCCCATCCTGCCGCGCGATGCGGACGCGGATGGTCAGCCGCGCCTTCGGGCGCATTCCGTGCTTGATCGCGTTTTCAAACACCGGTTGGAGCAGGTATTTCGGCACGCGGCAGCGCAGCAGGCCGGGATCGCACGGCGTCCACTCGACGTTGAGCTTTTCGCCGAACCGGATCGACTGGATTTCCAGATATGCCTCGACATGGCGCAGTTCGCGCGACAGCGGGACGTCGTATTCGTTGTGCACGAGCCCGCTGCGCAGGAAGTTGCCCGTGGCGTCGATCATCCGGCGCAGCGTGCCGGCGTCGCCTTCGAGCTGCAGCAGCTTCATCGTGGCGAACACGTTGCTGATGAGGTGGGAATCCATCTGCGATTGCAGCGCGACCACCTCCGCCTCGCGCTTGCGCGTCTCCAGCCGGTTTTGCTTGGCTTGTTCCTCGACGATCTCCTGTTTCAGGCGGTCGATGCGGGCGATCGCGTCGCGCATCGACCGGGCGAGCGCGCCGATCTCGTTGCCGGCGTCGATCTCTTCCGGCAGCTCGTAGTGCTGGAGGTCGGCCGATTCGAGGTATCGCTCCACGTCGCGCACGCGGCGCACCAGCTTTTTGGCAAACAGCATGGCGACCAGCAGCATCGCGCAGCCGAACGCGAGCGAGGTGACGATCAGTATCGCCGGCATCAGGCGGCCGACCTCGCTGATGGGCAGCATCGACGTCGCCGCGATCAGCACCAGCTCCGCCGGTTCGACCTGCGCCGAAACGACGAGGAGCTGGTTGCCGCCCTCGCCCTGCGTGAATCCGGGCAGATAGGATTCCCTCTGCAGCATCGCGCGGTCGATCTGAAAGATCCGGCTGTCCACGGGCAGGCCGATGTCGATCAGGCTGCCCTGCGCCATGCCCTCCAGCGCGCGGCGGAACGGCAGATAGTCGGGCGTTTCGACGAACGCCCATGCGTCGCCGGAGTACAGGTAGAAGTAGCTTTCGTCGTCCTGATCCACCTCGAAGTCCATCACCGGGTCGCTTTCCACCAGCAGGTAGCCCATCGTGTCGAACAGGCTGTAACTTCCCTGCACCCGGGTCGAACGGACGGCGTAGACCGTGACCATGCCGTCGCTTCCGTAGGGGTCGGTGACCATCGTAGAGAGGCGGTATTTTCCGGCGAGCAGCTGCCGGATGGAGCCGTCCAACGCGCCGTAGCCGTCGTAGCCGCGCGAGTTGGCGAGGACGCCGCCGTCCGCGCCGTACAGCACCGCGCCCTGGATGTCCCGCATGAACATGCCCTGCGAGAGCATCAGGTTTTCCAGCTCGGCGTCGCTCTGTGTGCGCGGCTGTTCCGGCGCTGCAAAGATGAGGTCGTGCAGCGCGGTGTTGACCACCAGCGCGGTGCACTGCCTGCGGCTGAGTTGGATGCGGTTGGAGATCATCTGCGCGGTCTGCTGGACGGAATCGACGTAGGCGCCGCGCGCCTCGACCATCACCGGGCCGCCGAGCCATGCGACCGATACCGGCAGCATTGCGATGACCGGGACGAGCGTGAGCGCGTAGACGCCAAAGACCTGCGTCAGGATCGTGCGCCGCCGGCGCAGCGCGCGCATCAGGCGGTTGATCTGCTGGACGCCCTCGTCGCCGCCGGTCATCTGGCGGGCGGATTCGCTGAGCTGGGCGAACGGCGTCAGCACGCGCCGGGTCATCGGCGCCAGCGCAGCGAGGATGGCCGCTTCGAGCAGCGCGCACAAGGCCGCGCAGCGCAGCGCCGCCCACGCGGCCGAGCGCACCGCGCCGTCCATTTCCTGCAGCTGGATGTAGCGCACGCCGCTTTCCAGCGCGCAGTATTCGGAATGAAAGTACAGCCGTCCGTCGATGACGTGCAGGTTCCGGAAAAGGTCCAGCCCATAGCGCCGCACGCCAAAATCGCTCGAGCCGAACAGGGAATCGCCATTGTCTTTCACAAATGCCGCCAGCGGCGCGCTGGAGTCGAACAGGATGGAGTCGCCGGCTTCATTGACCGCAAAGACGCCCTCCTCGACGCCGGAATAAAATGACGAATAGTCGAGCAGCGCTGCGAAAAACGCCCGGTCGCTCACGCGCTCAAAGATCATGCTCTCCTCGGGGACGCCGGAGTAGCCCTGCTCCTCGAGGTATTCGCGAAAGGCGTCGCGGGCAAACATTTCGTTGAGCGTCTGGTTGGAGTGATCCAGATTGTAGATCGTGCCGGAGACATTCAGATTGGTCAGGATCGTTCCCGGCGCGATCAGCGCGACGACCTCGAACTCGGGGTTGTTGTATTCCGCCGAGAGCAGGTGGCGGCGCAGCTCGACCTGCGCCTTCTGCCGCGCCTGCGTCGATCCGGCTTCGTCCAGATAGGCGGCCGCCTGTGCCGATACGCCGTCGCTCTGCGCGAGAAATCGAATCGTCTGCTGCGCGTAGCGGAGGCTTTCGAGCATCGATTCATCCATCGTCCGCAGCGATGTGCGGCTTACATCGTCGACGTAATCCGCGATGACCGCCAGCGGCGTGATCCCGCAGATCAGGAAAAACGCGCAGACGATGACGACCTGCATGCGCAGTATGTTGACGATCCACCGCCGCCGGAATTTGCCCATGCCCATCGTCCATCTCCTTTGCACTTTTGCACTTCAGCGAATTTATTATATACAAATCTCCGCGCGCAGGCAACCCCCTCGGGGCCGCATGGGCGCAATTCCGCTCAGGAGGCCGGAAGCTCGTGGTCGGCCGCATCGAGGATGATCTTGCGAAGCTCCTGAACGAAGTCGTCCACGTCCTTGCACAAAAAGACGAGATACAGGACGAACGTCAGCGTGCCGCAGAGATTTCTGCCGTGTTCAAGGTCGACGTAGGAGCGCGTATCCACCATCAGGATTTCGGAAAAGGCGGCTTGTGTGAGTTCGGCATCCTTGCGCGTCCTTGCGAACCGCGCGGCCATGTAGGCGCGCAATGCGCATTTGCATTCGTATTTCATGGAGAAATCCTCTCTTTCGTCAATGTTTTCCGGCCGGTTACATTAAACATATCAAGAGCAGGAATTTCATACCATGAGGCGCATACCACAATCCGCCCGTTTATTTCAGACAAAGGAGGCGCGGCTCATGAAGAACCGCGCAATAATGCGTCGATCTTTATCCATTGAATGAGGAAAGCGGCGGCGCAGATTTTCCTTTGCC
>LHCFI01400__coassemble_1839_pt1 | contig 18572 bp, 16 predicted proteins | sample LHCFI01400__metabat2_low_PE_009 | metagenome-assembled genome bin LHCFI01400 | reverse complement strand
CCTCCTCCTTTCCCTTTCGCAAGCACCGCTTGCTTGTATGGCCGTATATTAGCGCGAATTTGTTTGCCGAATGCTTCGGTTGCGTTTGCGTTTTATGAATGCCGCTTGCCGGAGAGCACGCGGCCGGACGCCTGCCGGGTTCCTCCTTTCATTCATAAAATCAGAACGTTCTTTAGACAAACCGCCAGCGGAAAGCCATTGCGGCAGGATCTCAAATGCTCCCTGCCGCAAGGCCGGCGGAAGCCGCGCCGGTACGCGGAAGCCATCCCGCCGGTGGTTCGCCACGATAAAGCCTGTGCCCTGTCTGAGCTGCGCTGCGACGGCCTGAACGCCGCGCGCCAATGGTTGCGGCGCGCCGGAATCGCGGCAACGGAGGGGCATTTATAATTCAACAACAAAACGCAATCGATATGGAAAAAGTCGGCGGATACAATGGGCGCATCGCCTGCGAAAGCGAAAAGCGAAGAACAGACAAATGGAAAGGATGAAATTCATGAAGATCAAGACGGCGTTGCAGGCCGCGGGGCTTAAAAAGGTGTACGATTATATCGACAAGGATCCCCACGCGCGGCTGCCACAGGTGATTTCGCTGATTGAGAAGTTCGTGCCCTCCGGCAGCAGCATCGACGGCACGATCAAGGGCATCAAGGAAGGGCTCTCCGACCCCGGCAACAACTGGAACCGATTTGTGATGAACCTGTGGGATGACGTGGACGACGGCGCGCGCCGGGCGGTGTTTGAAAATTTCGCCGTCAACGGCACCTTCCTGGAGACCGACGTCAACGAATCGCTTCAGGAGAAGTACGATTGCAACATCCCGTGGACGATGCTCATCGACCCCACCTCCGCCTGCAACCTGCACTGCACCGGCTGCTGGGCGGCGGAGTACGGCAGCAAGCTCAACCTCTCCTATGAGGAGCTGGACAGCATCATCCGGCAGGGCAAGGAGCTGGGCATCCACTTCTTCCTCTATTCCGGCGGCGAGCCGCTGGTGCGCAAGGCCGACCTCCTCCGCCTGTGCGAGGCGCACCCGGACTGCGAATTTTCCGCCTTCACCAACGGCACCCTCATCGACGAGGCATTTGCCGACGAGATGCTGCGCGTGAAGAACTTCATCCCCGCCATCTCCGTGGAGGGATTCGAGGCGGCCACCGACGCCCGCCGCGGCGCGGGCACGTTCAAGCGCGTCGAGCGCGCCATGGCGATTCTGAAGCAGCGCCGCCTGCCCTTCGGCATCTCCTGCTGCTACACCAGCCAGAACGTGGAGGTCATCGGCAGCGAGGCCTACTTCGACCAGATGATCGAGTGGGGTGCGAAGTTCTGCTGGCTGTTCACCTACATGCCCGTGGGCAACGACGCCGTGCCGGAGCTGATCGTCTCGCCGGAGCAGCGCAGGTTCATGTACGAACAGGTGCGGAAATTCCGCTCCACGAAGCCGATCTTCACGATGGACTTCTGGAACGACGGCGAGTACGCGGGCGGCTGCGTGGCGGGCGGCCGCAGGTACCTGCACATCAACGCCAACGGCGACATCGAGCCGTGCGCGTTTATCCACTATTCGGATTCCAACATCCGCGAAAAGACGATTCTGGAGGCGCTGCAGTCGCCGCTGTTCAAGGCCTACCGCGCTGGACAGCCGTTCAACGAAAACCACCTGCGCCCCTGCCCACTGCTGGACAACCCGGAGGTTTTGAAGAAGATGGTGCACGCCTCGGGCGCGCACTCCACCGATCTCGAAAGCCCGGAGGACGTCGAATCCCTGACCGGCAAGTGCGAGACGCCGGCCAAAAACTGGGCGCCCGTGGCGGACGAGCTGTGGGCCTGCTCCGGCCACTGCGCCGGCTGCAAAGGGAACTGCTGACCCGATCAAAAGAACGCCATGAACGATTCAAGCGCGAAAGGGTCTTGTCCCTCCCGCGCTCTTTCATAGGTTCTCTGACAAACTGAAGCGCCGGCCTCAAACGGAGGCGCGGCGCTCAGGCTTTCAGCGATCTGTGCATTCAGCGATCCAATGAATTCCCGATCCTTATACAGCGGCGCGCGGAAATTTGCAGCCGCCTTCCGTGAAAACGGATGCCGAAGAATCCGAAAAGATTCGGTAGAATTCTCAGCGCCCGCCAAAGCCGTGCCTTCCGCCATGCCCGTGGCCATGCCCGCGGCCGCCGTGGGGCGCGGGGTTGGGCGCCATGCCCATCCAGTGGCCGGCCAGCTTTTCCAGCAGTGCGGCCAGCGTCGCCGTCTCTGCCTCGGTCAGCACGGAAAACATCTCGCCCGCCTGCTCCTGCGCGATGCCGCCCCGATCGGCGGCGTTCACCGCGTAGTGCAGGTATCGCCGGATGTACTTCCACATGGCTCAGCCGCCCCTTCTCCCGCACCGTTCCCCGCGCCCGTGCCGCGGGTGCTCGCCCTCGCCGCCATAGCGCTCCGCCCAATCGGCGCTGAGCTTTTCGAGCAGCGCCAGCAGCTGCGCCTTCTCCCCGTCGGAGAGGCACAGAAACATCTCCTCGTGCCGCCGCGCCCGCGCCTCGGCCGCCATCTGCCGGCCCACCTCCGTCAGCTCGACGTCCATCGTCCGCCGGTCCGCCGCGCCCGGCGAGCGCCGCACCGCGCCCGCGGCCTCCAATTTCGCGATGACCTCGCTGGCCGATCCCGGCTGGATGCCGAGCCGCTCGGTCAGATCCTGCTGGGAAATCGCGCCGCTGATTTTGCTCAACACGATCAGCACGCGCTGCTGGCTGCCCCGCCCTTCGGACAGCCCGCGCATCACATGGCCGAGATCGCGCAGGTTAATGATGATTCGGTCGTTCTCATCCGCACTCTGGTAGTCTGGTAGCGCTCGCGCCGCCAGTCGCTTCCCGCGCCGCTTTGCCGCATCGGGCAACACCTCCAAATTCATTCGGTACCTTGATATTATGGTGTATCGTGTGAAATTTGTATAAGGTACCTTTAGATTTTTTCCCGAAGGGCGACGCATCCGGCCTCCAAAAATCCGGTTTTCCCGGCCCGATGCCGATTGACATCGCGCGGGAAAGCGAGTATCATAGAGGTGCGAAATACTGCACAGGAGGTTTTGCCATGTCACGGAAAATCGCATTTATTGGAGCCGGCAGCTTCGGCTTCACCCGCTCGCTGGTTCGCGACATTCTCTCCTTCCCCGCCTTTCAGGACGCCACCATCGCGCTGATGGACATCGATCCGGAGCGCCTCGACGCCATTCGCCGCGCGTGCGACCGCATCGTCGAGGAGGGCAAGTATCCGGCGAAGGTCGTCGCCACGCTCGACCGCAAGGAAGCGCTCATGGGCGCGGACGGCGTGATCACCACCATCCTGCAGGGCGGCTGCGACGTCTGGCAGCACGACATCCTGATCCCGAAGAAGTACGGCGTGGACACCAACGTAGGCGACACGCGCGGCCCCAGCGGCATCTTCCGCTATCTGCGCACGATCAACCCGATCCTCGAAATCGCCGCGGACATCGACCGCTACTGCCCGGGCGCCGTCTATCTGAACTACACCAACCCCATGGCGATGCTCTGCCGCACGGTGCAGGGCGCGTATCCGCACCTGACGACCAGCGGCCTCTGCCACAGCGTGCAGGGCACGGCGAAGATGCTGGCCGACTGGATCGGCGCAAAGGAGGACGAAATCACCTACACCTGCGCCGGCATCAACCATCAGGCGTTCTACACGGAATTTCTGTGGAACGGCAAGGACGCCTATCCGCTCATCCGCAAGGCAATCACCGAGCGCGAGGACGTCTACAAGCAGGAGATCGTCCGCAACGAGATGTTCCTGGCGCTGGGCTACTACGTCACCGAGTCCTCGGGCCACAACAGCGAGTACAACGCGTGGTTCCGCAAGCGCCCGGACCTGATCGAGAAGTACTGCCTGCCGGGCACGGGCTGGAACCCGGGCGAATACGCCTACATCCTCAAGGAATACCGCAACCGCGAGACCACCTGGCGCGACGAGATCGACAAGTGGTTCGCCGAGCCGCTCGACCTCGCGCGCGGACAGGAGTACGCCGCCTACATCTTCAACGCCATCTTCGGCGACGGCGAGATGTTCAAGTTCAACGGCAACGTCCGCAACTTCGGTCTGATCGACAACCTGCCCGAGGGCTGCTGCGTCGAGGTGCCGGTGCTGGCCAGCCGCCGCGGGCTGGAGCCGATCCACGTGGGCAAGATGCCGCCGCAGCTGGCGCTGCTGAGCGGAACCTCCGCCCAGATCGAGGAGCTGGCCGTGGCCGGAAGCCTGGCGGGCGACCGCGAGATGATCTATCAGGCCATCTGCTACGACCCGCTGACCGCCGCCGTCTGCTCGCTGCGCGAGATCCGCGACATGGTGGACGAGATGTTCGAGGCCAACAAGGACTGGCTGCCCCAGTTCAAGCGCTGACCCCGCAGCCGAGCCGCGCATGCCGGCGAAGTTGACCTTGCCCGCGCCGCGCGTTTGGGACAGGCTGGCGGACGGCGAGGACAAACTTCCCCGCCGTTCACGCCGCCGGAAACGATCATAGCGCGAAAGGGTTTCGACCCTTTCGCGCCCTCCTTTGGGTTTTAGACAAGCTGAGGCCGCGACGGAACATCCATCGCGGCCTCAGCCTTTATGCAATTCTCCGCAAAAAACCTCCGGCGCCACCGTCGCGACCGCCTTCATGGATTCGATTGGCGCAGTCCCTCCGGCGCTCCATTCCGCGAGCCCGCGCTTCGCGGCGCGGGATGGGTCAGCGCCCTGCGCCGGGGTTCGGGGCAGGGAGGTCTTTGGCGATCTCGCGCGCAGCGGCCGCCGCGGACTCTCCGGATTCGGTGACGCCGTAGAACTTTCGCACGGCGGCACAGCGGGACGCGAGGCCATCCACGGAATCGAGCAGGGCGTCGAGCGCCTCCGGCGATTCGGCGCGCGCATAGGGGCAGGCGCGCAGGTCGAAGTACATGTCGCGGTCGCCGGACGTAAACTCGGCCAGATCCGGCTGGTAGAGGATGACCGGCCGGTCGAGCAGGATGAAGTCGCCCGCGGACGAGCTGTAATCGGTGATCAACAGGTCGGCGGCGAGCAGCAGGTCGGACATCTCCGGATACCGCGTCACATCGCGCACCGCACCGGCGGAATCGCCGGCGTCGATGGACAGGTTCTGGTCGTGCGCGCGCGTCAGGCAGACCCAGCACGTTCCCGTGGCCGCCTCCAGCCGCGAAAGCGCGCGGCGCAGGTCGAAGCCCGCGCGCTGCGCCTGCCCCGAGGTCGCGTCGCGGAAGGTCGGCGCATAGAGCATCACCCGCACGCCGTCCGGGATGCCCAGCCGCGCGCGGATCGCCGCGATCTCCGCTTCGTCGGGATGCACGAGCCGGTCGTTTCGCGGCATGCCGAGCTGCATCACCGGCCCATCGTACCGAAACGCCGAGCGGTAGTTCTTCGTGCCAAATTCCGAGCCCGACAGCGCCAGCGTGATCTGCCCGCCGTCCGGATAGCCCGCGGCGGGATCCATGTCGAACAGCATCTTCTTGAAGCCGCGGTCGCCATGCCACGTCTGCATGTAGGACTGGCCCCGGAACAGCAGCATGTACTGCGGGCGGTTGAAGTTGTCCACGATCCAGCGCGACGACGCAATCATCGCCAGCGCCCGCAGCGTGTGCGGACGGACGGCGCGCACATACTCCGGCGCGCCCGCCGGATCGGCCAGTTGCCAGACGATCTCCGCATCGGGGCGCAGGCGGTGCAGCGCCTCGGAGATGAAGCGCGGGCTGTCCGAATACGCCTTGCCCTTGAAGCTCGAAAAGAACACGCGGTTCGGCTTCACGCCCAGCACCCGGTTCGCCGCGCGCATCCACGCGCGCCCCGCCACGCGCCGGAGCGCAACCAGCGCCCGATACAGGAAAGGCGACCTGCGCACGCGCTGCATCATATCCCTCCACCTCCGAAAATCCGTCCGGGCGCATCCGTGCGCGCCCACCGGCGGCCATCCCCCGCCGCGACCATTCCCAAGACCCGTGCGGCCGATTGATACTATCATACCACAGCCCGCCGGGCCTGTAAAGAACGAAGGGCAAAAGCGCCGCAGCATGGCCGCGCTCCGTCGGCCCGCCGGCTTTGCCGCCGTCCACGGGACATGTTCCAAAAGCAAAAAATCCGTCCGGACGCACTGTCCAAACGGAATTGGCGATGCGGAAGGGGCTCGAACCCTCGACCTCCAGCGTGACAGGCTGGCATTCTAACCAACTGAACTACCGGACCAAGCGTTTATGGTGGGCCTTCAGGGACTTGAACCCCGGACCGATCGGTTATGAGCCGACTGCTCTAACCAACTGAGCTAAAGGCCCTAACCCGGTTAAACGCATAAAAAATGGCGACCTCTACGGGACTCGAACCCGTGTTACCGCCGTGAAAGGGCGGTGTCTTAACCGCTTGACCAAGAGGTCGCATCCATGGTCGGGGTGACAGGACTCGAACCTGCGGCCCCATGCTCCCAAAGCACGTGCGCTACCAAACTGCGCTACACCCCGACGGGCCGTGCCCATAGGGACATGTAGTATTATAGCAAACGCCGCGGGCGATGTCAAGAACTTTTTGTTGATTTTGGGTTGCATATTCGTTGCTTCGTGAAATCCTCGTGAATCCATGCGGTGGAAAGCAATTCATGCTATAATGGAGAAAGATGAATTCCTCCGGAGGCGAGAGCCATGATGCTGTTTGACACCCACTGCCACATCGCGGACGAGGCATTCGACGCCGACCGCGAAGCCGTAATCGACCGCTTCCGCGCCGCAGGCGTGCTGCGCGCGCTGGTGGTCGCCGACCCCTGCGAGGAGACGCCGAACCAGCAGGCCGTGTTCGATCTGGCCACCCGGCACGCTTTCCTCTACGCCGCCGCCGGCGTGCACCCGCACAACGCCAGCCGCTATACCGCCGAGATCGAGGCCGGGCTCGGCGAGCTGATCCGCCGGCCAAAGTGCCTGCTGTGGGGCGAAATCGGGCTGGACTACCACTACGATCTCTCGCCGCGCGACGTCCAGCGCGAGGTATTCGACCGCCAGCTCGACCTCGCCTATGCGGCTGGAAAGCCGGTTCAGCTGCACATCCGCGAGGCGCACGGCGACTGCATGGACATGCTGCGCGCGCGCGCGGCCACCGGCCGGATGCCCTCCGGCATCATGCACTGCTACACCGGCAGCTGGGAGGCGGCGAAGGTCTACCTCGACCTCGGGCTGTACATCTCGCTGTCCGGCGCGGTGACGTTCAAAAACGCACCGAAGCTTGCCGAAGTGGCGCAGAATACGCCCGCCGGCCGGCTGCTGATCGAGACGGACTGCCCGTACATGGCGCCGGTGCCGCTGCGCGGGCGGCGTAACGAGCCGTCCTTCCTCGTCCACACGCTGGGGAAGGTCGCGGCGCTGCGCGGCCTGCCGGAGGAGGACATGGCGCGCCAGCTGTGGTCCAATTCCTGCCGCGCGCTCGGCCTTTCGGAAGCGCTGGGCGAGGGCGAAGCGCCGGAGGGCGTCTAAAGATTCCGAAGGGTACAGTTTCGGCGGCCATTGAGGCGGAACGCCTGTCCGCGCCGGAGGCCGTCCAGCGATTCCGAAGGACGCAATTCTTGCGCTCATTGAGCCGGGTTACCTGCCTGCGTTGAAGGGCGTCCAGCGAATCCGAGAAGCGCAATTCCGGCGCTCATTGAGCCGGGTCGCATCTGCGCCGGAGGGCATTTAGGGATTCCGAATCGAGGCGGAATGCCCGCCTGCGCGGGAGGACGTCCAGCGATTCCGAGAGGCGCAATTCCGGCGCTCATTGAGGTGGGTCGCCCGCCCTTGCCGAAATCTCCCCCTTTACAACAATTCCAATCCGTGAGGAGGCATTTGGATGGACATGGATTTTCTGCCCGACGAGCGGCCGATGGAGCCGGTCGCCGTCGTCCGAACCGACTTCCCCTCGAAGTTCGGCCTGCCGCGCCAGAGCGGGCTGGTTCCTTCGCTCAGGGGAACGGTCGTGTTCGCGCCCAAGTATCGCGATCCAAACGCGCTGCGCGGCATTGAGGGCTATTCCCACCTGTGGCTGGTGTGGAAGTTCTCCGAGAGCGCACGCGGGGACTGGTCGCCCACGGTGCGCCCGCCGAGGCTGGGCGGCAACACGGCGATGGGCGTGTTCGCCACGCGGTCGCCCTTTCGGCCCAATCCGATCGGGCTGTCCTGCGTCCGGCTGGATTCGGTGGAGTACGGCACGGACGAGGGCACGCTGCTGCACATCTCCGGCATTGACATGATGGATGGCACGCCAGTCTACGACATCAAGCCCTATGTGCCGCACGCCGACTGCCATCCCGAGGCCGCGGGCGGCTTTGCCGACGCCGTGCGCGATTATGCGCTTCAGGTGGTCGTGCCCGAGGCGTGCATGGCGCTGATCCCGCCGGACAAGCGCGAGGCCCTCATTGGCGTGCTCGCGCAGGATCCCCGCCCGGGCTACCGGCGCGGCGACGGGCGGCAGTTTGGCATCCGGTTCGCGGGCATGGACGTGCGCTTCACCGTGGAGGACGGCGTGCTCACCGTGCGCGAGGTCGTTCCGGAATCGCCGTAAATGTCTGCCCCGCCCGGCGGTTTCGCTCAAGCGGACGCCGCCATTGCGCCGGACGAAGCGCCCGATGCAAGCAGTCAACGAAGGATTGCCCGCCCCGGCTGTCCGAAAAATGCCGTTCCATTTTTATGAAAAACCTGCTCGTTCCCGCGACACACATTTAATCAAATGGACACACCCAAAAGGCGGCCTTGCGCGCATCTGCAAGGCCGCCTTTGTTGTCCGAATTCTCGCGAAATTGCGGCCAGATGTTGACAAAATATTTCAGATTATGGTATAATTATTGCGGCATTCGACTTTATTATTTCAAAATTGATACACAAAGGGGTTTGACGCATGAGATTACAGAAGTGGACGCGCACCTGCGCGGCGCTGCTCGCGCTGCTATTGCTGACGGCCATTCCCGCGCCCGCACGGGCGGAGAGCTTCCGCGCGATCATCACCTCGGGATCGATGCGCGTTTATGCCGATTCGGGCCTCAGCCGGCAGATCGGAACGCTTCCGGGCGCGACGATTGTGACGGTGGAATCGTATTCCAACGGCTCGGCGCTGATCTCGCTGGGCGGCGCGCGCGGCTACGCCGCGGTCTCGGACATGGCCGCGATGGACAGCCTCGCCAAGCCCGTGACGTTCAACACGAACTCGCGCGTCTACCGCCAGCCGAACCTGTCGAGCGACTGGCTCGGCATCTCCGCTGGAATGCAGGTCAACCTGCTGGCGACGAACGGACAGTGGGCGATGGTTGAAAACGCCGGCATCATCGCCTATACGAACAAGGATCACCTGACCCGGCGCGGCGCGGCGGAACAGCCGGAACCGGAAGCGCCGCAGGAGGACGCGGAAATCGTGTTCGAGTCCTTCTCCGCAGAGGTGACCTCGCAGATGATGTTCATCTACGACGCTCCGAGCACCGCGTCGAACCTGCTGGGCGGCCTGCCCAGGGGACAGGTCGTGACCGTGCGCGCCTACAACAGCGCGGGCTGGGCGTACATTGAATTGAACGGCCATGGAGGCTTCGCCCAGTACGCCAACATGGCGCGCGCCGCCGAGCCGGAAGCGCCGCAGGTGCCGGACGATTACATGACCAGCGGCGATTACAGCGTCGAGCAGGTCATCTTCCTGTTCCTCACGCGGGAGATGGATTTGAACACCGCCGTCGCCTGCGGAATCCTGGCCAACGTCGAGCGCGAATGCAGCTTCAAGGTCACCAACGCGAGCCACGACGGCGGCTACGGCATCTGCCAGTGGACGGGCGTGCGCAACACGCGGCTGAAGAACTGGTGCAAGTCCAATGACTACGATTACACGACGCTGGAAGGCCAGCTGTGGTATCTGAAATACGAGCTGGAAACCCATCATCCCAAGACGCTGCGCTACCTGCGCGGCGTGGAAAACACCGCCGGCGGCGCCTATGATGCGGCCTACTACTTCTGCTACAACTTTGAAGTGCCGGCCAGCCGCGCCAGCCGAAGCGTCGAGCGCGGCAACATCGCCAAGGATAAGTATTGGGAGCGCTATGCCGTCTGACCGGCTGCATCCCGCAGAAACTCCCCCTTCCAAGTCCCGCTCCGGCGGGACTTTTTGCATTGCGTGCTTGACAGAATTTGCAAAGTATGCTATACTAAAAATGCAAAGCACGCATTGCATTTTGACCAGTGAGGGGGAATGACAGCTGCGCACCAGAATCAGAGAACTGCGCAAGGCGCAGAAGCTCTCTCAGGAGGAATTGGCGCTGGCCGTGGGAACGACGCGGCAGACGATCACCTCCATCGAAACGGGAAAGTACATCGCTTCGCTGCCGCTGGCCTACAAGATCGCGCACTATTTCGGCCTGCAAATCGAAGAGGTCTTTGATCTGTCGGAATACCTGCGGGAAGGAGGGGACTGAAAATGGAAAAATACAAGAGCCATCTCCGGCTTAGGAGGAATATTCTGGTTTGTTTCGCCCTGTTCGCCGCCGCATCGGGCATATTTGATGTCTTTTTTGCCCCAGAAGCGGTCAGAGACAGCGCCGTCTTTGAATTTCAACTGGGACTGATCCACGGCGCCGGCATCCTGTCGCTCCTTTGGGCCGTGCGGGACACCCGGTCGCTCCGCAGCGAAGCGGCGCTGAGGCTCGCCTATAACCGCGAGAATGACGAGCGCATGAAGGCCATTCGCGCCAGAGCCGGAATGCCGATGCTGTTGATTTCCTCGGCGATCATCCTCCTTGCGGCCATGGTCGCCGGCTGCTTCAGCGCTGCGGTCTTTTACACGCTGGTCGCCGTAGCCGCCGGCCAGCTGACGCTCGGCGCGGCCGTCAAATTCTTCTACATGAAGAAGCTGTAAGGCAGGAAATGAAATCCGAGAAGCCCGGCCGCGGCCCTCTCGCGCTCTCTGAGGGGATTTTGACAATACTATTGCGCCCTTCCCCATTCGGGGAAGGGCGCAGAATTGTCGCCGCAGCTTATTCGGTGAAATAAGCGTACTCGAAGTAGTAGTGTCCAATCGGGTTGCAGACGACGCCCTCGATGTTCGGCTTGACGAGATACTGGTTCTCGTAGGCGTAGATCGGGATGGCGGGCATCGCGTCGACCAGGTACTCCTCCAGCTCGATGATGGCGGCTTCGCGCTCGGCGTCGTCGGTCAGCAGGAGCATGTCGTTGTACATCTGATCGTAGGTCTCGTCGTCCCAGCCGTTCTCATAGGCGTTGGCGCCGGTGATGAAGATGCGCAGGTTCGCGCTGGGATCGACGTAGTCGACCGTGTAGCCGTTGCGGTCGATGGAGAAGTTGCCGGCGTCCAGCTCGGACCAGTAGACGCTGGACTCATAGGGCTGGATGGTGTAATCGACGCCGAGGTTCTGCTTCCAGAACTCGCCGAGGATCTGCGCCATCAGGCTCTGGGTCGTGTCGTTCTGGATGACGATCTCGACGGTCGGGAAGCCCTCGCCGTTCGGATAGCCGGCCTCGGCCATCAGCGCCTGCGCGGCCTCGACGTTCTCCTCGAACATATCGCCCGCGACTTCGCGGTAGGACTTGGTCGAATCGGTCAGCGACGGCTGCGCATAGGGGATGAAGCCGTACACGGGCTGCTCGTTGTAGCCCAGCGCGGTCAGCAGGCTCTGGCGGTCGATCGCCATGGCGAACGCCTGGCGCACGCGCTTGTCGGAGAACTCCTCAAGGGTGGTGTTGAAGTCGCAGTACTGGATGCCGATGCGGCCGGAGGAATGGAACTCTTCCGTGCCCATGTACTGGTTCAGCGCATCCTGATTGAGGCTGGTGAAGACGTTGATCTCACCGTTGTTGTAGGCGGTCAGGCCGGTGGCGGAGTCGGGGATGATGACGAACTGCACTTCGTCGATCTGCACCTCGTCGGCCAGATAGTAATTCGGGTTCTTGCTCAGCACCAGGCGGTTCAGGGAGGAGTATTCGGTCAGCATGAACGGGCCGTTGCTGACGTAGGTGGAGACGTCAGAGGTCCAGTTCGGGTTCGCCTCGACGACGGCCTGGCACACGGGCATGAAGCCGGTGGTGGCGGTCAGGGAGAGGAACCACGGGGTGAGCGTCTCCATCTCGACGACGAGGGTCAGATCGTCGGTCGCATGGACGCCGACCTCGTCGGCGGTGCACTCGCCGTTGTAGTAGGCTTCGCCGTTCTTGATGACCCACAGGTCGCTGGCGCAGCCGGAGGCGGATTCGGGGTTGAGCACGCGCAGCCAGGAGTACTCAAAGTCATGCGCGGTCAGCGGGGAACCATCCGACCACAGCAGGCCCTCGCGCAGCGTAAAGGTGTAGGTCAGGCCGTCCTCGGAGACCTCGCAGCTCTCGGCCATGGCGGGCACATAGGTCGTGCCGTCGGCATCCAGCTTGTACAGGCCCTTGAACAGGTTCTGCAGCACGCGCGAAGAGCGGGAGTAGGAGTTCAGGCCGGGATCCATCTGCTCGGGGTTGTCCTCGATGGACGTGATGATGACGTGTTCGGCGGCCGGCTCGGCCATCGCGGGCACCACCATCGCGCTCATTGCCAGCAGGAGAACCAACAGCAACGATAGCATCTTTTTCATCCGATTTATACCTCCTGTGGTCAAATTTTACCTCCGCAATCCCGGGACGGGAGCCGCGGAAATATGATATTCCAGTTATAACAGTTTTGCGTCCTTTTGTCAAGCAAAAATTTGCCGTTTTCGTGCAATCGCGATTCAATATTGACGGCTAAAACGCGGCTCTTGTGTTAAAAATGCAAATTTTAGAGAATTTCGTTGCAACTTAATCCTCGAAGTAGTAGAATAAAGAATATTCTGCTTTGGTTCCCGCAACTGGATCATTGGGAGTGATATGATGCTGAAGTATATTTTCAAACGCCTGATGGCGGGCGTGCTGACGATCATCGTGCTGATTACCGTGGCATTCTTCATGATGCACGCCATGCCGGGCAGCCCCTTTACGCAGTCCGAGCAGCGCGACATCCCGCCGGAGGTGCTCGAGCGGATGATCGCAAGCTACGGGCTCGACCGGCCGGTCTTCGAGCAATACCTTTCCTATTGGAATTCGCTCCTGCACGGCGATCTCGGCCTCTCCTACAAGCAGGCGAACACGTCCGTCAACGACATCATCGAAACGCACTTCCCCGTCTCGGCGCGCGTCGGCGCCGTGGCAGTCATCGTATCGCTCCTGATCGGCATCCCGCTGGGCCTGCTGGCGGCGGTCTACCGCGGCAGGGCGATCGACATGGCGTCGATGGCGTTCGCGACCATCGGCATTTCCATTCCCGTGTTCGTCATCTCGGTATTGCTGATGTACCTGTTTGCGAACGTGCTGCAGTGGCTGCCGAGCTATGGCCTGACGAGCTGGCGGCATTACATCCTCCCGGTTGCGTGCCTGTCGTTCAACCCGATCGCCTACATCGCGCGCCAGACGCGCTCGAGCATGCTCGACGCGCTGGAGCAGGACTACGTCCGCACCGCGCGCGCCAAGGGCGTCAGCGAACTGCTGGTCGTGACCAAGCACGCGCTGAAGAACGCGCTGACGCCGGTCATCACCTATCTCGGCCCGCTGGTGGCCGGACTGCTGACCGGTTCGTTCGTGGTGGAGCGCCTGTTCTCCGTCCCGGGCATCGGCCGCTACTTCGTGCAGTCCGTCTCCGACCGCGACTACACGATGATCATGGGCATCGTCATCTTCTTCGGCATCTTCGTCGTCATCTGCAACCTGGTCTCCGACATCCTGCTGGCGATCGTCGACCCGCGCGTCAAGCTGAGCGAATCCTGACTTTGGGGAGGAAAAAACCATGGCATTGAACGTTCCAGAGAGCAAAGAATACCTTTCCCTCCCCGACGAGATGTTCGTCATCGGCCAGGACGACGCGGAAGCGGAGGAGATCGTCCGCCCGAGCACGACCTACTGGCACGACGTCTGGCAGCGCTTCCGCCGCGACCGGCTCGCGCTGGTCGGCCTGATCGTGCTCGCCGCGATCGCGCTGATGGCGATCTTCGTGCCGATGGTCTCGCCGTACAGCTACGACGGCATGGATCTGGCGAGCATGAACCAGGGTCCGAGCCTGCAGCACCCGTGCGGCACCGACCAGATGGGCCGCGACCTGTTCATCCGAATCCTCTACGGCGCGCGGATCTCGCTGTCGATCGGCCTGGCCGCGGCGGCGATCAACTTCGTCATCGGCGTCGTCTACGGCGGCCTGTCCGGCTACATCGGCGGGCGCGCGGACATGGTGATGATGCGCATCGTTGACATCCTGTCCAGCCTGCCGAGCCTGCTGTACATCGTGCTGATCATGCTGCTGCTGGGCTCGAACGTCGGCAGCGTCATTCTCGCGCTGTGCCTGACCTCGTGGGTCGGCACCGCGCGCGTGGTGCGCAGCGAGGTCATGCGTCTGAAGCACTCGGAATACGTGCTGGCCGCGCGGCTGTCCGGCGCGAACGTCCGCCAGCTGCTGATCCGCCATCTGGTGCCCAACGCGATGGGCCCGATCATCGTCTCGACGGCGTTTCTGATCCCGAGCGCGATCTTCTCGGAGTCGTTCCTCTCCTTCCTCGGCATCGGCATTCAGGCGCCGATGGCAAGCTGGGGTTCGCTGGCCAACTACGCGATCCCGATGCTGCTGTCGCAGCCGCACCAGATGTTCTTCCCCGTGCTGGCGATTTGCCTGACGATGTTTTCGCTCAACTTCATCGGCGACGGCCTGCGCGACGCACTCGACCCGCGCATGAAGAAGTAAGGAGGCGAAGAAAGTGAACCTGTTGGAAGTCAAGAACCTGAACACCTCCTTCAAAATCGGCGTCGGCACGGTGCAGGCCGTGCGCGGCGTGAGCTTTCACGTCAAAGAGGCCGAGTCGATCGGCATCGTAGGCGAGTCCGGCTCGGGCAAGAGCGTGACGATGCTGTCGGTCATGGGCCTGCTGCCCAACTATGCGACGATCACGGCGGACTCGCTGCTGTTCGACGGCAAGGAACTGACGAAGATGACCCCGAAGGAGCTGCGCGCGCTGCACGGCAGCGACATCGGCATGATCTTTCAGGACCCGATGACCAGCTTGAACCCGCTGTTTACCGTCCAGAACCAGCTGATGGAGCCGCTGCGCATCCACCAGCACATGAACCGCGCGCAGGCGAAGGCGCGTGCGCTGGAGCTGCTCAAGCTGGTCGAAATCCCCGATCCGGAGGCGCGGCTCAAGCAGTATCCGCACGAGTTCTCCGGCGGCATGCGGCAGAGGGTGATGATCGCCATCGCGATCGCGTGCAACCCGAAGATGGTCATCGCCGACGAGCCGACCACGGCGCTGGACGTGACCATTCAGGCGCAGATCCTCGACCTGCTCAACCACTTAAAGCGCGAGATGAACACCTCCATCATCATGATCACGCACGATCTGGGCGTCATCGCCAGCATGTGCAGCCGGATCCTGGTGATGTACGGCGGCATCATCTGCGAGGAGGGCACGGCGCGGGAGATCTTCTACGACGCCCGCCATCCGTACACCTGGGGCCTGCTCAACTCGATTCCCAAGATCCACGGCGACCCGAACGAGAAGCTGATCCCGATCCACGGCACGCCGCCGGACATGCTGATGCCGCCGAAGGGCTGCCCCTTTGCGCCGCGCTGCGAATACTGCATGCCGGTCTGCCGCGAGTACATGCCGCCGAGGACGGTGCTCAACGAGACGCACGCCGTGACGTGCCATCTGATGCACCCGAAGGCGCCGAAAGTCACGAGGGAGGTGTGACCATGGAGAATGCATTGATCTCGGTGCGCAACCTGAAGATGTACTTCCCGGTGGGCACGTCCTTCCTGCCCGGCCGGCGGAAGGTGCTCAAGGCCGTGGACGACGTGAGCTTCGACCTCTACGCCGGCGAGACGTTCGGCTTGGTCGGCGAGTCCGGCTGTGGCAAGACGACCGTCGGGCGCACGCTGGTTCGGCTGTATAAGCCGACCGGAGGGCAAATCCTGCTCGACGGCACGGACATCGCGCCGATGGACGAGCGCACCGTGCTGCCCTACCGCAAGCGGATGCAGATGATCTTTCAGGATCCCTATGCGTCGCTGAACCCGAGGATGACCGTTTCGAGCATCATCGGCGAGCCGCTGAAGCTGCAGGGCGCGAAGCCCGACGAGATCGCCGCGCGCGTGAGTGAGCTGATCGAGCAGGTGGGGCTCAAGAAGGACCACCTGAACCGCTACCCGCACGAGTTCTCCGGCGGACAGCGCCAGCGCATCGGCATTGCGCGCGCGCTGGCGACGCGGCCGCAGTTCATCGTCTGCGACGAGCCGATCTCGGCGCTGGACGTGTCGATTCAGGCGCAGGTCATCAACATGCTGGAGGAGCTTCAGGAGAAGCTGGGCATGACGTATCTGTTCGTCAGCCACGACCTCTCGATGGTGCGCCACATCTCCCACCGCGTGGGCGTGATGTACCTGGGGCACATGGTGGAACTGGCGTCGGTCGAAGAATTATATTCCAACATGCAGCATCCTTATACGCAGGCGCTGATGAGCGCGGTGCCGGTCGCCGACCCGGATCTGGCGGCGAAATCGCAGCGGATCGTGCTGCAGGGCGACGTGCCCGCGCCGATCGACCCGCCGAGCGGATGCCCGTTCCGCACGCGCTGCCGCTATGCGGTCAAGCGCTGCGCCGAGGAGCGCCCCGAACTGCGCGACATCGGCGGCGGCCACCTGCTGGCCTGCCACGTCGCCGGAAAATAGAGCGAACCCAGGTCGTGGGCGGCGCGATGCCGCCCGCGGCCTTGGCTTGTCTGCGGCGTTTTCTCTCCCCCTTCGACCAATCCCCTTTCAGGAGGCGGCAGCATGAATCGAGCCGAAGCGACCTCCCGCTGCTGGGCGGAGATCGATCTCAACGAAATCTGCGGAAACTACCTTCGCGCGCGCGAGCTGACCGGCGGCGCGGAGGTCATTTGCGTTCTCAAGGGCAATGCCTACGGGCTCGGCGCGGTCGAGGTCGGCCGCGCGCTGATGGCCGCGGGCGCGCGGAAGTTTGCCGTGGCGTCCGGCGACGAGGCCGAGGAACTGCTCGACGCCTGTCCGGGTGCGGACGTGCTCGTGCTCGGCGCGGTGGGCGAGGATCAGTCCCGCCGGCTGATTGCGCGCGGCGGGCTGCTGACGCTGTTCGGCCCCGAGCAGGGCGAGCAGCTGGCGCGCATCGCGCGCGATCTGGGAAGGTCCGCGCGCGTGCACGTCAAGGTCGACACCGGCCTGTACCGGCTCGGGTTCACGGGGCCGCAGGCCGCAGATCAGATCGCCGAGCTGAACGCCACAGGGCTGTTTCGGATGGAGGGACTGTTCACCCACCTCGCGCTGCACTCCCGCGCGGCGGACGAGGCGCAGTTTGCGCGGTTCGACGCCGTCCGCGAGGCGCTGGCGGATCGCGGCGTTTACTTCCCCTGCGTGCACGCGCTGGACAGCATCGGCATGGTTCGCTATCCCGAGCGGACGATGGACGCCGTGCGCCTGGGCGCGTGGCTGTACGGCGTGCGGCCGGCGCGCTACGAGCGCGACCTGTGCCGCCCCGTGGCCAAGTTCAAGGCGCGCGTGGCGCAGCTGCGCGACGTGCCCGCCGGAGAACTGATCGGCTACGACGACGATCACCCCATCGGCCACGACGCGCGCATCGCCACGCTGACGGCGGGCTATCTGGACGGCGTGCCGCGGCTGAACAACGCGGGCGAGGTCAGCATCCGCGGACGGCGCGCGCCGGTCGTCGGGCTGGTCTGCATGGATCAGATGATGGTGGACGTCAGCGGCATTCCCGGCGTGCAGCCGGGCGACGAGGTGACCTTTCTGGGCGACGAGATCTCGATCAACGAGTACGCCGCGTGGGGTCATCTGAACCGAAACGAGGCGCTCGGTCGGATTGGGCGGCGCGTGACGCGCGTGTACCGCTGGAAGGACGGGGAGTTCTTCGCCAACAGCGTAAAGGGCGTCTGAAAACGCCGGAAAGGCGCAGGTTCAACGCGGTCAGGCGCGGCGAAGTCCTGATCCGGCACGGCCTGCAAATTCCGACTCGGCGCAGCCGGGCTTGGAGATTCCCAACTCAGCGCCGCTGAGCGCGGCGAATGCTTGACTTGGTGCCGCGGTGCGGCAAAAATGGGCGGAAAATTTGCCCAGCACGAGCCGATTCCCCGTTCAGGCGGCCTCTGGGGCCCGGCGCGGCCGGACGCGAGACTTTTTCGAGGTGCATTTTTGTGGAAATTCGCGAGATTTACGATCGGGCGCTCTCCTGTGCGGACTGGGTGTCCGAGGTGCGGCGGTCGCTGCACCGCATTCCGGAGGAAGGATTCCAGGAGTTCAAGACGCAGGCGCTGGTCTGCCATCTGCTCGATGAGATGGGCATTCCCTTCCGCGTCGAGCGCACCTGGGTCATCGGCGAGATCGCCGGGCGCGCGCCGGGCGAGACGGTGGCGCTGCGCGCGGACATGGACGCTTTGCCGGTCGAGGATCCGGAGGGCTGCGCGCTTCGCTCGGAGCACCCGGGCTGGATGCACGCCTGCGGCCACGATGCGCAC
>LHCFI01400__coassemble_1834_pt1 | contig 18727 bp, 16 predicted proteins | sample LHCFI01400__metabat2_low_PE_009 | metagenome-assembled genome bin LHCFI01400 | reverse complement strand
AATTGGAAAAACAGGAGTAAAATAGAGGAGAAAGGAGGGCAGACGGTTCGTAGCGCAGGCAGCCTTGATTTCTCAGAAGCGGAGGGAACGTTCTTGAAGCGTTTTTTCAGGCTTGCAATAGCGGCAATCTGGTTTACTGCTCCAGTGATTTCATTGCTTTTCATGCGTAACGGCTCATCGAATGCGGGAAGCTACCCCTTTTCGGCCATGTTTACCTGCCTGTATGAGCTCCTTCACTTTGCGACCGACACGGAGTTTGTAACGATTGTCTTGGGAATGACTGTCTTTTGGATCGCACTTGGCGCTGCGAGCCTGCTGGTCGTCCGATTCAGCGCGATGAAAATCCTGCTGCTGATCGGCGCAACGGCCGAACTGCTCATCGCGCTTGCCTCAGGCGCGAATCTCGGCACGGTTGTTCTGGACGCGGTCTTCATCGCGATGGTGCACATCGTCGGGAAAAAACAGAATAAAGCCTCTGTTGGATTACGATCGGAATCACGGCTGTACATGCAGACGTCCGAAAAATCCAGTGACTGAATCCTGAGGCGATCGAGAGTCAATCCCTGACTGCCTGAATCCAAACCGTTTGTTCAGGGCCGTTTCTTCGCGAAGCGGCCCTATTTCTGTCCGCTCCGCGCTTGACGCGCAGCGGTTTCTGTGCCATAATAGGTGCGGGAGGGAAAAACAGCCATGACCTTTTCTACGATGATTACAGCGCACGCCGGCGCGGAAAACACGCCGGCCAACGCGCTTTCCGGCATTCGCACGCTCTGCGCGCTGGGCGCGGATGCCATCGAGGTGGATGTGCGCGAAGTGGACGGGCAGCTGGTGCTCACGCACGACGCGCCGGCCAGCGCCCGTGGCCTGACTTTGCTGGAGGATGCGCTCGTTGAGGTCCAAAAGCAGGAATGTCTGAAGATCAACTGCGACCTCAAGGACTTTGGCCTGACGCGAAGCGTTGCGGCGCTGGCGGCGTCCCTCGGAATGGCGGATCGCGTCGTGCTGACGGGCGATCTCGACGACGCGGAAATCTCGCTCGCCCGCGAGGCCGGCATGGACGTCTGGCTGAACAGCTCGCTGCTGCCCGAGGGAACCGATCCATTGGAGGGAGCGGCGGAAAAGGGTCTCTCCATCGCCAACCTCGACCTGAAAACGGCGTCTCCCCTGCTGGAGCGCGCCCCCGAGCGTCTCTCCATCTGGACGATCAACGATCCCGCCGATCTCGTCCGGCTCCTGCGCGCAGGCGTCCGCAACATCACGACGCGCGCGCCCATCCAGGCCCTCAAGCTGCGCGCCGCCCTCCAGCCCGGGGACAGCGAAGCCATCGCGCAGTTTCACCGCGATTGGGACGCCTTTCCCGGCTCTGCGCGGCTGATCGACGCTCGCCACATCGTCCTGGCGGCCAACGAGGCCGCGCGCCGTGCGGGCTTCGCCGAGGGAGCGCTGTGCTCCGCCGTTCCGACCGCCAACCGCCATCGCGACTGCCTGATGCCCCGCGCCTTTGCATCCGGCAGGGGCGAGGGCAACGTCACCGGCGGCATGATGCGCTACTGGCTGCCCGTGGCCGGACGGCCGGACCTGGTGGTACACCTGTCGTTTCAATCGCCGGCGGCGCAGAAACCATGAGCATGAAGCCCTACAAGACGCTGCTGCGCGCGGCCTCGGATGAATTCGTCGTCAACAAATCCCGATTCATCGGCCACGGCTGCCCGTGCGAGACGGAGGAAGCGGCGCTCGCATTCCTCGCCGGGATCCGCGCGCGCCACAAGGACGCCACGCACAACTGCTATGCCTACATCGTCGGCGCGAACATGGGCATCATGCGCTATTCCGACGACGGCGAACCGGGCGGCACGGCGGGCATGCCGATCATCGAGGTCATGAAGGCGCGCGGCGTGACGAACTGCGCCGTCGTGGTCACGCGCTACTTCGGCGGCATCCTGCTCGGCGCGGGCGGACTGGTGCGCGCCTATTCGCAGGGAGCGGCGGCAGCGCTGAACGCCTGCGGCGTGGGCGTCATGCACCCGACGGCGCGATACCTGCTCGAAGTGCCATATCCGATGCTCGGCCGGCTGGAATTCTTCCTCAAGACCGAGCCGGTGATCGTCGAGGAAAAGCAATTTGCCGACGCGGTCATCCTGACGCTGGTCGTGCGCACGTCCGACGAGGAAGCCTTCGCCGCCCGCCTGACCAACATGTCCGAAGGACGGCTGGAGCCGCTGCGCTGCGAGGAGTTCTACCGCCCATGGCCGGAAGAAGGACAATAGATTCAAAGACATGCACGGCCCATCAAGCTGAACGGAAGGACGGCGTTTGCGCTGTCCGCCCGTCGTTTATAAAGCGAAACCGCTCTCCCTTTGGAAAGCGGTTTTGCGCTATATTCATCGGTCAGGTGCCGATTTCGCCCTCGGGCGGATTCAGATCGATGCTGGGCAGCTCGTCGAGCGACTCGATGCCGAAGTGCTGCAAAAAGGCATCGGTCGTCCGATAGAGCGTCGGCCGGCCCAGCGTCTCGCGCTGGCCGCATTCCTCGATAAAGCCCTTGTTCAGCAGCGACTGCACCGAATAGTCGCACTTGACCCCGCGGATCGCCTCGATGTCGCCGCGCGTGCACGGCTGGCGGTAGGCGACGATCGACAGCGTCTCCAGCACTGCCTGCGAAAGCGGCCGCTTTTGCAGCGGCTGCAAAAACGCCTCCACCTGCGGGGCAAACGCCGGCCGGATCGACAGAAACACCGATTCGCCGTTTCGGTTGAGCTGAATGCCCCGGTTTTCCAGCGTCAGGTGGTCGGACAGCGCCTCCAGCGCCTCCGCCATCTCCGAGGAGGTCAGGTTCATCGCATGGGCGAGATCCTCCACCCGCACGGGATCTCCCGCCACAAACAGAATCGCCTCGATCACCGCGCCGATGTTCTCCATGAATCCTGCCCCTTCCCGCGCCGTTTCACGCGCGGCTTCTATTATACCATCTTCCCGCCGTTTGCGCAAGGCGGGCGGCATCCGCTCTCCAGAAACGCGATCAATGCCTCTGCGCTTGGAAACGCGTCGTAATCGCCCTCCACACCCACGCGATGATAGACCATGCCGTCCCGCTCGCCCGCCTCGAGCCGGTCGAGCAGCGCAGCCTCGCCGTGCGCCCGCGCAAAGCGCGTAAATGCGCGGGGCTTGACCTTGCCGAGCAATCCCTTTTCGCATTCGCCGGCGTCCGGACACTCGTAGCAGTGGCCAAGGCCGCGCGCCAACGTACAGCGCCGGTTGACGCATTCTTCCTCCTGCGCGCACCGGTCGCATCCGCCGCAGTTTTCATTCTCTGTGCACAGGCAGCAGGCCAGCCCGCACCGCGCAATTCCAAGTTCCCGTTTCATAATCGCATCGCTCCTTCGTCGAATTGGGGTGCTTCCACCCCTGTTTCCAGCATAGCAGACAATCGCGACAGCGGTCTGTCGGGGTTTCGTGCATCTTCAAAATTTTGCGCTCCGCTTCCCAGAAGGGCTGGAGTGCGCCATCCCGAACGGCCTGAAGGGGACTTGGATGAAGGCCATTTCAAGCAACCTCGTGCGTTTTCACCGAGCATTCACGAACGTGGCGGCGCTGAGTCTGAGATTCTCAGAACCAAAATAGCCGGAAAAATGCCGAAGCCTCGCGTTGATGAGTTTTCACTCCCCTCTGTCTTTCCCTCGAAGGCGCGTCTCTCAGGCGTGAGCGCTTCCCTTCTCATACCGAGTACAGGGCGACGATCTTCTGCGCGGCCTCGAGCACCTGCGTCCGCTTGGACTCGGGCCTCTCAATTTCGACGCCGCTGCCGAGCGCGAGCACCGTGCCCAGCCAGAAGTGCTCCTCCTCCGGCGCAACAAAGCGCATCCTCGCGCCGCCTCCGGGCAGCTCTTCGAGGATGTCCGCATTCAGATATTCCAGCGCGCGGCCGCGCGAGGCGGCGTCGCAGCGCAGCACGATCTCCACGCACGGGCGGGAATCGTCCGGCATCCGAGCGAGCACTTCCCGCGGCGAGGGATGCCTGTGCGCCGCGTTGTCCGCCAGTTCGAGATCCTCCATCCGCGCGAGCTTGTACAGCCGGTAGTCCTGCGCGCGCGTCGAATAGGCCAGCAGGTACCACGCATACCAGCGATACACCGCAGCGACCGGTTCGACCGCGTGGATTCTCCGCTCGCCCCGCGCGTTCGTATAGGCAAAGCGCACGGCGCGATGCTGCGCGATCGCCCGCCGGACGAGCGCCAGCGCCGCCTGATCGCGCTCGCGCAGCACCGAAAAGTCCAGCACCACGTCCGAATCCGCCTCCGGCGAGACCGCCATGAGTTTTTCCAGCCCCGCGCCGGCGGAAGGATCCCCCGTGGCGGAGGCCAGCCCGGCCATCGCCGCGCGCAGATTCGCGCGATCCTCCGGCGTCAGCAGCTGGCGCTCCATGCGAAAGCCCTCGACCAGCGCATAGCCGCCGCATTTTCCCGGCAGCGATTCCACCGGAATGCCCGCCCGGCCGAGCGCGTCGATGTCGCGCTGGATCGTCCGGATCGAAACCTCAAACCGCTCGGCCAGTTCGCGCGCCGAAGTCCTTCCGTGGTTGAGCAGATACAGCGTCAGCGCATACAGCCTGTCGTGCTTCATGGTTCCTCCTGCAATCAAAAGCCCTCCGCCAGCGCGGAGGGCTTGCATCCGGGTTATTCCTTTTCAGAGAGCGCGCGAAGATCCCGCTTGGCCGAATGTCCGCGCCATGCGTGGAGCACCAGCGCCAGCGCGATGACGCCGTAGGAGATGAACACGCGGAAGTATTCGCCGATGGCCGCGTCGCCGAACAGGTTCTTGCCGGCCAGCGGCGCCACGATGAACAGCGTGTGGAACAGTATGCAGCCCAGCAGCGCCTGCCCGTTCGTCGCACGGACGATGGACGCGCCGCCGACGAGGATCGCCGCGCCGGCATACAGGCCGACCTGCTCGTGCGCGCCGTAGGTCTGAAACAGGCCGAAGTTCTGCACGTAGATCAGCTGGCCGAGTCCGGCGAGCACCGTGGAGATCATGATGGCGATCACGCGGGTGCGATCGACGTTGATGCCCGCCGCGTTCGCAACCGTCATGTTCTGGCCGACCGCGCGGAACTGCTGGCCGAGGCGCGTGCGCATGATGGCGACGTTGGCCAGGCACAGCAGGCCGATGACCGCGAAGGTCACCACCGGAATGTTCAGCGAGGAAAAGCCGGATTTGATCGCGGGGATCTGATACAGCGCCAGCACGACAACCAGCACGCCGAGCGCGATGCCGCCCTTCTTCGCAGAAACCTTCTTCAGCGCCATCCGGACGATGCAATAGACGATCGCCGCGGCCATGCAGATGTAGAACGCCGTGTTGAAGTTCAGCCGCCAAAGGCCGTCGAGCGAGGAGGCGATCCGGTGAAGGTCGATCGTGTTCGCCACGCCCGTGGAGCCCATGATGACCAGGCCGTCCGTGTGCAGCGGAATCAGGTTGCCGAAGATGAACAGGAACAGCAGCTGATACAGTCCGTTGGCGAAGTAGCCGAGGATCAGGCCGCCAATCATCTCCTGTCCCTTCATGCGGTTGAGCAGCTTGCCGATCAGGAAGCCGAACAGCGCCGCAATCGGAACCGTCATCAGCGCAGCGACGGCAAAGCCGCCGAGGCCGGGGATCTGCCATTCGGTCACCCACAGCGCCGCGATCTGCGCCGCCATGGCGCCGATGGTGATGGCGAAGTTGATGCCCATGCCGGCGATGATCGGAATGATCAGCGCCAGAACGATAAACGCGTTGCGCGAAAGGCGGCCGAGCAGCTCATAGGCCACGTAGCCGAGCGATTGGCCCGAGAAGAAGAACGAAACGACGCACAACACCACAAACATGACCGTGACGGCATTGTCGCGCAGCAGAGTCTGAACATTCTTACGCACGCTGGTCACCTCCCGACTTGGTCAGCGCGTAGAGTATGATGCCGTTGGAGATCAGGATGCGCATCGTCTCCGAAATCGTCGATTGCGGAACGAGCGCGTTTGCCACCGGCATGCCCAGCGTCAAAACGCCCTGGAACAGGAACGTTCCGATCAGCACGTGGCTGATCTTGCAGCGCGAGGTCGAAGCGCCGCCGATCAGGATTGCGGAAGCCGCGACGAAGCCCATCTGGCGCGGCGCGGTGTACAGCTGCATGAAGCCGTAGCTCTGCGAGTAGACCAGAATGCCGACTGCGCCGAGCATCGTCGAAATCATCGTGCCGATGATGCGCATCCGGTCGACGTTGACGCCGGTCGCCTCGGCAAAGCGGCGGTTGTTGCCGACCGCCATCATCGCCACGCCCGTGCGCGAGCGCATGAACAGCCACACCAGATAGCAGCACAGCACCATGAACAGCAGAAGGCCCGTCGGAACCGTAAACCCGCCGATGCTGAACGACAGGAAGTTGTCCAGAAGATGTCCAAACGACGTGGAATCGCTCATGACGATCGTGTTGCGCAGGCCGGTGCCCAGCGGCCAGCGCAGCTCCAGCGAGTTGAACGGCAGCACCAGCCATGCAATGCACATCAGCGAGACGATCGAGAATCCGACGTAGGTCGTAACCGACATCTCACTGCCCTTCAGCCGGTTGAGCAGCATGCCGTACAGCGCGCCCGTCACGGCCGAAATCGCCATGCCAACCACGCACGCGAACAGGAATCCCAGCCATCCGCCGATCTGCCATTCGATGGCCAGCAGGCCGCCGATCAGACCGCCGACGATGCCGATCGGCAGGCCGAGGTTCAGACCGATGCCGCACTGAATGCCCGGCACCATCGCAAGTACGAGGATGGAATTCATGCCCATGCGCACGAGCGTGTTGCTCATCAGCCCGCTCAGCGACAGGTCGTACAATAGCGCGACCACGCACAGCAGCACGAAGAACAGACCGATGATCATGCGCGGCACGCCGAGCTTTTTGATGAGCGCCGGATAGAAGAACACGACCAGACCCGCCAGGATCAGCCCGATGCCGACGTAGATCAAATCGTCGCCATAGCGGATGATCCGCGCCTGCAAGCCGTTTTCCAGCGCCGCGCTGCCGCCCGCTGCGGCAAAGCGGTCGTACTCGCTGGCGAAGTCGTCGCCCGCCTGCGAGACGATGTCGAAAATCGTGCTCTCCAGCGTATCGAGCGCTTCCTGATCGAGCGTATCATACAGCGCCATCAGTTCGGTACAGACGCTGGCATACTGCTCGTCGGCAATCGCGCGCAGCTCGTTCATCCGCTCGGTGGCGACGAAGCCGGACATGTCGACCTCGACTTCCTCCTCCTCGGCGAGCATCGCATCCAGATCCGCCTCAGAGGTGATCTGAGAAGTATCCACCTCTTCCTCAGTCTGGTCAAGCGCGCCGGACGCCTCCATCTCGGCGATATACGCCGCCTGCGCCGCGGCCTCCTCGGCCCGGTAATCGGAAAGCGCAGCGTTCAGCGTCTCCAGCGCCGCATCCAAGCCGGTCGTATCGGCCGTCTCATAGTCGAGCAGGTTCGCAGAAGAATTGTTGCGCGCCTCCTCCTCGGCGGCCGCGACGGCTTCGCGGATCTCCGACATGCTCGCGCCGGCCGCCTGCGCCGCCGCGCGCGCCTCGTCGGCCGCGATGGCGACGTAGGATTCCACGGCGCCCTCGCCCGTGGCGATCAACACCGAGCGCGTGCGCATGGCGGTGAGAATCTCATCGCCGGTCTGGCTGTCGCGCTGGCTCATGCCGACGGCGCCGGTCACAATCAGCGCCGCCGCGAGCACAAAGATCAAGACAGAGGCAATCGCTCTGGCCTTTTTGTTACCCATTGACACTGCCTCCCTCCTGGTTCGGCCGGATGCCGGACATGGCAAGGCCGAAGTTGACGTCGGTATCCGTGGCCTTCAGCACGTCCACCGCATGACCCTCCGAGATGATCGCAATGCGCCCGCAGATCGAGCGCAGCTCCATCAGCTCCGACGAGACCATGACGATCGTCATGCCCTGCTCGCGGTTGAGCCGCACCAGCGTCTCCAGCACGAGCTTCTTCGCACCGATGTCGATGCCGCGCGTCGGCTCGGAGACGAACAGCAGCTTCGGACGCATCAGCAGCGCGCGGGCGATGCAGACCTTCTGCTGGTTGCCGCCCGACAGCGTTCCCGTGTGCTGCAGCGCCGACGTGCAGCGAATGTCCAGATCCTTGATCATCTGGTTGGCGACCTTGCGGATCTTCCGGCCGTCGCGCAGAGTAAACAGCGGCCTGAGCCCCATCAGGTATTCGCCCTTGATCTGCATGGCGTTGAACACAATGTTGTCCTCGATGGACTGCTCGAGCAGCAATCCGACGCCGCGCCGGTCTTCGGAGACCATCGCCAGGCCGCTTTGCAGCGACTTGCGCGGGTTGTCCAGCTCGTGGCTCTGGCCAAAAACCTTGACTTCGCCCGCGGCGGGATACAGTCCCATGATGCCGTTCGGAATGCCGATCTTGCCCTGTCCGGCCAGACCGCCGATGCCGAAGATCTCGCCCTCGTAGACCTTCAGCGAGACATCGCGCACTTCTTCGCCGGGCATATCGACCCGCAGATGGTTGACTTCGAGCGCCACCTTGTCGCCATGCGGCTTGTCGCGGTCCGGCGCGCTGACCACGCTCTCGCCCTTTCGGCCAATCATCAGCTCGGCCAGCTCAAGCGTGTTGGTCTGCTTCGTCTCGCGAACGGCCACCAGCTTTCCATCGCGCAGGATCGTGATCGAATCCGCCGCGGCGATGACTTCGTCCAGGCGGTGCGTGATGAAGATGATCGCAATGCCGCTCGCGGCGATCTGCTTCATGACGCCGATCAGCTGATCCGCCTCCGACTCGGTGAGCACGGCGGTCGGCTCGTCGAACACGAGCAGCTTGACGCCCTTCTTGTCGATCTCGCGCGCAATCTCGACGAACTGCATGTAGCCGACCGGCAGGCCCTGCACGAGCGTGTATTCGTCAATCGACATGCCGACCGAATCCAGCGCCTTGCGCGCGTCCTTCGCCATGGCCTTCATGTCCAGCGTTTCAAGGTTTTTGCCGAGCATGCGGCTGATGGGATTCGGCCGGGTGATCTCGCGGTTGAGCTTGATGTTCTCAGCAATTGTAAATCCCGGCAACAGCATGAATTCCTGATGCACCATGCCGATGCCCTTCTCCATCGCGTCGTGCGGCGAATGGATGTTGACCGTCTCGCCGTCCAGGCTGACCGTGCCGCCGAACCCGCCGGTCGAATGGATGACCGGCATGCCGAACAGGATGTTCATCAGCGTCGATTTGCCCGCGCCGTTTTCGCCCAGCAGGGCGTGAATCTCGCCCGGCCGGACAGAAAGCGAAACATCCTCCAGCACGGTATTTTCGCCGTAGCGCTTGGTAATGTTTTTCATTTGAAGCACGTATTCTGCGCCCAAATCGTCCTACCTCCTCGTAAAGGGGTCTGTCCCCGCCCGAAAGCCGTCCGGGGAATACGAATCTCGCTTTAAAATGGGATGCCTTCGGCGGCCGCCGCCGGAGGCGCCTGCCCCGACCGCGTCTCATTTTAAAACGGGATTCGCATGATTGAAAACCGACCCGCCCGAAACCGGGCGGGCCGCTCGACCGGCGGCACATCTTGAAGCCAGCCGGCTTGCGCCAACGGCGCTATGCTCGCTTTGGGTTCGTGCAAAACGCAGCGGCTTCCGCCACTTCGCAGTTCCGCACGGCCAACGGATCGGGATTAGGCCTCGGTCGTCTCCTCGGCGGCAGCATCCTCAGCGGGCGCTTCCTCAGCAGCAGCGTCCTCGGCGGGCGCTTCCTCGGCAGGAGCCTCTTCCGCAGCGGCGTCCTCAGCGGGCGCTTCCTCAGCGGGGGCTTCTTCCGCAGCAGCCGCATCCGGGCCGTTCACGCCGCCCGGCAGATAGTCCGCGAAGTTGACCTGGCCCAGCAGGATGGTGTAGTAGTTCTCGAGCGTGGTGCCCTCGGCATTGGTGTAGTTGTCCAGCACAGCGCCGGGCGCCTTCTCCTCGAACTTGGCCAGCAGCGCGTCGGCATCGTTGCGGGAGGTGATGTCGCCGTTGATGTAGTCCACCGCGTACTCAACGCCGATCTCGATGATCGTCATCGCAACCGGAGACGGCCAGGTGCTGAAGCGGCCCACCGCATCGTGCTCTTCGAGCGCGGCAGCAATCGCCTGCAGCGCAGCCACGTCGTCGCCGCCGACCTCGAGCTCAAGGCCCAGCGTGGACGGGAAGCCGTGGTACGGAGACGGGCAGCAGGGCAGCGGATAGTAGGCGTTCGGCTGATCCAGAACCGCCGTCTGCAGCGCCGGCTGCATACCGCAGTTCGTGGTGAAGAACGCGACCTTCTGGCCCGCATAGGTTTCCATCTGGCGCGGCACATCCTCGAGGATGAACTGCTGGGACGCGGAGACGCCCGCCTCAGCGGTCGGGTCCGGCGCAGTCACATCGACGAACTCAATGCCCAGCGCTTCCGCATTCTCCTGCAGCAGCGTGTGGCGGCCAGCGATCAGCTCCATCGCCATGTGGCGCGGGAAGGAGTAGTGGATGAACACGTCGATGCCCCACTCGGCGCACTGCTCCATGATGCTGTCGCCCTGACCGATTTCATCGGCGTAGAGGACGATGTCGGCAGCCGCGGAGATGACGGCCGGGTCTTCCTGCGGGGTGCCGGCGATGAGCAGGATGTCGTCGCGGCCAAGCTCGCCGCGAATGCGCTCGAAGCCCGCAGTCGCGCCCGGAACGGCCTGGCACATCACGATGGCCTTGACGTCCGGATCAGAGGCGAAGGCCACCAGCTTGGAGATGGTGGTCTCCATCTCGGAGGCAAAGTTATCCGGATAGGTATCGGTGATGATGTGATCCGCGCCCCAGGTCTCGACGGCCTGTTCAGCCGCGCGGAACTCTTCCTCGCCCTGAGAGACGGTGCCCGTCAGGATGGCGACCTTCCAAGTCCCCTCTTCCTCCGCAGATGCGAAGGCCGCGAGGCTCAGAACCATCAGAGCAACGAGAAGCAGGCTCATCAGTTTCTTCATGTGATTTTCCCTCCAATTCAAATTCCCTATAACTTCAATCCACGCGGATTGCAATATAGGCTCCGTTGGCCGGCATAAAAACTATGTTTCTTTATTATAACATCAAGTCCACCATTATGCAATAGGGGATTGCATGTTTCGCTTTGTAAAAATTCGCACGAATGCCAAATATTCACCATGTGCGTTAATAATGCGTATATTATGGCTCTTTTTACACATCCATCCGTCATTTTCTTAAAAATAAGAAGGACATCCGCCATTTTTCGGAAATGCCCTCGCAAATTATCCGGTCTCGAAGCCATACGCGCCGCAGCGGCTCAGGGGCTCGGGATCGCCATGCTGTTCGCACAGCCGGCCGCCAACGGCCCGGCAGGCGCGCGGCGCATCCTCCTGCCCAGAGCCCATCGGACAGCAGGGCCTTTTGCGGTCGATCTGGCAATTGTGCTGCACGCCGGTTGGGCCACTGCCGGCGCACGTGCAGGTCACGGCGCCGCTAAGCATGCAGCAGAACGGCGCTTCAAAAAACGCGTTGACATCGTTCCCCTGCCCCCAGCGATGGGTGTGCTTGAGGAAATTTGGCAACGGAATGAACCGCGATTCTCCGCGGACTTTTTTATTTCACACCAATGCGCTGGAAAGCGCCCCGCATTTTTACTATACTGGCGGTGGCGCGCGGGAAAAAAGGGCGACCATGCGCGACCGATCATGCGGCGAGGTGTTACCATGGACAAGCTCTACCGGGCGGCCGGCACGGTCGACCGCGATTTCGTCGGACAGATTACCTACACGATCTGCCTCGACCACCCTCTGCACGAGCTGGACATCGAGTTCAGCTTCGACAAACAGCGATTTCAGGAATCGGACGTCACCCCGGCGCTCATCGCCGAGACGGCGCAGATCTGCCGCGAAAAGTACGGCCTGACGGGCACGGAGGACGACGTGCGACGCGCGATCCTTGGCAAAATGAAGACCGAGATCCACACGCTGGCGACCATCAACGACGAGTTCATCGGCTGCGTGCACAAGCAGCTGACCCACCGGCACATGCACTACGCCTGGCCGGACGCCTCGGAGGGCTGCATCCCCCGCGAGACGTTTGAGGGCGTGCTGAAGGTCACAGTGCTGGTGTTCAACGTCATCCAGGACGACACGCACTATTCGCTGACCGTGCGCGGCGAGTGAAGGAGGTTCCCATGCTCAAGCGATTTGAACTGCACAACCACACCACGGAGTCCGACGCCTCCATCACCTGCGCCGAACTGGTCGACCTCATGGCGCGCGACCGCGTGGATGCGTTCGCGCTGACCGACCACAACACCATCTCCGGCCACCGGATCGTAAAGAAGATATTGGAAGAGAAAAAGCCGCCGGTTCAGTGCGTCTACGGCATGGAGTACACCACCTACTACGGCCACATCCTCTGCCTGAACCTGCGCCGCTATGTGCCGTGGGACTCCATCGACCGCAACTGTCCGGAGAAGCTGTTCCGCGCCTGCCGCGAAGCCGGCGCGCTCGCGGGCATCGCGCATCCGTTCTCCTATGGCGCGCCGTTTGCGCGCGGCTGCCGGTTTGAGATGACGGTGGCCGACTTCTCTCAGGTCGATTTCATCGAGGTGTTCAACAACTCCGAGTCCCTGCACGAGGTCAACGAGCGCGGCCTGAACGGGTGGCAGGCGCTGGTGCTGCGCGGCGAAAAGCTGGCCGCGACGAGCGGCATGGACCTGCACGGCGCGCGGGACATGTCCATGAACTTCGCCACCTACGTTGAGGGCGAACCGAACGGCGATCCGGCTTTGGAGCTCGAGCGCGCCATCCGCAGCCAGCAGACGTGGCTGTCCAAGGGCTTGGCGCTGCGCTGGTCGCTCGATGCAGACGGCGGCGCGCGGTTCTGGCTGGAGGACGTCCGCAAGCCGGGCTTCGTGCCGAGCGATTCCTATCTGCTCTCGCTGACCGATGCGAACGGGGAGCGCACCTTCGACATCACCGCCGGGGAGCGCGCGCTGTCCGCCGCCGAGCTCGGCGACGCGCCGGTGATCATCCCCAAGCTCTACGGCGAAAGCCCGCAAATCGAAGACCTCGTCTGCCTCGCGCCCGTGATCCGGCGGTGACTCAGATCCCTGCCAATATGAAAGCCGCCCGCCGGAGAGCAGCCCGGCGGGCGGCTGGCACTGGCGGGTCATCCCGCCCTTAATATTACATTTCCGGCTGGAGCAGGCCGTAGCTGCCGTCGTGGCGGCGATAGAGCACGCACAGCGTGTCGATTTCCTCGTTGAGGAACAGAAAGAAATCATGGCCGAGCAATTCCATCTGGGCGATGGCGTCCTCGACGCTCATCGGCTTGACGCCAAAGCGCTTGATGCGCACGACGTCGTAGCTCGGCTCCTCGACGGCCTCCTCATTCTCCGCCGCCTCGAGCTCAGACGGGCGAATGCGCTTTTCGAGCTTGGTGCGGTGGCGGCGAATCTGGCGCTCCAGCTTCTCCACCGCGCGGTCAATGGACATATACATGTCGTTGGAGCATTCCTCCGCGCGCAGGATGAGTCCGCCGACCACGACGGTGATCTCCACGATGTTCCGCGCGCCCTTTTGCAGCTTGAACCGCACGGTGACCTCCGGCTCATCGCGGAAGTAGCGCTCGAACTTGCCAAGCTTCTTTTCCACGCGCGCCTTGAGGGTATCGGTGACTTCCATTCCCTTGCCGGTATAGATGTACTTCATGGTATTCGCTCCTTTATATCAAAATGACGCCGTCGGATCCGGGCGAAGCCCATGCGGCCCCGCCTCAGGTTCGCGCGCCGCGTGCTGCGAGGTTGTCGATCGGAGACGCGCTGCGGAGCGAGCCTTGCCTTAACGTCTCGTTTACTACCTTCTACATCCGCCTCCGTTTTTTCCTGCATCCCGTGCAAAAAATTCAAAATTATTTGATCTCTCCGCGCGATGAATCCACGCTCTTTCCTTTCTTCCGCCCGGAAGCAGGCCGCTTGGCGCCTTCCGCCGGCTTGCCGCTCGCCTTGCCGGCCGTCCTCTTTGCCGCCCGTCCCGCGCGCGCTCTGGATGCTTCCCGTTCAAACTGCACGCCCTCGGGCGCCTGCTTCGCCGCGTCCACCAGAAATTGCGAAAACCGCCGGATGCCGGACATGAACCGCGCCGACTTCGCCCGGCGCTGGTCGAGGTCGGCGTAACCGGCCAGCTCGGCGAGCGCCTTTTCCCACTTGCCCGTGGTCACGGCGGAGGCGATCTGCACCGGCACGACGTCGATCAGCTGCCGCCCCTTTTCGGTGGAGACAATCGACTTGCCCGACCGCTTCGCGTAGCCGACCTCGATCAGCCGCTCGATCACCGCCGCGCGCGTGGCCGGCGTGCCGAGGCCGGACGACTTCATCTGCTCGCGCAGCGCCTCGTCCTCGATGTCGCGGCCGGCGTTTTCCATGAGGTTGAGTATGGAGGAATCCGTGTGTGCGCGCGGCGGCTTGGTCTTGCTCGCCTTGATCGACGCCCGTTCGACGCGGCGCGCGTCTCCCGGCTCGAGCTTGGGCAGCCGGACCTCCTTCGCGTCCTCGCCCGCGTCGTAGACCGCGTGCCAGCCCTCCTTCGCCGGCGTCGTGCCGGTGGAGCGGAACCGGTGCTCGTCCACGCGGGTGACGATCCGCGCGCTGTCGCACTCGTAGTCGGGATAGTGCGCCGCGATCAGCCGCCGGACGATCAGGTCGTACAGCCGCCGCTCGTCGGGGTTGAGCGATTGCAGGTGCGGCCGGCGGTCGGTCGGCACGATGGCGTGGTGGTCGCTGATGCGGGCATTGTCGTAGTAGCGCCCGGAGGACAGGTTCAGGTTCATCTCCGGCGCGGCGACCAGCGCGGCATACGGCTCGGGCAGCAGGGTGAGCACCTTGCGGATCTTCGGGCGCATGTCGTCGGGCAGATAGCGGCTGTCCGTGCGCGGGTAGGTGACCAGCTTGTGCGTCTCATACAGCGCCTGCGCCAGCTTGAGCGTCCGATCGGCGGAAAAGCCAAACTTCTGGTTGGCTTCGCGCTGCAGCGACGTCAGGTCAAACAGCTGCGGCGGCTTGAACCGCTTGTGCTCCGTCCGGCTCTCCTCGACCACCGCCGGCCGGCCCTTCACCGCGTCGCGCACGCGCTCGGCGGTCGCGCGGTCGTAGGCGCGCGTGTCCGGCAGGCGGCGCTCGCCGGACTTCTTCCCGCCCTCGTCCGCCCCGGCCTCCGCCTCGTCCGCGGGGCGCGGGTTCGGGTTGATCCAAAGCCCTTCGTAGTCGCCGAAGTTTGCGCGCACTTCCCAGTACTCCTCGGGCACAAACGCCTCGATTTCGCGGTCGCGGCGCACGATCAGGCTCAGCGTCGGCGTCTGCACGCGGCCGACGGACAGGTGCGCATCGTAGCGCAGCGAGAACGCACGCGAGGCGTTCATGCCGACCAGCCAGTCGGCTTCGCTGCGGCAGCGCGCGGACTCGTACAGCGCGTCGTATTCGGACGCCGGCCGGAGGTTGGCGAAGCCCTGCCGGATGGCCTCGTCGGTCATCGACGAGATCCACAGCCGCTCGACCGGCTTTGTGCACTTCGCCATCTGATAGATGTAGCGGAAGATCAGCTCGCCCTCGCGCGCGCTGTCCGTCGCGCAGATGATCGAGCCGATCCGCGAGCTGTTCATCAGCTTGCGCACGACCTCAAACTGCGCGCGCGTGTTCGGCAGCACCTTGAGCGGTATGCGCTCCGGCAGCATCGGCAGGTCGGCCATGCGCCACTGGCGGTAGCGCTCGTCCACCTCGCCCGGCTCGCACAGCGAGACGAGGTGCCCGATCGCCCATGTGATCACATATTCCTCCCCGTAGAGATACCCCTCTCCACGCGCCTTCGCGCCCAACACCCGGGCGATGTCCCGCCCAACCGACGGCTTTTCCGCCACAACCAGCTTCTTCACGCCGCGCCTCCCCGTGCAGTTCGTTCATCTTATTATACCATTTATATCACGCGCACTGCAAGTTGCAAAGCACAAACGCCAAAGCGCATTTCGCCGCCGCGGCCGATTGACTTTCCTCCCGCGCGCTGGTACAATGATACCATCCGAATCCCATTGAATTGGATTGTAGAAAGGATGGTTCAACATGGATTTTCGCATCGGCCACCTCGCCTACCGCACGCGCGACATGGAAAAGACGCTCGCCTTCTACACCGGCGCGCTCGGCTTTCAGCACATCTTCAGCCTCACCAACGAGCGCGGCGAAAAGTGGATCGAGTACGTCATGACGCCCGACGGCCGCTTCCTCGAGTTCTTCTATCCCGACGAGACGCCCGTCGAACCCGGCACGGACTACACGCACCTGTGCCTCGAGGTGGACGACTGCGCTGCCGCCGTGGCCGAGCTCGAGGCGAAGGGCGTCGCCATTCGCGTCGCGCCCAACGTCGGCAGCGACGGAAATGTTCAGGCGTGGATCCGCGACCCCGACGGCCGCGACATCGAGCTGATGCAGCTCTCCCCCGACAGCGAGCAGGCGCGCAACCGCGCGAAGCTCTGATCGGAAAGGAGGGCCGGCATGAATCAGAAACAGGCCATCCGCGACGCATTTTGGTCGCCGTTTCGCGAGACCGTGCGCCGCGAGGGCATCCCCTACCAGTGGCTGGCGCTGAACGACCGCGTGCCCGGCGCCGAACCCAGCCACTGGATGCGCAACTTCCGCGCCGCGGCCAGCGGCAAGCCGGGCGCGCACGGCGGCTGCGTGTTTCAGGACAGCGACGGGGCAAAGTGGCTCGAGGGCGTGGCCTACAGCCTGCGCAGCCATCCGGATCCCGCGCTCGAGGCGATTGCCGACGGCGCGATCGAGGCGATCGTCGCCGCCCAGCAGCCCGACGGATACCTCGACACCTACTACATCCTCACCGGCTTGGACAGGCGCTGGACGAACTTGAGGGACAACCACGAGCTTTACTGCGCCGGCCACATGATCGAAGCCGCCGTCGCCTACTACGAGTCCACCGGCAAGCGCGCGCTGCTCGACGCAATGCTGCGCTATGTCGACCTGATCGACCGCGAAATCGGCCCGCGGCGCGGGCAGCGCCACGGCTATCCGGGGCATCCGGAAATCGAGCTGGCGCTGATGCGGCTGTACCGGCTGACCGGCGACGAAAAGCACCTCCGGCTGGCGAAGTACTTCATCGACGAGCGCGGCCAGAAGCCGCTCTACTTTGAACAGGAAACGCGGGAAAGCGGCAACGACTTCCTCTGGAAGGACAGCCCGTTCGGCTATCAGTACTATCAGGCCGGCAAGCCCGTGCGCGAGCAGACGGACGCCGAGGGGCACGCCGTGCGCGCGATGTACCTGTACTGCGGCATGGCGGACGTCGCCCGCGCGACCGGCGACGAAAGCCTCGTCCGTGCCTGCGAAGCGCTCTGGGAGAGCACCGTGCGCCGCCGCATGTACGTCACCGGCGCGATCGGCTCCAGCGCCTACGGCGAATCGTTTACGTTCGACTACGACCTGCCCAACGACACCGTCTACGGCGAGACGTGCGCCGCGATCGGGCTGGTGTTCTTCGCCCAGCGAATGCTCGCGCTCAAGCCGCGCGGCGAGTATGCCGACGTGATGGAGCGCGCGCTGTACAACGGCGTCCTCAGCGGCATGCAGCTCGACGGCAAGCGGTTCTTCTACGTCAATCCGCTCGAAGTCAACCCCGTCGCCTGCGCAAAGGATCCCAACAAGCGCCACGTCAAGCCCGAGCGGCAGAAGTGGTTTGGCTGCGCCTGCTGCCCGCCGAACCTGATCCGGCTTCTGATGTCGCTCGAGGACTACGTCTGCTCGGCGGACGGCAATGCGCTGCACGTTCACCTGTACATCGGCGGCGACTTCACCGCGCGCGTCGGCTCGAGCGACGTCCGGCTCCACGTGGAAACGCGCTATCCCTGGGACGGCGACATCTGCCTGAACGTCGAGCTGGAGCGCCCGGCGTCGTTTGCGCTGGCGCTGCGCATCCCCGAATGGTGCCGCAAGTGGCAGATCGGACTCAACGACAGGCCCGGCGCGGACGAGATCGCCTTCGCGATGGTGTTCTCCCTGCAAGGCCCCGGGGGCTTTGTCGGCGTCGACGGCAAGACGCAGGTGCGCGACGGCTACGCCTACATCGAGCGCGAATGGAAGCCCGGCGACCGCGTCCGGATCATGCTGGACATGCCTGCGCAGTTCGTGCGGGCCAACCCGCGCGTCGCCGAGGACGCCGGCAAGGTCGCGCTGACGCGCGGGCCGCTGGTCTACTGTCTGGAGGAGGCCGACAACGGCCCGAACCTGCACCTCGTGCGCGCCGGCAGCGCGCAGCCGCACGTCCGCGAGCGCTGGCAGCCCCAGTTGCTCGGCGGCGTCACGGTGCTCGAGACGGTCGGCCTGCGCGAATCCGACGAATGGACCGGCCCGCTCTACGCGCCGGTGCGCGGCGCGCCCGAGACGCAGACCGTACAGCTGCGCTGGATTCCCTACTATGCATGGGCCAACCGCGGTATCGGCGAAATGCGCGTATGGGTGCGGGAATAAGCGGCGCACGTTCTGCGCGTGTAGGTGCAAAAATAGCCTGCACAGCTGTCGACCAGCAGTTCCGCCGTCCTCGCCCCGCCTTCGGAAAATATCTGAAAAGAAAAACTGATTTTGAATGGATTCGCGCAGCTGGGGATCCGCCGCGTCAAGGCTCCGAAAGGGACGCAGCTCCATAT
>LHCFI01400__coassemble_1796_pt1 | contig 19638 bp, 16 predicted proteins | sample LHCFI01400__metabat2_low_PE_009 | metagenome-assembled genome bin LHCFI01400 | reverse complement strand
TATCCGGCCTCGGACAGCGCCTCCACGGCGCGCGCAAAGGCATCCGATTTGACGAGGATGTAGTCGGTATCGAAGGTCGACACGGCGAAGATCGCAATGCCGCGCGCCGCGAGAATCGCAGAAATGCGCGCCAACACGCCGACGAGCGAGAAGTCCAGCGGCCCCTCGATCCGCAGCGCCCGCCAGCCGTCCTCGCGGCCGAGCGCGTCGGACGGCGCGCAGTCCGTCGGACAGACCAGCGAATGCTCGCGATCCGTCTTGCCGAGGAACAGAAATTCGCCTTCGAGGTCGATCCCTGCGCAGTCGCGCACCTTGCAGACGCTGAATTCCGTGTCGATGCAATGGATCTCCATGGCCTTCAATCCACGAAGTGCGTGGTCACCGTGCGGTTGTAGGTCAGTATGGAGATGAGATCCTGCACGGCTTCGATGGCGATCGACGCCCCGATGACCCGCACCAGCACCAGCGTGGTCGCAAATGGGTTCGCGATGATCAGGAAGCCCAGTATGCAGGAGATGACCGCCGCGATCATCGTCAGGTACCAGCGGCCGTACGCCATGCGCCGCAGATTGCACGCGGCCTGGATCTTCGCTACGCCGCCGATCAGCAGCGCGATGCCGAACAGCACCGGCACGACGCTCAGCAGCGCCGCCTTAAAGGCGATCAGCGCCAGACCGCACAGCGCCAGCACGAGGCCCACGCTCAGATCCCAGTTGTAGGCGCGATAGTCGTCCTTGCGCAGAAAATACCGGGCGATCTTCCACGCGCCCGCGATCAGCAGCGCCGCGCCGCAGAGGTTCAGGATGACGTCCGTCGCGATGCCCGGCCAGATCAGCAGCACCAGCCCGAACACCAGCGCCGCCGCGGCCGCCACCCACACCGGCCAGCCGGACTTCAGGTTGCGCGGGTCGAATCGGCTCTTTTTTGCCATGTCGTTTCACACTCCTTTGGTTTATTATACCATGCGCCGGCGCGCTGTCAACCCATTTTCGCCATGAATCCGCCACAGAGCGATTTCGATTGGTTAAATCCCGATGAATCCGGTCGGAATTGATTGACGTGGCCGAAAAATGGTGATACAATACCACAGGATTCACCGAGTAATTTGGTCGGAATTGATCCGACAGAGGAGGCGCGGCATGAAGCTGACGACGCGCGGGCGCTATGGCATCCACGCGATGTACGACCTCGCCCTCCACTTTCAGGCCGGCCCGCGGCCGATCAAGGCCATCGCGGAGAGCCAGGCGATCCCGGAAGCCTATCTGGAGCAGCTGTTCGCGGCGCTCCGGCGGGGCGGGCTGATCGCGAGCGCGCGGGGCGCGCAGGGCGGCTACCGGCTGACGCGGCCGCCGGGGGAGATCACGGTGGGCGATGTGCTGCGGTGCCTCGAGGGCGGCCTGAACCTGGTCGACTGCCTGGAGGAGGACAGCCTGTGCGGCAAGACCTGCGCCTGTCCTTCGCGGTTCGTGTGGCTGCGGATCCGCGACGGCTTGAACGCGATCGTGGATGGCATTACGCTTCAGGACATGCTGGACGACAACGCGCGAAGCTCGCCCGTTTGAGCCGCGCATACAGGGGGAATGTTTGTGGACAGAATTTATATGGACAACGCCGCGACCACGCGCGTGACCGAGCCGGTGTTTGAGGCGATGCGGCCCTATTTCGGCGAGATCTATGGAAATCCGATGTCGGTGCACAGCTTTGGCCGCGAGGCGCGCAAGGGCGTCGAGGAGGCGCGCCGGCAGGTCGCCGCGGCGCTCAACGCCGAGCCCAGCGAGATCTACTTCACCGGCTGCGGCACGGAATCCGACAACTGGGCGATTCGCGGCGCGGCCTATGCGAACCTGCGCAAGGGCAAGCACCTGATCACCACGCAGATCGAGCACCACGCCGTGCTGCACACCTGCGAACAGCTCGAGCGCGAGGGCTTCAACGTCACCTATCTGCCGGTGGATGAATTCGGCGTCGTGCGCATGGACGCGCTGAAGGCCGCCATCCGGCCGGACACGACGCTGATCAGCGTCATGGCCGCGAACAACGAGATCGGCACCATCCAGCCCATCGAGGAGATCGCCAAGCTCGCGAAGGAGCGGGGCATCCTGTTTCACACCGACGCCGTGCAGGCCATCGGAAGCCTCCCGTTCGACGTCAAGGCGATGGGCATCGACCTGCTGTCGCTGTCCGGCCACAAGTTCCACGCACCGAAGGGCGTGGGCGCGCTGTACATCCGAAACGGCGTGCGGCTGCAGCGGCTGATTCAGGGCGGCGCGCAGGAGCGCACCCAGCGGGCGGGCACGGAAAACGTGGCCTCCATCGTCGGGCTCGGCAAGGCCATTGCGCTGGCGGCGGGCAATATCGACCGCCACAACGCCCAGCTGGCCACCGTTCGCGACCGGCTGATCGACCGCATCCTGGCCGAAATTCCCTACACGCGGCTCAACGGCCACCGCACGCAGCGCCTGCCGGGCAACTGCAACATCTCGTTTCGGTTCATCGAGGGAGAATCGCTGCTGCTGGCGCTGGACCTGAAGGGCATCGCCGGATCGTCCGGATCGGCCTGCACGTCCGGTTCGCTGGATCCGTCGCACGTGCTGCTGGCCATCGGCTTGCCGCACGAGATCGCCCACGGCTCGCTTCGGCTGTCGCTGAGCGAGGAGAACACCATCGAGCAGGCCGACCGCGTGGTCGACGCGCTCAAGGAGATCGTCGCGCGCCTGCGCTCGATGTCGCCGCTGTACGACGACTTCCTGCGCGAAGGCGAGAACGAAGGACAAAACTGAATCAAGGAGGAAACCGCCATGTACACCGAGCAGGTAATGGATCACTTCATGAATCCCCGCAACGTGGGGGAGATCGAGAACGCGAGCGGCGTCGGCACGGTCGGCAACGCGAAGTGCGGCGACATCATGAAGATCTATATCAAGGTAGAAAACGACGTGATCGTCGATGTGAAGTTCAAGACGTTTGGCTGCGGCGCGGCCATCGCGACGTCCAGCCGCGCGACCGAGATGGTCATGGGCAAGACGATCGACGAGGCGCTGAAGGTCACGAACAAGATGGTCGCCGATTCGCTCGGCGGGCTGCCGGCGGTGAAGATGCACTGCTCCGTGCTGGCCGAGGAGGCGCTGCACGCCGCGATTCAGGACTACAAGGACAAGCTCGAGCGCGGTGAATCGCCGGAAGCGGAGATCGAGGAAGTGAAGTACGTCTGAGCAAGCCTCCTTTTTGCAGGCTTTCTCAGCATCTGGCGAAGCGCCGGCTGGGTCAATGTTTCGAGGCGGCTCTCCCCTTTGCGGGGGAGGGCCGCCTCTTTCAGCGCTTCTTTTTGAGATTTTGATATTGCACCACGAGCTGCGCGAAGACGAGGCCGTACAGCGCGAGCACCACGCCCAGCGGGATCAGCCACGTCAGGTTGAGCGCCGGGCTTCCCTCGGCGGTCGCCAGGATTTCCATCGCGATCGCCGGCAGGAAGATGCAGAAGAACAGCACCAGCAGCGGGATCATCCGCCCGCGCAGGATGCGCCTGAACATGTCCATGCGCGATTCCATGTCGCAGAAGATCTCCTCGTCGCCCTGCATCTGCGATTTCGGCTTGCGGAAATAGCTGTAGCCCACGTTGTCCAGCACGTGTTCCCAGCCGCAGTCCCGGAACAGCTGCAGGTATTCCTCGCGGCGCGCGCGGCCGTCCTCGCTGTAGTCGAGCTGGTAGACGACTTCCTCCGGCTTGCAGCGCTCGAAGCGGTAGACGCACACCTTCGCGTCCGTCAGCCGCCAGCCCTCGCGGTGCTGCTGCTCCAGCCATTTCTGTTCCTTTTCGTATTCCATGATTGTGAAGTAGCGAAAGGCCGTCTTTTGATCTTTCATGTCCTCGCCTCCATCATGTTCCGGTACAGCCGCCCGATGCGCCGCATCTCCAGCGACAGCACTTCCTCCCCCAGCGGGGTGATGACGTACAGTTTGCGCTTTTCTTCCTCCCGGACGAAGCGGATCAGGCCGTCTTTTTCCATCTTTGAGAGGCTGCCGTACATCGTGCCCGGACTCAGCCGGATCTCGCCGTCCGTCAGCTCCTCCACCCTTCGGACGATGCTGTAGCCGTGCATCTCCGTGCGCAGGCAGAGCAGGATGTAAAAGCCCGTCTCCGTCATCGGGACGTACACCTTGCGAATGTGCGCGTCCAAGACCATTCCACCCTTCTGGTGCGATGTATCGCACTGCGATGCTTCGATTATATCGCACTGCGATCTATTTGTCAACCCCTTTCAATAAAAAAGCGGCCCGCGAGAAAGGGAATCGCGGGCCGTCAGTGCCAGTTTCTTCGGAAGTAGAACAGCCGGTCAGTGCCGAGCTGCGCGCCTTCGGCGGGGCGCTGGGCGCGCTGCGGCGCCCATGCCTCGTCGAGACGCTCGCCCTCTTTTACATATTCGATTTCAGCGGCTGCGCATGCCCCGGGCGACTGGAATGCGCGCCATCTTTTTTTGCGTCTGCCCCGGCGGGATGCAGTACGCCGGCGAAATGCAGCGACAGCTTGGCCAGCGCCGGGCCGGCGATCTCGTACAGCACGGCGGAGGAGAGGATGATCGTGGAGAGCATGCCGCCCAGTTCGGGCGAGAGCATCCGCTCGCCGAGCGCGGCCAGGCCGATCGACACGCCGGCCTGCGGCACCAGCGCCATGCCGAGGTACTTGCACACCGCAGGTTCATCGCGCGTCAGCACCGCGCCGACCGTCGCGCCCAGGTACTTTCCGGCGATGCGCACGAAGAAGTACACCACGCCGACGACGCCCGCCGTGGCCAGCGCCGGCACGTTCAGCCGCATGCCGGAGACGACGAAGAAGAACGTCAGTACCGGCGGGGTGAATTTGTCCACGGTCTTGAACAGCAGCTCGTCCTCGCTGGAGATATTTGCGTGCACCATGCCCAGCGCCATGCAGGCCAGCAGCGGCGAGACGTCCACGGCGGCGCACAGCCCCGCCAGCGTCAGCAGCAGGATGACGACCATCAGCAGGCGGTTGTAGCTGGAGTGCACGCGCTTTTCGCTCCATTTGAGCAGGTACGCCATGCCGACGCCGAGCGCCACGGCGAGCAGGTTGTAGGCGATGGGCAGCAGGATGCTCGCGGCGTCGAGCTGGTCGGGCGATTCGGCCACCTGACTGACCGTCGCACAGACGCTGAATGCCAGAAGCGCCACGGCGTCGTCCAGCGCGACCACCTGGAGGATGGTATCCACAAAGTGGCCCTTCGCCTTGTACTGGCGGATGGTCATCAGCGTGGAGGCCGGGGCCGTCGCCGCGCCGATCGCGCCCAGCAGCAGCGAGAAGGACAGCGGCAGATCGAAGATCAGCAGCATCGCCGCCGTAATCGCCGCCGCGGCGGCCAGCGCTTCTAGCAAGGTGATGACCAGCACGCGCGTGCCGCTGGACTTGAGCGTGTCCCAGGTAAAGTATTTGCCGACGCCGAACGCGATGAACGCCAGCGCGACGTCCGTGATGAACGACATGCTCTCCACCATGGAGGAATCGATCCACTTCAGGCAATGGGGGCCGATCAGGATGCCCGAGAGGATGTAGCCGGTGACGTTGGGCAGCTTCAGCAGCTTCGTGACCCGGCTCAGGCCAAAGGCCGACAGCAGCATCGCCGCCAGCTCGAGGATGACCAGCGAAGTGTGGTTCAGATGCAATGCGAGCGACATGGGAAACTCCGTCCTTTCTGCGCGGGGCGCGGCCCGCTTGGGTGGTTGGGGAAAGCGCCGCGCGCTTTTCTCCTGACTGGCTTGATTATAGGCGTGAAGTGTGATAAAATCAAATCAATGTTTTTTGGCGAACCATAAATTAGTTGAATTGTTCGGTTCCGGGAAGGATTTTTCACATGCTCGACCCAAAGATTTACACGCTTCTGAAATTGGAAGAACTCGGCTCCTATACCCGCGCCGCCGAAGCGCTCTCGCTCACCCAGCCCGCCGTCAGCCACCATGTCAAACTTCTGGAGGAAGAGTACGGCGTTCAGATCTTCGTCAAGGGCAGCCGCGAACTCAAGCCGACGGCCGCGGGCGCGCTGCTGCTCAAGTACGCCCATCGCGCCGCGGCCATTTCCGAAAAGGCCCGGCAGGCGCTGAAGGACTCGGTCAACCAGATCGAGCGGCTGTCCATCGGCATCACGCCCACGGCGAGCGACCTGCTCGCTCCGCAGGTGATCGCCGCATACCTGAATGCGCATCCGAATATGCGCGTCGAGGTCGTGCGCGGTCCCATAAAGAAAATTGATGCAATGCTTCGGTTTTATGAATTGGATTTTGCGATCGTCGATGGCGTCATGCCCAGCGGCCGCTATTCGTCCATCCTGCTGGGCACGGATTACCTGTGCCTGATCGCGTCGCCCGACCACCCGTTCGCGAAGCGCTCGAGCGTGACGCTGGACGAGCTGACGAACGAAAAGCTCGTGCTGCGCCCCAAGGCAGCGGGCACGCGCAAGCTGTTCGAGGGCTATCTCATCAGCCATGGCCGCAGCATTCAGGACTATCGCGTCATCATGGAGATTGACAGCGTTTCCGCCATCAAGGAAATCGTGGCGGGCAATCTCGGCGTGTCGATCATCAGCCACAACGTCTGCCACGAGGAGGAAAAGTCCGGCAAGCTGGCCGTCGTGCCCATCGAGAATTGCCGCATGGTGCGGCAGCTCAGCCTCGTGTTTCCGCCCGACTTTCAGCATCCGGAGCTGCTGCGCGAGCTGCAGGCCGAATACAGCCGGCGGATCGGCTGAGGTGGAGACGCCCGAGCAGCCGGAGCAGAGCGGGAAGAACCGCCATTTCAAGCGAGTTTCCCGCCCGTTTTCGCGGGCTTGGCGGCGTTCAGCCAGGACCTCGCGGCGCCACAGTGGCGGAAAAGGCGGAGAAACTGCGGCGTAAGGAGCTTTCAAATTCCGCCTGAGCGCGGGATTTCGCCATGACGCATTCAGCGCCCGCGGGGAAATACGCTTCCCGCAGGCGCTGCACTTTCCTCATTTTGTCTTACGTTCCCGCCAGCCGCCGGAGCTCACGCTCGCAGAAGTCGCACAGCTCGCGGGCGAATTCGGCGCTCGCCGATTCGGTGACGATGTGAAACGCCGGGCGCTGCTCGTCCGGGCAGACCCATCCCCAGCCGTCCTCGCGCTCAAACCGCACGCCGCCGCCGACCGCGGCGTCCTTTTCCGCGCCGGCAAACGCGCTGAGCACGCGGCCGGTCTCCGAGGCGGGCACCTCCACGCTGCGGCTGCGCCGGTAGACGAGCGGCATTGAATGCCGCCAGGATTCGAGCGTCAGCCCGGCCCTGACCAGCTCGGACAGCGCCGACAGCGCCAGCCGGATCCCGTCGAACATGAGCGCGAACTGCTCCGGATGCCGGTTGGCCAACTCGTTCATCCATTCGGCCGGTTCGCCTGCGGCGTAGACCGCCTTTGCGCCGTACCGGCCGGCCAGATCGGCGATGGCGCGCGTCGCGGAGACCGGCAGCAGCAGCTCGCGCTCGCCGCGCTCCAGCGCGACCCACGCCTGCATCAGCTGGCGCTCCGCTTCGTTCAGCGCGCCGCGCTCGTCGCCCAGCGCCGCCGATTCGCCGCGCTCGTCCAGCCAGACGCCCAGCTCGCCCGGCGCCAGCTCCATCATGTCGTCCTCCCAGCCCGTTCGGACGCTCAGCCCGGCGCGCGCAAACGACCGCTCGGCCAGCGACAGCAGGTGTGCCGCCTGCGCGTGGACGGCGATGTTCGGCGCGCGGTGGGGATCCTCTGTAAAGCAGGCCGCCGCATCGGCGATGTACGCGATGTCGGTGTGGCCGGCGGACAGCACCGGCCGCGTGAGGCCGGAGAACGGCCCGGCGTAGTCGTGGCGCGCGTTCATCGTGTGGATGGCGCGGCACGTCCGCGAGGGAATGCGCGCGCCGTTTGCGCCCAGCGGAAACAGCCGGTCATCGCTGACCAGCGCGGCGGCGTCGGCGCGCAGCGCGGCCAGCGCGTGGCGGAGCTGCGGCAGCGTGCAGACGCCGGCGTCGAGCACCTGCACGCCCTGCGACATCGCGCCCGAGGCGGCGGCGTGCCACAGCGCGTCCGACACGGTCGACGGCCCGCGCCCGAGCAGCAGCTCCTTGGGCTTCATGACCGACGCGACCGCCTGCGCGGCGCGCGTCGCCTGCGCGGGCGATGACAGCGCGAAGCTGCCCGCGGCAAAGCCGTCCGGCCGGCGGCTTCCCCAGACGACGTTCTCCTCCAGCCGCTCGCCGTCCGCGGCGAACTTGCCCGGCCAGAGCTTGACGCCCGGCATCAGCGCGGCGCGCTCGCCGGTGGAGGCGCCGGTGCCGAGCACGCATTCCTCGTAGGCCTGCGCGCCGTCGCCGAGGATCGCGTGGTTGCCGAGCACGCAGCCGCGCGCCTGCGCGTGGGCCTCGACGCGCGCGCCCGGCCAGAGCACCGCCCGCTTCAGGCTCGCGTGCGCGCCGACGAACGCATTCTCGCCCACGACGCTGTAGGCGCCGATGTGCGCGCCCGCGCGGACCTGCGCCCCGGAGGCGATCAGGCACGGCGCCTCCAGCACGGCGGTGCGGTCGACGGCCGCGCCGGGCAGTATGGCGATTCCGCCCGGGCGGGGCGCGATGCCGGGCAGGTGGATCTCGCCGTTCATCGCCGCGATGTGCGCGGCCAGATAGGCGCGGATGTCGCCGATGTCGCACCAGTAGCCGTCCATCACATAGCCGAAGATCCGCGCGCCCTCGCGCGCCAGCCGGGGGAAGAGGTCGTGGCCGAAGTCGTAGGGCCGTCCCTCGGGGATTTCCCGGAGCAGTTCCGGCTCGAGGATATAGATGCCGGTGTTGATCGTGTCGGAGACGATGTCGCACCGGCCGGGCTTTTCGTGAAAGCCGACGACGCGCCCCTCGGCGTCGGTGGAGACGACGCCGTACTCGCTCGGGTTCGCCTCGCGCCGCAGTACCAGCGTCGCCTGCGCCCGCCGCGCGCGGTGAAAGGCCATGGCGGCGGAGAGGTCGAGGTCGGTGATGCCGTCGCCGGAGAGCACGACGAACGTCTCGTCCAGAAAGCCGATGGCCTGCCGGACGCCGCCCGCCGTGCCCAGCGGCGTCTTTTCGACAAAATACCGGAGGGAGACGCCCAGATCGGCGCCGTCGCCGAAGGCGTCCGAGATCGCGTCGGGCAGGTAGCCGAGCGTCGCGGCGATTTCGCTGATGCCATGGTCGCGCAGCAGTTCCAGCGCGTATTGCATGACCGGCCGGTCCATCAGCCGCATCATGGGTTTCGGGCAATCGCAGGTCAACGGACGCAGGCGTGAGCCTTCGCCGCCTGCCATGATGATCGCCTTCATGAAAACATCCACATCCTCCATCGTCAAGTTTGCGCGCGAACGGGCATCGTCCCGCCGGCCAAGGCGCGCCAGGATTTGCGCGCGCGGCGCGCATAGAGAACACTGCACAGCAGTATCTATGCGCCATTTTTCCCAATATGGGTGTTTTTCATGCGAACCGAAAATTTTACAGGGTTGACATGGCGTCCGCGCCGGGGTATACTGGAGTTAAAATTGGGAATTGGAGGAATGCGGAATGCGGAAATGGATACGCAGGGTGCTGTGTGTGCTCGCTGCGCTGGCAATGCTGTGCGGCGCTGCGCTGGCAGAAGAGATGGCGGTGATAAACTGTGAGGAGTGGGTTTCGCTTCGCGCAGAACCGAGCACATCGGCTCAGCGGCTGGCCAAAGTGCCGCTCGGCGCGCTGGTGGAGAACTGCATATACGCGTCAGACGGTTTCGTAGCGTGCGAGTATCAGGGCGCGAAGGGCTACATCCTCGCCGAATACCTCCAGCCCGTTTCCGCCGGAGCGGACGGACGGGACATGACGGTCGTAAACTGCGAGGAGTGGGTATCGCTTCGGTCGCAGCCGGCCGCGTCGGCAGACCGGCTGGCGAAGGTGCCGCTCGGCGCGACGGTGGAGAACTGCGTGCTCTCATCGAACGGCTTCATGCAGTGCACGTATCAGGGCGTGAGCGGGTACATTCTCGCCGACTACCTTTCGGCAAGCGACATTGGCGCGACCGGCTATAAGCTGTTCCTCGAGGTGGAGTGGAATGGCCTGACCTTCACCGCAGAGCGCGGCCGGGCCGGCGAGGGCGAAGCTCTGCGAGCGACCTGTCAGGATGCGGCAGGCACCCTCGTCTGGCAGCGGGAACTCGCGTCGCAGTACATGACGGAGCTGCGGCTGACGGATGCTTTCCTCGGTGGCACGGCAGATCAGCCGGTCGCGCTGCTCTATGTGTTGGATGGAGGCCTTTTCGCTGTCGATCTCGCGACCGGCGAGTCGCTGTGGACGTTCGACGCGGTCAATCTGGGCGGCAGCCTGACGCACGCGGTCGGCGAGGACGGTACGGTTTACGTCGGCGGCTACTATGGCCCGGACCCCGTGGCGATCAGCGCCTCCGGCGAGCTCCTGTGGGAGGCGGATTCCGGCCGCGATACCTTCTGGCTGTATGACATGGAGATCACCGATGAGGGCGTCGTCTGCACCTACGATGCCATCGACGGCGCGCCCGGTTCGGCGGAGATCTGCTATGGCTTCGATGGATCGGTTGCGTGGGTACGAGCGTCGGGGGAATAAACTTCCGCGACACACGAGGTTTTGATAGAGCGAGGGAGCCGTGGGCGGAATGCCCATGGCCCCCTTATTTTTTATTCGATTCCGAGTTGGGCGAGCACGCGACGGTAGAGGGTCGCATCGAGCAGGCAGTCGACGTGCGTGCCGTCGGCCTCGTAGCGCTCGGAGAGCACCTGTCCCTGGCTGTGGATCAGCGAGAGCACGCCGCCCTGCGCGTAGGGGATGGTCAGCTCCGCGCGGTGGCGCATGGAGGCGATGCGCCGCGAGATCGCGGCCTTCAGCGTCTCCAGACCACGCCCCTCGCGCGCGGAGATCAGGATGGCGTCGGGCGGGTCGATCGCGGCGCCCTCCGGCGCGGCGTCGGCCTTGTTCAGCGCCTCGATCCGCGGCCGGTCGCCGGCGCCCAACTCGTCGAGCACCTCCAAGACCGTCGCGCGCTGCTGGGCGTAGTTCGGGTTGGAGACGTCGGACACGATCACCAGCAGGTCGGCGAACACCGCCTCCTCGAGCGTCGACCGAAACGCCTGCACCAGCTGGTGCGGCAGCTTGCGGATGAAGCCGACCGTGTCGACCATCAGGCAGCTGCGGTTCTCCGGCAGGTCGACTTTGCGCATGACGGTGTCCAGCGTGGCGAACAGCTTGTCCTCGACGAACACGTCCGAGCCGGACAGCGCGTTGAGCAGCGTCGACTTGCCGGCGTTCGTGTAGCCGACGAGCGCCACGGTCGTCTGCCCCTGCTTTTCGCGGCGCGCGCGGCGCAGGTCGCGGTGCTGCTTGATCTGCTTGAGTTCCCGCTCGAGGTCGTCGATGCGCTTGCGGATGCGGCGGCGGTCGACTTCGAGCCGCGTCTCGCCGGGGCCGCGCGTGCCGATGCCGCCGCCCAAGCGGGACATTGCCGTGCCTTGGCCGGTCAGCCGCGGCAGGCGGTATTTCATCTGTGCCAGCTCCACCTGCAGCTTGCCCTCCGCGGACTGCGCGCGCTGCGCGAAGATGTCCAGAATCAGCGTCGTCCGGTCGATCACGCGCACGCCCAGCGCGTTTTCGAGGTTGCGCTGCTGCGCGCCGGTCAGCTCGTCGTCGACGATGGCGAGGTCGATCTCCAGCGCCTGGCAGTCGAGCGACAGCTCCTCGGCCTTGCCGCTGCCGATGTAGGTCGCCGGATCCGGGCGCGGGCGCTTCTGCAGCACGCGGGTGATGACCATCGCGCCGGCGGTCTCGGCCAGCCCGGCGAGCTCCTCGAGGGAGTCGTCCGAGTCGGTGGAGATCAGCATGACCTTCTCGGCCTCCTCGACGATGCCGCCGCGCTCGATGGCCTTGCGGACGCGGTCCTCGGCCAGCTCGATCTCGCGCATCCACGTCTGCTGCGGCACGCGGCCGGGCTTGACGGGGCCGTAGACGGCGATGGAGAAGTTGTCGTACTCCATCTCGCCCAGGAAGGCCGCGCTGATGCCGGTGCAGCGGGCGTCCTGCACGCCGACGGCGCACATCGAATCGAACCTGAGCAGCCTCAGCGCCTGCAGGTCGACGTCGGACAGCCGAGCGTTCCCGCCCGGATGCGTGTGGATGCAGCGGTAGCCGGTCAGGCGGTCGAGGTTGCGGCGCAGGTGCAGTTCCGGCAGCGCGACCGCGCCGATGGAGCCGATGGCGATTTCGAGCACCTCGCCGTTGCGGTCGAGGTAGACCAGCATCTCGCGGTTGATCTGGTCGGTGTAGCGGATCAGGATGCTGAGCAGCCGGTCGGGGAGGAACTGGTCGCGCTCGAAGCGCGCGTCGTAGAGCTTTTCCAGTTCGTCGAGCACGCTTTGGCGGATGCCAAGGGTATTTCCGTGAATCATGGAACCTCCTGAAGTTCAAAAAATGCGGCATAGGAAAGCGCCGCCCGGACGCGATCTTCTCCGCGCGGGCGGCCGTTGATTACAGGATGTATTTGCGCACGTCCTTACGGTGCAGGTCGGCGCCGAGCATCTTTTTGACGTAATCGGCGTCGATGCGCACCTCGACCTCCGGGGCGTCGCCGCCGCCGGCGTTGAAGGCGATGTCGTTGAGAATCCGCTCCAGCAGCGTGTGCAGCCGGCGCGCGCCGATGTTTTCGCCGGTCTCGTTGTCCTGCCACGCGCACTCGGCGATGGCGTCCAGCGCGCTTTCATCGAACGACAGCGACACGCCGTCCACGCCCAGCAGCAGCTGGTACTGGCGGATCAGCGCGTTTTCCGGCTGGGTGAGGATGCGCTTGTAGTCGTCGACCGACAGCGGCTTCAGATCCACGCGCACCGGGAAGCGGCCCTGCAGCTCGGGGATCAGGTCGGACACCTTGGCGACGTGGAACGCGCCCGCGGCGATGAACAGCACGTGGTCGGTCTTGACCGGGCCGTACTTCGTGTTGACCGTCGAGCCCTCGACGATCGGCAGGATGTCGCGCTGCACGCCCTCGCGGGAGACGTCCGGGCCGGAGCCGTTGCCGCGGCCCGCGACCTTGTCGATCTCGTCCAGAAACACGATTCCGTGCTGCTCGGCGCGCTCGATGGCCTCGGTGTACACGCGATCCATGTCGATCAGGTTCTGCTCCTCTTCCGCCAGCAGGATCTTGCGCGCTTCGCGCACCGTCACGCGGCGCAGCTTCATCTTCTTCGGCAGGATGCCGCCCAGCACGTCGTTCATGTTCATGTCCGTGCCGGGGATGTCCGCGCGGGGCGTCACCTCTTCGACCTCGACCTCGACCATCTCGTTCTCCATCTCGCCGCGGCGCAGGCGCGTGCGCACGTCGTCCTGCCGGACGGCGAGCTTGTCGCGATCCTCGGGACTGAGCTCCGGCTCTTTCGCCCGGTTGCCCAGCAGGATGTCGATGGGGTTGGTTGGCTTTTTCTTCGGCGCGTGGGTCAGCAGCTCGACCAGCCGGTTTTCGACGTTGATCTCCGCCTGTCCGCGCACGCGCTGGGAGTGCTGTTCCTTGACCAGGCGGATCGACGCCTCGATCAGGTCGCGGATGATGGATTCGACGTCGCGGCCGACGTAGCCGACCTCGGTGAACTTGGTGGCCTCCACCTTGACGAACGGCGCGTCCACCAGCTTCGCCAGCCTTCGGGCGATCTCCGTCTTGCCGACGCCGGTCGGGCCGATCATCAGGATGTTCTTCGGAGTGACTTCCTCGCGGATGTCCTCCGGCAGCTGGGCGCGGCGGTAGCGGTTGCGCAGCGCCACGGCCACGGCGCGCTTGGCTTCGTCCTGCCCGATGATATAGCGGTCGAGCTCGCGGACGATTTCGCGCGGGGTAAGTTGCGTCATGGGCTTCTCCTTTCAGGATTTCCGCATGGGAATCAAACCGTTTCGACGATGATGTTGGAATTCGTATACACGCAGATGTCCGAGGCGATCCGAAGCGCCTTGCCGGCGATCTCCGCGGCGGGCAGATCGGTGTTTTCATACAGCGCCCGCGCGGCGGCGAGCGCGAAATTGCCGCCGCTGCCGATGGCGAGGATGCCGTCGTCGGCGTCGATCACCTCGCCGGTGCCGGACACGAGCATCAGGTTTTCGCTGTCCGCGCAGAGCATCATGGCGTCGAGCTTGCGCATGGCCTTGTCCATCCGCCAGTCCTGCGCCAGCTCCACCGCGGCGCGGGGGAGGTTGCCGGAATACTGCGTCAGCTTGTCCTCAAATTTTTCCGACAGCGCGAACGCGTCGGACACCGAGCCGGCAAAGCCGATGACGACCCGGCCGTTGTAGATGCGGCGCACCTTGCGCGCCGTGCCCTTCAGGATGGTGGACTGTCCCATCGTGATCTGGCCGTCGCCGGCGATGGCGGTCACGCCGCCGCGCTTGACGGCGCAGATGGTCGTTCCGCGAAACGCGCTCGCGGGTTCGCGATCATAACTCATATTGCTGGATCACCTCGTTCAATGTGTCGATTGCGCGCGCGCTGAGCTGTTCATAGCGGTTGCGCTTGCCCTTCACGCGCTGGGAAAGCGGCTCAAGGATGCCGTAGTTGGCGTTCATCGGCTGGAAATTGGCGCTCGGGGTTGAGACGTGGCGCGCGAGCGCGCCGAGCAGCGTGCGCCCGGTGAAGTCCGGCTCCGGCTTGCCCTCGAGCGCGCGGGCGAGGCCGGCGGCGGCGACCAGCCCCGAGGCCGTCGATTCCATGTAGCCCTCCACGCCGGTCAGCTGGCCGGCGAAGCGCAGGAATGGATCGGACTTGAAGGCATAGTTCGCGCCCAACATGTCCGGGCCGTTTAGGTAAGTGTTTCGGTGCATGACGCCGTAGCGGGCGAACTCCGCGCGCTCAAGCCCCGGGATCATCGAGAACACGCGCTTCTGCTCGCCCCATTTCAGCCGCGTCTGGAAGCCGACCAGATTGTACAGCGTGCCGGCCTCGTTCTCCTGCCGGAGCTGGACGACGGCGTAGGGCTCCCTGCCCGTCCGCGGGTCGATCAGCCCGACCGGCTTCAGCGGCCCGAATGCCAGCGTCTGGCGGCCGCGCGACGCGAGGATCTCCACGGCCAGGCAGCCCTCGAACACGAGCTTCTTTTCAAAGTCGTGCAGCTCAGCCAGCTCCGCGGAGACGAGCGCGTCGTAGAAGGCGTTGTACTCGTCCTCGGTCATCGGGCAGTTCAGATAGTCGGCGCCGCGGTCGTAGCGCGACGCGCGGAACACGCGCGACATGTCGAGCGATTCGGCCGTGACGATCGGCGCGGCGGCGTCGAAGAAGTGCAGCGACTTCGCGCCCGGTAGGCGCTCGATCGCAGCGGTCAGCGCCGGATCGGTCAGCGGCCCGGTGGCGACGATCGCGGGGGAATCGGGAATCGCATCCGCGACGGCGCGCTCGACCGTCACCAGCGGATGATCGCTGAGCGCGCGCGTCACGGCGTCGGAGAATTTGTGGCGGTCAACGGCCAGCGCGCCGCCCGCGGGCACGCGGTTGGCCTCCGCGCAGGCGAGGATCAGCGAATCCATCGCGCGCAGCTCGGCCTTGAGAAGGCCCGAGGCGTTGGTCAGCTGCTCGGCCTTGAGCGAATTGGAGCACACCAGCTCCGCGAAGCCCTCCGAGTGGTGCGCGGGGCTGAACCGCACGGGCTTCATTTCGATCAGCCGGACGGGGATGTTCCGCTTCGCGAGATGCCACGCGGCCTCGCAGCCGGCCAGCCCCGCGCCGACGATCGTCACGGGCTTATCGATCCGCGTCATCCTGGCCTCCGTTCTCGACCTGCACGCGGTGGCGGCAGGTTTCGTTTGTGCACAGATGGTAGAAGGTGTCCTTCGCGCCGCGCTTGAGCACCATCATCGCGCCGCAGACCGGGCACTTTTCGTTGACCGGCCGGTCCCACGAGACGAAATCGCACTCCGGATAGCGCTCGCAGCCGTAGAACTTGCGCCCCTTGCGGCTCACGCGCTCGAGCAGTTCTCCGCCGCACTTCGGGCAGGGCACGCCGATGTTCTTCGGCAGCGCCAGCGTGTGGCGGCAGTTGGGGAAGTTCGGGCAGGCGAGAAACTTGCCGTAGCGGCTCATCTTGTAGACCATCATCGCGCCGCACTTTTCGCACGGCACGTCGGAGACCTGATCCTCGATGGCGACCTTCTCGATGCTGGCCTCGGCCTTTTCCAGCGTTTTGCTGAACGGGCCGTAGAATTCAGAGATGACGCGGTGCCAGTCCATCTGGCCGGCCTCGACCTCGTCCAGTTCCTCCTCCATGCTGGCGGTAAATGCGATGTCCACGATCTCCGGGAAGTGCTTGCACATCATGTCGTTGACGATCTTGCCCAGCTCGGTCGGGATCAGGCGGCGGTTTTCGCGCGCGACGTAGCCGCGGTTGATGATCGTCGAGATCGTCGGCGAATAGGTGGACGGCCGGCCGATGCCCTTTTCCTCGAGCGCGCGCACGAGGCTGGCCTCGGTGTAGCGCGGCGGCGGCTGGGTGAAGTGCTGCTGCGGGTCGAGGCCCTGCAGCTCGGCCTCCATGCCCTCGCTCAGGTCGGGCAGTGCCTTGGCGTCGGCCTCTTCCTGGGTGTCGTCGGCGCTTTCCTCGTACACGGCGGTGAAGCCGGCGAAGCGCAGCTTCTGGGCGTTGAAGTGGAACCGTTCGCCGCTGTCGGCGTCGATGTCCACGGCCATGGTGTCGTACACCGCGGGGGTCATCTGGCTGGCGACAAAGCGGTCGTAGATCAGCTTGTACAGCCGGAACTGGTCGCGCGACAGCGACGCCTTGATCGCGTCCGGCCGGCGGGCGATGTCGGTGGGGCGGATGGCCTCGTGGGCGTCCTGTGCGCTCTTGCGGGTCTTGTAGGTGTTCGGCTTTTCGGGCAGGGAATCCGCGCCGTAGGTCTCGCCGATCATCGCGCGCACGGATTCGAGCGCCTCGTCGGCGGTGCGGGTGGAGTCGGTTCGGATGTAGGTGACCAGACCCTGCGAGCCCTCGCCGGCGATCTCCACGCCCTCGTAGAGCTGCTGGGCGATCTGCATGGTCTTCTGCGTGGTGAAGCCGAGCTTTCGCGACGCCTCCTGCTGCAGGTTGGACGTCGTAAACGGCGCGGCGGGGAACTTGCGGCGCTCCGAGCGCTTGATGGCCTGCACGGAAAAGCGCGCGCCCTCGCAGCTGGCGAGCACCTTCTCGGCGTCCTCGCGGCTCTTCAGCTCGGCCTTTTCGCCGCCGAAGCCGGTGAAGCGCGCGGAGATCGCGCCCGCGCCGATCTGGAACTTCGCGTCGATCGACCAGTATTCCTCCGGGAGGAAGATTTCGATCTCGTTCTCGCGGTCGCAGATCATCTTCGCGGCGACGGACTGCACGCGCCCGGCGCTCAGGCCCTTCTTGACCTTCTGCCAGAGCAGCGGGCTGATCTTGTAGCCGACCAGCCGGTCGAGCACGCGGCGCGCCTGCTGGGCGTCGACCAGGTTCATGTTGATGGTGCGCGGCGACTTGACCGCGGCCTTGACCGCCTTTGCGGTGACCTCGTGGAACTCGATGCGGCAGGCGCTATCGGCGTCGATGCCGAGCACGTTTGCCAGGTGCCACGAGATCGCCTCGCCCTCGCGGTCCGGGTCGGTCGCGAGGAAGATCTTGCTGGCGCCGCGCGCCTCCTTGCGGATGCGGCTCAAGATCTCCCCGCGGCCGCGGATGGTGATGTATTTCGGCTCAAAGCCGTTTTCGACGTCGACGCCGAGCTGCGATTTCGGCAGGTCGCGGACGTGGCCCTGCGAGGCCTCGACCTTGTAGCCGCGGCCGAGGAACTTGCCGATGGTCTTGGCCTTGGCCGGTGATTCGACGATGACGAGCTTGTTCGCGTTAGCCATGGATACCTCCGGTTGTGGTTCTTGCGCTGAAGTTGGGCGGCGACTTATCCGGTGCGGCATGGGGCGGCGTCGTTGGCGCTCACATCCAGCCCTGATCCAGATAGGCCCGGTACATTCCGCCCGGCACTTTTATTATTATTCCCCGAAGTTCCAGCATTGTCAAGTGGGAATTTAGCTTTGCAGGCGGAAATTGCGTCAAATTTCGCAATTCCTCAAAGGAAAGTTCCTGTTCTGTGAGCGGAACGACGATCTTTTCTTCCTCGGCGTCGAGCGAAACGGCCGGCGGACTGACCGGCAGGTCGCGCGGCTTTTCCGCCCAGCGGTAGAAGTCGAGGATCTCCCACGCGGAGATCGCGGGCTTCGCGCCGTCGACGATCAGCCGGTTGGGCATGGCGCTCAGCGGCGAATAGATCGATCCGGGCACGGCGAACACGTCGCGCCCCTGCTCGAGCGCGAAGTTCACCGTGATCATCGCGCCGGAGCCCTTTGCGCCCTCCACCAGCAGCGTCCCGTGGGTCAGGCCGCTGATGATGCGGTTGCGGGCGGGGAAGTGCCCGGCGTTGGGCGGCGTGCCGGGCGGGTACTCGCTGACCAGCGCGCCGCCGGCGTCGAGGATCCGCTCGGCCAGACCGGCGTTCTCCGGCGGATAGGCGACGTCCACGCCGCAGCCGAGCACGGCGACCGTCCGGCCGTGCCCGTCCAGCGCGCCCTCATGGGCGCAGGTGTCGGCGCCGCGCGCCATGCCGGACACGACCGCGACGCCTTCCCGCGCGAGGTGCGCCGCGATCTCCCGGGCCGCGCGCATGCCGTCGCGCGTGCAGCGTCGTGAACCGACGATGGCGAACATCCTTTCGCCGTCCAGTGCCGCGCCCCCGCGGACGTAGAGCGTCGCCGGCGGATCGTAGATCTCGGCGAGCAGGGCCGGGTAGCCGTCCGAAATGCGCGGGATCGCGCGGCACTTCGCGCGCTCGAGTACGTCGAACAGCGAATAGAAATAGCGCTCGTCGCGCGCGGCGCGCAGGCTGGCCATCGCCTTTTTGCCCAAGAACTTCATCTCCGGCGCGCCGGCGTTGTCCCACACCGCGCGCGGGTCCTCGAAGATGCTCAGCAGCTGGTAGAAGCGCTTGACGCCGATGCCCTCGACGCTCGACAGCCAGATCCAGTATTGTTCCATGGCCGAGTATTCCATGCGCTACCCCCAGTACTTCCGGTCGAGCGTGCGGTACTGCACGGCTTCGGAGACGTGTTCGGCGGAGATCTCGTCCGCGCCGTCTAAGTCGGCGATCGTGCGGGCGACCTTCAAAATGCGCGTGTAGGCGCGGTTGGACAGCTTGAGCCGCTCGCAGGACAAGAGGGTCAATTCGTGCGCCTCCGGCGTCATCGCGCAGGCGCGCGCGATCGTCCGCGCGTCGAGCTGGGCGTTGCAGCGGATGTCGCCCTTCTCCTTTGCGTAGCGCGCCCGCTGTACCTCGCGCGCGGCGCAGACGCGGGCGCGGATGGATTCGGACGATTCGGATTCCTCCATGCTCGCCAGCTGGTCGGCGGGGATGGATTCGACCTCGATGTGCATGTCGATCCGGTCGAGCAGCGGGCCGGAGACGCGGCTCAAATACCGCCGGATCTCGGCGGGCGTGCAGCGGCACTGGCGCGTGCGGCTGCCGAGGTTGCCGCAGGGGCAGGGGTTCATCGAGCAGATCAGCACGAACCGCGCCGGGTACGTCGCCTGCGCGCTGACGCGCGCGATCGT
>LHCFI01400__coassemble_1777_pt1 | contig 20261 bp, 14 predicted proteins | sample LHCFI01400__metabat2_low_PE_009 | metagenome-assembled genome bin LHCFI01400 | reverse complement strand
GAGAAAATCCTGCGCGCCCTGTGGCCTCGGCGGATTCCGGGGAAATCCATCATATGAGTGGTGGGAAATCAGCGCCGCCGGTTGCTTCGGATGAACGGCTCTTCCACCTTTGCGTCCGTCAGCAGGCCGTAGAGCTCCGGCCGGCGGTAGGCGTTTCCAAAGATTTCGCGGCGGCGGTAGGCGCGGAGCTGTTCGAGGTCGAGCTCGGCGATGTAGATGCCCTCGTCCCGCCCGGCCTGCAGGATGCAGGTGTCGCGCGATTCGGGCAGTTCCGGAAGCCACATCACGCCGTCGAAGGCGCTCGACCCGCCGTTGCAGTCCGGCACTCCGGCGGGATAATTGCAGGTCGCGATGGCGAGCATGTTTTCGCACGCGCGCCCTCTGAGCTGCGCGAGGCTGTTGATCTCCATCGGACAGGCGTTGGGCACGAGGATCAGCTCTGCGCCCTTGAGCATCAGAATCCGCGCGCTCTCGGGCTGCGCGCGGTCGAAGCAGATCATCGCGCCGACCTTGACCGCGCCGCACGCCGTATCCAGCTCGGCGACGGAAAAGCCGTCGCCGGGCGTCAGATGGCGCTCGTCCTCAAAGTCGCAGGTGTGTACCTTCGCGTAGGTCAGGCGGCGCTGGCCGAACCGGTCGAACAGGATCAGCGAATTGCGCGGATCGCCCTGCGTCCTCTCCAGCAGCGTAATGCCGATGGCCATGCCCAGCTCCGCCGCGAGATGGGCGAAGGCTTTGACGAAGTCGCCGTCGGGGTCGACCGCCTCGGCCTGCCATTCGGCCACGGGACGGCCGTAGATGGCGTAGCCGTTGCTCCACATCTCCGGAAACAGCGCGATGTCCGCGCCGAGTGCGGCGGCCTCGCGGCAGGCGCGAATGCCCTTTTCGAGGTTGCCGGACAGGCCGTTCGCCGGCGCAATCTGTAAAAGCGCGATCTTCAGTGGGCGCATGGCGGGTTCTCCCTTCATTCCCCGGCGCGGGCGAGCACGCCGTCCATCACGCCGCAGAAGTCGAACGTGGCGAAGTAGTCGCGCACCGTCTCCGCGCGGCGGATCATCTGAAACGAGCCGTCCTCGCGCAGCAGCACCTCGGCCGAGCGGAGGCGGCCGTTGTAGTTGTAGCCCATCGAGAAGCCGTGGGCGCCGGTGTCGTGGATGACGATCAGGTCGCCGATGTCGATCCTGGGCAGCGCGCGGTCGATGGCGAACTTGTCGTTGTTTTCGCACAGCGAGCCGACGACGTCGTAGACGTGGTCGCAGAGGGCGTCCTCCTTGCCGGCGACGGTGATGTGGTGGTAGGCGCCGTACATCGCCGGGCGCATCAGGTTGGCGGCGCAGGCGTCGAGGCCGACGTACTCCTTGTAGATGTGCTTCTTGTGAATCGCCGTGGCGACCAGACAGCCATTCGGGCCGGTCATGTAGCGGCCGAGCTCCGTCGCGATGCGGACGTGGCCGAGCCCCGCGGGGACGAGCGCTTCCTCGAATGCCCGCTGAACGGACGCGCCGATCTTCTGAATGTCGGGCATCCGCTCCTCGGGGCGGTAGGGGATGCCGACGCCGCCGGAGAGGTTAATCATGTAGAAGTCCGCGCCCAGCGCCGCGTGCAGCTCGGCGGCCAGGTCAAACAGCACCCGCGCGTTGGTCGGATAGTAGTCGTTTTCAATGGTGTTGCTGGCCAGAAAGGCGTGCAGCGCGAACTGCTTGACGCCCATCGCCATCAGCTGCCCGACGGCGGAGAAGATCTGCTGCTTCGTCATGCCGTACTTCGACGCGCCGGGCTGGCCCATGCAGGTGCTGCCGATGCGCAGCTCCCCGCCGGGATTGTAGCGCAGACAGATCCGCTCGGGAATGCCGCCGTGCTCGGCGAGGAAGGGGATGTGGGTGATGTCGTCTAGGTTGATGTTGACGTTGAGCCGCCGGGCGTACTCGTATTCCTCGCCGGGCGTCTCGTTCGAGGAGAACATGATTTCGTCGCCGGAGAAGCCGCAGGCTTCGGCCAGCATCAGTTCGGCCATCGAGGCGCAGTCGACGCCGCAGCCCTCCTCCTTCAAAATTTTCAATATGAAGGGATTCGGACAGGCCTTGACCGCGTAGTATTCGCGATAGCCCGCATTCCACGCAAACGCGCGCAGCAGCCCGCGCGCGGTGGTGCGGATGCCGCGCTCGTCGTAGAGATGGTAGGGGGTCGGGATCTCCTGGGTGATTTCATGGAGTTTTTCGCTCGTCGCGAAAGGCCGCTTCTGCATGTTCATCCCTCGCTCATATTTCGCCGGTTCAGCAGGAAACTTGTCGATCTTCAAAATAATAGTCGATTTCGCCCGCCGCGTCAAGAGGTCTGCCGCCGCTTTTGGCGCGCGCGGAATTGTTTAACATTTCGCCGTTGCAACAATGCGAAATTCGTGATAAAGTAAGGCAGATACAACTGTGCTTGGAGGGATGGGATTTGACCCTTTCCGACCGGATTGAATCGCTGATGGCCACGGTGCAGAAGCCTGTGCGCTACATGGGCGGCGAGTTCAATTCCGTGATGAAGAATCCGGACGAGGTGGACGTGCGCTTTGCGTTCCTGTTTCCGGACACCTACGAGGTGGGCATGTCGCACCTCGGCATGAAGATCCTCTACCACGCGATCAACCGCAGGCCCTATGCGTGGTGCGAGCGCGTGTTTTCCCCGTGGGTCGACATGGCCGACGCCATGCGCGCCGCGGGGGTGCCGCTGTTCTCGCTCGAGTCGCGCACGCCCGTCTCGGAATTCGACCTGCTGGGCGTGACGCTTCAGTATGAGATGAGCTTTACCAACGTGCTCGACGCGCTCGATCTGGCCGGACTGCCGCTGCGCGCGGCCGACCGGAAGGAAGGCCCGTTTGTGATCGCGGGCGGCCCGTGCGCGTTCAACCCGGAGCCGCTTGCGCCGTTTGTCGACTTGGTCGCCCTGGGCGACGGCGAGGTCGAGACGATCGAGGTCGTCGACTGCTACCGGGCGTGGAAGGCGTCCGGCGCGCCGCGCGAGGCGTTTTTGCAGGAGGCGGCGAAGATTCGCGGCGTCTACGTGCCCGCGCTGTACGACGTCGCCTACAACGGCGACGGCACGGTCGCGCGCGTGGCGCCCAAACCGGGAAGCGGCGCGCCCGAGGTCGTCCGAAAGGCGATGGTCGCCGATCTGAACAGCGCCGAGTATCCGGAGAAGCTGATCGTGCCCTACGGCGAGGTCGTGCACAACCGCATCATGCTGGAGATCTTCCGTGGCTGCACGCGCGGATGCCGGTTCTGCCAGGCGGGCATGATCTACCGCCCCGTGCGCGAGCGCAGCCCGGAGAAGCTGATGGAAATCGCGCAGAAACTGGTCGGCGCGACCGGCTACGACGAGATCTCGCTGATGAGCCTGTCCAGCGGCGACTACTCCTGTCTGCCCGAGCTGGCGCGGGAGATGGTCGAGCGCTTTGCCGCGCGCCGGGTGCGCATTTCGCTGCCGTCGCAGCGCATCGACAACGTCCTGACCGAGACGCTGCGCGAGACGCAGAAGGTCAAAAAGACCGCGCTGACGCTCGCGCCGGAGGCGGGCACGCAGCGTTTGCGCGACGTCATCAACAAGGGCGTGACCGAGGACGACCTCGTCCGCTCGGTGACCGACGCGTTTGAGCAGGGCTGGTCGGCGGTTAAGCTGTACTTCATGATCGGCCTGCCGACCGAGACGGACGAGGACGTGCTCGCCATCGCGGAACTCGCGCGGCTCGTGCGCCGGTGCTATTTCTCCGTTCCAAAGGAGCGGCGCGCACCGGGGCTGCGGATCACGGTCAGCGCATCGGTGTTCGTGCCGAAGAACTTCACGCCGTTTCAGTGGGAAGCCCAGCTCGACGCGGAGACGGTCGTGCGCCGTCAGAAGCTGCTGCGCGACGCACTTCGCGAGGTCAAGGGCGTCGACTTCAAGTACCACGCGCCGGACGTGAGCTTCATCGAGGCGGTGTTTGCCCGCGGAGACCGCCGCTTGGCCGATGTCCTCGAGCGCGCGTACCGGCTGGGGTGCCGGTTCGACGGCTGGTCGGATCAGTTCCGGTACGACCTGTGGCTCAAGGCATTTGAGGAGATTGGGCTGGATCCGGCCTTCTACGCCCTGCGCGAGCGGCCGGTCGGAGAGGTCTTCCCGTGGGATCACCTCGACTGCGGCGTGACGAAAGCGTTCCTCGCGCGCGAGCGGGAGAAGGCCGCCCGCGGCGAGACGACGCACGACTGCCGCAAGGGCTGCGTGGGCTGCGGCGTGAACCGGTATGAGGAGGCGACGGCATGCGGGCGATGATTCGATTTGGCAAGCAGCCGAGGCTCAGGTTCATCTCGCACCTCGACCTGCAGCGCTTCTTCCAGCGCGCGCTGAACCGGACGGGCCTGCCGGTCAAGTACACGCAGGGCTTCAACCCGCACCCGGTGATGTCGTTTGCGTCGGCGCTGGCGCTGGGCTGGACGAGCGAATACGAGGTGCTCGACTTCGGGCTGTCCGCGCCGATGGGGCGCGGCCGGACGGAGCAGGCGTTTCGCGCGGCGCTGCCGGAGGATCTGCCGGTCTACGAGGTGCGCATGGTGGACGACCGCCATCCCGCGCCGATGGCGCTGGTCTGCGCGGCGGACTATGCGATTTCGTTGAGCGGCGCGGGCGCGGACGCGGCGCTTCAGGCGGTGGACGAGTTTCTCGCGCGCGAGCAGGTCATGGCCGTCCGCAAGACGAAGTCCGGCGAGCGCGAGGTGGACGTCCGGCCGCTGGCCATCGAGCTTGTGCGGGACGGCGCCGGACTGCGCGCGCGGCTCAAGCTGACGGAGCGGGACGCGCTCAAGCCGGATCTGCTGGTGCGGACGCTCGCGGACATCGCCGGCGCAGAGGAACCTGAGGCGCGCATCCACCGGCTGTGCCTGCTGGGCGCGGATGAATCGGGCGCGCTCAGGCCGCTGATGTCGCTTTGACGAACGCCGCTTTGGCGGAAGAATGACGGAGTTAACCACGGACTATGAAGAGGGAATTGCTGTTGGAGGCGGTGGCCGGCCAGACGCGGCTGGCCGTCGTCGAGGACGATAAGCTGTGCGAGCTGTACTATGAGCGCCCGGGGAGCGAATACCTGTCGGGCAACCTCTATCTCGGCCGCGTTCAGAACGTGCTGCCGGGGATGAACGCAGCCTTTGTGGACATCGGGCTGGACAAGAACGCGTTTCTCTACGCCGGGGACATTCCGGTCGATACCCGCGAGGCGGGCGAACTGGCCGACCGGATGCGCGGGGCGCGGATTGAGAAGATGCTGCACCCGGGGCAGGAGCTGCTGGTGCAGGTGGTCAAGGAGCCGGGCGGAACGAAGGGCTGCCGGGTTTCGAGCCATATCACCGTGCCGGGGCGGATGACGGTGCTCTTGCCGACGGTCAGCTACGTCGGCATTTCGCGCAAGATCGTCGATCCCGCCGAGCGCGACCGGCTGCACGAGATTGCCGCGGAGCTGACCGGGGACAGCGGCATGGGCGTGATCGTCCGCACGGCGGCGATGGGCGTGGACGCCGGCGCGCTTCGGTCGGACTACGCCTCGGCGTGCGCGCTGTGGCGCGAGATCGAAGCGCGGGCGAAGGTCGCCCGCGCGCCGAAGCGCATCCATTCGGACGGCAGCCTTGCGCTGCGCGCCGTGCGCGATATGCTCGACGATTCGGTCGAGGCCATCCGCGTGGACGGCGCGGCGCTGTTCCGGCAAACGGCGGGCTATGCCCGCCTGCTGGCGCCCAAGCTGGCCGGCCGCGTGGCGGAATACGCCGGGGAGACGCCGCTGTTCGACCTGTACCGCGTCGACGTGCAGGCCGACCGGCGGATGGGGCGGCACGTCTGGCTCAAGTCCGGCGGCTCGCTGGTGATCGACGAGACCGAGGCGCTGACCGTCATCGACGTCAACACCGGCAAGTTTGTCGGCGGGAAGTCGTTTGACGATACGGTGTTTCGCTTAAACTGCGAGGCCGCGAAGGAGATCGCGCGCCTGATCCGGCTGCGGGACATCGGCGGCATCATCGTCATCGACTTTATCGACATGGATTCACAGGCCAACCGGGACGCGCTGCTCAAGCTCGTAACCGAACTGATGGCGGCGGACCGCAACCGGACGAATGTCGTCGGCTTTACCGGGCTGGGTTTGCTCGAAATGACGCGCAAGAAGTCGCGCCGGCCGCTGACCAAGCAGCTGATGCACGTCTGTCCGGCGTGCGGCGGGCGGGGCGCGGTGCCGTCCTACGAGACGACCGCCCGACGCGCCATCCGCGAGGTCTGGGCGCGCGGGCGCGCCCATCCGCAGGGCGCGCTGCTGGTGGAGGCGGCGCCGCCGGTGGCCGGCTGGCTGAACACGATCGGCGCGCCGGAGGGCATGGAGGTCTATGCCGCTGCCGACGCGCGCCTTCCGGAGAGCGAATACCGAATTTCGCCCGCGGGGCATCCGCTGCCCGACGGCGCGAGGCGATTGAAGTGAGGAGGAAGCGACGATGCTGGACACGCGCGTGCCCGAGGGCGAGATCCTTCGCCAGAGGGAGTACATGCGGCTGGTCGAGGCGATGCCCGGCCGGCCCGAAACCTATCACATCGTCTCGATGGGCTGCCAGATGAACGAGCGCGATTCGGAGACGATTGCGGGCATGTTCGAGGAGATGGGCATGTCCCGCGAGCCGGTGCGCGAGCGGGCAGACCTGATCCTGTACAACACCTGCTGCGTGCGCGAAAACGCGGAGAACAAGGCGCTGGGCAACGTCATCTGGCTCAAGGAGCTGAAGAAGGACCGGCCGGAGCTGATGATCTGCGTCGGCGGCTGCATGCCGCAGGAGCCGGGCATGGCCGAGGTGATGCGGAAGAAGTACCCGTTCATCGACCTGATCTACGGCACCCACAACCTCTACCGTTTGCCGGAGAACCTCTATCGCGCGCTGCGCGACCGGAAGCCGGTGGTCGAGGTCGTCCAGACCGAGGGCGAAATCGTCGAGGGGCTGCCCGAGGCGCGCAACAGCGCGCTGAGCGCGTTTGTCAACATCATGTACGGCTGCGACAACTTCTGCACCTACTGCATCGTGCCCTATGTGCGCGGCCGCGAGCGCTCGCGCGCGCCGGAGGACGTGATCGACGAGTGCCTCCGCCTGCGCGACGCGGGCGTGAAGGAGATCACGCTGCTGGGGCAGAACGTCAATTCCTATCGCGGCGGCGGCGCCGAGTTTGCGAATCTGCTGTACCGGCTCGACCGGCTGGGCATCGAGCGGATTCGCTTCATGACCTCGCATCCGAAGGATCTCTCCGACGAGCTGATCGCCGCCTATGCGGAGCTGCCGCACCTGATGCCGCACCTGCACCTGCCCGTGCAGTCGGGCAGTGACGAAGTCCTCCGGGCGATGAACCGCCGCTATGGCCGCGGGCGCTACCTCGATCTGGTGCGCCGCCTGCGCGCCGCGCGGCCGGAGATCGGCCTGACGACGGACATCATCGTCGGCTTTCCCGGCGAGACCGAGGCGCAGTTCGAGGAGACGATGTCGCTGGTCGAGGAGGTTCGGTTCGATTCGGCCTATACCTTCATTTTCTCGCCGAGGATGGGCACGCGCGCGGCCAGCATGCCGGACGGCACGCCCGCCGAGGTCAAGTCTGCGCGCATTCAGAAGCTGATCGCGCGGCAGACTGAAATCACGGCCGAGATCCTGAAAAGCCAGATCGGCCGGCGGGAGACGGTGCTCGTCGAGGGCGCGTCGGCGCGCGACGCGGGTTCGGTCAGCGGCCGGACGCCGCGCGCGCTGACGGTCAACTTTCCCGGCGGCGAGGAGCTGATCGGCCGCTTTGTCGATGTGGAAATCACCTCCGCGGGGCGCAACACGCTGCGCGGGAGAATCGTTGAGGAGGAAGAGTAATGGACAATGTATTTCTCAAGACGCGCGAGCTGGGAGAGGCGCTGCTCGAGAGCGAAGCCTACCGGAAGATGAAGGAATGCGAGGACAAGGCCATGCGCAACCAGGAGGCCGCGCAGCTCATGGGCGAGATGCTCGAGCGCCGCGCGAGCATCCAGGAGATGATGCAGCAGACGAACCCCGATCCCGGCGCGCTGAAGCGGCTGTCCGACGAGATGGACGACATCCAGGCGCGGCTTCAGATGATGGACGACATCGTCGCGCTGACGCAGGCGCGCGGCGAGTTCAACGGCCTGATCAACCAGGTCAACCAGGTTTTGCAGTTCATCGTGACCGGCAAGATGGATTCCGACGATTGCGCGGGCGACTGTTCCGCGTGCGCCGGCTGCCACTGAAGACAGCCGGAATTTCCGCATGGGCGGGGAAAAGCCGCCCATGCCTACCAAAGAACGACTGAGGTGAGCGGCCGATGGCATTGTCCCCGATGATGCAGCAGTATTTGCAGATCAAGGAGCAGTATCCGGATACGATTCTGTTCTTCCGCCTGGGCGATTTCTATGAGATGTTCTTCGACGACGCGAAGCTCGTCGCACAGGAACTGGATCTGACGCTGACGGGCAAGGAGTGCGGCTTGAGCGAGCGAGCGCCGATGTGCGGCGTGCCGTACCACGCGGTGGAGACCTATCTGCAAAGGCTCATCGAGAAGGGATACAAGGTCGCCATCTGCGAGCAGATGACCGACCCGGCGCTGACCAAGGGGCTGGTCGAGCGCAAGGTCATCCGCGTGGTGACGCCCGGAACGGTCATCGAGAGCAACATGCTCGAGGACCGCCGGGCGAACTACATCCTGTCCGTCTGCCTGCGGCGCAATCTCGCCGGCTGCGCGCTGTGCGATGTATCGACCGGCGAGTTCGGCCTGTATCAGATTCCAGATGCGCGCGCCTCGCTGGCCGACGAACTGGCGCGCATTGCGCCGAGCGAGATCATCGTCAACGATCTGGAGGCGTTTCTCCGCCTACTTCCCGAGCGCCGTCGCATGACCAGCGCGCCCGGCGAGGAAGGGTTTGGCTATGCGCTTGCGGCGAAGTGCATGCGGGCGCACTTTGGCAAGACGGTGGAGGAGATGGGCTTTGCCGACCAGCGCGCGGCGGTCTGCGCGGCGGGCGCGCTGCTCAAGTACCTGACCGATACGCAGAAGAACGCGCTTTCCCACATCGTCACGGCGCAGGCCTACAACAGCCGCAGCCGCATGGCGCTCGACCGCGTCGCGCTGCGCAACCTCGAATTGACCGCGGCCATCCGCGATGGCAGCCGCAAGGGCACGCTGCTGCGCGTGCTCGACTGCACGTGTACGTCGATGGGCGGAAGGCTGCTGCGCGAATGGATCGAGCGGCCGCTCAACGATGCGGCGGAAATCGTCCGGCGTCAGGATGCGGTCGAGGCGCTGATGGGCGATCCGATGGTTTCCGATGGCCTCCGGGAGCGTCTGGCGGGTGTCTATGACGTCGAGCGCCTGCTGAGCAAGGTCGCCTACGATACGCTGAATGCGCGCGACTGTCTGGCGCTGCTCGCGACGCTCGAACAGGTGCCGCTGATCCGCAATGGCGCGCCGGACATGGCGGCGCCGCTGATCCGGGAGACGCTCGACGCGCTCGACCCGATGGAGGACATGGCCGCCACGCTTCGCCGCGCCATCTCGCCGGATGCGCCGCTCTCCGTGCGAGACGGCGGGATGATCGCATCCGGCTATTCGGAGGAACTCGATGAACTGCGCGATGTCTCTGCCCACGGCAAGGAGTATCTGGCGGAGATGGAGCGCTCGGAGCGCGAGCGGACGGGCATCAAGAACCTGAAGATCGGCTACAACCGCGTGTTCGGCTACTATCTCGAGGTCACGCGCTCGTTCTACGATCAGGTGCCCTACAACTACGTCCGCAAGCAGACGCTGGCCAACTGCGAGCGGTTCATCACCGACGAGCTCAAGGAGCTGGAGAATCGGATCCTCGGCGCGGAGGAGAACGCCGTCCGTCTGGAATACCGGCTGTTCTGCGAGATTCGCGAAGCGATCAAGGCCCTGCTGCCCCGCCTGCAATCGACGGCGCAGGCGCTCAAGCGGCTGGACGTGCTGCTGTCGCTGGCCCGGGTCGCGTCGGAAAACGGCTACGTCCGCCCGAAGATCAACGACGAGGGGCGCTACGAGATCGCCGGCGGGCGCCATCCCGTCGTCGAGCAGGCCATCGGGCGCGAGCGCTTTGTGCCCAACGACACGCACCTCGACGCCGATCATCGCGTGATGATCATCACCGGGCCGAACATGGCGGGCAAGTCGACCTACATGCGGCAAGTGGCGCTGATCGTGCTGCTGGCGCACATGGGGTCGTTCGTGCCGGCGGACTCGGCGGACATCGCGCTGACCGACCGGATCTTCACGCGAATCGGCGCATCGGACGACCTGTACGGCGGGCAGTCGACGTTCATGGTCGAGATGAGCGAGCTGGCGACGATTTTGAAATTCGCCACGCCGAAGAGCCTGCTGCTGCTCGACGAGGTCGGCCGCGGCACCTCGACGTTCGACGGACTGTCCATCGCGTGGGCGGCGGTGGAGTACATCGCCGGGGAGAAGTGCGGCGCGCGGACGCTGTTTGCCACGCACTACCACGAGCTGTCCGAACTGGAGGGCACGCTGCCTGGCGTGGTCAACTACCGCATCACGGCGAAGGAGCAGGGCGAGGAGGTCATCTTCCTGCGCAAGATCGTGCCCGGCGGCGCGGACCGCAGCTACGGCGTGGCGGTCGCGCGGCTGGCGGGCCTGCCAAAGAGCCTGATTTCCCGCGCGCGGCAGATCATGGCGCGGCTGGAGGCCGGCGGCACGGCGGGCGGTTCGATTGGCAAGAGCATCCTTGAGGAGCCGGCGGCGTCGGACCGCCAGCTCGGGATGCTCGACTACAAGCCGATGGAGCTCGTCTCCGAAATCGCCGCGATGGACGTCGTCAGCATGACGCCGATCGACGCGCTGAACAAGCTCTACGAACTCAACGAGAAGGCGAAGCGGATCTGAGCTTCGCAGAAGGGAGAAATGTGCGATGTGGGATTCGACGGTTCCGATGATCGGCCTGGCCATGCGGCTGGACGATCTCGGCGCGCTTCCGGTTTTTGACCTGCCTCAGGCGTATGGCTGGCGCTTCTTCCAGCCGGGCGATGTCGACCATTGGGTGCGCATCGAGCAGTCGGCAGGCGAGTTTGATTCCTACGAGGCCGGCGTTCGAGGGTTTCGCAAGTACTATCCGAGCGACGACGCTCTCGACCAGAGGATGATCTTCCTGACCGACCGCGGCGTGCCGTTTGCGACGGCCACGGCGTGGTTCGGCGATGATGATCCCGCACAGGGGCGGCTGCACTGGGTCGGGATCGACGCCGTGCATCAGGGAAGGGGCCTGTCGAAGCCGCTGGTTTCGCTGGCGATGCACCGCCTGCGCGAGCTGGGGCACCGGTCGGCGTTTCTTACGACGCAGACGGCCAGCTGGGTCGCCATCAAGGTCTACCATCAATTTGGCTTCCGCCCGGACGTGCGCGGCGAGCGGGAGCTGGAGGGCTGGAAAATCGCGTCGGAGAAGGCGGGGATCGACTTCCTGCGCGGTTGCTGAACGAATGACGGAGGAAAACCATGCCGATTCGGATATTGGACGCGGCCACGGTCGGCCGCATCGCGGCGGGCGAGGTCGTCGAGCGGCCCAGCTCGGTGGTCAAGGAACTGATGGAGAATTCGCTCGACGCGGGCGCGACGGCCATCACCGTCGAGATCCGCGGCGGCGGAATCGATTATCTGCGCGTGACGGACAATGGCTGCGGCATTGAGCCGGGGCAGGTGCGGCTGGCGTTTGAGAACCACGCGACGTCGAAGCTGCAGACGGCGGATCAGCTCGACGACATCCGAACGCTCGGCTTTCGCGGCGAGGCGCTTCCGTCGATCGCGGCGGTCTCGCACGTCGAGATGACGACGCGCGCGCGGGGTCAGGATTCCGGCACGCGGATCCATATCGACGGCGGGCAGAACCTGCGCGTGCAGGAGATCGGCTGCCCGGATGGCACGACGTTTGTCATGCGCGACCTGTTCTACAACATCCCCGTGCGCCGGGCGTTTTTGAAGAAGGCGTCCTACGAGGGCGGTCTGGTCGGCGACGCGGTCGCGCGGCTGCTGATCGGCAATCCGGGCGTGTCGGTGCGCTTTGTCAACAACGGCTCCACGGTCTACCACAGCTTTGGCGACGGCAATCTGCGCCACGCGCTGTTCGCCGTGTATGGCAAGCAGGCGGAGCAGATGGTCGAGGTCGATGCCGCGGAGGGCGGCACGCGCATTCGCGGCATGATCGGCGTCGGCGAGCTGGCGAAGGCCACGCGGGCGCACGAGATGTTCTTCATCAACGGACGGTCGGTGCGCTGCGCGATGCTCTCCCGCGCGCTGGAGACCGTCTGCCGCAGCCGCGTGACGATCGGGCTGTATCCGATGTGCGCGCTCAACCTGTCGCTGCCGCCGAATGCCATCGACGTCAACGTCCATCCCAACAAGCTCGAAGTGCGCTTCCGCGACGAGGACATGGTGCGCGCGGCGGTCGAAAAGCTGCTCAACACGGCGTTTGACGGCGAGCGCGTGCTCTCGTTTGCGCGGGATACCGCCCAGCCGAAGGCGATCGAGCGCGTCGCGGCCGTTCGGGAAATCGCGCCGGACGCGGTGAAGGCAGGGCAGGGGAGCGGGTTGCCCCCGGCGGACGCTGCTCAGAAGCCCGCTCAGATGCCGCCGCTGCCGGGTCAGGCGGGCGCTTCACCCGTATCGGACGGTGCGACGAGAAGTACAGGAGCCGGTTCGGAGCCGTCCGGAAGTCGGATGGACGGCGCAGCGGCCGAAGCACCGCGTCCGGCGGAGAAGAAGGGGGAACCGTCCCCGGCGGGCTCGGCTTCCAGGGAAGGCGAAACGCGCCCCCAAATGCCGCCGCTGCCGGGTCAGGGGCGCGCAGAGTCGGAGAAACCCGTCCAGACGGAAATGTTCCACGATGCGCTCGCGCGCGAGCGGCTGCGCTATGCAGGCGCGCCCGCCAACTCCACGGGACGCGGAAGCGCCGCGCTGCGCGAATCGGGCGCAGCGAGCGCGCCGCAGCCAGCTTCCAGCGATGTGCGGACGGCCGAATCTTCTGGCGATGGCGCGGCGGACGCGCTGCCCTATCGGATCGTCGGCGTGGCGTTTAAGACGTACATCATCCTCGAGGTGGGCGATACGCTGCTGCTGATCGACCAGCATGCGGCGCACGAGCGCATTCGATACGAGATGTACATGTCGCAGCTGGAGGCTGGGACTGCGTCGCAGCAACTGCTGACGCCGATGGTCATCCGCCTGTCCTCGCGCGAGATGGCGCTGATCCGCGAGAACCTCGACGTGCTCGCCTCGGCGGGCTACGAGGTGGAGCCGTTCGGCGAGCACGACATTCAGGTTCGGTCGGTTCCGCTCATCCTTGGCCGCGCAGAGCTGCGGCCGCTGTTCATGGAGATGATCAACTCGCTGGGCCGGCTCAAGTCCGCGACGATCGACGCGCGCCGCGCCGAAGTCATGCAGATGGCCTGCAAGAGTGCGGTTCGCGGGGGCGACTCGCTGAGCGAATCCGAGATCCGCGCGCTGATCCGCGAGATGACCGAGACCGGCGCGCCGCCCACCTGCCCGCACGGGCGGCCGGTGGTCAAGGCTGTACAAAAGCGAGATCTGGAGAAGATGTTCAAGCGCATCCAGTGATGGAGGGGATGAAATGGCGGGCTTTTGCAAACCCGAACTGATCGTCATCACCGGGCCGACGGCGTCGGGCAAGACCGCATGCGCGGTCGAGCTGTGCCGCCGGATCGGCGGCGAGGTCGTCTCGGCAGACTCCATGCAGGTCTACCGCGGCATGGACATCCTCACGGCGATGCCGGCTCCGGACGAGATGCGCGGCATACCGCACCACATGCTCGGTATCGCCGATCCTTCGCAGAAATTCACGGCCGCGATGTACCGCGACCGCGCAAAGGCCGTCATCGGAGAGATCCTCGCGCGCGGCCGGCGTCCGGTGGTCTGCGGCGGCACGGGGCTGTATATCGACGCGATCACTAAGCCGCTGAGCTTTTCCGAACAGAGCGACGAGCGATTGCATGCGGAGCTGTTCGCGCTGGCCGACGAGCCGGGCGGGCGGCGGAAGCTGCACGACATGCTGGCCGAGATCGATCCTGAATCCGCCGCGCGGCTGCACGAGAACGACGTTCGCCGCGTCGTGCGCGCGCTAGAGATCTACCGGCTGACCGGCATTCCACAGAGCGCGCAGGTTCGCCAAGACGCGCGCGGCAAGGGCGACTACGAGGAGCGCATCTTTGCGCTCGATTGGCCGCGCGACGAGCTGTACCGGCGCATCGAACGGCGCGTCGACGATATGCTCGCCGCTGGACTGATCGACGAGGTGCGCAGACTGGCCGCGGATGCAGCGCGCTTTCCGACGGCGGCTCAGGCGATCGGCTACAAGGAAATCGCCGCCGCGCTGGAGGGCAGGATGTCGATGGAGGAAGCGATCGCCAAGGTCAAGCAGGCGACGCGCAATTTCGCCAAGCGGCAGCTCACTTGGTTCCGCCGCGATCCGAGGATGGTTTGGATCGCCGCGGGAAACCGCTCAGCCGCCGCGATCGCCGAAGAGATCTGCCAGCGGCTGCAAATGAAACCGGCATGAGCGCTTGTGCTTCGATGGTTTCCGCGCAGAAACGGCGAAGAGATGTTACATGGAAAGCATTGTTTTCCACAGACTGGTTTTCGGGAATGTCTGTTTGGACACAAAAAGAAACAGACCGAAGTCGATATTCGCTTCGGTCTGTTTTTTCTAATCTTTATTTGCGGGGTTCTTCAGCGATTTGGACAGCCGTTCGAGCTCCTCGAGGGCAGCCTTTGCCTCGGATTCGTGCGCTTCGCGTTCGCGAATGGCCTTGTTGAGCTTGTCGTCGTTTGCGCGCGCCTCGAGCACGTCGGCCTCCGAGATGGTCATCAGCTGTTCGCGCGTGGGCGCTTCAGCGCTGGAAAGGCGGTTCGCCTGTGCGACGAGCAATCGCTCGAAGATGTTGCGCACTCCTCGCGCATTGCCGAACGCGATGGAACCGGTGTTGGAGACCTCGATGTATTCGCGCACCGCGCTGCGCGCCGCATCGTCGAGCTGGTATTGGCCCTTTTTGAGCTGCAGATCGAGGATGGACATCATCTCATCGACGGAGTAGTCATCGAAGTGCAGATAGCGGTTGAAGCGCGATTCGAGGCCGGGGTTGGAATGGATGAACGCATCCATCAGGCCATCATAACCGGCGACGATCACGACGAGATCCTCCCGGCGGTCCTCCATGGCCTTGAGCAGCGTGTCGATGGCCTCCTGCCCGAAGTCGTTTTCGCCTTTGGAATTGAGCGTATAGGCTTCGTCGATGAAGAGCACGCCGCCCATGGCCTTGTCGATGATGGCGGTGGTCTTTGCGGCCGTCTGGCCGACGTAACCCGCGACCAGTCCCGACCGGTCGACCTCCACCAGATGCCCCTTGGAGAGCACGCCGAGGCTGCGGTAGATCCGCGCCATCAGCCGCGCGATCATCGTCTTGCCCGTGCCGGGATTGCCGGAAAAGACCATGTGCAGCGACATGTCCACCGTCTTGAGGCCGTTTTGGCGGCGGAGGTTGTGGACGGTCACCATGTTGATGAGGTTGTTGACCTCGCGCTTGATGCCGGAAAGGCCGATCAGCTCGTTCAGCTCGGCCTTGAGATCGTCGATATTTTCCTGCGGCTGTTCGGCCTCTGTGCTCTCCGATTCCGCGGCCGGCTTTTCCACCGGGGATTTCGATTTTTGGGCGGCGTCCGGCGCGGGAGACGGCGCGGCGGGTTTGGATGGCACGCCCCATATGTCGTCGGACATGCGGCGGATGTTGTTGTTGATCAGCGTTCCGATGACGTCCAGCTGCGTTCGGATGATTTCGTCTCGGTTGTCCATCTCAGAGCTCCTTTGCAGGTGTCCTCGCGTGTTGACGCGCGTTTGCATCTATTATACCACGAAACGGCGGGGAGCACAATAAAAAATGCGCTCGCGGCTGCAACGAGCGCGGGCATGGGGAGAGACCGCTCTCAGTCCTACGCACCCATGACGCAGGCACACAGAATGATGTCGGAGAAAGACGCAGGAGCCGTCTTGACGGCTCCTGCAATCGGCGTTTTCTTATTCGGCAGGTGTCTCCTCCGCGACAGGCTCTGCGGCCTTCTTGCGGCGGGTGCGCGGCTTCTTCTCAGTAGCAGGCGCTTCGGCTTCGGCCTTCTCGGCCTTTGTTGCGCGCTTGCGCGCAGGCTTTGCCTCGGCGGCGTCCTCCGACTTCTTGGCGCGCGTGCGCTTCGGAGCGGCTTCGCCCTCCGCAGCCTCGGCCTTTGTCTTGGCCGTCCTGCGGCGCACGGGCTTCTTCTCCGCATCTTCGGCTTCGGTGGAAGCGGCGGCCTTCTTGCGCGTGCGCTTTGCGGGCGCCTCTTCCGCCGCAGGCGCGACAGACTCAGCGAGCTTTCTGTACAGATCGACGTATTTCTGCGCCGACTGATCCCAGCCATACAGGCCGCGCATGGCGCGCACGGCGAGCTTGACGAACGTCTCGCGGTCCTCGTGGTACATCTTCACGGCCTGTTCGATGACGTGGAGCATGTCGTGCGCATTGTAGTTCAGGAATGTAAAGCCGTTTCCATCGCCGGTATAGGCGTTGTAGGCGAGCACGGTGTCGCGCAGTCCGCCCGTCTCTCGGGCGATCGGCAGTGTGCCGTAGCGCAGGGAGATCATCTGCGAAAGCCCGCACGGCTCGAACATTGACGGCATCAGGAACAGGTCGCAGGCGGCATAGATCTTGTGCGCGAGCACATGGTTCATCTCGAAGCATGCGGAGACCTGCTCCGGATATTTCCACTGCGCCCAGCTGAACAGATCGACGTACTTGCTCTCGCCCATGCCGAGCACGACGAGCTGCGCGCCGGTGTCCATGATTTCCTTGAGCACGCACTCGACCAGATCCAGCCCCTTCTGGCCGGACAGGCGGCTGACCATGCCGATCATGGGCGCGGAGGGATCGACCTTCAGGCCGAGTTCCTGCTGCAGCGCCGTCTTGTTTTCGACCTTCAGCTCGAAGGTGTCGGCCGAATAGGTGCGGAAAATTGCCGGATCGTGTTCGGGATCGTATTCGACCGTGTCGATGCCGTTCAAGATGCCCGTCAGATGATCGACCCGCGCGCGGAGCAGGCCGTCGAGCCGCTCGCCATAGTAGGCCGTCTGAATCTCGTGCGAGTAGGTCGGGCTGACCGTCGTGATTTCGTCGGCGAACACAAGGCCGCCCTTCATGAACGAGCACATGCCGAAGAATTCCAGATTGTCGCTCGTGTACGCCCAATCGCCCAGCGAGAGCAGATCCTCGATGTTGCCGATGGGGAAGATGCCCTGGTATTGCAGGTTGTGGATGGTGTACACCGTGCGGATGTTCTGATAGAACTCCAGCTGGCGGTACTGGGCGTGCAGCAGCACCGGAATCATGCCGGTCTGCCAATCGTGGCAGTGCAGCACGTCGGGAATGAAGTCGATCTTCGGCAGCGCTTCGAGCACCGCGCGGCAGAAGAAGGCGAAGCGCTCGCCCTCGTCGCCGCCCATGCCGTAGATGTAATCGCGCCCGAAATACTGCTCGTTGTCAATGAAGTAGAATGGAATGCCCTCGTATTCCAGCTTGAGAATGCCGACGTACTGATGGCGCCAGCCGAGATTGACGTAGAAGTAGAGCACATGCTCCATCTGGTCGCGCCACTTGGCGTCGATGGCCTTGTACAGCGGCAGGATCACGCGCACGTCCTCGCCGGACTTGCGGATCTCCTTCGGCAGCGCGCCGACGACATCGGCCAAGCCGCCCGTCTTGACGAACGGCACGCATTCAGAGGCCGCAAACAGGATTTTCATGGTGGTTCCCTCCCTGAGAAGTGGTCGCTACAGGGTTACGTTTTTGCCGATGACGATCGGGTACTGGCGCTGGCCGATCAGCCGGCCGTGGGTGCGCACGGTGACGGCCTTGTCCAGTATGACGTTTTCCAGCTCGACGAACCCTTCGATATAGCTGTCCTGCATGATGATGCAGTTCTTGAGGCTGGCGCCGCGCGCGACGTGGACGCCGCGGAACAAAATGCTGTTTTCGACGGAGCCTTCGATGACGCAGCCGTCGGCGACCAGCGAATTCTTGACCTGCGCGCCCTCGCGGTAGACCGCGGGCACTTCGTCGCGCGTCTTGGTGTAGACGGGCGTCGTGCCAAAGAGTTCCTTCCTCACATCATAGTTTAGCAGGTCAAGGTTAAAATTGAAATAACTCTTGATGGTTTCGATGCGGCGATAGTAGCCGTCCATGCGGTAGGCCATGACTTTCAGCGCGCCGGAGCGGATGAACGGGCGCAGAACCTCCTCGTCGAGCGACTTTGCGCCGTGGGCGACCGCCTGATCGATCAGGTGGATCAGCAGCGTGCGCTTGACCAGCAGGATGTCGAGGAACAGGTTGTCGAACGACGCGGCGTTGGGATTGACCTCCATGTCGCGGACGATGTTCTCCTCGTCGATATCGATCAGCGCGTGGGCGTTGTTGGAAGCGCGCGAATAGTCCAAGTCCGTCATGGCGACCTTCTTGTACATCAGCGTGATGTCTGCGCCGCTCTCCACATGCTGGCGGATCATCGGCTCAAAGGAGGTGTTCATGATATAATCGCTGTTCGTCAGGATGGCGTACTTCTGCTGCGAGCGGCGCAGGTAATCGAAGTTTGCGCGCAGCGCCTCGACGACGCCGGAGTATTCGCCGCCGTTTTCGCGCGTCAGGAACGGCGGAAGGATGAACAGGCCGTTGCTGCGCGTGTGCAGATCCCATTCCTTGCCGGAGCCGATGTGGTCCATCAGGGAATGATAGTTTTTCTGCGCGATGACGCCGACGTTGCGGACGCCGGAGTTGACCAGGTTCGACAGCGTAAAATCGATGATCCGATAGCGCCCGGCCACCGGGATGGCGGCCACCGCGCGCTGGCTGGTCAGCTCGCGCATCGTGAGGTCGTCTTTTGAAGTATAGATGATGCCCATTACGTCATTCATGGGTTTCGGCCTCCCTTCTTGCGATCTCGTCCGTGTCCACCTGCTCGCCGGCCTTGACGACAAAGCCCTCGGGCAGCGTGGTCTCCTGGCCGACGAGCGCAATGTCGCCCTCCAGCTCGCCGACGACGCAGTCGGAGCTGACCACGCAGTTCTCCGCGACGATCGCGCGGCGGACGATTGCGCCGGACTCGACGCGCGTGTTCGGCATGATGACGCTGTCCTCGATGATCGCGTTGGACGCGATGTTGACGCCGGCGAACAGCACGCTGCCCCGCACGGTGCCATGCACCTCGCAGCCCTCGGCGATGAGCGACTGCTCGACGATGGCGCTCCCGCCGATGAAGTGCGGCGGCATGATCGGGCTACGCGCGTAGATCTTCCAGCGCGGATCGTTCAGGTCGAACTCCGGCGGAACCTTCAGCAGATCCATGTTCGCCTCCCAGAGGCTGGCGATCGTGCCGACGTCCTTCCAGTAGCTCTCAAACGAATAGGCGAGGAGCACCTTTTTGTCCCCGAGCATGTTGGGGATGATGTTCTTGCCGAAATCGTTCTTGGACTTTGGATCCTTGTCGTCGGCGATCAGGTATTCGCGCAACACCTTCCAGGTGAAGATGTAAACCCCCATCGAGGCCAGATTGCTCTTGGGCTGCTTGGGCTTTTCCTCAAATTCAATGATGCGGTTGTCCGCGTCGACGTTCATGATGCCGAACGACGGGGCGATCTCCCACGGCACGGGGCGGACGGCGATGGTGCAGTCGGCCTTGGCGTCGATGTGCGCGCTGAGCATCTTGTTGTAGTCCATCTTATAGATGTGATCGCCCGAAAGAATCAGAACATAGTCCGGGTCGTATTGCTCGATGAAGCTGATGTTCTGGTAGATGGCGTTTGCCGTGCCGCGGTACCACTCGCCGCTCTTGGCCGTCATGTACGGTGGCAGCACGAACACGCCGCCGTTGTTCAGGTCGAGGTCCCACGGCTGGCCGGAGCCGATGTAGCGGTTGAGTTCGAGCGGCCGGTACTGCGTCAGCACGCCGACGGTATCGATCTGAGAATTCGTGCAGTTTGAAAGCGGGAAATCGATGATTCGATACTTTCCGCCAAACGGCACCGCCGGCTTGGCCATGACCTTGGTGAGCAGGCCAAGGCGGCTGCCCTGACCGCCTGCCAGCAGCATGGCGATGCACTTCTTCTTTCTCATAGACAATCCACC
>LHCFI01400__coassemble_1766_pt1 | contig 20574 bp, 18 predicted proteins | sample LHCFI01400__metabat2_low_PE_009 | metagenome-assembled genome bin LHCFI01400 | reverse complement strand
AAATAGTCAAGCGAATTGTTTGAGAAATTATGTTAATTTGATAGTAAAACATAAGTTATTCTGTGGCATTCTGCACTCTTAGAATTAAATAATATGCCTATAAAAAAGAATAACGCAAGGAGAATAAGTTCTGGAACGACACAAAATGTCTTGTTTTTCAAGAAAAAAAGAGCGTGACAGGCACAATTTCAGTGTGCCTGTCACATGTATTTTATTCAATCAGCAGCGGTTCGGACGCCTTGACTTCGATCTCTCCATCGACGACGTCGGCGTGGAGGACGCTGCCATCGGCGACCGGCTCGCGGATGAGCAGCTTCGCGATCGGCGTCTCGAGCGCGCGCTGGATAAAGCGCTTCAGCGGGCGCGCGCCGTAGGCGGAATCGTAGCCGTTGTCAACGATGAACTTCTCCGCTTCCGGCGTCAGCTGCACCGTGAGCCGGCGCTCGGACATCCTGCGAGTCAGGTCGGCGATCATGAGGTGCATGATCTCGACGATCTGCGCACGGGACAGCGGCGTGTAGATCACGGTCTCATCCAACCGGTTGAGGAACTCGGGTTTGAACTGCGTCTTGAGCAGCTTTTCAACCTGTTCGCGCGCCTCGGGGCGGAGATTGCCTTCAGCGTCGATGCCCTCCTGGATGATCGCGGAGCCGAGGTTCGAGGTCAGGATGATGATCGTGTTCTTGAAGTCGACCGTGCGGCCCTGCGAGTCGGTGATCCTGCCGTCGTCCAGTACCTGAAGCAGGATGTTGAACACGTCCGGATGCGCCTTTTCCACCTCGTCGAACAGCACGACGCTGTACGGCTTGCGGCGCACGGCCTCGGTCAGCTGTCCGCCCTCCTCGTATCCGACGTATCCCGGAGGCGCTCCGACCAGACGGGACACGCTGTGCTTCTCCATGTACTCGGTCATGTCGATGCGGATCAGGTTCTTCTCGTCGTCGAACAGCGCCTGCGCCAGCGACTTGGCCAGCTCGGTCTTGCCGACGCCGGTAGGGCCGAGGAACATGAACGAGCCGATCGGCCGGTTCGGATCCTGAATGCCCGCGCGGGAGCGCAGGATGGCTTCGGAGACCTTCGTCACGGCCTCGTCCTGACCGATCACGCGCTGATGCAGGATGTCCGGCAGGCGCAGCAGCTTTTCGCGTTCGCTTTCGACCAGACGGGTGACCGGGATGCCCGTCCAGCGGGAGACGATCTTGGCGATCTCCTCCTCGGTCACGCGGTCGCGCAGCAGGCTCTCGGCGCCCTTGTCCTCGTCGATGCGCCTTTCCTCCTCGGCGAGCTCGGCCTTCAGCTTCGGCAGCTGGCCGTACTGCAATTCGGCCGCCTTGTTCAGGTCGTACTCGCGCTGTGCGCGCTCGATGTCGGAGTTGACCTGTTCGATCTCCTCGCGCAGCTTCTGGACGCGCTGAATGGACTGCTTCTCGCGCTCCCAGCGCTCCTTCATGCCGGCGAACTTCTCGCGCAGCGACTTGAGCTCGCTCTGCACGTGCTCCAGCTGGCGGCGGGAGAATTCGTCGTCCTCCTTCGCCAATGCGGCCTCCTCGATCTCGCGCTGCATGATTTCGCGGGAAATGTCGTCCATCTCCTGCGGCATGGAGTCGATCTCGGTTCGGATCATGGCGCACGCCTCGTCGACCAGGTCGATCGCCTTGTCGGGCAGGAAGCGATCGGAGATGTAGCGGTTGGACAGCTTCGCCGCGCTGACCAGCGCCTGATCGGCGATCTTCACGCCGTGGAACACCTCGTAGCGCTCCTTCAGGCCGCGCAGGATGGAGATGGTGTCCTCGACGCTCGGCTCGTTGACCATGACCGGCTGGAAGCGGCGCTCCAGCGCCGGATCCTTTTCGACGTACTTGCGGTATTCCTCGATGGTCGTCGCGCCGATGCAGTGCAGCTCGCCGCGCGCCAGCATCGGCTTGAGCAGGTTGCCCGCGTCCATGCTGCCCTCCGTCTTGCCCGCGCCGACGATGGTGTGCAGCTCGTCGATGAACAGGATGATCTTGCCGTCGCTCTGCTTGACTTCCGCTAGCACGGACTTGAGGCGCTCCTCAAACTCGCCGCGGAACTTCGCGCCCGCGATCAGCGCGCCCATGTCCAGCGCGAACAGCTGGCGGTCCTTCAGCGTGGAAGGCACGTCGCCGCGCACGATTCGCTGCGCCAGCCCCTCGGCGATGGCCGTCTTGCCGACGCCCGGCTCGCCGATCAGCACCGGGTTGTTCTTGGACTTGCGCGACAGGATGCGGATGACGTTTCGGATCTCGTTGTCGCGGCCGATCACCGGATCAAGCTTCTGTGCGCGCGCCATCTCGGTCAGATCCTGGCCGTATTTCTTCAGCGCGTCATACGTCTCCTCCGGGTTGTCGCTGGTCACATGCGTGCTGCCGCGCACCTTTTGCAGCTGGGCGAGGAAGTTCTCGCGCGTGATGCCGAACTCGTTGAGGATGGCCTTCACCGGCCCGTTCGGCTTGTCGATCAGCGCCAGCATGATGTGCTCGACGGACACGAACTCATCCTTCATGTATTCCGCCTGTTCTTCGGCCGCCACCAGCGCGGCGTCCACGGACTGCGAGATGTAGACCTTGTTGGCCTCGCGCCCGGGACCGGTGACCTTCGGGATGCGCTGGATCTCCCGGTCGCAGCTGCTGAGCATTCGGTTGAGGTCGCCGTGCATCTTTTTCATCAGCTGTGGAATCAGGCCGCCCTCCTGGTTCAGCAGCGCATACAGCAGGTGCTGCTGGTCGATTTGCATGTTCTGGTTGCGGATTACGAGGTCCTGCGCCTCGCGGATCGCCTCCAGGGATTTCTGAGTATATTTTTCAGCGTTCATGGGAATCTCCCTTCTGAAGTCTGTTTTTGTTCTTTGACTTTCTTTGACTATTATATCCGCGCCTCGGCCGGTTGTCAAGGCTTTTTTCAAATTTTTTTGAAATTTCATAAAATTTATCGGGAATTCAAGGTTCTCCCGTTGCGCGCGCCGAACGGCGGAATTATACTGAAAAATGTTGCCTTTGGATCGAACAAAAGGGAAGGGATCTATCGATGAAAAAGAGCCTCAAAGGCCCGATCTGCCTCACGCTCTGTGCCATTTTCTGGGGCATGGCGTTTTCCGCGCAGAGCAGCGCGATGGACCACGTTGAGCCGTACACATTCGTGTTTCTTCGCTCCGCGATCACGTGCCTTGCGCTGCTGATCAGCATGCCGCTGCTGAACCGGCTCAACCCGGCGAACAATGCCCCGACGGCTTCCAACCGCCGGCACCTCGCGGTCGGTGCGCTGTGCGGCGCGTTTCTCGTGCTGGCGACGATTTTGCAGCAGGTCGGCCTGGTGACCACGACGACGGCGAAGTCCGGGTTCATCACGGCGCTGTACATCATCATCGTGCCGATTCTGGGCATCTTTCTGGGCAGAAAGCCGCGCGCGGCGATCTGGCTGGGCGTGCTGGTTTCGCTGATCGGGCTGTACTTCCTGTGCTGGCAGGACACGCTCAACGTCAACGTCGGGGACTTGTTCACATTCGGTTCGGCGGTGGTGTTCGCGGTGCACATTCAGCTGATCGACCGGCTCGGCGGCAATCTCAATTCCATCAAGCTCAGCGCGATCCAGTTCGGCGCGGCGGCGGTCATCGCCTGCGCGGTGATGCTGCTGTTTGAAACGCCAAACCTCGACGGCATCCTCGCCTGCTGGACCGACATCCTCTATGTGGCGATTTTCTCCGGCGCGCTGGGCTATACGCTGCAAATCGTCGGGCAGAAGTCGACCGACCCGACGCTGGCCTCGCTCATCATGTGCCTGGAATCGGTGTTTGCGGCGCTCGGCGGCTGGCTCGTGCTCGGCGAGGCGCTGTCCGGACGGGAGATCTTCGGCTGCGCGCTGATGCTGTCGGCGTCGGTCATCGCGCTGCTGCCCGGAAGGAAACGCGCGGCGCAGTAAAGGAGGATAAAAGAGATGGATCGCGAGCGGCTGGAGGCAAAGCTGTCGGAACTTCCGCTGTATCAATACGAATTTATCCGCACTTCGGAACTGGTGTTCAGCGACCGCGTCCGCTACATCTGCCGGACGGAGTGCCCGATGTACGGCAAATCGTGGGCATGTCCGCCGGCGGTAGGCGAGGTCGAAACCTGCCGCGCGCGCTGCATGTCGTTTGACGAGGCGCTGATGATCTCGACGATCACGGAGGTCAGCGACATCGCCGACATCGAAGAAACGCTGGCCACGCGCGCACCGCACGAGGCGATCACCCGGCAGGTGCATCAGTGGGTGCGCGAACAGTCAAGCGATACGCTGGTCCTGTCCACAGAGGCGTGCGCCCACTGCGAGCACTGCACGTATCCGAATGCGCCGTGCCGCTTTCCGGACAAGATGTATCCCTGCGTGGAGAGCCATGGCATTCTCGTGACCGATCTCGCCGAAAAGCATGGCATTGATTTCATGAGCGGAAACATCGTCACTTGGTTTTCTCTGATCTTTTACCGCTGATCCGGAAGGGGAGGAAAAGAATGTTCGATGTCTGCGTGGTCCGCTGCGAAAGCTACGAGCAGCGCGCGGTGACGGATGCGCTGCGCGCCGTGCTCGAGCCGCTGGGCGGGCTGGAATGGGTGAAGCCGGGAATGCGCGTCGGTGTCAAGGCCAATCTCGTCACTTTCCTCAAACCCGACCGCGCGGCGACAACGCACCCGGCGGTGCTCTGCGCGCTGACGGAGCTGCTGCGCGAGCGCGGCGCAGAGGTGATCGTCGGCGACAGCCCCGGCGGCCTCTACACGGCGGTCTATGTCAACCGCGTCTATTCCGCGACGGGGATGCGCGCGGTCGAACAGGCCGGCGCGGCGCTCAACCGCGATTTCGGGGAAAGACAGGCGTCGTTTCCGGAGGGGAAGGTCGCGCGGGAATTCACCTATACGTCGTGGCTCGATGGCGTCGATGCGATCGTCGACGTCTGCAAGCTCAAATCGCACGGCATGATGAGCATGTCCGCCGCGGTCAAGAATCTGTTTGGCGCGATTCCCGGCACCCTCAAGCCGGAATACCACTTCAAATACCCGAACGAGCGCGATTTTGCCGACATGCTGGTCGACTTAAACGAATACTTTCGCCCGAAGCTGAGCATCGCCGACGCCATCGTCGGCATGGAGGGAAACGGCCCGACGGCGGGCACGCCGCGGCCGATCGGCGCGCTGCTGGCCGCTCACACGCCCTACGCGCTCGATCTCGCCTGTGCCGACATCATCGGCGTGACGGCCGACGATGTGCCGACGATCCGCGCGGCGCACGAGCGCGGGCTCTGCCCGGCGTCGGCGTCGGAGCTGCGCATCTGCGGCGACCTCGCTGCCGTGCATGCGGAGGGGTTTCAGAACATCCTGAACCACCGCAGCCTGCGCTTTCAGAGCGCCGGGCCGTTTGGCAAGGTGATTGAGCGGGGGCTGGCATCAAGGCCGGGCGTCGATTCAGGGAAATGCATTGGCTGCGGCGTCTGTGCAAACACCTGCCCGGCGCACGCCATCGCGCTGCGCAATTCCAGGCCGGTCATCGATCGAAGGGTCTGCATCCGCTGCTTTTGCTGCCAGGAATTCTGTCCTAAGGGCGCAATGACCGTCCGCCGCCCGCTCGCAGCGCGGATTTTGAACAAATCTGCAAATAAAGAATAGAGATCTCTTTAAGACCTGCGGTTGACCGCTGCGGGTCATTTTTTCTCCCGACCGGCATGAAGGCGCTTCGCGGCACATATGAAGTCATAGTCAATGCCGCATGCGCGGCGGGCGGAAGGGGGATGGGCGATGAGATGGTGGTATCGGGCGCTGGTGGCATTTCTGGCGGCGGCAATGGTGCTGAGCACGGTGGGCATGGCGTATGCCTGCCTGTCGCTCTGGAATGCGGAGAGCGGTTGGACGGGAGAGCGCACGGGCGACGCCTTCCAGTTGACAAACGGAACCTATGATATTTGCGGGACGCTCGATGACGGCGCGCTCCGCGAGATGAACATCCGCCGCGTGGACGCGGCCGAATCGCCCTCTCCGTAGAGATATATCCGCATGAACCACGCGGGACGAACGCCAATCTTGCGTCCGTCCCGCCGTTCATTTCCAGGAGCGCGTTTGAAAATGCAGGTTCGGCGTCTTTTTCGCTGGTTTGGCGCCGGAAATTCCCGATTTTGCGCTGCGAAGCCTGCAAATTCTCTCAAGAAAACGAACAGAAAGCTCGCTCGATATTGCGGATTTTCCCTCTGAATTGTCCTCTAGAGCCGCACGAATTTCTGCGTAAATTCCTGACCAGCGCGGCGCTCTTCCGCCGTGTCGCACATCAGCGCGCGCAGGTCGGTCGCGCGGCATTCCAGATCGAAGATTTCATTTCCAGCCAGCTTCGCCGGACTGGAAAACAGCGGCAGCCGAGCGCGCCGGCTCAGCTCGCGCATCAGAGGGCGCGCGTCCTCGCGCATCCCGATCAGCCGGACGTATTCCGGACGGGGATGGCGGCGAACGAGAGCGCCCGTCATCCCCAGCATGGCGTGCGCCAGTATGCGGCTGAGCCTTGCCCGGGTGTAGCGCTTGCACTTCAGCGCATCCAGCAGCGCTTCCCGCGTGGGCGCGCCGGCTGCGCAGCGAAGGATCCTCCGCTCCAGCCCCTCGGCGACGTCGGGCAATCCGGCGATTTCCGCCCCGGACATGCCGCGCAGCCGCGCGAGGAGCAGATCGTCGGGTTTGTGCATCGCGCCGGCATGGGCGAGAATTGCCCGCGCCTCGGCGGGCACGCAGGCGAGCGCCTCGCTGCGGCGGCCTTCGCGAAGCGCGGCGCGGATCGCGGTGGCGGAGGCGAAGCGGACGTTCCCGGCGAAGATGGTTTCCCCGGACGGTTCGTCCGCCCGGCTCGGATCGCGCGGCGCATCCGCAGAGGGCGCGTCCGGCAGACTGGCGTCGTGGTAATCGCCGGCCCGCGGAACGATTTCCACTTCCATGCCGGATTGCAGAAGGCCGATGGCGCGCAGGTATTCCGCGCCGAGGATTGTGTTGGGTGCCCCGATCCGGCCGGGATCGACGCCCAGAGATTCCGCCGCAGCCGCGCCCCATGCGCGCGCGTGGGACATCCCCGCCGCGAGGTTTTTGCGCACCCGTTCGGCCAGCTCGGGCGGCTCATCGCGCCGGAGTTCGGCGAGGCGGCGGGGAAGGCCGGCGTCCTCGCTTCCAAAGCTGAGCACGTCCACGCCCAATCCATCCAGCGTGCCCACGCCGCCCATGGCGAACGCGTCGGCGGGGCGGACGGCAAACAGCGCCGGCAGTTCAACCACGGCGTCCGCGCCGCACCGAAGCGCCATCTCCGCGCGCGCCCATTTCGACAGGCACGCCGCCTCGCCGCGCTGGACGAAGCTGCCGGCCATGCAGACGACGATGAAATCGCAGCCCGTCCGCGCCCGCGTCTGCGAAAGATGATAGGCGTGCCCCGCGTGGAAGGGGTTGTATTCGGCGATGACGCCCGCGATCTTCATCCAAAACCACCTCTTTGTCTATTCTAGCCAAATCCGAGCCAATTTGCAAGCCCCAGCAGGAATGCGGATCGGGTGCGTCGAATGAATTACAGTCTTGCCGCGCGTGAACCGCGCGGAAACAGGAGAGGCAAGGAGTTTTTATCAACATGGCCAAGCTATACTTCCGATACGGCGCGATGGGGTCGTCCAAGACGGCCAACGCCATCATGGTGCAGTACAACTATCACGAACGCGGGCAGAACGCGCTGATGCTCAAGCCCATGCTCGACAACCGCGATGGAGAGCGGATCGTCGGCTCGCGCTCCGGGCTGAGCGCGCCGTGCGCCTACGTCGAGGAACTGGACCGCTTCGACCTGTCGATGTTCCACTGCATCATCGTCGACGAAGCGCAGTTTCTAAAAAAAGCGCAGGTCGAGCGCCTGGTGGAAATCGTGGATCAGTACAACATCCCCGTCATCTGCTACGGCCTTCGCGCGGACTTTCAGGGAAATTTGTTCGAGGGCAGCCAGTGGCTGATGGCGTGGGCGGATACGATCGAGGAGATCAAGACCGTCTGCTGGTGCGGCCGCAAGGCGACGTTCAACGCCCGCGTGGCAAACGGCCGCGTGGTCAAGTCCGGCGAGCAGATCCTGCTGGGCGGCAACGAGAGCTACGTCGCGCTGTGCCGCCGCCACTGGTCCGCGGGCGAGCTTGCGCCGGAGGAGATCCGCCGGATTACCACGGGTAAGCGCGCGTATCTGCCGCTCCTGCTCGACGCGGATCCGAGCGAGGCGATGATCGCGAAGTATCTGGACGACGGCGAGATGTACGTGCTCTCCGCCGGCGGCGAGGTCGTGGCCGAGGCGGTCGTTCTGCGCAAGAGCGACGAACTGTGCGAGCTCGTCAACCTCGCGACCGCGCCGGAACACCGCGGCAAGGGCTATGCCTCGCGGCTGGTGCGCCATGTGCTTCAGCTCTACCGTCCGCGCTGCCGCCGCATGGAGGTGGGAACCGATTCGAGTACGGTTCCCTTCTACGAGCGGTTTGGATTCCGCTATGCCTACACGCGGGAAAACTTCTTTTCGGACAACTACCCGCCCATTGTCGAAAACGGCGTTCTCCTCAAGGACATGCAGGTTCTGTCGCTCGAAATGTGAATTTCGCCTTGCCGCCATTCTTCATCCAAATTTGGTTGAATGCGCGCACAAAACGCGCTATAATGAAAGGCGGCGAGGTGTTTTTATGCTGATTGCTTCCGATTGGAAGGACTATGAGGTTCTGGATACCGGCGACGGCGAAAAGCTCGAGCGCTGGAACGACATTGTGCTGCGCCGGCCCGACCCGCAGGCGATCTGGCCAAAGCAGCGGCCGGAGATCTGGAGGCGCGCGGACGCGCACTACAGCCGCTCGGCAAAGGGCGGCGGCGAGTGGACGTTTTTCAAAGAACTTCCCGAGCGCTGGACGGTGCGCTACCGCGACCTGCAGTTTTATGTGCGCCCGACGGGATTCAAGCACACGGGGCTGTTTCCCGAACAGGCGGTCAACTGGGATTGGATGGCAGGATTGATCCGTGCGGCCGGCCGGCCGGTTCGCGTGTTGAACCTGTTCGGCTATACCGGCGGCGCGACGCTCGCGTGCGCTTCGGCGGGCGCAAAGGTCACGCACGTCGACGCCGCGAAGGGCATGGTGCAGTGGGCGGGCGAGAACCGCCGGCTGGCGGGAATCGATGAGACGCGCGTGCGCTGGATCGTCGACGACGCGCTGAAGTTCGTCGCGCGCGAAGCCCGCCGCGGCAATGTCTACGAGGGCATCCTGATGGATCCGCCCAGCTATGGCCGCGGCCCGGGCGGCGAGGTCTGGAAGCTCGAGAACGAGCTGTACGGGCTGGTCGAGGCGTGTGAGCGCGTGCTGGCGAAGGACGCGCTGTTCATGCTCATCAACAGCTACACCACGGGGCTTCAGCCGGCGGTGCTCAACAACATGCTCTCCATGACCGTTGGAAAGTCGCGCGCGGGGCGCGTGACGGCGGACGAGATCGTGCTGCCCGTCACCGCGGGCGGCGTGTTGCCCTGCGGCGCGAGCGGCCGCTGGGAGGCGGTTGAATGAACCACCGGACGTATCCGAAGGGCTACCGGCAGGTCGGCGCGATGGATTTCGTGCGCAACCGGCGCGAACTGCTGACCGTCAACGGCCTTGCGCTGGCGGTCGCGGTGGCGATGATCGCGTTTGGCATCTGGCGCTATCCTTTCGCGCCGACGTGGAACTTCATGCGCGCGAATGTGTGGACGTGGTTTCTGCTCGCCGCGATGTGCTTTGCATACATTTCGCTGCACGAGCTGACGCACGGCGTGCTGATGCACCTGCTGTCCGGCGTCAAGCCGAAGTACGGCTTCAAGCTCTGCTACGCCTACGCGGGCAGCCGCGCGTACTTCGACCGCCGCAGCCACAACGTCATCGCGCTGGCGCCATTGCTGGTATGGGGCATTGCGCTGTTTGCGCTGGAGCGCGCGCTCCCGGCCGAGTGGTTCTGGCTGTTCTACGTCGTCCAGATCTCCAACGTCTCCGGCTCGATGGGCGACGTCTACTGCGTGTTTGCCCTCTGGAAATATCCTTCGGACATTTTGATACAGGATACGGGAACGCGGATGCGCATCTTTGCGCCGCGCCCGAAAGGCGAGGAAAGGTCATGATACTGCTCACCCTGCAAAACGTAAACAAGTCGTTTGGAATCAACACCATCCTGAAGGACGTCTCGCTGACATTGCAGGCCGGCAGCCGGATGGGGCTGGTCGGCGTGAATGGAAGCGGCAAATCGACGCTGTTTCGCTTGATCAGCGGCGCCATGGAGCCGGATTCGGGCGTGATTTCGCTGGCAAAGGGGACGCGCGTCGGCGTGCTGACGCAGGATGCCGATATCCGCAGCGACCTGACCATCCAGCAGGAGCTCGAGCGCGTGTTCGAGCCGGTGCGCGAGATGGAGCGCCGGATGCGTGAGATGGAACAGGAGATGGCGGAAAAGCACGGCGACCCCGAGGCGTTCGACCAGCTCTCCCGCGCCTATGCGCGGCTCGTCGACCGGTTCGAGGACGCGGGCGGCTATGAGTGGCCGAGCCGCATCCAGGGCGTGCTGGCGGGACTGGGCTTTGCGCGCGGGCGCGAAAATCAGCCGGCCAACCAGCTCTCCGGCGGCGAAAAGACGCGGCTGTGCCTGGCGCGGCTGCTGCTGACGCAGCCGGATCTGCTGATGCTGGACGAGCCGACCAACCATCTCGACCTCTCCAGCGTGGAATGGCTCGAAGAGACGCTCAAGAAATACCGCGGCACGGTGCTGGTCATCTCGCACGACCGCTACTTTCTCAATTCCGTCTGCGACTGCATGGCCGAGCTTTCGATGCGCCATCTGACGCAGTACGAGGGCAACTACGACCGCTTCGCCGTGCAGCGGCAGGCCGCGATCGAGCGCCAGCTCAAAGAGTACAAGCTCCAGCAGGCGGAGATCGCGCGGCAGGAGGCGATCATCGCGCGGTTTCGGATGTACAACCGCGAGAAGTCCATTCGCGCGGCGGAGAGCCGAGAGAAGAAGCTCGAGAGAATGGAGCGGATCGAGAAGCCGGTCGACGAGCACAAGGTGCGGTTTTCGTTTGAAGCGCGCCGCCGCTCGGACGACGATGTGCTGTTCATCAAGGATCTGAGCAAGGGGTTCGAAGGGCGGACGCTGTTCGAGCGCTTTGACCTCCACCTCCGGGCCGGCGACCGCGTAGCGCTGATCGGCGCAAACGGCGTGGGCAAGTCGACGCTGCTCAACATCATCGCTGGCAGGCTTCAGGCGGACGGCGGCTCGGTCGTCTTTGGCACAAACGTCGATCTCGGCTATTACGACCAGCTGCAGTCCGGCCTGCACCCGGAAAAGGACGTGCTCAACGAGCTGTGGGACGACTTCCCCCGGCTGGAGCTCGACCGCGTGCGCAGCGTGCTGGCGCTGTTTCTGTTCACCGGCGACGACGTCTATCAGCCGATCTCGACGCTTTCCGGCGGCGAGCGCGGCCGCGTGGCGCTGGCCAAGCTGATGCTCAAGAAGGACAATTTCCTGCTGCTGGACGAGCCGACCAACCATCTGGACATGGACAGCCGCGAGGTGCTCGAGGATGCATTGGACGACTTCGACGGCACGATCCTGACCGTGTCCCACGACCGCTACTTCATCAACCGCGTCGCCAACCGCGTGATCGAAATGCGCCCGGACGGCGTGCGTGAATATCTCGGCAACTACGACGATTACCTCGCCAAGAAGCGCCTCGAGGCGGCGGGGGAGGATGCGCTGGCCGCGTCCGGCAAGACGCGCACGCAGCTCGACAAGGAGCGCAGGCGCGAGCGGCTCAAGCAGGAGTCCGCCAAGCAGTTGAAGCGGCAGCTCGCGGAGGCCGAGCGCGCCATCGCCGATGCGGAAGCGCGCATTGCCGGGATGGAGGCGCGGATGGGCGATCCGGAGATCTATCGCGACCCTGCCGCAGCGCAGGCGCTCGCGCGCGAACATCGCGAGGCAAAGGAAGCGCTCGACGCGCTCTATGAGGACTGGGCGGCGCTTGAAGAAGCCGCCGCAGATGCGGAATAGCCTGTTTTTCCAAATTCACAAAGGACTGTCCGCCGATTGAAGCCCGGCGGCGCTGCTCCGGCGTCAGGCGTTCTTTTATATGAAAATGAATGGGGGACGTTTCCGTTTGGAAAGCGTCCCCCCAAATAATACGCTGTGCGCCTCACGCCTTTTCAGGCCGGTCGATCTTTGCGCACGCCCACGAGACGATCAGCGAGATTGCGCATCCGCCGACGATGCAAAGGATGCAAGTCACCGCGTTGCCCACGCTGCTGGCAAAATCGGTCGGGATGACCATGACCATGCTCGCCACGACGATGCCGATCAGCGCGTGCGAGAGCACCGAATGCCAGCGGGCAAACGCCGCATTGACCAATCGCGGCAGCAAAAGCAGGCACAGCGCGACGCCGATGGCCAGCGGAATCAGCACCGACATCGACAGGCTCGAAATGCCGGCCAGCATCGGCTCGTAGAGGCCGAAGAAGATCAGCAGCGTCGACGAACTCAGGCCGGGCACGACAAAGCTCAGGCCCCACATGATGCCGCAGAAGAGATATCCGGGGAATCCGGGCGCGATTTCAATGCCGCTCGCATGGCGAAACAGCAGAAGCAGGCTGAGCAGCGCCAGAAAGCCGATGATCATGGCGACGATCGACGAGCCCTTGCGTTCCTTTGCGCCGGCGTCCCGCCAAAGATCCGGCAACGTGCCCAGAATGAAGCCGACGAATGCACAGGTCACCGCATTGCTGTTCATTCCCATCAGCCAGCTGGCGATGCCGGACAGGCCGACAAAGCCGATCAGCCCGCCCAATACAAAGAAACACAGCCGGACGCCGTCGGTTTTGAGCGCCTTAAAGGGGTGGGAGAGCAGGTTGATGATGGGATTATACATCCCAAACGCCACGCAGAGCGCACCGCCGCTGACGCCGGGCAGGATCGCGCCAAAGCCAACGAGCACGCCCTTGAGCACCAGCAGGATGGGATCGATCAAACGGTTCATGGGTTCCGTTCACTCCTTTCACTATACGCATGGAATTGTAACATATCAAATTTGGATTTGGATTCAAATTCCCTGAGAAAACGATTAGAAACAGGTGAATATTGCGAAAAACGGAGCCGATTGCTGGGATCGGCTCCGTTAGCGTCTGACGGTTACGGTTTTTCCACCCATTCGGTGAAGTTGTTCATCCGCGCCTTGTTGCCCGATATAAAGAGGATATCTCCGCGCTTGAATACATATTCCGGATTGACCGTCTCAATCAGGGAATTGTTCGTCTCCAGCGCGATGATGTTGATGCCAAACCTGCCGCGCAGATTCACCGCGAGCACGGTTTTGCCGACGATCTTCTCGGGAATCTCCAATTTGGAGATGTTCAGCTGGCGGCTCAGCTGGACGAAATCGAGGATCTTGGAGGTCTCCAGCTGATGCGCAAGGCGGACGGCCATGTCGTGCTCGGGATAGACCACCTTTGCGCCGAGTTTGGAGAGGATCTGTCCGTGCTCCAGGCTGGTGGCCTTGGCGATGACCGTGGGAATGTTCAGGCTGACCAAATTGAGCGTCGTCAGGATCGATGTATCCAGCTGCTCGCCGATGCAGACGACCGCAATGTCGCAGTTCTGCATTCCGCACTCTTCGAGCGTCTTTTTGTCCAGCGTCTTGACGACGTAGGCATTGTCGGTGTACTCGCGCAGCTCGCGAACCTTTTCCTCATCCCGGTCGATGACGATCAGGTCGGCTCCGGCGGTTCCCAGCTCGACGGCCAGCGCAAAGCCAAACCGGCCCAGTCCAACGATGCCGTAGGTGTCCTTTTCCTTCTTGGATTTATTGAACATGCGAATCATCCTCCTGTATTAGCCGATGGCGATGTTGCCGTCCGGATAGTTGGCGCGCTCGCCCCTCGCGAAATGCCACAGCGTGGCGATCGTCAGCGGGCCGAGGCGGCCAATGTACATGATCAGAATTGACAACAGCTTGCTGCCGTCCGACAGCGTGGTCGTGATGCCCGTGGAGAGGCCGACCGTGCCGAATGCGCTCGTGACCTCGAACAGCGCCTGCATCATGGTGACGTCGGAGTCCATGATCAGCATCAGGAACGTGCCCACGATGACGACGCTGAGCGCCAGCAGCGTGATGACCGCCGCCTTGCGGAAAGTCCCAACCGGCAGAGCATAGCGGAATCCCTTTTCAGAGCGGTTGGTCGCGGCGGCTTTGATGCCCTGGATCAGCGCAAACAGCGTGCTGGTCTTGATACCGCCGCCGGTCGATCCCGGAGAAGCGCCGATGAACATCAGTACCGTCAGGACGAGCAGCCCCGCGTCGGTAAACTGCCCGAGCGAATAGGTAGAGAAGCCGGCCGTCCTCGCGGATACGCTGTGGAAAAACGCGCCCAGCCAGGTCACATTCTCCGTCAGTTTGAGCAACACGGTTCCGACGACGATCAGCACGGCGCTGACGCTCAGCACGACCTTCGTATGCATCGAAAACTTTTGCCAGCGGAAGCGCTTGCCGATGACTTCGCGGATGACCAGAAAGCCGATGCCGCCGAAAAAGATCAGCCCGCAGGTGACCAGATTGAGCAGCACGTCGCTCTGGTAGGGAATCAGGTTCTGGAAATTTCCCAGAATGTCGAAGCCGGAATTGTTGAACGCCGCCACCGAGTGAAACAGGCTGATGCCGATCGCGCGAAGCGGCGGATAGTCCTGCACGAACACGATGAAGCTGAGCACGGCGCCGGCCAGCTCAAAGGCGAGCGTCGTCAGGAATACGCTCTTGATGAACTTCACGGTACCCTTTCCGGAATCGAGGTTCATTGCCTCGCGGATGATGCTGCGCCCCTTCATGTTGACCTTGCGGCCGATGGCGAGGATCACGCCCGCGCCGACGGCCGTTACGCCGAGGCCGCCGATCTGGATGAGCGCCGCTAGGAAGAACTGCCCGAGCGGCGTGAAGGTGTCGCCTGCGTCAATGGCGATCAAGCCCGTGACGCAGACGGCGCTGGTCGAGGTGTAGAGCGCGTCGATGTAGCGCACCGTCACACCGTCCTGAATGCTGCACGGCAGCATCAGCAATCCGGAGCCCAGCAGGATGACCAGCGCGAATCCCAATGCGATGATCCGGCCGGCGGGCTGTCGTTTAATCAATTTGAACATGGTTCACCTCATCGCGTCAAATGCCCCAAACGAGCCAGATGTAGACATAGCCGGCAAGCACGGCTGAGAGCGTAAACGGCACGCCGATGCGCAGGAAGTCGCGCAGCTTGACGGTCTCGCCGTTTTTGCGCAGGATGCCGATGGCGGCGATGTTCGCCGACGCGCCGATGGGCGTGAGGTTTCCGCCGAGCGTCGCGCCGCTGAGCAGGCCAAAGTAGAACACATAGGGCGCGACGCCCATCATCGCCGCGATGCCCTCCACGACCGGGAGCATCGTCGCGACATAGGGAATGTTGTCGATGAACGCCGACAGCACGACCGACGCGAACACGATCAGCGTATACAGCATGAACGGGTTGTTGCCCGCGACGTTGTAGAACAGCTCGGCCGCCGCGTCGATCACGCCCGCCGTCTTGATTCCCTCGATGACCATGAACAGGCCGAACAGCAAAAGCAGCGTGTCGCGATCCAGCTCTTTGAGCACCTTCAGGAACGTTCCGCCCGAACGCCTGCGGATGCAGTCGCGAACGATGCCGATCAGGCACAGCGCGATGCAGACCAGACCGCTGCGCAGGCTGTAAACCGTCAAGAGCACGCCGCTCTCCGGTTCGGGAAGGAAGGAGGCGACGATCAGCAGCGCGACGGTGCCGATCATCAGCGCGGAAGGGAAGTAGTCCGTGACCTCAGTCTCCACCTTTGTCGAAACCGGCTGAGTATCCCTGCGGAACAGCACCAGCAGCGCGATCAGCGATGCAAGCGCTCCCAGCTCGACGCCCCAGAAGATGCCCGGACGTCCCTGCATCCAGAAGAAGTCAAGGAAGTTCATGCCGGCATATCCGCCCAGCAACATGCTGGTCGTATCGCCGACCATCGTCGCCGCACCCTGCAGGTTGGAGGAGACGGCGATGGCGATCAACACTGGCACCGGAGAAATTTTCAGCTTTTTGGAAATTGCCAATCCAACCGGCGCGACCATCAGCACCGTCGCGACGTTGTCGACGAACGCGCTGACGATTCCGGCAAACAGCGCCAATACCGTGACCGCCCACTTGACGTTGGGCACCTTTACGATCAGCACTTCAGCCAGATAGGCGGGCATCCGGCTTTCGATGAACAGCGACACGATGCCCATCGTGCCCGCGATCATCATCAGCACGTTGTAGTCCACCGCGCCGAGCGCGTCCAGCGGCGTAAAATCGTACACGCCGAACAGTCCCAGCGCGATGAACACGACCGCGCTCGACAGCGCAATGACCGGCCGGTACTTCTGCAGCGCCAGCATCAGCGCATAGGTGATCAGAAAGATGACGAGAGCCAAGACCATGGTAGTTCCTCCGATTCCGTTGTCATTTTCTTTCGAGGTCCTCCTCGACCATCCGGTATCCGACGCCCAGTTCGTTGAGGATGTACGGGTTGTCGCCCGGCTTGCTGCCGAACTTTTTTCGGATATTGGCGATGTTGACCTGCAGCTTCTTCGTGCTGCCCGGATCGGTTTCGCCCCAGATGGCCTGTACGATGGAGGCATATGTCATCACGCGCCCGGAATGCTCGGAGAGCAGGGCGACAATGTTGTATTCCGTCTGCGTCAGCTTGACTTCCTGACCGTCGAGCAGAACCTGCCGGCTGGCGTAGTCGATCATCAGCCCGCCGGCGATGAACTTGCCGTCCGGCTGCGCGCCGGCCGCCTGATGATGGCTGCGCAGCGCCGCGCGGACGCGCGCGATCAGCTCCGCCGTGCCGAACGGCTTGGTGATGTAGTCGTTTGCGCCGAAGTCGAGCGCAGCGACCTTGTCCTGCTCCGTCGTCCGGGCGGACAGCACGATGATCGGCGTCGCCGAGCGCGCGCGCACGGTGAGGATGAATTCGACGCCATCGCCGTCGGGCAGGCCGAGGTCGAGGATCACGAGATCCGGCGTGTGCGACAAAAACAGCGCGTGTCCCATGGCCCGCGTCCGCGCGGTCAGGACCTGATAGCCGTTTGTGACGAGCAGCGTCTCCAGAAAGCTCAGGATATTGGCTTCGTCCTCGATGACGAGAATCTTGAACTTATTATTGCCCATGTTCGGCATCCTCCGTTTCGAGCGAAAAGCGGAAAGTCGTTCCGCGGCCGACCTTGCTTTCCGCGCGAATATCCCCGCCGTGCGCCCGAACGATCGTGGCGCAGACGGACAGCCCGATTCCCATTCCGTGGCGGCCGTCGTCCGCCGCCGCCGTCTCGCGGTTGATGCTGCCGCTGAACAGCCCGTCGAGCCGCTCCTTCGGAATCCCGCACCCATCGTCGATGACCTCGAAGATCGCGCGGTTTCCAAGAGTGAACACCCGCAGCACCAGCCGCGTCATGCCCTCCGCGTGGCGGACGGCGTTTTCCAGCAGGTTGATGATCACCTGTTCGATCAGGATCGAATCCATTGGGATCGTGATGAACGACTCCGGAATCTCGACCTCGACCGGCTGGTCGGGGTAGTGCTTTCGGAACTTGACCAGCACGCTGTCGATCAGCTCCTCCAGCACCGTCGGCGTCTTTTTTACGGAGACCTCGCCGGAGTCGATCCGCGTCACCGACAGCAGGTTTTCCACCATTCGGTTCAGCCACTTCGCATCGCTGCAGACCTCGCCCAGCAGCTTGATCTGCTGTTCCTTGTCCAGCGAATCGTAGTTTTCCATGATGGTCGAACAGGAGCCATAGATCGACGTCAGCGGCGTGCGCAGGTCATGCGAAACGGCGCGCAGCAAATTGGCGCGCGTCTTTTCGCGCTCGCTCTCCGCGCGCATGCGCTCCTGCGCCTTGAGGTTGGTCGTCAGCGCGCTGGTCATCGCGGCGACGAAGAGCATGACGACGCCGGAGAACACGTTCTCCGGCAGAGAGAAGCTCAACTCAAAATAGGGAAACGTGAATGCGTAGTTGACCGCAAGCACGCTGATGAGCGAGGCGGCAATGCCCCAGACATAGCCGTGCGTCGACCGCGAAACCAGAAAGACCGCCATCACGAACACCACTGGCGCAATCGCCGCCGTATCGAACGCCCGCTGCATGAGCACGACGGCCGAAAAGGACGCAGCCAGAATGAGCAGCGTCAGCGCCATGTCGCGCATCCACTCCCGTACCTTCATGATCCCCCTCCTGAACACTGGCATACAGTATACCATGCCTGCGCCTAAGATTCAGCTAAGGAACGCGCCCCAATTGTGACGATGCAGTCAAGAATCGTTAAAGAACCGTCAGTCGAATGAATCGTCCGAGAGCAGCGCGTCGACCGAGGCGCGAACGCTGTCCCATCCGAAGCCGCGCCGCGCCAGCGCCTGCGACAGCTTCGCGCGGGCTTCGCGGCGGGGCAGGCCTTCATAGCGCTTGAGCAGCTTTTCCGCCGCCCGGCGCGCCGCCGCCTGCTGCTGATCGTCGTCAAACGCCTCGAGCGCCGTATCCGCGTCCTCGTCTGAAATTCCCTTCGCCTTTAACTTCCGCCTGAGCGCATAGACGCCCACGGGCTTGTCCGCGCTCGATTCCGCGATGCGCCCGGCGATGCGCGCGTCGTCGATCAGCCGGTTTTCGCGCAGCCGTTCGACGGCGGCTTCCACCGCGGGGCGGACGTAGCCCTTGTTCAGCAGCGCGCGCTCCAGCTCCCGCGCCGTCCGCGCGCGCGAATCGAGGGCGGTCAGCGCCGCCTCATAGGCGTCGGCAAGCTGGATCGCCGCGACGGAATCCTCGTAAGCCTGCGGATCGACCGCCTCGCCCTCGGCCAGCGGCCGCTTTTCAAAGTGCATCCTGCGCACGCGCAACGCATCGCAGCCATCGAGCGCCACGATCACCACGCCGCGAAATTCGCGCAGCCCCGTTACGATTCCCATGGAAACACCTCAATTCTTTAAGTTGATTATACGCGGTTTTCCTTGACGAATCCAGAGGGTTTGTGTTATCATATAATATATGCTCAACTGGGAGGGATTGTCCATGTCCGGACATAACAAATGGTCAACCATTAAAAATAAGAAGGCGAAGACTGACGCCGCAAAGGGCAAGATCTTTACCAAGATCGGCCGCGAAATCGTCATCGCCGTCAAGACGGGCGGCAGCGCCGATCCCGCGCTGAACAGCAAGCTGAAGGACGTCATCGCCAAGGCGAAGGCGGCCAACATGCCCAACGACAACATTCAGCGCTCGATCAAAAAAGCCGCCGGCGAAGGCGACGCGACGAACTACAAGGAGGTCACCTACGAGGGCTATGCGCCCTGCGGCGTGGCGGTGATCGTCGAGGTCGTCACGGACAATCTCAACCGAACCGCAAGCGAGATCCGCCACATCTTCGACAAGTGCGGCGGCAGCCTCGGCGCTTCCGGCTGCGTAAGCTGGAAGTTTGAGCGCAAGGGCGTGATCGTCATCGACAACTCCAAGAAGCTCGACGAGGATGAGCTGATGATGCTGGCGCTGGACTGCGGCGCGGCGGACGTCGAAATGGACGAGGACAGCGCCGTCATCTACACGGATCCCTCTGATTTCTCCTCCGTGCGCGACCAGCTCGAGGCCGCCGGCTGCACGTTCCTGTCGGCCGACCGCGCGATGGTGCCCACCACGACCGTGGAGATCAGCGATCCGGAATCCGTCGCCAAGGTCACGAAGCTGCTCGACTGGCTCGAGGACTACGACGACGTGCAGGAAGTCTACCACGATGCCGATTTGCCCGACGAGGAAGAGGAAGAATAAGCGCACAGGCGCAGATGGAAAGACGAGCTCGCTTAGGATGCCGATACAGTGGACAGCCTGTCATGGGGATGAGAAAGCTCGCAAGTCAGGAAAGCAAAGATTGCCACTGATTTTCATGTTATAGGGCGTTTTTGCACCTCTGGGCTTTCAGCGCTCTGGGACGCGGTTCACCGCGTCCCTTTTTGAATACAGAGATGGGGGATTAGGAATGAAGAGAAGGCTTGCAGCGCTTTTGTGCCTGCTGTTCTGTCTGGCGTACACCGCGCCCGCGCTGGCGGCACAGGACTACGAATGGACGGCGGACGACTATATCTGGACGATGCGCAGCAAGCGTGTCAACGGCGTGCCCATCGGCGACGCCATCGAGGCCGCCTTTGCCAATGTGGAATGGTCGGTAGCGACGGACGGGACGGACGTCTACGGCGTCTGCGAAGGCGGCGCGCCGGGAGATGATTTTTCCCTGCTCGTGCGCTTTACCAGCGAATTCAGCTTTGAGTTTGTTTCCTGCCAACGCAACGGGCGGGAGCTGGAGAATCCCTCGCAGCTGACGTTGGAAGCGCTGCAAACCTACGCGCAAAACCATCGCTGCGACGCCTGCGCCGGCCTTGGCTATACAGACGCCTGCATGAACTGCGCTGGTTCCGGTTTCGCTTTCGGCAAGCAGTGCTTGGCCTG
>LHCFI01400__coassemble_1737_pt1 | contig 21531 bp, 16 predicted proteins | sample LHCFI01400__metabat2_low_PE_009 | metagenome-assembled genome bin LHCFI01400 | reverse complement strand
TCCCTTCCTCTGGAATTTACACTCTTATTATACACGACTTTCATCCAAGATGCAAGTCTTTTATTCCCGATGCGGACAAACCAGCGTCCAAAATCCGAAAAAAGCGCCGGACATCGCCGCAGCAAGGCTCGCCCGGGAGATTTCACCCATCGAAAGGAAACGGGAGGAGCGCACTGCACGTCAGAAATGAGTCGGATCGGGATTTCACCTTTGGGAAGGAAGCAAGAGAAACGCCGTCCCCGGCCGCCAAAAACGCCGCGGCTCAAATCGACGATCGAGCCGCGGCGCTTTGCCGGGAACCCTCCACCACCGCGCGCCGGAAGGCGCACAGATGCCGCAGATCTTCACATCACGCTTTTGAGACGATCCGGGCCATCTCCGCCCACTTAGCCTCCATGTCGGCCACCAGCTTGAACTGCGTGCGGCAGCGGTCGAGGTTGTGGTCGGGCCGGTGGATCCGGAAATAGGTGTCGCCGACCAGATAGTCCGCCAGGAAGCGGATGCCGCACTCCAGCGTCATCAGCTTCGCGCCCATCGGCAGCGTTTCGCGCTCATTCGCCGTCAGCGTCGTGCAGGCGGAAGTGAAGCCGCGAACGAACGTCTCAAACAGCGGAAGCGACATCGTCACCTTTTCGAGGTCGCGCTCGTCCTCCGCGGCGGTCGACGCGCCAAAGCGGATGGAATCGCCGAAGTCGTAGGCGGCCAGACCGGGCATGACCGTGTCCAGATCGATCACGCACAGCGGCTTGCGCGTGCTCGCGTCGAGCATGACGTTGTTGAGCTTGGTGTCGTTGTGCGTCACGCGGAGGGGCAGCTCGCCCTTTGCGAGCATGCCGACGAGCGCGCCGGCTTCCTCCTCGCGGGCAAAGGCGAATTCCAGCTCGCGCGCGACGAGCTTCTTCCGACCGAGCGGATCGCTGTCCGCAGCCTCGTGCAGCTGGCGGAAGCGGTCGGGCGTGTCGTGGAAGTGCGGAATCGTCTCCGCCAGCGTCTCGGCCGGGAATTCGGCCAGCTGGCGCTGGAACGTGCCGAACGCGACGGCCGACTGATAGAAGTCCTCCGCCGTCTCCGGCGCCTCGAGGCAGAGGCTGTCCTCGACGAAGTCGTACATCCGCCACGCGGCGCCGGACTCGTCGTAGAGGAAGCTCCCGCCCTCGCGCGGCGGCACGATGCGCATCGAGTGCCGCGGATCGGGATCCCGCGCGCGCAGGAATTCGCAGACCGAGGAGATGTTGCGCATCAGCGCCGGCACATCGCGAAACACGGTCTGGTTGATCTTCTGAAGGATGTAGCGCGCGCCGGACGTCGAGACGGCCAGATAGGTCTCGTTGATGTGGCCGTTGCCGTAGCGCTCGCACGACGCCGCCTCGCCGGCAATGGCAAAGCGGTTGACAATTTCGTTGTTCATGGCGGTTACCTCCGAATTTCCGGCAGGCTCGCCGCGGCGATCGACTGGCCGACGCGACGGCTGGACTCGTCCGGAATCGAAAGTTCGACCTTCCCGGCCAGATCGGGAAACTCCGCCTCGAGCACTTCCTTCGCGCGCTCGAGCAGCCGCACGCCGCCCTCGCCGGACGTCACGCGCCCCATCACGAGTACGTGCTCGATGTCGTAGAACTGGGCGTAGTAGGCCACGGAATAGCCGAAGTAGACGCCGATGGTGTCGTAGATCTTCGCGGCGCGCGCATCGCCCTCGGCCATGAGCTTCTGCACGACCTTGAGCTTCTCCGCCGGCGAGAGGCCCTCGTCCAGCTCGATGCCCGCGGCAGGCGCGAGCTTGATGACCGCGTCCTGCGAGAAGTACTTCACGCCGCAGCCATAGTCGCCCGACCACTCGTCCACCATCGCGTCGGGGCAGGCGTCGACCGGCACAAACGCCAGCTCGTTGAGCCAGCCGGTGATGTTGCCGTCCGCGTCGACGTAGCCGCCGGCCTCGCTGGTGCCCATCGCGATGCCGAGCACGCAGTTTGCGTTCAGGTCCATCGCCCCGGCCAGCGCCGTGACGTCGCCGTCGTTTGCGACCTCGATCGGCACGTCGCCGAACTCCTTCGCAATGTCTAGGTACATGTTCTTGACGCGCGACTCGAACAGCTCCGGCGGCACCTTGATGAACAGCGACGCCGACATGATCCGGTTGTTCATGAACGTGCCGGCGCTGGAGACGCCGATGGCGTCCACGCGCGGCATCTTCGACGCGGCGGTGCGCATTGAATCGAGGATGCCCTGATACTGGTATTCCGGATCGGCGTGGAGTTTCGGATGCCAGACGACCTCTTCGGAATAGACGGCCTCGCCGTCGATGACCGCGGAGACCTTGCGGTCGCTCCCGCCGGCGTCGAAGCCGATACGGCAGCCGTCGAGATGGCGGCCCGTCGCGCGAGAGCAGCGCTTGCGCGACGGCGCGTCCGCGGGATCGGCGAGGTATTCGACTTCAAACGGCCGCTCATACTGGCGCGACATGAAATCGCGGTCGAATTCGCGCGCGCCGCCAACGGCATAGGCGTCGCGGATGCCCTCGTACAGCGGCTTCGAGCCGGCGACGACGATCTTGTATCCGCCGTAGGCCCACAGCATCGTCTTGACAATGCGCTCGACGTAGGCGTAGTTGCGCGCGTCGTCGGCGCCGTCGCGGAACACGTCCATGTAGATCGTCTCGGTGTAATCGTCGTTGCGCACGACGGAAATGGCAATCCGCTGCGGGTTGTCGGAGTTGGCGACGGCCTCGCGGAACGCGCGCGTTTCAAGCGCCATGGGGCGGAACTGGGGATCGAGTATGGCCTTGATCTTCATGGGAACCTCCCTCATTTACTCATTGGAACCGGCGCGCGGAACCATCTTCCGCCCCGCGCGCCTGTAAGATCCTGACTGTCTTTACTTCTGATAGATGACCCGACCGCCGAGGATGGTGGCCTGCACGTCGATCGCGTCGTCCACAATGGCGAAGTCGGCGTCCTTGCCCGCCTCGATGGAGCCCTTCGACGCGCTCAGCCCAATGCGGCGCGCTGGGTTCAGGCTGGCCATGTTGACCGCCTGACTGATGGTCAAGTCGGTGTTCGCCAGCACGTTGCGCACGGCCTCGTTGAGCTTGAGCACGCTTCCGGCGATCGTGCCGTCCTTCAGGCGGCATTCGATGCCCTTGACGAAGATCGGCTGTCCGCCCAGCGTGTATTCGCCGTCGGGCATTCCACCCGCGCGGGTACAGTCGGTGATGAGCACCATCTGCTCGCCCTTGAGGGACGCCACCAGCTGGAACAGCGCCTTGTGGACGTGGAAGGTGTCGGCGATCAGCTCGCAGCTCACGCGGCTGTCGAGCAGCGCCGCGCCGACCACGCCGGGATCGCGGTGCAGAAGCCCCGTCTGGGCGTTGAACAGGTGCGTCACATGGCGGACGCCCGCCTCAATGCCGGCCTGCGCCTGCTCGAAGTTCGCCGCCGTGTGGCCCATCGAGATCAGCATTGACGTATCCCGCGCCATCTCACGGATGCAGTCGAGGTTGCCCTCGACCTCGGGCGCGATGGTGAACACGCGGATCACGTCCGCAAATTCCTTCAAAAACGCCGGGTCGCCGGGGCGGACGTGCTCGCCCGCCTGCGCGCCCTTCTTGGTGATGTTGATAAACGGCCCCTCGGCGTTGGCGCCGACGACGGCCGCGCCGTCCCAGCTGTCCAGCCGGCTCTCCTCCATCGCGCGGCGGATCTGCGAAAACGCCAGGCGAAGCTCGTCGTAGGAGACGGTCATCGTCGTGGGCAGGAAGGACGTCACGCCGTTCTTCGCGACGCCGCGGGCCATGGTCTTCAGGCCCTCGAAGCTGCCGTCAGACGCATCCTCGCCCATGTAGCCGTGGATGTGCATGTCCACCAGACCAGGGATGACGTAATTGCCCTTTGCGTCCAGCGTCTCGACGCCCTCGGGCGTCTCGCCCGGATCGACGATGCCGATCACGCGCTCGTCATACAGCAACACCTTGCCGCGGATCACCGCGTGGGGAGCGACGATCCGCCCGTTGACAATTGCCTTCATCGCGCACTGCCCTCCAGTTTACAGAAGCGAGGCCGCATCGGCGTCCAGCAGCATCGTCACATCGGCGTGCAGCTGGAGGATGGATGCGGGCACCTTCGGGTCGATCTCGCCGTTGACCATCGCGCGGACCGCCTCGGCCTTGCCCTTGCCAAACGCCAGCAGCAGCACCTTCTTCGCGCGCATGATGCCGCCCATGCCGAGCGTGATCGCCTGCTTCGGCACCTCGTCGCGGCTGGCAAAGAAGCGCTTGTTCGCGTCGATGGTGGAGTCGGTCAGGTCGACGACGTGCGTGCCCTTGTGGAACACGGCGTCCGGCTCGTTGAAGCCGATGTGACCGTTGTTGCCGATGCCGAGCACCTGCACGTCGATGCCGCCGGCCGCCTCGATCATCTCGTCGTAGTGCTTCGCGTCCGCAGCGTGATCCGCGCCGGTGCCGCAGGGCACATGCGTGTTCGCCTTGTCGATGTTGATGTGGTTGAACAGGTTGTCGTCCATGAAATAGCGGTAGCTCTGATCGTGCGTGCCGTCGAGGCCGATGTATTCGTCCAGATTGTACGAACGAACCTTCGCAAAGTCCACTTCGCCCGCCTTGTTCATGCGGATGAGCTCCTTGTACATCGCCACGGGGGTGGAGCCGGTTGCCAGCCCGAGCACCGTATCCGGCTTGGCCGCGATCGCCTGCGCGATGATCTCCGCGCCCGCCGCAGAAGCCTGCTGCATATCGTCAAAAATGCGAATGTTCATGAAAAAGCCCTCCTTTATTGTCGAAGAAACCGGCGAATCTGCCAAAGAATCGCATTCGATCCGCCATTATCTTCATGGTATACCAGCGCGGCCGCCGCGTCAAGAGGATACCGCCTGAGTAGACCGATTTGATAACTAAAGCGTCTGTTAAGTTAAGTTTGAACCGCACCCAAAGCGCTTCCCCCGCGGCCGGAAATGTGGTAAAATGAAAGGACACCGGAGGTGAACCTCATGCCCTACCAGCCGTGGTTTCCTGAGCGCGTCGTGCGGGTGGACGCGCTGTACAGCCTGCACTATTTCAGCTTCCGCCCGGGCTACGTGTACCCCGGCGAAAGGCACGATTTCTGGGAATTGGTCTATGTCGACATGGGCGGCGCGACGCTCGGCGACGACGGCATGGAGATCCCGATCGGCCCGGGGCAGTGCCTGATCCACGCGCCGGATGCGTTTCACACCGTGCGCGCGAACCTCGCGCCGGAGACGAACCTGTTCGTCATCTCATTCGGCTCTGAAAGCCGGGCGCTTCACGCGCTGGCGCGGCGTCCGATTAACTTGAACACCGAGTGCGGCCGCATCGTGCGCCGCATGGTGCTCGAAGCGCATGAATTCTGCGGCCCCGTGCTGGACATTACCGCACAGGAAGCGCTCGTCCCCTCGCCCGACGCCCCTTACGGCAGCGGCCAGCTGATCGCGCTCAATCTGGAAATGCTGCTGCTGCTCCTGCTCCGGCAAGCGAACGGCGAGGCCGAATCGCCGCCCAAGCGCGCCCCGATCACCGAGCAGCAGGACATGCTCTCGATCGTCGCGGCGGCGGAGGCGTTCATGCGCAGCCATCTGGACGGCTCAATCCGGTTCGACGACATCTGCAAGAACATCGGCGTCAGCCGCACGACGCTCAAGCGCCTGTTCCGTCAGTGCTTAAACAGCGGCGTGATGGAGCACTACCAGAACCTGCGCCTCAAGGAAGCCTGCCGCCACCTGCGCTCCGGGCGGGTCAACGTCTCGCAGGTCGCCTACGAGCTGGGCTACTCCAGCCTGCCGGCCTTCTCGCGCCAGTTCCACCGGATGCTGGGCATCACCCCGCGGGAGTACACGCTGCTGGTCAACGACAGCGTGCCGCCGCGCCGTCCTTGACATGCGGCACGGCGGATACTATAATGGATGGAGAAATCTGGGCGCATGGACTGCGCCCGTGTGCGAAACAAAAATCGGATGAGGGATACGGATGCAAAACCTGTTTGACGAAATTCTCGCCTCCATCGCCGCGCCGGACGAGGCCGCGATGGAGACTGCCCGCGCGCGCCAGCTGAGCCTGGCCAAGCCGCCCCGGAGCCTGGGACGCCTCGAGGAGATCAGCGTCCAGATCGCCGGCATCACCGGCCGGCTCTACAACCGCGCCGACCGCCGCCGCGTGCTGGTGTTCGCCTCGGACAACGGCATCGTCGAGGAGGGCGTCGCGTCGGCGCCGCAGTCGGTGACGCTCGCGCAGACGATCAACATCGCCCGCGGGCTGACCGGCGTCGGCGTGCTCGCCCGCCACTACCATTCCGAGATCGACGTCATCGACCTGGGCGTCAACGCCGATTTTTCCTTCCCCGGCGTGCGGAACGAAAAGATCGCTTTCGGAACGAAGAACTTTGCCGTCGAGCCGGCCATGACGCGCGAACAGGCGCTCGCGGCAATCAACAGCGGCATCCGCGCGGCGCAGCGCGCGAAGGACGAGGGCGTCGAGATCCTCGGCGTCGGCGAGATGGGCATCGGCAACACGTCGACCTCGTCGGCGGTGCTCTGTGCGCTCACCGGCCTTCCGGCCGAGGCGGCCGTCAGCCGGGGCGGCGGCGTCAACGACGCGGGATTCGCCCGCAAAAAGGCTGTCATCGACGGCGCGCTCGCCGCGTGGAAGCCCGATCCCGCCGATCCGATCGACGTCCTCGCCAAAGTCGGCGGGTTCGACCTCTGCGGCATGACGGGCGCGTTTCTCGGCGCCGCGGCCATGCGCATCCCGGTGGTGATCGACGGCTTCATCAGCGCCGTGGCCGCGCTGTGCGCCGCCCGCCTCAACCCGCTGTGCGTCCATTTCATGATCCCCTCGCACGCGTCGATGGAGCGCGGCTACGCCGTCGCGATGGATGCACTGGGGCTCAAGCCGATGCTCGCGCTCGACATGCGGCTCGGCGAGGGCAGCGGCTGCCCGATCGCGTTTGAAATCGTCTCCGCCGCGCTCGACGTGCTCGAACGCATGGCGACCTTCTCCGAGGCCTCCATCGACGACGGCTACCTCGACGAAATCCGCGCCAACGAGCGCTTTCAGGGGTGAACCATGGCGATTTTCATTTCCGGAGGGTGCAAAAACGGCAAGTCGTTCTTTGCCCAGCGCGCGGCAAAGGCGTATGGCGCGCCGCTGTACTACGTCGCCACGATGATCCCCCACGACGGCGAGGACGACGCGCGCATCCTGCGCCACCGCGCCGACCGCGAAGGATGGGGATTTGAGACGATCGAGCGCGGCCGCGACATCCTCGGCTGCCTCGAGTGCGCCGATCCGCGCGGCGCGTTCCTGATCGACAGCGCCACCGCGCTGTTGTCCAACGAGATGTTCGCGCCCGACGGCTTTCACCCGGATGCGGCGGAAAAGGTCGCCGGAGAGCTCGTCGAATTCATCCGCCGCGCGCCGAACACCGTCGTGGTGTCCGACTTCATCTATTCCGACGCCGCCGGATACGACGAGTGGACGCTCTGCTACCGCCGCGGGCTGGCGCAGATCGACCGCGCGCTCGCCCGGACGTGCGACTGCGTCTGCGAGGCCGTCGCAGGGCAGATCATCGTCTACAAGGGGGCCATTCCGTGAAGCTGATTCGCGCATTTTTCATGTGCCTGGGCATGTTCACCGCGCTTCCCTGCCCCTACCGCCCGTGGGATGAAAAAGCCCGCGGGCTGATGACTGCCTGCCTGCCGGCCGTCGGTCTGGTCGTCGGCGCGCTGTGGTACGGCCTGAGCCTCGCCGGACAGGCGCTCTTGCCGGAGGCGCTGGCCGCCGCGCTGACCGCCGCGCTGCCGCTGTTGCTGACGGGGCTCATCCATCTGGACGGCTTCATGGACACGGCCGACGCGCTGCTGTCATGGCGGCCGCTGGAGAAGCGCCGCGAGATCCTCAAGGACGTCCACTGCGGTTCGTTCTCGGTCGCCGCCGCGATTCTGCTGGCGATGTTTCAGTTCGCCGCCGCGTCCGACGCGCTTCCAGGCGATCTCCGGCCGCTGATCTTCATTCCGGTCGCCTCCCGGTGCATGTCGGCTGCCTGCGTCTCAACGCTTCGGCCAATCGGCCACAGCGAATACGCCTCCATGAAGCGCGGCCGCGCCACGCCCGCCGCCACGTGTGCGATCTTCGCGCTGGCGCTGTTGACGGGCGGGCTGCTGGTTGGCGGCGGCTGCGCGATTTGCATCGCGGCCACGGCCGTCGGCTATGCGCTGGCGATGGCGTGGGCCTATCGGACGATGCAGGGCGTGTCGGGCGACCTCGCCGGATTTTCGCTGTGCACGGGCGAGCTGTGCGGCCTGATTGCGCTGGCCATCGTCTGAAAATGCGGGAGATTGCGTCCGCGCCGCGGAGCCGAGAGGGCTCGCCCTCCTTCCCCGCATCTTTTGCGTCTGTGCGGACAGTCTCCACGACCAACAACCCCTTTCAGGAGGAATTTATGATCTTCATCATTGGAGGAAGCGATCAGGGAAAGCGCGCGTTTGCCCGCGAAACCCTCGGCCTTTCGGAGGGCGACTTCCTGATCTGCAGCGAGGACACTCGCGAAATCGACTTTGGCTTCCGTTGCATCGCGCACATTGAGCGGTTTGCGCTCGGCTGCGTGCGGCGCGGCGAATCCCCCGAGGACTACTGGCGCGCCCATCTCGACCGCCTCGGCGACAAGGTGCTCATCGCCGACGACATCTCCTGCGGCGTCGTGCCGGTCGACCCGACGATGCGCGCGTGGCGCGAGGCCTCCGGGCGGGCGAACGCGCTGCTGGCAAACCGCGCCGAACGGGTCTGGCGCGTATTCTGTGGATTGGGGCAGGTGATCAAATGAGCGCACTGTATCTGATTCGGCACAGCCTCACCGAGGGCAACGAGCGCAGGCTGTACTACGGCGCGACCGATCTGCCCCTGACCGAAGCCGGGCACGCGCTGTGCCGGTCGCTTCGCGGCAGCTATGACCTCCCGGACGGCGTCGCATTCGCCACCAGCGGCATGCTGCGCGCGGAGGAAACGCTTGAACTGCTGTTCGGCGACGTGCCGCACGAGCGCTTTCCCGACCTGCGCGAAGCCGAAATGGGCATCTTCGAGATGAAGAGCTACGATGAATTGAAGGATACGCCCGCCTACCAGCAGTGGCTGTCCGACGCGTCCGGCCATTTTGAAATTCCCGGCGGTGAGAGCAACCAGCAGGTGCTGACGCGCGTGATGCGCGCGATCCGCGCGCTCGCGCCGAAGGGAAACCGGCTGATCGTCTGCCACGGCGGCGTGATCGCCTGCGCGCTGAACGCGCTGTTTCCCGAGGGCAAGCCCTGCTTCTGGGACTGGGTTCCGGGCGCCTGCCACGGCTACGCCGTCGAATTTGAACCGGACACGGACGCGCCGCGCGCCTTCTGGGAGATCTGACTGCGCCGTCCAACGCCAATTCGCTGCTCCGCCTTGTACGGCGCCGGGAACGATTGAAGCGCGGAAGGGCCTCGGCTCCTCTCGCGCTTTTTTGATTTTGGACAGTCAAAGCACCCGGCTGAACCGAATGCGTTCAGCCGGGTGCTCACTGTCTTGATGATTGCCTTTTGTGCGCTTTTCTTTTCACCGGCCACGCGGTGCGCGGTCTGCCGCGGCCGTTCGACCGTCACTTGGCTTCTGCACCGGCCGGCCGGCGCCCCGCGCCGATCTCATAGCGCGTCAGATCGCTGGCGTCGAGCAGCCTCGCCTTTGCCTCGCGAGAAGGGCGGGCGGCGCGCTTTGCATTGCCTGCGGCCGGCCTGCGGGCGCTCCAATCCCTGCGCGAATCGCCGCCGTTCCAGCTGCGCCAGCCTTCCCGGCTGCGCTCTCCGGCCGCGCCGCGGTTCTTCCAGTCGCCCCCGCGAAGATTCTCCTTCGCGGCTTCGCTCCGATGTCCGCCCTGCGGCCTTCCCCGCTCGGGAAGCAGCCGCACGGATGCGGCGTGTCCGCACAGCCGCAGCCCCTCCAGCGACCGGGCGATTTCCTCCGACCGGTCGGCCGGCACGCCGACGACGCTGAAGTCGTCGAAGATCTCGATCTTGCCGATCAGGCTGCCGCGGATGTGCGCGCGCTCGGCGACGGCGCTGACGATGTGGTTCGGCGCAACGTTCTGCTTCCGGCCGGCGCCGAGCTGAATCTTGCGAAAGCGCCCCCGGTCGCGGTCGGGCTGCCTGCGCTCAGCCGGTTGACGGCGCTCGACGGCGATGTCCTTGAGGCCGTCGTCGCGCCCGGCAAAGGCGAGGTCGAACGCCGCCGCGGCGACCATCGTCAGATCGTATCCCCTTTCGAGCAAGTCGCCGACCAGCTTTGCATGGCGCTCCGAGACGCCCTCGAGGATCGCCGACTGCACGCGCTCCAGCGCGCGCCCGTCCTCCCGCGCGCGAATTTCCGCGACGGTCGGGATCGGCGCCTGCTCGACTTTGCTCTTCGTCTCGCGCGCGATGTCGCGCATCTGCCAGAACTGCCGCCGCCCGGACGCGAGCGTGATCGCGACGCCCTCCCTGCCGGCGCGGCCCGTGCGGCCGATGCGGTGGACGTAGTGCTCGCTGTTCTGCGGAACGTCGTAGTTGACGACGTAGTCGACGTCGCTGACGTCGATGCCGCGCGCGGCGACGTCGGTCGCCACGAGGATCGGCAGCCGCGCCGACTTGAAGCCCTCCATGACGCGCGTGCGCTGGGACTGGTTCATGTCGCCGTGGATCGCCTCGCAGGTGAAGCCCGACTGGTTCAGATGGGCGGCGACCTCGTCGGCCATCAGCTTCGTGTTGACGAATATCATGCAGCGCTTCGGCGCATAGGCGTGCAACAGGAGCACCAGCGCGTCCGGCTTGCGCCCGAGCGGGATCTCCATCCAGAGCTGGCGGATGTTGTCGAGCGTGACCTGCGCGCGGTTGATCTCGATCCGCTTAGGCTCGCGCAGGAACTGGTTCGTCAGTTCGAGGATCGCGTCCGGCATGGTCGCTGAAAACAGCACCGTCTGGCGCGATTCGGGCACGTCTTGCAGAATCGTCTCGATGTCCTCGCGGAAGCCCATGCTGAGCATCTCGTCCGCCTCATCCAGCACGACCATCCGGATGTCCTGAAGCGACAGCGTGCCGCGGCGCATGTGGTCCATCACGCGCCCGGGCGTGCCGATGACGAGGTTTGCGCGGCGCAGAAGCGCAATCTGCCGCTCCATCGACGCACCGCCATAGACGTCCGCCGGCCAGATGTTGCGCATGAAGCGCGTCAGCTTTCGGATCTCCTCGCAGCCCTGCTGGGCGAGCTCGCGCGTCGGACAGAGGATCAGCACCTGCGGCGTCGGCTGCGCCTGCTCGCGGTCGATGCGCTCGATGGCGGGAATCGCGAAGGCAAACGTCTTTCCGGTGCCGGTCTGGGAACGGCCGATCACGTCCGCGCCGGTGCGGATCAGCGGAATCGCTTCGGCCTGAATGTCGGTGGCCTCCTCAAAGCCCAGCTCGTCGATGGCGCGCTGCATCTCGGGCAAAAGGCCGAGTTCCGTAAATTTGATCTTTTCCATGTGTGCATTGCCGCGCATCGCGGCCCTTTCTGTCGATTTGCATTGATTCGTATCATTTTATCGCGCCATGCGGCGGTATGCCACCGGTTCGCTGTTAACTCGCGGTGATCTTTGTGCGCCGTGCACATTGCCAGCGCGCGGGCCGCGTGCTATAATGAGGACGGATTCTGCCGGCAATTCTGCCGGGATGGAGGGATACCGGATGAAATTTACCAATGGCTATTGGCTGACCCGGCCGGAATACGAAATGCTCTATGCGCGCGAGCTTCATCGCGTCGAGCGGCGCGGCAACGGCCTGCACGTCCTCGCCACGACGAGCCGCACCGGCGGCGACCGCGGCGCGCTGATCAACGCCTCGACGCTGACGGTCAACCTCTCGGCGCCGATGCCGAACGTCATCCGCGTGGAGGTGCTGCACCATGCGGGCGCGGCGAAGCGCGGCCCGACGTTCCCGATTCACACCTCCGCCGTCGCGCCGGAATTCGAGGAGGACGGCGATGGCTTCTCCTTCTCCAGCGGCCGCCTGACCGCGCGGTTCTCCAAAGGCGAATGGAAGCTCTCGTTTTACGGCGATGGGCGCCTTCTGACCGCGAGCGGCGACAAAGCCATGGCGCACGCGCGCAACCGCGAGACCGGAAAGACCTATCTGTCCGATTCGCTGTACCTCGGCGTCGGCGAGTGGGTCTACGGCCTGGGCGAGCGCTTCACGCCCTACCTGCGCAACGGGCAGACGGTCGACATGTGGAACGCCGACGGCGGCACCGCCAGCGAGCAGGCGTACAAGAACGTGCCGTTTTACATGACCAACCGCGGCTACGGCGTGTTCGTTGACGACAGCGGCGACGTCTCCTTCGAGGTCGCCAGCGAGAAGGTCGAGCGCGTGCAGTTTTCCACCGAGGGCGAGCGGCTGGTCTACTATGTCATCTACGGCCCGCACCCCAAAGAGGTGCTCGAAAACTACTGCCGCCTGACGGGAATGCCCGCGCTGCCGCCGGCATGGTCGTTCGGCCTGTGGCTGACGACGAGCTTCACCACGGACTACGATGAAGAGACGACCTCATCCTTCATCAACGGCATGGCCGAGCGCGACATTCCGCTTCACGTGTTCCACTTCGACTGCTATTGGATGCGCGGGCTGAACTGGTGCGACTTCGAGTGGGATCCGGCGACCTTCCCGGATCCTGAGGGGATGCTCGCGCGCTATCACGAGAAGGGGCTTCGCATCTGCGTGTGGATCAATCCCTATGTCGCGCAGGAAAGCCCACTGTTCGAGGAGGGCGTGCGCGGCGGATACTTCCTGAAGAAATCGAACGGCGACGTCTGGCAGACCGACCTCTGGCAGGCGGGCATGGCCGTGCTGGACGTGACCAATCCCGCCGCGGTGAAATGGTACTCCGGCAAGCTCGAACGGCTGCTGGACATGGGCGTCGACTGCTTCAAGACGGACTTTGGCGAGCGCATTCCCGTGCGCGACATCGTCTATCACGACGGCAGCGACCCGATGCGGATGCACAACTACTATTCCCTGCTGTACAACCAGATGGTGTTCGACCTGCTCAGGCGGCGGCGCGGCGAGGGCGAAGCGGTGTTGTTCGCGCGCAGCGGCACGGCCGGCTCGCAGCGCTTCCCGGTGCACTGGGGCGGCGACAACAGCGCGAACTACCTCTCCATGGCGGAGACGCTGCGCGCCGGGCTTTCGATGGCGCACTCGGGTTACGGCTTCTGGAGCCACGACATCTCCGGCTTTGAGCGGACCGCGCCGGCGGACGTCTACAAGCGCTGGCTGGCGTTCGGCCTGCTTTCCAGCCACAGCCGGCTGCACGGCAGCTCGAGTTACCGCGTGCCGTGGCTGTTCGACGAGGAAGCCTGCGATGTCGCGCGGCGGTTCGTCAAGCTCAAGTGCCGCCTGATGCCCTATCTCTACGCCGCCGCGGTCGAGGCGCACGAGCACGGCACGCCGGTCATGCGGCCGATGATGCTCGAATTCCCGGACGACCTGACCGCGCAGATGTGCGACCGGCAGTATATGCTGGGCGGCAGCCTGCTGGTCGCGCCGGTGTTCACAGAATCGGGCGACGTGGACTACTACCTGCCCGAGGGCGAATGGATCAACCTGCTGGACGGCCGGACGGTCTCCGGAGGCCGCTGGGTGCGCGAACGGCACGGCTTTATGACGCTGCCGCTGATGGTGCGCCCGGGCAGCGTGATCCCGATGGGCGCGGCCGACAGCCGCACGGACTACGACTTCGCCGACGGCGTGACGCTCCACGCCTTTGCCCTCGCCGACGGCCAGACCGCGACGGTGCGCATTCCCGACCTCAGGGGGCGCACAAGCGCAACCTTCCAACTGACGCGCGACGGCGACCAGCTCCGCGTCCAGACCGATGCGAAGAAATCCTGGCGGGTCGAACTGCACGGCATGGACGGCGTGCGGCTGGCACGCTGAAATCCATCAAAGGCCGCAGGCAATGCCTGCGGCCTCAGACCGCTCACAAAACCCACAAGCGCAAAATTGCCCTGATGCAGCAGAGATTCGCGGCAATTTGGGCTTTCATCGTCAGCTTTGCCCGCAAAATGCGCTCACTTACGTTTGAGTAAGCTCCTTTTCTACAGGCTCGCTTGCTTGCCTTTCGGGTTTTCTCAGCGTCTGGCAAAGCGGCTGGTCAACGCTTCGAGGCCGCAGGCGATGCCTGCGGCCTCGATTTGTCTGAAACGAGCGAAATACAGCCTGCAAAAAGCTGCTGCGCAAGATATGCAATTTCGTCCGAATCTTCCGCCGGCAATCGGAAGCAGACCTCTACAATTGCTTCCGGCATCGCTTCGCGCGCAGAATTCAGGCCCGCGCGGATTGTCTGGACGGCATCCGCCCTGCCCTCCTCACCCGCAGGTAGCAAAAGACTGCGCTGAACACGTCGAGACAGAACAGAAACATCAGCACCGCGCAGACGGCCGCCGCGCGCACGGACAGGCAGCCCTCGCGCCTTGCGCGCAGGATCCCGCTCAAGCCATACATCGATGACGGCAGCAGCAGCGAGACGTCAAACAAAAACAGCAGCGGCAGGATCATGCCGGCAAAGGGAACTGTCATCATGCCGATCAGGAACACGCCCAGATAGACGGGAATGTTGCACAGCTTCAGCACCATGCACCAGAACAGCAGCCGCCTGCCGCCGAAGCCGAGCCTCGGAAGGACGAACGCGTAGAGCATGTTGGGCAGCAGAATCAGTGCAAACAGCACGGGCCACAGGATCATCATCTCAATCGAAAAGCCCAGATTCGCGATGATGGCGACGTAGGCATACGGCGCGATCATCAGCAGAAGCGTCGGTATCCTCTTTGCCATGGACTCTCTCCCCCTGTCAGAAATCCCCGTTCCGGAAATCTTTCCGCCATTTTTTCGATACGGCTGCATCGGGCGCGGCGCCTTCAAAGCGCCGCGCCCGAAAAGCGCATCCCCGGGCGGCTCCCGCGAAATTCCTATTGGGAACCGGCCCGGATCCGCGGCAAGTGCGGCGGACGATGGAATTTACCGGATGTCGTACACGCTGCGCACGGAGAACTTCGTCCCCTTGCCGCGCAGGATGCGGATGCGCCGGCTGTCGGCGTTGAGGTCGAAGTAGTTGTCGTCGAACAGCACGTCGCCGTCCTCGCAGACGATCTCGACCATGCGCGCATAGGCCTTCGCGGAGACGACGATCTCGTCGCCCTCGATGGTCAGGCTCAGCTGCGGATCGGCGAAGTGGAAGTGCTTCGGCGCGCAGAACAGCACCGTGCCGGACGACACCTTGACGCCGTCGCTCCACAATTCGTAGGATGCATAGTCGCCGTACAGGTCGGCGGACGGGAACTCGTGCTTCTCCAGCCATTTCGCGCTCAGCGCGTCGACCTCGACCGCTTCGCCGCCCTCGAGCAGCGCCTCGCCCTTCGCGTTGCGCAGCGCCCACCTGACCTCGCAGCGCACCGGCTGCATGGTCTCGTTGGAGACGTTGAGGCGGATGGACTTCTCGACCGCGTCCTCGCGCAACTCGTCGTTGATGTTCGTGCGCTGGGTCAGCGTGCCCTCCTCGCAGCAGGACAGCAGCACCGGCGCAAAGAAGCGCTTTTCGGCGTAGTGCAGCGCCTTCCAGCGGCCAAAGTAGTCGATCGACGCCCAGCTCGCGACCGGCCAGCAGTCGTTGAGCTGCCAGACCACCGCGCCCATGCAGCGACCGCGGTTGCGGCGCCAGTGCTCGACGCCATAGCGGATGGCCTCGGCCTGCAGAAGCTGCGAGGCATACAGCATTGTGTCGAAGTCGCCCGGATAGAGGAACGTCTGCGCCATGTAGTTCATGATCTTGCCGTTGGCGGCGTTGTTGCGCTGGTGCTTCTCCATCACATAGGAGAAGATGTTGCGATCCTCGGGCAGCGTGAAGCTCTCGACCGTCTTCTTGCACGGGAACGACTGGAAGCCGAACTCGGAGGCGTAGCGGAAGAAGAACTTGCGGTACTCGGTGAACGGCTTGTTGCCATGCCAGACGTCCCAGTAGTGGACGTCGCCGCGGTCGGGGTCGTTCGGGAAGTCGAACGCACCGCCGGAGGACGGCGAAGCCGGCCAGTAGAACGTATCTGGATCGTATTCCTTGAGCACCTTCGGGATGATGTACTCGTACATGCGGATGTAGTCGGCCTTCTGCTTGGGCGTGCTGACCCAGTTGCCCTGATCGACGAACATCTCCATCTCGTTGTTGCCGCACCACAGGCCGAGCGACGGATGGTGGCGCAGGCGGCGGATGTTGTCCTTGAACTCCTCGACGATGTTCGCCTCGAACTCGTCGGTCAGCTCGTAGACCGCGCACGCGAACATGAAGTCCTCCCAGACCACGAGGCCCAGCTCGTCGCAGGCGTCGTAGAACCAGTCGTCCGGATAGTAGCCGCCGCCCCAGACGCGGATGGCGTTGTGGTTGGCGAGCTTGGCATCCTCGAGCAGGCGGCGGGTGCGCTCGGGCGTCACGCGGCGCAGGATGTTGTCCTCGGGGATGTAGTCCGCGCCCATGGCGAAGATCGACACGCCGTTGACGCACGTCTCAAACGACTCGCCCCATTCGTCCTTCTTGCGCAGCATCGTCATGGTGCGCAGGCCGATGCGGCGCTCCCAGACGTCGACGGTCTCCCCGTCCGCCATCAGCTCGGCGCGCACGGTGTACAGCGGCTGATCGCCGTAGCCGTTCGGCCACCACAGCTTCGGATTTTCGATGACGACGTCCTCGTCCACGGCCACGATCGCGGATCCGTCCGGCGCCGTCACGGTGAACTGCACGCTGTACGCCGGCTCCTTGCACTCGCACAGGCCGGTATGGCTCTCGATCTCGGATTCAAAGCTCAGGCGGACGGCGCCGTCCGAGTGCTCCTGATGGATGCGCACGCTGACCAGCCGCGCCGTGGTGACGCGCTGAATGTAGATGTCGCGCCAGATGCCGGCGTCGGGCAGCCTCGGGCCCCAGTCCCAGCCGAACATGCAATGCGCCTTGCGCAGGTGCGCAAAGCCAATCGTGCAGTCCTCCGAGCCGTCGGCGCGGCACTTCGCGTAAGCCTCCTTGATGTAGCGGTTCGGAGAATCGAATTTGATCTCGATCTCGTTTTCGCCCTCGACGGCGACGTCCTTGATGTCCACAATCCACGTCCGGTGCATGTTGTCGGCGTAGAGCACGCCGGTTCCGTTGACGGAGACGTGCGCGATGGTGTCCAGGCCCTCGCAGGTCAAGAGCAGCGCGTCGGCCGCGAGGTCGGCTTGGGTCAGCGAAAACGAACGGCGGTAGAGGTAGTCCTTCTCCATCAAGTCAAACGCCTCCAGCTCGTTGGCGCGCCAGAAGGGATCCTCCATGCGGCCGGCGTCGAGCAGGTCGGCGTAGACCGAGCCGGGCACCGTGGCGGGCAGCCACTCCGCTTCATCCGCCGGGCGCATCTGCCATGCGCCGTTCAGGGACAGGATTTCTTTCATACCTTTCTTCCTCCTTGTTCTATATTAAGTCCGTTTGAAAAGAAAACACCCGCGATCTTGGGCACATCTTCCGCAGGCCTTCGCAAACCCACCGGCGCTGAACCGAAAGTTCGCCACGCCGACAGGGCGAAAAGGCGCCGAGCCGGCGCGGAAGGTCAATTCTCCTCCAGATAAGCCTTGATTTCCTTTAAGAAGGTCGCGCCGAACTGGCGCAGCTTGACCACGCCGACGCCGCTGACCTTTCCCATATCCTCGAGCGTCGTCGGCTTGAGGTCGGCGAGCCCGCGCAGCGTGCTGTCCGGAAAGACCGCATAGGGCGGAATGCCGCGGCTGAACGCGATCTTCCGGCGAAGCGCGGACAGGCGGTCGAACAGGTCGCGATCGACGTTTCCCCACTCCGCCTGCTTGCGCTCGCGGCGCGGCCGGTGCGCCTCGCGCACGAGCATCGAAACCGGCCGCTCCCCGCCGAGCACATCGTCCGCGCGGTCGCCCAGCCGGACGACGGGCAGCGCGCCGCTTCTCGTCTCCATCGCCTCGACGCGCAGCGCGTCCATGTCGACCAGCCGGTCCAGCAGCTGGCCGACGCGGTCGCGCGGCCAATGCCGCAGCGCGCCGTAGTTGAGCAGCCGGTCCAGCCGGAACTGCCGGACGCGCTCCGTCTCCGCGCCGCGCAGCGCCTCGACGACCAGACCGCGGCCGAACCGCTCGCCCATCTGGTCGACGCAGTTGAGCGCCGCGACGGCCTCGCACGTGACGTCCTCGACCTTCGGCGGGTTGAGGCAGTTCAGGCAAAAGCCGCAATGCTCCATCGCCCGCTCGCCGAAATAGCGCAGGATGTACCCGCGCAGGCAGTCGGGCGTCTGGCAGTACTGGATCATGGCCTCGAGCCGCCGCCGCGCGGTCTGCTGGACTTGTTCGAGCGCTTCGCCCTCCAGCCCCGCCTCCTCGCCCATGTGGTCGATGAAGAACTGCTGCGTCACGATGTCCTGCCGTCCGAACAGGAGATGGCAGTCCGCGCGCTCGCCGTCACGGCCCGCGCGGCCGGCCTCCTGATAGTAGCTCTCGATGTCCTTGGGCATGTTGTAGTGGATGACAAAGCGGACGTTGGACTTGTCGATACCCATGCCGAACGCGTTTGTGGCCACCATGATGTCGCGCCGGTCGTAGATGAAGTCGTCCTGATTCGCCTGCCGTTCGGCGTCGGTCAGCCCGGCGTGATACCGCGTCGCCGGCCGCCCGGATTCGACGAGCAGCTGGTAGACCGCCTCCACCTTCTTGCGCGTCGCGCAATAGACGATGCCAGGCAGTCCGCGATAGTCGTCGAGCAGGCGGAGCAGCGCCGCGTTCTTGTCGGAAGGTTCGGTCACGCTGAAGTACAGGTTTTTGCGGTCAAAGCCCGTGATCTGAACGACCGGGTCGTCCAGCCGCAGCAGCGACAGGATGTCCTCGCGAACGCGCTCGGTCGCCGTCGCGGTGAACGCCGAGACGGCGGGGCGCCTGGGCAGTGCGTTCAGAAAGTCCGGGATCTCGAGATAGCTCGGCCGGAAGTCCTGCCCCCACTGGGAGATGCAGTGCGCCTCGTCCACGGCGACCAGCGAAATGCGCATCGCGCGCGCGGCCGCGAGGAACCTCGGCGTCTGAAGGCGCTCCGGAGCGACGTAGATGATGCGGTACTTTCCGCGCGCCGCGTTGGACAGCGCGAGGTCGAACTGCCGCTCGCTCAGCGAGCTGTTCAGATAGGCCGCGGGAATGCCGCTCTGGATCAGCGACTGCACCTGATCCTTCATCAGAGAAATCAGCGGCGAGATCACCAGCGCGACGCCGTCCAGCACCAGCGCGGGCACCTGATAGCAGATCGACTTGCCCGCGCCGGTCGGCATGACCGCCAGCACATCCCGCCCGGAGAGGATCGCATCCACGACCGGCTCCTGCCCTTCGCGGAAGGAATCGTAGCCGAAATATTGCTTGAGCGCGCGGTACTTCGGCGAAAGGCCGGCATCCCGGCCGGTGAAATCCCCGGAAGCCCCCTCGGCTCTCTCCGCCTCGGGCACCGCCCGCTCATCCCGCGGCCGTTCGTCCTGCACTGCGGGTGAAGCGTCTGTCCGCAAAGTAGTACCAGCGCACTGGAATTCACTCGATGGTTCATCCAGCGCCGCGGGCGATGCGTCCGGCCTCGATGTGGTTCCGGTGCGCCGGAATTCGCGCGATGGTTCGTCCTGTGCCGCGGGTGAAGCGCTCGTTCTAGATGCGGTTCCAATGCGCCGGAATTCGCACGGCGGTTCGTCTCGCGCTGCGGGCGAAGCGTCCCTCCGTCCGGCCTGCGCGCCGCCCGCGCTTTTGGGCAGGGTCTGTTCGCCAGGCGCTTCGGCGCCGGTTTCGCGGGATACCGGCATTTCCGCCGCCGCATCCGGGCATTCCCGCTCGAGCGCAAAGCGCGGCACGCGCCTGCCGTCCACCTCCACCGCCTCCGACCACATCGACAGCGGGCGCACCCAGACGCCGCCTTCGCCATAGAGCGCGCGATAGACCGCCATCGGCTCCAGCGTCTCGGAATGCGTCGCAATGCCGAGCAGTTCGTAGCGGTTTCCCTTGTAGTGGCGATAGATGCCCTTCTTCGGCAGGTTCATTGGGCGGTCAGTACCCTCTCTCGTAGTTCACTTCGTTGGTCAGCGGCGCGCCCGCCAGATAGGCGCGAATATTCGCGCAGGCGATCCGGACGATTGCGTCGTGCGTCTGCGCAAGGTGCAGCCCGCCGGAAACGTGCGGCGTAATGCACGCGTTCGGACAGGCCCACAGCGGATGATCGGCCGGCAGCGGCTCCGGATCGGTGACGTCCAGCCCCGCACCGAACAGATGGCCGGCGTTGAGCGCATCGACCAGCGCATCCGTGTCGACGGCGGTGCCGCGCCCGGCGTTGAGAAGGATCGCGCCCGGCTTCATCGAGAAGATCCGCTCGCGGTCAAACAAATGCCGGGTCGCACCCGTCTCCGGCACGCACAGGAACACGATGTCCGCCTCCGGAAGCCATCGGTCAATATCGGACGTGACGCCCACGGCGTCGCACGCCTCGGGGCACGGCCCCGGACTTCTGCGAATGCCAACGACGTGCGCGCCAAACGCCTTGCAGCGCCGCGCAAACGCCCCGCCGATGTCGCCCAGCCCGACGACCAGCACGTTCGATCCGCTGACCGAGCGCACGGGTCCGAGGTCGCACCATTCCCCCGCGCGGTCGCGGTAGGAGAACAGCCGCTTCTGTAGGCCCAGAAGCAGGCCGAACATGTGCTCTGAAATGGCCAGACCATAGGCGCCCGACGCGGTGCAGACGCGGACGCCCCGGCCCGGCGCGCACAGCGTGGAATACGCGCCGACGCCCGCGCTCTGCAGCTGCACCAGCTCAAGCTGCCGCGCGGCCGCCAGCCGGTCAACCGGCACGTTCCCGACGATGACGCGGGCGCGGGCAAGCTCGGCATCCGAAGGCGCATCCGCAAAGACGACTTCGCAGGCCGCCGCAGCTTCGCGAATCTGCGAAATGTGCCGCGGCTCGGCCTGCATGGCAATGAGAATCTCAGGCATGGCGATCGCTCCGATCTGGATGGAATGGGTTTCGTCTATTAGCGTAAATATAGCACAATCCGGGCAGAAATGTCAATTGCGTTCATGCTAAAAAGCGCGCGCAGAGTAGAGTTCGACCAATTCTGCCAATTCCGGGCATATTCACGCGCCAGAGCGCATACAATCATTGTCATGGGAATCCTCCGCAGGAAAAAGCGCCCCAGCGGTCAATATTCGGCCGCTTCGGTCACGCGAGAGGCAGCATTGGTGAAGAGCAGCCGCGCTTTTTCGTCATACCAGCCAATCCAGAGGCTTGGATGGCGACGAAAAGTTATAAAGGTTGCATCAAAAGCAAATAAAATCGAGGAAATCTGCTCAGAGATCTAGATTTTTTGCCACTAATGTTGTATAATATTATGCAAAGGTTACCAAGCGGAGGAACATCCCTTACACAACATGGAAAGCAGGGTG
>LHCFI01400__coassemble_1728_pt1 | contig 21822 bp, 20 predicted proteins | sample LHCFI01400__metabat2_low_PE_009 | metagenome-assembled genome bin LHCFI01400 | reverse complement strand
AGCAAGCGGCTGGTCGATGACGTTGCCCTCGCCTCCGAGGAGACCGTTTCGGAAGCTGCGGAAGAAAACGAAGCCTGACCGGCGTTCCACGCGCGCGGGAAGCAAATGCTTCCCGCGCGCCCTTTTTGGGCCGATTTCCTTTCTTTCCGCGATTTTACAAAATTTTCAGTAAAATGTAAGAGGAAGGCCTCTTTTTTGGCGGATGAAAGGTGTATGATGTATATGTATGTCCATGAACAACGACCCCCGGAGGTGCGAAGTGGCAAAATCGAAAAAGAAGCGGCGAAAGAACGGCCGTGGAGGCGCGGCGGTCTGGGCGGCGATGTGCGCGGCGGTCGCGCTGGTGCTGGGATTGTCGGCATTTGCGCCGGCGGCGGACAGCGTCGGCTCGGGCTTTGATTCGAGCGTGACTGCCGCAAGCGAGATTCGCCTGAGCGAGGTCATGGCGTCGAATCAGTCCTCGCTGATGTTGACCGATGGAACCCTTCCGGATTGGATTGAATTGGAGAATACGGGCGATGCCGCCGTTTCGCTCGACGGCTATGCGCTCATGCGCGACGACGATCCAACTCAAATCTACCGCTTTTCAAACGTCGAGATCCCGGCCGGCGGCTATCTGCTGGTCTATGCCGACGGAGACAGCGATTCCGGCGACGAACTGCACGCGCCGTTCAAAATTGCGGCCGCGGGCGCGACCATCGTGCTGATGGATCCGTCCAGCGCCGTCATCGACTCGGTCGCGACGCCGGAGCTGGAGGCCGATCAGGTCTACTGCCGCGGCGCGAACGGCGAATGGGCGGTCAGCATCGGCGCGACGCCGGGCGAGGCCAACCGCATCACGGTGGACGGCGAGCCGGGCGACGGCAGCGGCGCGCGGATTACCGTCGTGGAGGACGCGGTGCAGGTGACCGAAATCATGTCCGCCAGCGCGACCTTCGCGCCGGATGAAAACGGCGAGTACCACGACTATGTCGAAATCACGAACACCGGCGACTCGGCGGTCAGCCTGCGCGGATGGTATCTGTCCGACAGCCGCGACGACCTCGACCGCTGGCGGTTCCCGGACGTGACGCTCGCGGCCGGCGAGGCGATCGCCGTGCACTGTTCCGGCTACGACCGGGCGGACGATCCCGCGCACCTGCACGCCAACTTCAAGCTCGGCAGCGATGGCACCGACGTTGTGCTGACCCGCTCCGACGGCGCGACCGTGGCGGCCGTCGAGGTTCCGGCGCTGAACGCCGATCAGGCGTATTCGCTGGTCGATGGGGAATGGACGGTCAACCACGCCCCGACGCCGGGCGCGGCGAACACGCGTGAGAACGGCGCTTCCGCCGGCGGCGCGACGCTTCCGTCGAACACGGAAAACGTCCTCATCAGCGAAATCGCCGCGGCGACGACGCTGGTCGGCTCGGACTGGATTGAAATCTACAACGCCGGCAGCACGGCGGTCGACTTAAGCGGCTACGGCCTGTCCGACAACGCCGCGCGCCCGCGCAAGTGGCGCTTCCCGCAGGGGACGGTGCTCGAGCCGGGCGCCTACACGGCCGTGTTCTGCTCGGGACTCGACACATCCGCCGAAGGGCAGGTGCACTCCAACTTCAAGCTCTCCGCCGACGGCGGCTATTCCGTGACGCTCAGCCGCCCCGACGGCACGATTATCGACCGCGTGTACGTCACGCAGCAGTACGAGGACATCACCTTCGGGCGGCCGGCGAGCGGCTCGGGCAGCTACTACTTTACCCTCAACACCCCGCTCGCACGCAACGACGGCGAGGCGTTCCTCGGCCGGGCGCAGCAGCCGGGCTACTCGGTCGAAGGCGGCGTGTTTGCGACCGGCGACGTGCTGACCGTTGAACTCGACGTCGCCGAGGGAACGCGGGTCTACTACACGCTCGACAGCTCCGATCCCTCCGAGGCCTCCACGCCGTACACCGGCCCGATCGAGATCACCGGCACGACCATTTTGCGCACGCGCGCCTACGGCGACGGGTATCTCGAGTCGTTCGTCGACACGCAGAGCTACCTCTACGACGTCAACAATGGAAACGGCGTGTACGTCGTCTCGCTGGTCTCCGACCCGTACAACCTCACCAGCGAAGAGGCGGGCATCATGATCAAGGGGCCGAACGCCTCGGACACCTACCCCTATCAGGGCGCGAACTACTGGCAGGACTGGGAGCGCGAGGCGCACGTCGAAGTGTTCGGCGGCGACGGGGAGACGGTGCTCTCGCAGGGATGCGGCATCAAACTGCACGGCCAGTACAGCCGCGCCGAGGCGCAGCAGGCGTTCAAGGTCATCGCGCGCACGCGCTACGGCGACAACCGCTTCCACGCGGCGCTGTTCTCCAACCGCGATTATACGGAGTACCAGTCGTTCCTGCTGCGCTCGTCCGGGCAGGACACCGACCGCACGCGCATGCGCGACTCGGTGCTGACCTCGCTGGCGGCGGACACGTCGGTGATGTATCAGGAGACCGAGATCTGCGTGCTCTATCTGGACGGCGTCTACTGGGGCCAGTACAACCTGCGCGAGCGCATCAACACCTACTCGATCTGCCAGTTCGAGGGCTGGGAGGGGCAGGAGGACGACATCGACCTCGTCAAGGCCAACGACAACACCTTCCAGGGTTCCAACGCGACGTTTGAGGCGCTCCTCGACTGGATCGACACCGTGGATCCGGCGAGCGACGAATTCTACGCCGGTCTCGATCAGGTGATCGACATCCGCAACTACATCGAGTACATGGCCATCGAGATCTTCACCGGCAACGGCGACACGCTCAACGTCAAGCGATACCGAAACGCCAACGACGACGGCAAGTGGCGCTGGGTGCTGTTCGACCTTGACTGGGCGTTTGACGTCGACACCAACTCGATCAACCGCTGGCTCGAACCCGGCGGCATGGGCACGAACCTCTATACGGACAACTCGCTGTTCATCGCCTGTATGCAGAATCCGCGCTTCCGCGACGAATTCCTGACCTACATGGGCGAGCAGATGGCGACGACGTTCACCACCGAGCACGTCCTCAGCCTGATCCAGGCGCGCTACGAAATCCTCGAGCCGCTCTTGGCGGATCAGTTCGAGCGCTGGGGTCCGTCGATGTCGGAATATCAGAGCCAGCTTCAGGAGCTGATCGAATACGCCCAGACGCGGCCGACGCGGCTTTTGCAGTTCTTCATGGGCTACGGCGTGGAGGATTCCAACATCGCGCTCACTCAGGAGGAAATGATGCACTACTTCGGCGACGCGATCGCCATCATTCAGGGCAACGGGCAGTGAGGAGGGCGCGGACATGGAACAAAAGAGGGCGCAGCTGCCCGCCCGCCACGAGCTGAAGTACTTCATCCATCCGGCGGAGCTGGAATCGTTAAGAAGTGTGCTTCGCGCGACGCTCCCGCTCGATCCGCACTGCCGGGGCGGGCGGCCGTACACCATCCGCTCGCTGTACTTTGACGACGTCGACGACAGCGCCTATTACGACAAGGTTGCCGGCGTCATGCACCGCGACAAGTACCGCATCCGCATCTACGGCCATTCGGACGCCGAGATCTTTCTGGAGCGCAAGCGCAAGATCGGCGACCTGATCCAGAAGTCGTCCGTGCAGATCACGCGGCGGCTGTGCGAGCAGCTCATGGACGGCAATCCGTCCGGGCTTCAGCGCGCCGCCAGCCCCGTGCTTCAGGACATGTACATCCAGATGCGCACGCGGCTTCTGCGCCCGCGCGTGATCGTCGATTACGAGCGCGAGGCGTACATGCACCCGGCCGAGAACCTGCGCATCACGTTCGACCTGAACCTGCGCTCGGGGCTGAACAGCTTCGAGCTGTTCAATCCGGACATCGCGACGGTCAGCCCGTGCGGGGAGAACGTGCAGATCCTTGAGATCAAGTACGACGCCGTGCTGCCCGGGTTCGTCCGGCCGCTTCTGTGGAATGTGCGCACTGACCGAAGCGCCATCTCCAAATATGTACTCTGCCGGCGGTTTGAGCCGCTGGAGGGATAGGGATTACTTTACGATGGAGGAGAAAAACCCATGCTGGACCAGATTTTCGCTTCTCAGACGATCGGCTTTAGCGATCTGCCCACGGTGCTGTTCTCGATGCTGCTGGCCGCCGTCTTCGGCTTTCTCATCAGTTGGATCTACCGGCGCAACTATCGCGGCGTGATGTACTCCGGCAATTTTTCCTTCACGCTGATCATGATGACGCTGGTCACCACGCCGGTGGTGCTGTGCATCCAGCATTCGCTGGCGCTGAGCATGGGCATGGTCGGCGCGCTGTCCATCGTCCGCTTCCGCACGGCGGTCAAGGAGCCGCTGGATTCGGCCTATGTGTTCTGGGCGCTGACGACGGGCATCCTGCTGGGCGCGGGCCAGTTCCTGCTGGCGGCCGTTGCGCTTTTGATGATCGCCATTCTGCTGACGGCCATGGTCAACATCCAGACCAAGAGCATCAACAGCTACCTGCTGGTCGTGCGCATGTCCGCCGAGGCCGAGCGCGCGGTGGCGCAGGTCGTGGGCGGCATCCGCATTCAGAAGCTGAAGTCCAAGACCGCGTCCGCCGCGGGCGTCGAGGCGACCTATGAGGTGCGCGTGGACAAGCCCGACGCGCTGCTGAACAAGATCCAGTCCATCCAGGGCGTGCGCGACGCGACGCTGGTCGCCTACATGGGCGAAGCGACCTGATCCGCCGAGAGGAGGAAATCCCTTGCAAAACAGACGTCCGGCGCGCCCGGGCACGGGCCAGCGCCCCGGAAATGCGCCGCGCGACGTCCGGCCGGCCGCGGCGCCGAATTCCAGACCGCACTCCGGCGCGGCGAACGCCCCGCATGGGAGCGCTTTTGGATCCTCCGGCGACCGGCGCACTCCGACGGGCGGCGCGAGCTTCTTTCGCCGCCTGCCGCGCGACTTCTGGCGGATCGTGCTCGCATGCGTAGGCTTGGTGGCCGTCTGCGCGCTGGCGCAGGCGTTTCTGCCCGCCATCACCGGCGGCACAGACTCCGTGGCCGTCAGCGCGGTCTACTCCTCCGGCCCGATCCGGCTAAACGAGCTGATGAGCCGCAATTCCGGCACGATTGTGGACGAAAACGGCCTGACCGCCGACTGGCTGGAAATCATGAACGTCAGCAATGCGCCCGTCAACCTCGAGGGCTACATGCTCGCCAAGAACGACAGCGCCTCGAACGTGTTTGAATTTCCCGCGTACACGCTGGAGGCCGGCGAATGCGTGATCGTGTTCGCCGACAGCACGCTGCGAAACGACGCCGGCGGCGAGTTCCACGCGCCGTTCAAGCTCTCCTCTGCCGGAGGATCGCTGATGCTGTTCAGCCCGTCGGGCGTGGCGATCGACACGGTCAGCTTCCCGTCGCTTTCGTCGGACACCGCCTATGTGCGCGAGGATCTCGCCGTGTGGTCGGTCAGCGATCAGCCGACGCCCGGCCTGCCCAACACGGCGGAGAACTACCAGTCGCTGCACGAGCTGGTCACTGGCGCGGGCGTGGAGATCACCGAGATCGTCGCCTCAAACACGCAGTATGCTCCGGATGAAAACGGCGCGTATCAGGACTACATCGAGCTGCACAACACCACCGGCGAAGCCATCGACCTGAGCGGCTGGTACCTCTCCGACACGCCGGGACTGCCGCTGCTGTGGCGGATTCCGGACGGCTTTGTGCTCCAGCCGGGCGAATGCCGAATCGTCTATGCCTCCGGCCGCGACCGCGCCGACGCCGCGTCGCCGCACGCCAACTTCGGCCTGAGCACCGAGGGCGAGACGGTCACGCTCGCCAACCGCGAGGGGCGGTTGGTCGATCAGGTCACCTACGACCTCCTCGCCGACGACGAGGCATGGCTCAAGCAGGCGGACGGCTCATGGACGGCCGGCACGCCCTCGCCCGCCGCCGCGAACGGCTGAATGGGCGCGGCCGGTGCGCTGTGCGAAGGCGATTTGGGCATTTGCGGCCGGCCATCGATTAGGATTATGAGCACCTAAAATTCGCAAAAAGTGGACGTCAAAAACGCCGCCCGAAGGTCTGTCAGCCTTCGGGCGGCGTTTCAGGTTGTCAAAAAACGAGGGAAAATGCGAGAGGGCCGAAGTCCTCTCGCACAGGCTGTCATAAAACCTAGAGAAAAGCGAGAGAGCCGAAGTCCTCTCGCATAATCATCATCTCCGATGGTGCTTTTGAGGTTCGCACTGCCTCTGAGCGCGCCGGGCGGCGCTGCGGTCAGGTTTGGTCGAGGCGGATTTCGATCTTCTCCGGCCTCTTCCCCGCGGCCCAGCGGCAGGCTTCCGAGCCGCGGACGCGCTGGAACCACGCCTCTTTTCCGCCGCATTCGGAATCCCACAGGCTTCCGGCGGGGATATTGCACTCTCCGCCGTCGCGGTAAGTCAGGTTGACACGGAGCTGATAGAACTCGCCTTCCCCGTCCGGACACTGGCGAATCAGGCGGATCCAGACCGCACCCGGATCGATGCCCATCTTCGCGAGCAAATCGGAGCGCTTGAGGAATTGCATCATTTCGGCCAAACTCGGCACATTGGCCTTTGAAGCCCCCGGCTTCAAGGTTGAGAACCGATCGACCTGCCGTGCACCTTCATTCCCCGATGGCTTCGCGGGCCGCCCGGGCATCATGACCTCGAACAGCAGCATATCGTCCTCCACCGGCGTCTGGCAGACCGCCTCGAAGGCGTCCACGATCGCGTCCAGCGGCGCATCCTCGGAAATCTGCGCCTGAAGCGCCTCCAGCTGCGCGCGAAGAATCCTTTCCGTCATACCGCTGTCCTCCATCAGTCCTCTACCGGCTCGGCGTCAGGGGCGTTCTGCGGAGTGATGGGCGAGGGCGCGGTGCGCTGGCCGCAGTGCGGGCAGATGTAGTCGGTCTCCCAGCCGTCCTCGATGCCGAACGGCTTGCCGCACTTCGCGCACAGCGCGACGGTTCTCTTGCCGCCGTGGCCGGCATCCGGATGAAACAGGTGGAGGTGATCCTCCGCGTCGAAGCCGTCGTCATCGTCGTCAAAGTCCCCGTCGTCATCGTCGTCGTCGAGAAAATCGAAATCCGAATCCTCGCCTTCCATGGCCGAAAGGTCGTCGTCGATGCTCTCGACGTAATCGTTCAGATCGTCGAGCAGTTCGTCCACGGCGTCCGCGCGGTCAGACAGGTCGCCCAGCAGCTCCACGATGCCCGCCAGCAGCTTGCCATTTGGGGAATCCGCATCGGATTGCATCCCCTCCAGAAGCCCCTTGAGATAGCCGACTTTCTTCCCGGTATCGTTCATGATGTCCACCTCCAGATTGGAATAAAACGAGCAGAGCGGGAAAATCCCGACCTGCTCGCGAGCCGCCCGAATTATGCGCGGCCGAGGTATTCGCCGCCGTTGCGGGTGTCGATCTTCAGTACGTCGCCGATTTCGATGAACAGCGGAACCTGCAGCGTCAGGCCGGTCTCGAACGTGGCGGGCTTGGTGGTGTTCGCGGCGGTGTCGCCCTTGAAGCCCGGCTCGGTGTTGGTGACCTCCAGCTCGACGAAGTTCGGCGCCTGCACGCTGAACGGCTGTCCCTTGAAGAAGCGGACGGTGACGTTCGTGTTCTCCTTGACAAACTGGATGGAATCCTCGACCTGATCGTGGGTCAGCGGAAGCTGCTCGTAGGTCTCGAGGTCCATGAAGTAGTAGAAATCGCCGTCGTTGTAGAGATACTGCATCTCCTTGGTCTCGATGTAGGCGCGCTGGAACTTGTCCGTGGGGTTGAAGGTGCGCTCGATGACGGCGCCGGTGACGATGTTCTTCAGCTTCGTGCGCACGAACGCCGCGCCCTTGCCGGGCTTGACGTGCAGGAAGGACACGATGGTCCAGATGCCATTGTCCATCTCAAAGGTGACGCCGTTTCTGAAATCGCTTGCATTAATCATGGGGAAACTCCTCCTCAAAAAGTAGTCGTCGGTAAGGCCGGCGCGTCAAAGCTCGATGAGCTGCTTCGGCGCGGTGATCGGGTCAATGAAGCCGTCCTCGGTTAGTATCGCCATGTCCTCGATCCGGCATCCGCCGATTCCGGGGAGGTAGACGCCCGGCTCAATGGTGACCACATGGCCGGGAACCAGCACGGTTCGGTCGCCCCGCGCGAGGCGCGGCTGCTCGTGGATGAACAGGCCGACGCCGTGGCCAAGGCTGTGGCCGAACGCGCCCGGGTAGTATTGGTCGAGATAGTCGCGCGCAATGCGGTCGACGTCTTCGCAGACCGCGCCGGGATGGATGGCGTCGAGCGCCATCTGCTGCGCGTCGAGCACGCGCTGATACATCGTGCGCAGCTCGCCGCCGATGTGCCCAAAGCCAATGGTGCGGGTCATGTCGGCGCAATAGCCGTTCACCGTCGCGCCGAAGTCCAGCGTCAGCAGTTCGCCCGGAGCGATGATGTGGTCGGACGGCGTGGCGTGCGGAAGCGAACCGTTGACGCCCGCCGCGGCAATCGTGTCGAACGCCGTTCGCTCGCTGCCCAGCTCGAGCATCTCGAAGTCGAGCAGGATCTGCGCCTGCTTCTCCGTCATGCCGGGCTTCAGTTTGCCCAGGATCCGGTCGAACGCCTGGCAGGAGATCTCCGCAGCGCGGCGGATGCAGGCGATTTCCGAAGCGTCCTTGACCAGCCGGAGTTGCTGGGGCAGCTGTTTGAGGGAGGTCAGTTCCACGGCGGTCAGCGTGTCGCTCAATTCGGCGTAGGCGTCGTGCGTCAGATAGTCCGTCTCCACGGAGAGTTTCTGAATGTTGTAGCGGTCGCAGAGCGCCTTGACGACCGCCGCCTCGGTCACGCCGTTTCCCGTGCGCTCGCACGCGCACTCGGGCGCCTGCCGCCCGGCCTGCTCGACGTAGCGGAAGTCTGTGATGATGACCTGCGCGGCGTTGGCGATGAACGCACAGCCCTCGCCGGTATAGCCCGTCAGCCAGCGGATGTTTTCCGGCCGGTGAATCAGCGAGGCATTGCCCGGCAGCGCCTTCAAATATGCTTCACAGCGGTTCAAGATGAAGCCTCCTCCGCTTTCCATATACATACGTTCCGATTATACCACATCTGCGGGCGTTTTTCCAGTTATATGTTTGGAAAGATCAGGCGTCCGGATCAAAGGAATCCACGTCGAGGCGCTTGATCGAAAACGTGTCCTGCACGGTCAAGCCAGGGTCGTACTCGGTCATCAACTGGGTCAGCTGCCTGCCGCCGGCGAGCACGATCCTCCAGCGATCTGTTTGGAAAGATCAGGCGTCCGGATCAAAATAGTCCACGTCGAGGCGCTTGATCGAAAACGTATCATGCATGGTCACGCTGGGGTTGTATTCGGTCATCCGCCGGAGCCGCTGCCTGCCGCCGGCGAGCACGATCCTCCAGCGATCTGTCTGGAAAGATCAGGCGTCCGGATCAAAGGAATCCACGTCGAGGTGCTTGATCGAAAACGTGTCCTGCACGGTCACGCCGAGGTTGTATTCGATCATCAGCTGGGTCAGCTGCCTGCCATCAACGAGCACAATCCGCGCAGCATGCTGCTTCGCGGGAAAGGCGAGCGCCTCCCTCGTAAACCGCGCCGTCGTGATGAACAGGCCCTTATCCGCACCCTGTCCCGCAAGCGCTCCGGCGAATTTCTGAATCTCCTCGCGGCCGACGCTCGCCTGGGGCGCCCAGCGCTTCGCCTAGATGTAGATTCGGCTGAAGCCGAGCTTGTCTTCCTGAATGATGCCATCGATGCCCTCGTCTCCGGCCTTGCCGACCACGCGCCCCGCATCGTCCAGCGCGCCGCCATATCCCATTCGGAGCAGCAGGTCGACGACCAGCCGCTCAAAAAAGTCCGGCGGCCGGCGCATGATTTCGTCCAGGAGTTCGCCGCGCAGATCTTCGTCGAGCCGCTCGACCGCTTCGGCGAGAACGTCCTGCGGCGTCCGGCGATCGACCGCGGGCGCATCGGGGACGGCCTGCGCGGGCGCGCGCTCTCTGCGGCGGCTCGACGATCCGCTAATGAACGCCCGGTATTCGGGAAACCGCGCCAGATACTCCAGCGTAATGCTGCCGCCGGACTCCGCCAGCGCCGATCTGCCGCGCGCTGTCAGCCGGTAACGCCCGCGCGCAGGCGCTTCAATCAGCCCCGCATGCTTCAGATAGGTCACGGCCCAGTGAATGCGGTTGGTCAGCGTCGTCCGCGTCTGGCTGGGAAGGATCTCTGCAATGTCCTCCGGACTCAGGCGCAGCGCCTCGGCAATCCTGCCGCGCAGTTCCTTCGCCGAAAGCTCTTCTCAGGCCGACAGCTGCTGCACCACGGGCGTCATCAGTTCATCATACTTGGGAACCGCCATATGTACACATCCTCCCTCCGCCGCTCGCCGTCACCGAATTACGATCTTCGCGCCCGGACGCACCCAGCGCACCGCCTGCCGCATGGCGTCCTCCGGAATGGCGATGCAGCCGGACGTGCTCGAGCCGCCGCCGATGCAGTGCAGAAAGATGCAGGATCCCTTCCCCGCCTCGCCCGCGGCGTTGTAATCGATGAACAGGCAGTAATCGTAGTATCCCGCATACTCGACGAGCACTTCGTCGCCGGATCGCGGCGCGCGGTCCGTCACGCGCGTATCCACGAGCTGGTTGTAGTACTCCGAGCCGGACGTCCCGCACCAGTAGTGCGATTCCGTCACCTGCAAATAGGGCATCGCCGCGCCGGGGTCGGGCTGGATGCCGAACGCTGCGCTCAGGTTGTAGGTGCCGGAGGGCGTCTTTCCATCGCCCTCGCGGGTCTTGCCGATGCCGTTGCGGCCGACGTAGCCATGCGTCTCGTACAGCTGCGTCCAGACGCCGCCGATCTTCTCGTGGAAGCTGACCGTGGCGCGCGATCCACCCTCGTAATCGACCAGTACGCTCTGATCCGTCTCATCGGCGCAGTCGAGCTCCGCCGCGGCGCTCCCGTCCGAGAGATCCGGCGCCGGCTGGGAACCGCCCGTCACCGTCACGCGCACGATGCCGTAGGCCGCGCCGAAGCGCACGCCGACCAGCGTTTCGCCGGCCGCGACCGCCGTGACTGCGCCGGACGCGTCCACCGCCGCCACGCCCGAATCCGCCGAGGCGTACTCGAGCAGCCCGTTGGCGGGCAGGGCATGGCGCTCGCCCACCGAGAGCGAGAGCGTCCGCGGCAGCACCACCGCGCCGCAGACGTCCCATGCGCCGCCGCCCCTCGCGCCGATCAGCGCAATTCCCTCGCCGGCGGCGGTCAGGCGGTTGCCGTCCATGCGCACCACACGTTCATCGGTGCTCGCCCAGTACAGTTCATTCAGCGATACCCCCGACAGCGCCGGAAACAGCGCCATCGAATCGCCCACATGGAGAAATCCCACCTGAATGGGAAAGCGCACGCTCGCCGCGCCCGCGCCGGCCGGCAGCATCGCCGCGGCCAGCAGCAACAGCGCCAACAGCAGCGCCATCCTTCGGGATTGCCGCATCCTCTTTTGCATCAATATCCGTCTCCTCTGGTTTCAATCGGCGCCGGCAAACGGCACCCCTATCATTATACACGCGGATTGTGACCCGGCGAAGGAGACGGTGAAGAAAAAATCGGACGAAAAAAAGACAAAAAAAGCCCGCGGACTCGAACCAGGTGTCTCCCGCGGCGCGCGCCAACTTCTGCTTATTGCTGCTGCCTTCCGGCCCTGACAAGATTCACAGCATGACGCCGCACGGGACCCAGCCGTCATCACCCACGGACCTGAGTATTATAGCACATTTCCGCCGCGTTGACAAGACCCCTCCCTGTTTTTTACAGGAGCATGCCGCTGGAGGGCATTTGAAAATTCCGAAAGATGCGCTTCCGGCGTCTTTTCCGTCCGTTTGGCGCTGCGAATTCTTGGCTTCGCGCCGCAAAGCTTGCGCATTCTTCGCGAAAACGGGCGGGAGAATTGGCTCGATATTTGCGGATTTCCCCTTTTTCGCTCCCTTCAGGGGGCAATTTCCCGCGCCGTCCGCTTCCTTCGCCCTTGCACGGCCGGCCGGATGCGTGGTATAATGGGTGGGAAAATCCATTTCGCGGCGGCGCGAACACCTGGAGGGACTGCAAATGCGATGGGACGTGGGAATCGACCTGGGCACGGAGAACGTGCGCATGGCGGAGCTGAAGACGGGGCCGGTGCTGGAGGAAGCCGCGGCGCTGGCGTTTCGCGACGGGCGCGAGACGCCGGTCTGCGGCGGCAACGCGGCCGAGCGGCTGTACGGCCGGACGTGCATGGGCATGTCGGTCGTCCGCCCGCTTCGCGACGGCGTGCTGGAGAACAGCTTCAACGCCGACCGCATGTTCCACTGGCTCTACCGCCGCATGGACACGGTCAATCCCCGCCGGCGGTTCAACGCGCTGATCACCTGTGCGCCGTTTGCGCGCCCGGTTCAGATGGAGGCGCTGCTGGCGGCGGCGACGGACGCCGGCGCGACCTCGGCGGCGCTCGTCCGGGGCGATGCGGCGGCCGCGCTGGGCGCCGGGCTGGATCTGAACGCGCCGGAGGCGAAGCTGGTGGTGGACGTCGGCGGCGGCAAGCTGTCGGCCACGCTGTTCACATTCGGCCGCGTCGCGGCCTATGGGCACCTGCCCTACGGCATGGGCCGCATCGACGAGCGCGTCGAGCGGATCCTGCGCGTCGAGAGCGGCTATCGAATCGGCCGCACGGCGGCCCGGGAAATCAAGCACACGCTCGGTTCGGCGCTTCCCGAAGCCGCGCCGAGGGACGTCATCATGCACATGACCGGTTTCAGCATCGCCGACCGCCTGCCGCGCAACTTCGACGTGGAGACAAAGCCCGTGCTCGACGCCTGCGAGGACGTCGTGCGGGAGTTGGCGGGGCTGTGCGCGTCGGTCGTGGACGGCGCGCCGGAGGAGCTGTCCGCCGACTTGAACGACACCGGCGCCGTGCTCACCGGCGCGGGCGCGGAGATGACCGGCCTGGACAAGCGCATCGGCGACGCGCTGGGCATCCCCTGCCGCGTCGCGGACGCGCCGGGCACCTGCGCGATCCGCGGCCTGCACAAGATCATGGAATCGCCGGACGACTACCCCGCCGCGTTCCTCGAGCGCCGGGACGTCTCCGCATGGCGGTGAGCGGCGAGGATGCATCGCTCGACGGCGTGGCAGGCGTCCGCGCCACACGCCCGAATGATTCGCGAAAGCGGCTGGCGCGCATTCCCAGTAAAGGAACAGTAAGAAAATGAGATATAACCCGAACACGCAAAAGCTGTTTGACATCGAAGATGCTGGGGAAAACAACTGGCTTCGGATCTATTGTAAAAATGGAGAAGTTTTTGAAGCATTGCCAGATTGTCTGACGCATACGACCATCGGCGACGATGAGGACGTGGACGCGATGCGGTTCATCCGGCGGGATGGCACAGGCTACGCCGTCGCTGGCGTGAGCATCGACCGCTTCGAGGTTTTAGAAGAAACGAAAATGAACTGCCCATGCTGCGGAAAAACGCTGATCGGAGAATATGACATCTGCGACGTATGCTCATGGGAAAATGATCCAATACAACTCAACAATCCTGACTTTCAGGGCGGAGCCAACCAGATGAGCCTGAATGAAGCCAAGCGGGCCTACCGCGAAGGCCGCAAAGTCCGGTGAGAAGTAGCGTTTATGCACGCCATTGGCGCATTCAAGCGCAATCCCGATGTCTGACATAATAAGAGCGATATTTAGCATGAGCGATAGACATCCTTCCATTTTTCAAATGGCAACCCATTCTCTTTGGAGGTGAACGCATGAAGCGCACAGTCCGCGCCGGCGGCCGGCGCATCGAGTACACCTTAATCCAGTCCGTCCGGAAAAACGTGCTGCTGCAGGCGCTTCCGGAGGGACAGACGCGCGTGTACGCGCCGAAGGCCATGCGCCTGCGCGACGTGGACGAGCTCGTCCGGCAGAAGGCCGGCGAGATCGCCGCGATGCACGCCGAGGTCGACCGGCGGCTCGACGAAGACCGGCGTGCGCATCCCGTCGCCGACGGCAGCCGCATCGCCGTCGAGGGGCGGCTGCGGACGCTTCGCCTGCACGCCGGCGCGCCGCGCGCGGAGATCGGCGAGGATGTGTTCGACCTGTGGCTTCCGGAGTCCGCCGGCTAGGAGGCCGTCCGCGCCGCGGTTCGCAGCGCGCTGTCGGCCCGGGCGCTTGAGCGGATCCGCGAGCGGATCGCCGCGCTGCATCCGGCGATCGGCGGGGAATTCGGCCGCGTGGCGGTTCGGGATCAGCGCACCCGCTGGGGCAGCTGCTCGTCAAAGCACAACCTGAACTTCAACTGGAAGCTCATCATGGCGCCGCCCGAGGCGCTGGACTATGTGGTCGTCCACGAGCTGTGCCACCTGCACGAGTTCAACCACTCGCCGCGCTTTTGGGCGCGGGTCGGCTCGGTCATGCCCGACTATGAAATCTGGAAAAAATGGCTCAAGGCGCATGGCGGCGAGCTCGGCGTCTGACATGCGCGCTTATTCCTCCGCATACGATGGATGTGCGGAGGTGTTTTGTCGATGCAGATCCCGTGGGAATTGATCGCCTCGTTCGCCATCGGACTGATGTTATTGTGCCTGATTGGATACCTGCTCCTGGTGCCCATGCGGTTCATGTGGCGGCTGGTGGCGGGCTGCGTGATGGGCGCGCTCGCGCTGATGCTGGTCAACGCGCTGGGCGGGCTGGCCGGGTTCCACGTCGAAATCAACCCGTTCACCGCGATGGCCGTGGGCTTCCTCGGCCTGCCCGGCGCGGCGCTGGTCATCGCGCTGCAGCTGCTGTTGTAGCGAAAAGCGCGCAGAAAAGCTGCTTCCCCTTCCGATTTGGAGAAGCAGCTTTTGCCGTCTGCCGCAATTTACTTCGCCCCGCGGATCTTGTCCATCAGCTCGCGCACCTCGTGGGCGTGCGACAGAAGCGGCGTGAGCACGGCGGCGATGACGATGCCGACGGCGCCCTGGCCGATGTTCGCGGCGATGCCGCCCGCCGCGCCGATGCCGACCCCCAGCAGCACGGCCTCATAGAAGAAATAGCCGAGCACCATGAACGCCTCTGCGGCGACGCCGCCGATCAGCTGAACGCCGAGCGCGCGCCCTGTGGCCTGGCCGCGTCCGAAGCGGTTGAAGATCCCGCCGGCGATCAGCGCCACGCACGCCTTGATGACCAGCGTGCCCGGCGCAAACGAGACGTAGCCCAGCAACAGGTCCGCCAGCATCGAGCCGATCCCCGCCGCAAAGGCCGCGTTGACCGGGCCCATCAAAAAGGCACACATCAGGATCACGCCGTCGCCGGCGTTGGCATAGCCGCCCGAGGCCGGAATCGGAATCGGCACGAGCATCGTCGCCACGCACACCAGCGCGGCGAACAGCGCGATCAGCACAATCTTCAGCGTTTGGTTCTGTTTCATACTTTCACCCCTCCTGAACGTGCATTATACCACTGCCGGGCAGAGCGTAACAGCCCGCAGCCGATAAAAGACGTTGAAAAGACGGGAAAACCCGGGCGAAACCTTGCAGCTTCGCCCGGGTTTGACGTCACCGCTGCGCTCAGGCGCAGCAATCCAATGCGCGGACAGCGCCGAGGCTTTGCCGGTGCCCGCCTGGCAGCCATTGCACATCCTCGAAGCCATCCACTTCTCTGCGCTCAGTTGCCGCACTCGATGCTGATCTGGTTGAAGATGCCCAGCAGGTCGTTGACCGACGTGGCCGCCTTCTCCGCGCCGGACTTGTCCAGCACGATCTGCCCCTTGTCCATCATGAGGATGCGGCTGCCGTACTCGACCGCATAGCGCAGGTTGTGCGTGACCATCAGCGCGGTGAGCTTATTTTCGCGAATGACGCGGTCGGTCAGCTCCATGATGCGGTCGGCAGTGCTGGGGTCGAGCGCGGCGGTGTGTTCGTCGAGGATCAGAAACGCCAGCGGCGACATCGTCGCCATCACGAGCGCCACGGCCTGCCGCTGTCCGCCGGAGAACGCACCCATGCGGACGTTGAGCTTGTCCTCCAGCCCGAGGTGCAGGTCGGCCAGCCGCTCGCGGTAGACCTCGATGCGCTTGCGGGAAATGCCCGGCTGCAGGCCGAAGCAGCGTCCCTTGTTGTCCGCCAGCGCCATGTTCTCCAACAGCGTCAGATCCGGGCAGGTGCTGACGGCGGGGTTCTGGAAGATGCGGCCCATGGCGCGGTAGCGTTTGAACTCGCTCAAGCCGTTGACGCGCTTGCCGTCGATTAAGATGTCGCCGCCCTCGACGGGAATGCTGCCGCAGATGATGTTGAGCATCGACGTCTTGCCGCTGCCGTTGCTGCCGACGATGGCGACGAACTCGCCGTCGGAAACCTTCAGATTAAAGTCCTGAAACAGCGACATTTCGGTAATCGTGCCGGGGTTGTAGACCTTCGTGATGTTGCGTAGCTCAAGCATGGCGCTTCACCTTGCCCTTCTGCAGGTTGCCCAGCACCAGGATCGCCAGGAACAACACCGCCGTGACGAGCTTGAGCAGGTTCGCGGGCAGGCCCAGGTTGATCGCGATCTGGATGCAGATCTTGTAGATGATGCTGCCGACGACGACGGCCGTCGTGCCCTTGACGAACGGCAGCTTTTTGAAGATCGTCGTGCCGATGATGACGGTCGCCAGTCCGAACACCATCTGGCCGGTGCCCATGGTGCTCGAAAACGAGCGCTGCTCCTGCGCCACGATCGCGCCCGACAGCGCGACCAGCGCGTTGGCGATCGTCAACCCGATGATCTTCGCCCGGCCGACGTCCTTCGCAATCGAAGTGACGACGTTCGGGTTGTTGCCCGCCGCGCGCAGCAGCAGGCCGCTGCGGGTCTTGAAGTAGAGGTCCATCAGCACCTTCACGACGAGGGCCAGCACCGCCGAGACGATCAGCTTGCGCTGCATCAGCGTCAGCCCGCCAAACAGCGCCATCGTCGGCGCGGCCGTAAAGATCGTGTCGATCTCGCGGCCGATGGCGAGGTTCGATCCGGCGATCTGCAGGTTGATCGAGAACAGCGCCGTCATCGTGATGATGCCGGCCAGCAGGTCGCGCACCTTCAGGCGCACATGGATGACGCCCGTGACGAACCCTGCCAGCGCGCCCACGCCCGCCGCGGCGAGCAGCGCCAGAAACGGATCGCATCCGCCGACCATCAATACGGCCGCCACGGCCGCGCCGAGCGGAAAGCTGCCGTCGACGGTCAGGTCGGGGAAATCGAGGATCTTGTAGGTGATGAACACGCCGTAGGCGAGCTGCGCGTAGATCAGTCCCTGCGTCAGCGTGCTGACCAGAAGGTCGATGTAGGTGCTCATATCGGTCGCTCCTTGTCTTCGCGGGAAGGCGGGCGCGCGCCGGAGAGGGCGCGCCGCCCGCGGGGAAATCAGTGACGGTTGCCGGAGGGCGAAGGTTTACTCGACTTCGCTGGCCTCGATGGCGACCTCGGCGACCTCGTCCGGCACGGTGATGCCCAGATTGGCGATGGCCTCGGAATTGACGTAGATCGAGTATTCGGAGATCGTCTCATAGGGCGTCTCCTCGGCGGTGGCCTCGCCGGTCAGGATCTTGGCGGCCATCAAGCCGGTCTGGCGGCCGAGCTGGATGTAGTCGATGCCGGCGGAGGCGACGCAGCCGAGCTTGACCTGCTCGATCTCGCTGCCGTAGACGGGGATGCCGGCCGTGTCGGTCTTTTCAAGGATGGAGGACAGCACGCCGACGACGTTGTTGTCCGTCAGGTTGGAGAAGCAGTCCACGCCGCGGGCGATCAGCGTGTCCGCCGCCTGCGTGACCTCGCTCTGGCTGGTGACGCCCACGACCTCGACCGTGAAGCCGTAGTCGCCGCACTTCTCCTGATACTCGGCGATGGCGGAGACGGAATTCGGCTCGCTGGTGGTGTAGATGATGCCGATGGTCTCGGCGTCGGGCTGGAGCTGGCGGATCAGCTCGAGCTGCGCCTCGACGGGCAGCTTGTCGCTCGTGCCGGTGATGTTGCCGCTGTCGACGCCGGCCTCAACGGGGTCGGTGATGGCGGTGAACACCACGGGAATGTTCTTGTCCTCGGCGGCGGCGAAGCAGGCCGTGGCCGACGGGGTGGCGATGGCCACCATCAGCGCGACGTTCGTCGCGGAGAAGTTCTGGGCGATCTGCGCGGCGATGGCGTTGTCAAAGCCGGCGTTCTGGTAATCGATCGTGAAGTCCTCCCCTTCGACCAGTCCGGCGTCGGCCAGGCCGAGCAGGAAGCCCTCGCGGCAGTTGTCGAGCGAGCCGTGCTCGCCATACTGGTTGATGCCGATGACGGGGATTTCCTCCGCCAGCGCGGAGCAGCAGAGGGTCAGCGCGAACAGGGCGGCGAGGATGGAAGCGATGATCTTTTTCATGGAAATTCTCCTTTTCATTTCAAATTCACGGTGATGCCGACTTCTGCGAATGGGAAGCGCGCATTCATCGCCATCGAAAATCCAATCCCAACATGTCGTCAACCTTCTTTCTGTGGAATAAAAAAACTGTCCCATATCGGTTTCGATATGGGACAGGAATTCCTGCGGTGCCACCCAAATTGATGTTTGCACATCCACTTGTCTCTTCGCACACTGCGATGCGAGCCGCTCGGATAACGGGTGCGGATCCCGTCGGTTGCTACTTGCTTGCGCTTTCGACCGCCCTCGTAAGTCCATTCACATGGGCATCGTTGCCGCGATTCCACCGCCCGCGACTCTCTTTGAACTCCGCTTACATGCTACTACTCTTACTCACTGGTTTAATTTCGGTTGTTGTAATGGATTATAACAGCAAAGAAAGTGTTTGTCAAGCAGTTGCAATGTTAAGAATTCGATCGATCATCTCCTTTTTCTTAACGTTTCCTCTCCTCCGAGGCGCGCGGCGCATTTTCCGGAACCCCTTCCGTGCGGCGCGCATCTTCTGCCCGGTTCACGGCGCGCCAGAGGAAGATGGGAAATGGCCATTTGGGAGCGAATCTCCGCCATGCTTTGCGCCGGGGAATCAGGAATCCACTTCGCCGGGGCGGCGGAAAACGCCGGAATTGCGCTTTGGGCGTTTTCAAACGTCCTCTAACGAAAATTTCGCTTGCATATTCGCCCGAAGGCGCGTATAATGAAGTTCAAAGCACGATGACGGAGAATTCCCCCGCCGGTTTGGTTCCTCAGAGAGCGCGCCCATGGCTGGAAGGCGCGCGTCCAATGGCGTGGGATCCGGCCTTCCGAGTGCGCGGGAGAACGCGTCCGCAGAACGGCGGACGAAATCCCGCCGGGCGCTCCCGATACAGGGCGGCTTGAGGGCGCGAAAGCGCCGAAGCAAGGTGGTACCGCGAAGCATGCTTCGCCCCTGCACGACGGGGGCGGAGCTTTTTTTCGCCCCACGGGCGCAAACATCGCCAAAGGAGAGAGAAAAATGAAGCTGAAGAACCTCATATCCAAGCGCTACAAGGAGACGCCGGCGGACTGCCAGATCGTCAGCCAGGCGCTGATGATGCGCGGCGGCTACATCAAGCCCGTCGGCAACGGCATTTTCACGCTGTTCCCGGTCACAAAGCGCATCACCTCGAAGATCGAGCGCATTTTGCGCGAGGAGATGGACCGCATCGGCGGGCAGGAAGTGCTGTTCCCGGTGGCGATTCCCGCCGCGCTGTGGAAGGAATCCGGCCGGTTCGAGTCCGTGGGCAGCGAGCTGCTGCGGTTCAAGGACCGCTCGGGCGCGGACATGGTGCTGGGCATGACGCACGAGGAGGCGTCGGTGCACTTCGTGCGCGACGTGGCGGACAGCTACACGCAGTATCCGTTCATGATCTACCAGATTCAGACGAAGTTCCGCGACGAACCGCGCTGCCGCGGCGGCCTGATCCGCGTGCGCGAGTTCACGATGAAGGACGGCTACTCGTTCCACACCTCGCAGGAGGATCTGGAGCGCTACTACATGGAGTGCTACGACGCCTACAACCGCATCTTCGCGCGCGCGGGCGTGCCCGAGGTCGTGGCCGTGGCGTCGGACAGCGGCATGATGGGCGGCAAGGTTTCGCACGAGTACATGCTGCTCACCCCCGCTGGCGAGGACACGATCGTCCTCTGCCGCGACTGCGACTACCGCGCCAACATGGAGGCCGCGCCCTGCATCGCCCACGGCGAAGCCGGTGAGGTCGCCGCGCTCGAGAAGGTCGCCACGCCGGGCGTCAAGACGATCGAGGATCTCTGCGAATTCCTGAAGATCCCCGCCACGGCGACCTGCAAGGCCGTCGTCTATCAGGAGAACCTGACCGACCGCTATGTCGTCGCCTTCCTGCGCGGGGATCTGGACATCAACGAGACCAAGCTGCGCAACTACCTGAAGGCGGAGATTCATCCGGCGGACATCACCCCGGAGAGCGGCCTCGCCGCCGGCTTCATCGGCCCGAAGGGCCTGCCCGAGGGTGTGAAGGTCGTCTACGACAGCTCCCTTGAGGGCGTGAACTGGTTCGCCACCGGCGCGAACGAGGCCGACTTCCACTACACCGGCTTCAACATCCCCCGCGAGATGGGCGCAGTCGAGTATGTGGACGTCGCGAAGGCCTACGACGGCGGCGTCTGCCCGGTCTGCGGCCACAAGAGCATCTACACCTCGCGCGGCATCGAGGTCGGCAACATCTTCCAGCTCGGCACGCGCTACACCGAGGCCATGGACATGACCTACGTCGACGCGGACGGCTCGCTGAAGCACCCGATCATGGGCTGCTACGGCATCGGCGTCGGCCGACTGGCCGCGGCGGTGTGCGAGGCGCACCACGACGACTACGGCCCGATCTGGCCGATGTCGATCGCGCCCTGGCACGTCCACCTCTGCTCGCTGCGCGCGGACAACCCCGAGGTTGCCGAGACCTCGCAGCGGCTGTACGACGAGCTGACGAAGCGCGGCGTGGAGGTCATCTGGGACGACCGCCCGGTCAGCGCCGGCGTGATGTTCTCCGACGCCGACCTGTTCGGCGTGCCGGTGCGCGTGGTCGTCAGCCCGAAGGGCCTGAAGAACGGCACCATCGAGATCTCCTCGCGCGACAAGTCCATGCAGGAGAAGCGCCCGATCGACGAGGCCGCAGATTTCGTCTACAACTACGTCTGCAGCGAACTGGCCAAGCTCGAATGCCGGCTCTGAGAACGCCACTGAGGCGCTTCTGTGGGTGCTCCGCCGAGGCCGATTAAAGCGCGAAAGGGCTGAAACCCTTTCGCGCTCTCCTCTGGATTTTTGACAGTCTGCGGCGCCCCGCCATCGCGGGGCGCTTTTTGCATGGGCTATCGTCCCGCACAAAAGTTCATTGACGGTTTTGGTGAAAAATGTTATACTGAATGCAATAATTCCAGAAAGGATCGGTGGCTATGAGACGAATCGCCCTCCTCCTGACGCTCCTCCTGCTCCTCTGCTGTGCAGTCGCGGCGGCGGAGGAAGAACCAGCGGCACTTACCGATTCAAGCGGCGATTATGAATACATATTGCTGGAGGACGGCTCCGCGGAAATCGCTGGTTATTCGGGATCGGCTGAAGAGCTGGAAGTTCCTGCCGAGTTGGACGGCCATCCCGTCACTTCCATCGGCGATGGCGCGTTTTACTACTGCGACAGTCTGACCAGCGTCACCATCCCTGACGGCGTCACCTCCATCGGCGAGGGTGCGTTTGCCTTTTGCGAAAGTCTGGCTCGCATCGCTCTCCCCAATAGCGTCACCTTCATCGACGCCTCGCCCTTTGTCGGATGCAGCCAGCTTCAAACCATTCAGGTTTCACCTGACCATCCCGTTTTTGCGACCATTGACGGCGTATTGTTTGAAAAAGCTGAAAAAAAGCTGGTCTGTTACCCAGC
>LHCFI01400__coassemble_1703_pt1 | contig 22708 bp, 24 predicted proteins | sample LHCFI01400__metabat2_low_PE_009 | metagenome-assembled genome bin LHCFI01400 | reverse complement strand
CTTGGCTGGAAACGGCCCGGGAGATTAGGTCGTCGCCGGATTCAATTTCAAGAGGACATCGCGTTGATGTCCTCTTTTTCTGTTCCGAAAAACCAGTCCTTGGAAAGTCCATGCCTTGCGGCGAGCTCACAGCGCATTCGCCTTTGGATACTGCCGATCCTTCTGCGGTTCGCTTCGACGAGGGGCACAGCGTTTACCTGCGAACCGCTGCCGGCTTCCGGCGAATGCGGACAGAAAAAACCGAACCCGTCGAGCGAGTCCGGTTTTGGCGGTTCATGCAATCTCCGCCGGTGGTCACTTCAGTCCCCGAATGAACGGGATCAGGCTCAGGAGGATGATGATGCCGACGAGGCCAAGGACGATGCCGAGCACCATATTGCTCCAGACCATCACCATGCACATTCCCGTGCCCAGAAGCAGCGCGCCTGCAATGCCGATCAGAGCTGCGGCGATGGTTTTTCCGGATAGGTGCATCGGCTCCTTGCCCTCCATTTTGCGCCAGACGATCACCATTGCCGCCAGAACGACCGCGCCGATCAGGCCCATCACAATGCCCGGCGTTCGCGCGTTCCATTCGGGAATCAGCCCCATGCACATTCCGAGTGCGAACAGAATTCCGCCGACCGTACCCATTACCATCGCCACAAAGTTGCTCTTTTTCATGTTGCCTTCCATCCTTTTCAACTCATTTTTCAGGGGATCGCCCTGGGCGTTTCCCTGAATGCGCGGCTATTGTACCGCCGGTTTGTTTGGATTCATTTTGAGAATTGTTTCTGCAACATGAATGGAAGAGAATGCGTTTTTCATGCGCTGGGGGACGGCCGGCCGGGAAGGGGCATCCGATGGAATCGAAGTTTTCTGCGGAAGGCGCGCGCATCTGCGAACGTCATTCGCTTCGCCCCAGCTCGACCACGACCAGCTCGGGCGGATTGTTGACGCGAATGGGAAATGCGCTGTTGCCCAATCCCCGGCTGACGATCATGACGGTATCGCCGGATTCAAAGCATCCGGCGTCGTACTCGGGCAGGATGCCCTGATTGGGCGCGTACAGTCCGCCGAGCCACGGCAGGCGCACCTGTCCGCCGTGGGCATGGCCGGTGAGGACGAGGTGGGCGCCGGCGTCACAGTAGTCCTCGAACAATTCGGGCCGGTGGGAGAGCAGCAGTGTGAAGCCGTTTGGGGCAATCAGACTGGCGGGATCTGCGCCGGAGGCGAAGGCGGGATCGTCCAATCCGGCGATCCACAGGGACGCGCCGCCGCGCTCAATCGATTCCACTTCATCCCTCAGGACGTGCACGCCTGCTTCGGCGAGCTGCGCTTCGAGCGATTCAAAGGCGTCTGAGCGCGCCTCGTGGTTGCCGGCGACGTAGTAGACCGGCGCGATTTCGACCGCGCCGCGGATGAACGCCATGGCGGCGCCGACGTCCGTGCGGCGCGCGTCGATCAGATCGCCCGTCACGGCGATCAGGTCGGGCGAAGCCGCACGGAGCCTGTCCAACAGCTGCGCCGAACCTTCGCCAAATTCCGCGTTGTGCAGATCGGAGACCTGAGCAACGACGAATCCGTCAAACGCTTCCGGAAGCGCCTCGGAGGCGACGGCGTAGTGCGTGACGGAGATCGCCGCATTGGTGATGTACAGCCATGCGAGCAGCGCGGCCAATCCAACCAGCGCCGCCGCCAGGAGGATGCGCCTTTTGCGCCTTACCATAGCGTCTCGCGCAGGAATTCGCCGCCTTCGAGATCCTTCCAAGTCATGACGCCGCCCTCCAGCACGGCGTAGCTGTGCGCCGAGCCGTTCTTCGGGATGGAGACCGATCCGGGATTGAGATAGGTGAACGATTCATGCCGGTGGCAGCACGGCACATGCGTGTGGCCGCACAGCAGGAAGCCGTCCCTGCCCAGCGGCGGCGGGTTGTCCTCGCCGTGCGGGTGTCCGTGCGTCGCGTAGAGCACATGATCCTCCCATATCAGCGCGCAGTAATCGGCCATGACCGGGAAGTTGAGCACCATCTGATCGACCTCGGCTTCGCAGTTGCCGCGCACGCAGAGCAGCCGGTCTCGCGCGCCGTTGAGCATTGCGATGACCTCCTTGGGCGCGTATTCGTCGGGAAGGTCGTTGCGCGGGCCGTGATAGAGCAGGTCGCCCAGCAGCAGCAGGCGGGCGGGATCTTCCCGCTGCATGGCGTCGAGCATCGCGCGGCACCAGCGCGCCGAACCGTGAATGTCGGAAGCGATCATCAATTTCATGGCTGTGGAAACCTCCATTCCGTTTTTTATCATTATATCCGGCGCGCGTAAAATCCGCTCGAAACTGGAAATGTAATTTGGAATACCATGTGACACGATTTTGACACAAATCAGATGCAATCGGAAATTGCAGGACATAATGCAGAAAATCGCGTTTAAAGCCCGTTTTTTCCATCAGAAAGGTTAAATCTGCCGGATTTTGGCGCTTTGCAACCAGAATTCGAGTTCTAAGGGTGGATAATTTACCTGCGCTATGATAATATAAAGGAGAATTTGGACATATTATGAACCAATGAGGGAGTGGCGCCATATGACCCAACCGAAGCGGCGATGGGGCGACCGCATCGACGGATGGCTCGTGCGCGACAATGATCCGATGCACTTTTTCGTGCCGTATCTCTATCCCAACCGCGCAGACAGCGAGGCGGTGGTTGTGGAACAGGTGGATCTGACCGCGCTGGAGGCCTATCTGGAGAAGAAGAACGAGGGCCGGCCGAAGGACGACCATTACACGCTGATGCACGCCGTTGCGGCGGCGCTCGTGCGCACGCTGACGCTGCGGCCGAAGATGAATTACTTCATCAAGGGCAACCGCATCTATCACCGCAACCACATCAGCCTGGCATTCGTCGTCAAGAAGAAGTTCGCCGACAACGGCGCGGAGGCGCTGGCCTACCGCAAGTTCGGCCCGGAGACGACGATCGATACGCTGCACAGGATGATCGTCGAGGAGATCCAGAACTGCCGTTCCGACGCGCTGGACAATTCCACGGCAGGCATGGAGATGTTTACGCACCTGCCGCGCTGGCTGATGCGCATCGCGATTCATATCCTCTTCTTCCTTGACTACTACGGCAAGGTGCCGCAGTCGCTGGTCAAGACGGATCCGAACTACGCCTCGGTGCTGATTTCAAACCTCGGCTCGATCAAGCTCAGCGCGAACTACCATCACCTGTCCAACTGGGGCACGAATTCGGTCTTCGTCATCATCGGAAGAAAGCACGTGGCGCCGGTGTTCAATGAAGATGGGAGCTACGAGATGCGCCGCGTGGTCGACCTGAGCGTCACGCTCGACGAGCGCATTGCGGATGGCTACTATTATTCCAAATCCATCGCACTGTTCAAGCATCTGCTGCAGCATCCTGAGCTGCTGGAAGAACGTGCGGACAAAGAGGTTGAGTACAAGCTATGAACATGACTGTCAAGACCCCATGGTACGCCAAGATGGGCGCAATCCCCTGCCACCTCGAGTATCCCGAAGGAACGATGGTTGAGGCGGTGGAGCGCATTGCGCAGCAGTATCCCGACCTTACGGCCTATGAATTCCTCGGCAACAAGACCAGCTATTCGTCGCTGGCCGGCGACATTCATGCGGCCGCGGCCGCGCTCAAGGCCTGCGGCGTCAAGCCCGGCGAGCGCGTGACGATCTGCCTGCCGAACATGCCGATGGCGATCGACATGTTCTACGCGGTCAACATGATCGGCGCGATCGCGAACATGATCCATCCGCTCTCCGCCGAGGGCGAGATCGAATTCTACCTGAACGACTCCGAGTCCGTCGCGGCGATCACGGTGGACATGTTCTATCAGAAGTTCGCCCACATCCGCCGCAACACGCCGAAGCTCAGGACGATGATCGTCTGCAGCATCAAGGACGGCCTGAAGCCCCTGATGAAAATCGGCTATCAGCTGACCAAGGGCCGCAAGGTCGCGCCGCTGCCGAAGGACGGCAGCTATCTGACGTGGAAGGAATTCTTGAAGAAGGGTCAGGGCCTGTCGGCCGAGGAAGTCCGCGTGCCGCGCGGCAAGAACGAGCCGGCCGTGGTGCTGTACAGCGGCGGCACGACGGGCATCACGAAGGGCATCCTGCTCTCCAACCTGAACTTCAATGCGCTGGGCGCGCAGGTGGTGGCCGCCAACCCCATCTATGAGGTGGGCGACAAGATGCTCTCCATCATGCCGATGTTCCATGGCTTTGGCCTCGGCGTCAGCATCCACACGATTCTGATGCACGGCGGCACGTGCATTCTGGTGCCGCAGTTTACGCCCAAGACGTATGCCGACCTGCTGCGCAAGCACAAGCCGAACTTCATCGCCGGCGTGCCGACTTTGTACGAGGCGCTTTTGCGCGTCGACGGCATCGACGACCTCGACCTGTCCTGCCTGAAGGGTGTGTTCTCCGGCGGCGATTCGCTGTCCGTCGAGCTGAAGAAGCGCTTTGACGCCTTCCTGAAGGCGCACGGCGCGAAGATCACCGTCCGCGAGGGCTATGGCACCACCGAGTGCGTCACGGCCAGCTGCCTTACGCCGATCGACGAATTCCGCGAGGGCAGCATCGGCATTCCGTTCCCGGACACCTACTACAAGATCGTCCGCGTCGGCACCGAAGAGGAAGTTCCCTACGGCGAGGAGGGCGAGATCTGCCTGGCCGGCCCAACGGTCATGCTCGAATACGTCAACCATCCGGAGGAGACGGCCAACACGCTGCGCAAGCACGCCGACGGCCTGACGTGGGTGCACACCGGCGACCTCGGCATGATGGACAGCGACGGCTTCGTCTACTTCCGCCAGCGCATCAAGCGGATGATCATCACCAGCGGATACAACGTCTATCCCTCGCAGATCGAGAACATCCTCGACGCGCACGAGTATGTCCACATGAGCTGCGTCATCGGCGTCAAGGATCCCTACAAGATGCAGAAGGTCAAGGCGTTCGTGATGCTCAAGCCGGGCGTCCAGCCGTCCGACGAGGTCAAGAAGGCGCTGCTCGACTACTGCCGCACGCGCATCGCGAAGTACGCCATGCCCTACGACATCGAGTTCCGCAGCGAGCTGCCGAAGACGCTGGTCGGCAAGGTGGCCTACCGCGTGCTCGAGGAAGAGGAGCAGAAAAAAGAACAGACGGCTTAATGGCCGCAGACCTGACAGGCGGGAGACCGCCTGTCATTTTTTTGAAAGATTGTTGTCGATTTACAGGATTGACAACCATATATTCGCTCGATATAATGGTATCAGTCCAGCAAAGGAGGATTTTGGGAAATGAAGAGGGGGCTTTCCATACTGGCCGCGATCGCCATGGTTTTCGCACTGGCCGTGCCGGCGCTGGCGGAGGCGGATTCGGCTGCGGGCGTCTGGTCGGAGGTTTCGGTCGTGGGAGCATGGACACCGGCGGTGGTGGAATCTGCCGGGGAGCTGCTCACGCCTGCGGAGGTGGGGATAGACTTTTATATGGAAATCCTCGGGGACGGCACCTGTGAGATCATGCGCAACGGACAAAGCACAACCGCCGTGTGGTTGAGGAACGGCTCAATCGTTATCGTACAGGACGATTTTTACGGGATACAGCGCTTCGAGCTGATGGAGGACGGCACGCTGACGGCGATGGCGGACGAGGACATGACGGTCGTGTTCGTCCGCGACGGCGCGCTGACTGCGGCCGGGCTGTGGACGGCGGCGTCGGTGACGGCCGGCAGCGAGACATTCGACCCTGCGGAGATGGAAATGGATCTGACGATGGATCTGGCGGAGGACGGCACCTGCGCGCTGACGCTCAACGGCAGGAGTGAAGCGGGCTCGTGGACGCAATACGGCATGAACGTCGCCGTATGGGATGCGCAGGGCGCTGTGCAGCGCTTCGAGCTGATGGAGGACGGCACGCTGCGGGCGGCGCTTGGCATCCAGACCCTCACACTCGTTCGCAACGGCGTAGCAGAGGCTGGAGAAACCGGTACAGACAGTGAAAGCTGAGGGCGTCAAGCTTAACGGCTGCGCCTTTTTGCTGAAAAACAACCGGCTTTCATCGCGGCCGGCGCCGTGCGCGCTGTATGCGATGGAGCCAATCCAACGAAAGGGGAAACTGGGAAATGAAGAAGGGGCTTTCTATTCTGGTGGCGCTGGCCATGCTCCTGACGCTGGCCGTGCCGGCGCTGGCGGAGGCGGCTTCGGTTGCGGGCGTCTGGACGATGACGGCGATGATCTCGTCCGGCGTGGAGATCGATCCCGTGTCCATGGGCATGGAGATGTCGATGGATCTGGCGGAGGACGGCACGGGCACGCTGACTGCGTTCGGGGTCGGAAGTGAGGTCACATGGACGTTTGACGGCGCGACGCTCGACGTCACCGATCCCGATGGCACGGTGTCGTTTGAACTTCAGGAGGACGGCACGCTGCGGGCCGACATCAGTGGAATGGAGACCATCTGGTCGTCCGGCGCGGCCGATTCGCCCGAAGCGGCGCCCGTGGAGACGCCCGCGGTGGCGACCGACGTCGAGGATGGCGCCGCGGTGGGGGTGTGGCAGCTGGCTTCCGCTTCGGCAGCGAATATTGCGGTTGACCTGCAGGCCATGGGCTTGGAGATTTTGATAGAGTTCGCCGAGGATGGCACCTGCACGATGACGACAAACGGCGTTTCCGAAACCGGCGCATGGACGCAGGACGGCGCGAACATTTCCATGACCGACGATGCGAGCGGCACGGAGCTTGTGTTCCAGATGCTCGAGGACGGCACGCTGCTGGTGGATCTGCAGGGAATGCAGATGATCTTTACCTATGTGGGCGAAGCCATCGAAGTGGAGAACGACGCGGCCGGAGAAACCAGCGAAGCGGCCTTCTCGCTCACGCTGCCGGACAACTGGTTCGAGGTGACGCCTGAGCTGATCGATCAGGTGGCCGCGAGCGGCGACGAGATGACGCTGAGTGTGCTCAATGTCTACTATACGTCGGCTCAGGCGAGCGGATCGATCATCTGTCTCGATGATACGTTGGCTTCTCAAATGAGTCTGACTGCAGTCCATGCAGATGGCATGAAGATGGAGGATCTGCGCGCGCAGGAGGCGGAGATCGCGGAAACGCTGCCGGGCTTTGCCTTCGGCGACGCGGTTCAGTTTGGCGAGACGGAATTTCTGCCCGCGACGTACGACGCTCCCGGGCTGGTGCAGTATTATGCCATTGTGAACGACGTCTACTATACCTTTGGGATGTACAACGTGTCCGACGCGGATACCGAGGCGATTCTGTCCAGCTTCGTCCCCGCCTGACGGGCGCGCATTCTGGCCTTCCCCGTCCCTAACCAGGACGGGGATTTACGGGGCTTTCGCGGCCGAACGACAGGGGCGGCTGTGTTATGCAATCATCAGAAAACTCAACAGGGAAGGAAATGGGAAAATGAAGAAGGTATTGACGGTTCTCGTGGCGCTGGCCATGATCTTTTCGCTGGCCGCGTCGGCGGAGGCGGCGGCTTCGGCGGCGGGATTGTGGACGCTGACGACGGCAGAGTCCGCAGGCGTGACGTTCGACGCGGTCGAGATGGGCATGGAAATGACGATGGACCTCGCCGATGACGGTACCTGCGTGCTGACGCTCAACGGAGAGAACGAGATGGGAACCTGGGAGCAGAATGGCGCGGAGGTTGCTGTTCTGGATTCGACCGGTGCGGAGCAGGCATTTCAACTGATGGAGGACGGCACGCTGACGGCCTCGCAGGAGGACATGAAGCTCATTTTTACCCGCGACGGCGAAGCGGCCGCCGGGGAACCGGCGCGCAGCTACTCGTTCGCGCTGCCCGAGGGCTGGTTTGAATTGACGCCGGAGTCGCTCGAGGAACTGCACGCGGCCTACGGGGAGGAAGCGGTGGCGGCGATGGGCGTCACGCAAGAGATGATCGACACGCTTGCGCTCGCCAACGGCAGCATCTACTATGCGCCCACGCTGACCTCCCAGATGAATGCGACCGTTGCGGCTGCGAACGGCATGACGCTGGAGGTGCTTTCCACGATGGAAGCGCAGTACGCCGAAATGTTTGAAGCCGCCGGCATGGAGGGCTATGCGTTTTCCGGCATGGAGGAAGCCGGCGGCAAGACCTTCCTGCACGCCACCTATACAGTCAATGGAATGCCCGGCGAGCAGTACTACTACATTGACGGCGACGAGCTGTACACACTGACGTTTACCAACGTCGCTGACGCTGACCTTGAAGCGCTGCTTTCCAGCTTCACGGTCGATTGATGCGGCGTTGCTTTCCCGCTCCAATTTGGGGCGGGTATTTTTTATTTCAATGTTCGAACTGGGAATAGATCTTTGTAAAAATCCTGTGGATTCCCGCAATTCCCCTTGAATTGCAGGCCGCGGAGGGATATAATTAGAGTTTGTGCGCGCGAGCCCCGGCAGGGGCGCGCCTGCCAGAGGAGGGATGATCTTTGGAAAGCAAAAGAAGGGTCGGCGTGCTCGTCGCGACGGCCCTGATCGTCGCCGCGCTGGTGGTGGGCATTTGCCTGACCGGCGGAAGCGGCGGCGAGGAGGAATCCATCCAGGTGACCATGCGGGATGCGGTGCTGCACGAAACCAACCGGATCGCGCTGTTCGGCCTGGAGGTCAACCCGGGGCTGATCTCGGCGTTCACGGTCACGGGGCTGCTGCTCGTGGCGGCGGCGCTGATTCGCGTGTTCGCGATTCCGAGATTCAAGCTGGTTCCGGGGAAATTCCAGCTGCTGCTGGAGACGCTTGTGGAGACGTTTGACAACCTCGCGAAGTCGAACAGCCCGCACCGCAACGGCTTTCTGGGCGCGTACATCTTCGGCGCGGGCGTCTACATCTTCGTGAGCACGCTGTTTGAGCTGCTGGGACTGCAGGTGATCACGACCGAAGGGCTGTCCATGGCCATGCCGGCGCCGCTGTCGGACATCAACGGCGCGATTGCGCTGGGCGTGATGTCGTATCTGGTGATCCTGTCCGGCGGCATCGCGGGCAACGGGCTGCGCGGCGTCGGGAGCACGCTCAAGGAGTTCTCGCTGCCGATCTCGATGAGCTTCCGCCTTTTCGGCGCAATGCTCAGCGGCCTGCTGGTGACCGAGCTGGTCTATGCCTACATCCAGCTGAGCTTTGTGCTGCCGGTCATCGTGGCGGTGCTGTTCACGCTGCTGCACGCGCTGATCCAGACGTACGTCTTGACGATGCTGACTGCGCTGTTCTATGGCGAGGTCTCCGAACGCCACGAAAAAGTGAAGAAGAAAGAAAAGTGAAAGAGAAAGGATCGATCCCCATGAAAACGCTCATTACCCGTTCTGTTTCCCTCCTGATCGTTCTGCTGCTGGCCGTCTCGATGTTTGGCGGCTTCGCGCTGGCCGAGGAAGCTGCCGCGGCCGCCGACGACGGCACCAGCGCCAAGGCCATTGCCGCCGCCATCGCCATCGGCCTGGCCAGCGCCGCCGGCGCCATCGGCATGGGCATCGCCATCGCCAAGTCGTCCGAGGGCATTTCCCGCCAGCCCGAAGCCTCCGACAAGATCCGCACCGGCCTGATGCTCGGCCTCGTGTTCATCGAGACGGCCATCATCTATGCGCTGATCGTCGCGATCCTGATCGTGTTCGTGCTCTAAGGTCTGTTTGAAAGCCGTCGAGGAAGCGCGCTCGCAGAGGAACTCGGATTCCCGCGAGGGCGCGGAATTTTCCCTTTCAGACGGACGCTACAAGGAGAGATGTTTCAATGAATATCCCGTTGAATATTGACTGGCAGCAGATCCTGCTGCACGCGCTCAACCTCGTGCTGTTGGTCGCCGGGCTGTACCTGCTTCTGTACAAGCCGGTGAAGAAGTTCATGGCGCAGCGCGAGGCGCGCTATCAGGGCATGGCCGACGCCGCGGAGGAAAAGACGCGGCAGGCGCAGCAGATGTACGACGACTATGCCGGCAAGCTCAAGGGCGTTGACGACGAGATCCGCGCCAAGCGCGCCCAGGAGATGGAAAAGACCGCCGAGACGACGCGCGAGATGCTCGACGATGCTCGCGCGCAGGCGGATAAGCTGATCGCCCAGGGGCGCGAGAACGGCGCTCGCGAAAAGGAGCGCATCCTGCAGAGCGCGCGCGGCGAGATCGCGCGGATGTCCGAGGAGGCGGCGCGCAAGCTGGTCGGCGGTTCGCTGTCGCAGGTGTACGACCAGTTCCTGGATTCCGCGGAAGGAAGGAAGAACGATGAGCAACCGGAATGATACCGCCGTGCGCCAGGCCATATTGACCAGCGCGGCGCGGCCGGGCGTGGCGCAGTGGTCGCGAATGGAGGCGTTTCTGCGCGAGCGCTACGGCGAGGACGTCGAGCTGGTCTGGCAGAAGGACGCCAGCCTGCGCAACGGCTTCAGGCTTGAAATCGGCGACGACGTGTACGATTGGAGCCTCGAGGGCCGCATGCGCCAGCTCGCGCATCACGTCCACGAAGCCCTGCGCGGCGCGGGCGACGTGATTCCGCTGCTGCGCAGCGCCATCGAGGAATGGCAGCCCGAGGCGCTGGCGCAGAATACCGGCACGGTGCTGACCGTCGAGGACGGCATTGCGACGGTCTCCGGCCTGCCGGACGCCTTCTATGGCGAGATCCTGATCTTTTCCGACGGCGTGCGCGGCATGGTGCAGAACCTCGAGCGCGATGAGATCGGCTGCATCCTCTTTGGCGACGATTCCGCCGTCGAGCAGGGAAGCCCCGTCTACCGCACGAACCGCGTGGCCGGCATTCCCGTGGGAGAGGGCTTTTTGGGTCGCGTCGTGGATGCGCTGGGCAGCCCGATCGACGGCGGCGCGCCGGTCGAGGCGGAGGGCTACCGCCCGATGGAGTCGCCGGCGCCGGACATCATCGCCCGCCAGCCGGTCAACCAGCCGATGGAGACCGGCCTGATCGCCATCGACAGCATGTTCCCGATCGGCCGCGGCCAGCGCGAGCTGATCATCGGCGACCGCCAGACCGGCAAGACCGCCGTCGCGCTGGACACGATTCTCAACCAGCGCGGCAAGGACGTCGTCTGCATCTATGTGGCCATCGGCCAGAAGGCGAGTTCGGTCTCCCAGCTGGTCAACTCGCTGCGCCGGCGCGGCGCGATGGACTATACGATCGTCGTCAACGCATCGGCCAGCGATCCGGCGCCCTTGCAGTACGTCGCCCCCTACGCCGGCTGCGCGATGGGCGAGTACTTCATGGAGAAGGGGCAGGACGTGCTGATCGTGTACGACGACCTGTCCAAACACGCGGTCGCGTACCGCGCGCTGAGCCTGCTGCTCGGCCGTTCGCCGGGCCGCGAGGCCTATCCGGGCGACGTGTTCTACCTGCACTCCCGCCTGCTCGAGCGCGCGGCGCACCTCTCCGACGAGCTGGGCGGCGGCAGCATGACGGCGCTGCCGATCGTCGAGACGCAGGCCGGCGACGTCTCCGCCTACATCCCGACGAACATCATCTCCATCACCGACGGCCAGCTCTTTCTGGAGAGCGACCTGTTCTTCTCGGGCCAGCGCCCGGCGGTGAACATCGGCCTGTCCGTCTCCCGCGTCGGCGGCGATGCGCAGACGCCGGCGATGAAGCGCGCGACCGGTTCCATCCGGCTGGATCTGGCGCAGTATCGCGAGATGGAGGTCTTTACCCAGTTCTCCAGCGATCTGGACGAATCCACGCGCCGCCAGCTGCGCTACGGCCAGGGGCTGATGCGGCTGCTTCGCCAGAAGCAGTATCATCCGCTTCAGCAGCACGAGCAGGTCATCCTGCTGATCGCCGCGCAGGCGCACGCGTTCCTGGACTTTGAGATCGACGAGATCGAATCGGTCGCGCAGCGGCTGCTTGCGCACGTCTCCGAGGCGGAGCACGCGCTGTGCCAGAAGATCGATCAGGCCGGAAGCCTCTCGCCCGAGGAGCGCGCGCAGCTCAAGGACAGCTGTGTGGACTTCCTCTCCGCCGAGGCCGCGAAGAAAAAGGACGTGATCCGCGATGCCAAACGCCCGTGAGATCCGCAACCGAATCTCCAGCATACGCGAAACGCGGAAGATTACGAACGCCATGTACCTGATTTCCTCGACGAAGATGCGCAAGGCCAAGCGCGAGTGGGATCAGACGCGGCCGTACTTCGAGGCGCTGCGCGCGGAGGTCAAGCGCATCTTCCGCACCTCGCAGAACGTCGAAAGCCGCTATTTTTTCCCGCCCGAGGGCGAGCCGCCGATCCGCGGCACCTACGGCTGCCTGGTCATCACGGCGGACAAGGGCCTGGCGGGCGCGTACAACCAGAACGTCATCCGCGAGGCGCAGCGGCTGATGGAGGGCCATCCGGACATGAAGCTGTTCGTCGTCGGCGAATACGGCCGGCAGTTCTTCATGCGCCGCAACGTGCCCATCGAGCGCAGCTTCCTCTACACCGCACAGAACCCGACGATGCAGCGCGCGCGGGAGATCAGCGCCGAGCTGCTCGAGCGGTTTGATTCGGGGGAATTGAAGAAGATCTTCGTCGTCTACACCGACATCCGCAACAGCCTGACCGAGACGGTCAACTCCACGCGCCTGCTGCCGTTCCACCGCTCGACGTTCGCTGCGCGCGCGGACGAGAAGAAGCGCGAGGAGACGGCGTTTGAGTTTCTGCCGTCGCTGACGCAGGTGCTGGACAGCATCGTGCCCAGCTACGTCTCCGGCTTTATCTACAGCGCGCTGATCGACAGCTTTTGCAGCGAGCAGAATGCGCGCATGAGCGCCATGTACACCGCCAACCAGAACGCGGAAAAGATGCTCGACCGGCTGGCGCTGGAGTACAACCGAATCCGCCAGGCGGCGATCACGCAGGAGATCACCGAGGTCGCGGCGGGCGCGCGCGCCCAGCGCGAGCGCAAAGCAAGGGGGAATGAATCGTGAACGTAGGAAAGATTGTCGCCGTGGCCGGCCCGGTCGTCGACGTCGAGTTTGAGCCGGGAACGCTGCCGCGCATCCGCGAGGCGCTGACGGTCGAGGTCAACGGCCGCCAGTGCGTGATGGAGGTCGCCCAGCAGATCGGCGGAGATACCGTTCGCTGCATCATGCTGGCGCAGAGCGAATATCTTGCCCGCGGCATGAAGGCCGTCGCGACCGGGAGCGGCATCCGCGTGCCGGTCGGCGAGCGCACGCTGGGGCGCATGTTCAACGCGCTCGGCACGGCCATCGACGGCGGCGAGCCCATTCCGGAGGACGCCGAGCGCTGGCCGATTCACCGCAAGGCGCCGGCCTTCGCCGAACAGAAGCCGACGGTCGACATCCTCGAAACGGGCATCAAGGTCATCGACCTGCTCGAGCCGTATCCGAAGGGCGGCAAGATCGGCCTGTTCGGCGGCGCGGGCGTCGGCAAGACGGTTCTGATTCAGGAGCTGATCCACAACGTCGCCATGGAGCACGGCGGCTACTCCGTCTTTACCGGCGTCGGCGAGCGCAGCCGCGAGGGCAACGACCTCTGGCACGAGATGCAGCACAGCGGCGTCGCGGACAAGACCGCGCTGGTGTTCGGCCAGATGAACGAGGCGCCCGGCGTCCGAATGCGCGTGGCGCTGTCGGGGCTTACGATGGCCGAGTACTTCCGCGACCACGACCACAAGGACGTGCTGCTGTTCATCGACAACATCTTCCGCTTTGTCCAGGCGGGCAGCGAGGTCTCCACGCTGCTGGGCAGAATGCCCTCCGCCGTCGGCTATCAGCCGACGCTGGCCAATGAGATGGGCGCGCTTCAGGAGCGCATCGCGTCGACCTCGAGCGGCTCGGTCACGTCGGTACAGGCGGTCTACGTGCCGGCCGACGACCTGACCGACCCCGCCCCGGCCACGACGTTTACCCACCTCGACGCCACCACCGTGCTCAACCGCCACATCGCCGAGCAGGGCATCTATCCGGCGGTCGACCCGCTGGAATCCACCTCGCGCATCCTCGAGGCGGAGATCGTCGGCGAAGAGCACTATCGCGTGGCGCGCGCCGTGCAGGAGACGCTGCAGAAGTACAGCGAGCTGCAGGACATCATCGCAATTCTCGGCATGGATGAGCTGGACGAAGCCGACAAGAAGGTCGTTCTGCGCGCGCGCAGGATCCAGCGCTTCCTGTCGCAGCCGTTCCACGTCGCGGAGAAGTTTTCCGGCGTGCCCGGGCGGTACGTCTCCCGCACGGACACGATCCGCGGCTTCCGGGAGATCATCGACGGCAAGCTGGACGACTATCCCGAGTCGGCGTTCTTCAACGTCGGCGACATCGGCGAGGTTCGCGAAAAGGCGGAAAAGGGCGAGGAGGCGTGACGGATGAACACCTTCCGGCTGCACATTCTGGCCGCTGACCGCGTGTTCTACGAGGGCGATTGCGAGTCCATGATCGTGCCCACCGGTCATGGCCAGTACGGCGTGCAGGCGCATCACAGCGACATGATCGCCGCCATCATCCCCGGAATGCTGACCTTCCGCGTGGCGGGCGAGGAGCGCTTTGCCGCCGTCTCGGCCGGCATGATCAAGATCGAAAAGAACGAAGTGCTGATTCTCGTGGACGCCGCCGAGCGGCCCGAGGACATCGACGCCGTGCGCGCGAGGCGCGAGGCCGACGAGGCGCGCGAAGCGCTCCTGCAGAAGAACAGCATTCGCGAATACCGCTCGGCGCAGGCGGCGCTGGCGCGCTCGATCAACCGTCTGCGGGTCAAGGAACATCTGATGATGGGCAAGTGACGGCTCATGCAGGCGCGGAGAGGCAAAATTTGCTTCTCCGCGCCTTTGTTCTGGCGCGCGAGGGCAAAAGTTTCGGCAGGGCATGGAGGCGTTTGAAGGTTCGCTAAAGTGCCGGTTCGGCGCCCTTTTCGCCATCTTGGCGCTGAGAGTTCTTGGCTCAGCGCCATGAATTTTTCGCGAAAATGGATGGAAATTTCGATCGAAACTGCGAAGCATTTCCCTTTGGCTCGCCGCAGGACGCGGGGCCGGGTTCCACTTCAGGCGAAATGCCATTGATCCTGCGTTTTGCCCCGTGAGCCGATTGCGATTTTCAGAAAAATCTATTATAATAGAAAAAACGCGCAATAACAGCGCGAATTGCTTGGATGGGAGGCTGATGAGATGAAGGTTATCGCAGCGATGGATTCCTATAAGGGATGTTGTTCCGCGCTTGCTGCGGGCGAGGCCGTGCTGCGCGGCGTGCTGCGCGCCGATGCGGCGGCGCGGGTTGAAAACATCCCCGTTTCGGACGGCGGAGAGGGCATGGTCGATGCGCTCGTCCACGGCGGGCGCGGGCGAAAGGTTGTGGCCGAGGTCGCAGGGCCGCTCGGCGAGCCGGTTCGGGCGGAATACGCCGTGCTCGACGGCGGCACGGCGGTCATCGAGATGAGCGCGGCATCGGGGCTGACGCTCGTGCCCGAGGAGAAGCGGGATCCGCTGCGCGCCACGACCTATGGCACCGGCGAGCTGATTCGCGCCGCGCTGGACGCGGGCTGCCGCGATTTGCTGATCGGCATCGGCGGTTCGGCCACCAACGATGGCGGCGAGGGCATGGCTCGCGCGCTGGGCGCGCGCTTTCTGGATGCGGACGGGCATGAGCTTCCGCCCGGCGGCGCGGCGCTCGAGCGGCTGGCCCGCATCGACGTGCGCGCGCTGGATGCCCGGCTGACGGAATGCCGCGTGTGCGTGGCGAGCGATGTGCGCAATCCGCTGTGCGGCGAGCGCGGGGCTTCGGCCGTCTACGGCCCACAGAAGGGCGCGACGCCCGAGATGGTGGCGCAGCTCGACCGCGCGCTCGCCCGCTATGCGCAGGTGCTGCGCGAGCAGCTGGGCGAGGACGTCGCCGAGCGGCCCGGCGCGGGCGCGGCCGGCGGACTGGGCGCGGGGCTCTACGCCTTCACGCATGCGGAGTTCCAGCCCGGCATCGACGCCGTACTCGACCTGCTCGGCTTTGCGGGGCGCGTCCGCGACGCCGACCTCGTGTTCACCGGGGAGGGGCGCACCGATGGCCAGACGCTGTTTGGCAAGGTGCCGGCTGGCGTCGCGCGCTGGACGAAGTCGGAAGGAAGGATTCCCGTGGTCGTGCTCTCCGGCGCCATTGCGCCCGGCGCGGAAGCGCTTTACGATGGCGGCGTCGACGGGTTGTTTGCGATCGCCGACGGCCCCATTTCGCTGTCCGAATCGCAGGCGCGCGTAGAAGAGCTGATTGAGCGCGCTGCGGAGGCCATCGTCCGGACGGCCAACGCGCTGCGGCGCAGATAGTATCGGAGACGGTTCATTGAATTGCCTCGAAACCAGGACGCATTCTGGACGGTACACGGTTGTGGTGCCATCGCGCCTGTGCTCGAACGGAGCGCCATTTTGCAGAACGGCGGGCTTGGGGTGGAAGCCACGTTGCCGTTATCGGATGAAATTGAGGCCATCGCCCGGACGGCCAACGCGCTGCGGCGCAGACAGCGTCAGAAGCAGTTGTTGGATTGCCCCGGGACTGGGAGCGCATGCCGGATGGCACAAGGCTGTGTTGTCGTTGTGTTTGCGCTCGAACAGCGTGCCGGTTTGCAAACCGGCGAACCGAAAGGAAGCTGTCTTCATCGGATGGAAATGCTCGATGAGTATGGCGAGAATTCCTTACAAGAAACGCCGCGCGGACAGAAGAACCGTCTCGCGCGGCGTTGCGTTTGGAGCAGGAGCGGCGAAGCGCGCGCCGCTATTTCAGCAGGAGTTCGGCGATTTGGATGGCGTTGGTCGCGGCGCCCTTGCGGATCTGGTCACCGCAGCACCACAGCGACAGGCCGTTTTCATGGGTCAGGTCGTCGCGAATGCGGCCGACGAACACGATGTCCTGATCGCTGGTCTCCAGCGGCATGGGATAGCGCTTGGCCGCAAGCTCATCCACGAGGCGGCAGCCGGCCGCGCTGGCGATGGCCTCGCGCGCTTCGCCCACCGGGATCTTCCGCTCGGTCACCACCGTCGCGCTGATCGAGTGCGAGCGGAGCACCGGCACGCGCACGCAGGTGCAGGTGACGCGCAGGCCGGGTTGATGGAGGATCTTGCGCCCCTCGTTCTGCATCTTCATCTCCTCGGTGGTGTAGCCGTTGCCGGAATCGGATCCAATCTGCGGGATGACGTTGAAGGCGATGGGGTAGGGGAATGCCTGAGCGACGGGCGGTTTGCCCTCCGCGTAGCCGCGAACCTGCGCCTCAAGTTCAGCCAGGCCGGCCGCGCCCGCGCCGGAGACGGCCTGATAGGTCGAGGCCACGATCGTCTGAATCGGCGAGAGCCGGTGCAGCGCCGCGATGGCCGTCAGCGTGATGATCGTCGAGCAGTTGGGATTGGAGATGATGCCGCTGTGCATTTTGACATCCTCCGGATTGATCTCCGGGACGATCAGCGGCACATCCTCCTGCATCCGAAACGCGCTGGAGTTATCGACGAACACCGCGCCCGAGCGGACGATGTCCGGCGCCATCTCGCGCGCGAGGTCGGCCTGCGCCGCGCCGAGGACGATGTCCATTCCTTCAAAGGAGTGCCGCGTCGCCTCCTCCACGGCGACGGTTCCGCCGCCAAAGGGCAACTCCTTGCCTGCGCTGCGCGCACTGGCGAGCGGGCGCAGCGTCTGAATGGGGAATTGGCGCTCTTCGAGCACCTTCAGCATCTCGCGGCCGACGGCGCCGGTCGCTCCAAGGATGGCGACATTGTACTTTTTCATGATTTCCACCTGATTTCTCTGAATATCGTATGCCGGGCACATCGCGCGGAGGTGCCGATGAAACAGGGTATGCACATCGTGGGCGCAGGGTGAGAAATTGACAATAAAACCGACTGAAGTCTGAAATAAATCAATGCGATTGAACTGCTCAATGCTATTCTTGAATACTAAGCAGACCGAAGTTGGTTTCACGAGATCCTCAAAATTGACAGACCTCAGTCTGTTAATCGCGCAGACCGGCGAAAAACAGATTTGGATCGGCCTTGCGCAGCTTTCGGACGAGTGCGTGCATGTGGCTGACGGAGAGCGGCGCGGTGAGATAGGCGCGCGCTTCGCCGACGTCCGCGAGCGCCTGGGCTTCGATCTCCAAACGGGCGGCGGTTCGCAGATAATAGCGGTGCGCGAGCCGGCCGTTGTCCACGGATACAGACCCCGCGAGGCGCTCAAGCGCGCCCGGACGGCCTTCGAGCAGATCCTCCAACCCCATGATGACGTTGAACGCCGTGGGCGATTTCCCGGCGCCCTGCCCAAAGAAGTATTGCAGCCCCGCGTTTCGCTCGACATAGCCGATGAGGTTGTCGTTGCGGCGGATCGCGGCGAGGATGTCCATGGAACCGACCAAAGTCGGCTCGACGTAGGCGGGGGCGTTGCCGTTTTCGGGCCGGTCCATGCGCGCGATCAGGCGGCAGACGCGGCCGAGCTGCCGAAAAACTCTTACATCGCCGAGCGAGAGGGTTCGGATGCCGGCGGTATCCACTTCTGCCGGGCGGACGGCGCAGCCGAAGCCGGCGGCCGCCGCGACGCAGAGCTTTGCGCGCGCGTCGAGGCCGTCGATGTCTGCGGTTGGATCGGCTTCGGCGTAGCCCGCGCGCTGCGCCTGTGCGAGCACATCGGCAAAGTCCGCCCCTTCGGACTGCATGGTATCGAGGATCAGGTTCGTGGTGCCGTTGACGATGCCGAAGACCGACTGGATGCCGCCGCGCCGCCCGGCGCGGGCGAGGTTGTGGAGATAGGGAATGCCTCCGCCCACGCTCGCATCGATCATCAGGCGCGCGCGGCCCGCGTGGGCCGCTTCGGCCAGCGCCTCCATGTTTTCGGAGAGCATCAGCTTGTTCGCCGTGACGACGTGCTTGCCTGCGCGCAGCGAGCGGAGGACATAGTCCAGCGCCGGCTGTTCGCCGCCGATGACCTCGACGACGGCTTCGATCTCATCGTCGCGCAGGATGTCGTCAAAGGAAAACGTCGCGAGTGCACCCAGTTCGGGAATTTCACGGCGAACCAGAATTCGCTTGATTTCGAAGCGGCTGTCCCCGGCGAGCTGTTCGCGCACGCCGGAACCGACCGTTCCAACGCCCAGCAGAGCGATTTTCATGGGAAAATCCGCCTTTCGTCCGTCCTGTAAGGACTGAGTCTGTATCATACAGACACTATACCACATCTTGCCGCTTTTGTCAAAGGAAGATGTGGTTATGGAAAAGGACCGGCGTTTTGCCGGCCCTCGGCTATGGCTTGGCGTGGGGCTTGAAGATCAGCGCGTTGAGCAGTCCAAACAGGATGGCCGCGGCGATGCCGCCCGCCGCGTTCGTGACGCCGCCCGAGAGCGCGCCGAGCAGGCCGTACTGGTTGACGCCGTTGATCGCGCCCATGGCGAGCGTGTAGCCGAAGCCGGTCAGCGGGACGGTCGCGCCGGCGCCGGCGAAGTCGACCAGCGGCTTGTAGACGCCGATGCCCGTGAGGATCACGCCCGCCACGACGAACAGCACCAGGATCCGCGCGCTGGTCAGCTTGGTGGTCTGCATCAGGATCTGGCCGACGACGCAGATCAGCCCGCCGACGACGAACGCCTTGACGTAAATCAGAAGTTCGCTCATTTTGCGCCTCCTTCGATGCAGACGGCATAGGCGATGCCGGGGATGCTCTGGCCCTGCTGGCAGCTGATCGGGCTGAGCATCGCGCCGGAGCCGGTGATCAGCGCGCGTTTGAGCTCGCCGCGCTGCAATCGCTTCATCAGCCAGCCGCAGCTGACGGAGGCGACGCACCCGCATCCGCTGCCGCCGGCGTGGGAATCCTGTTCCTGAAAGAAGATGCTCGCGCCGCAGTCGATCAGCTTTTCATCGGGCATGTCGGTTTTGTCGCGGTGAAACAGCTCCATCAGGATGTTTCGCCCGATCCAGCCGAGGTCGCCCGTGGCGATCAGGTCGTAGTCGGCGGCGGTGCGGCCGGTGTCGGCGAAGTGGGCCGAGATGCAGGAGCAGACGGCCGGCGCCATCGCCGCGCCCATGTGGTTGGAATCCTTGATCTCTAGGTCGATGACGCGGCCGATCGTGCCGCAGGTCACGCGCAGCGCGTCCGGCGCGGCCTGCCGGGACAGCAGCGCGCAGCCGCAGGCCGTGGTCGTCCAGCTCGCCTGGGGCGGGCGCTGGTTGCCCATCTCCACCGGAAAGCGGAACTGGCGCTCGGCGGTGCAGTAGTGGCTCGACGCGGCGCAGAGCGCGTTGTCCAGATAGCCGCCGGAGACGAGCGACGCGCCGAGGATCAGCGCCTGGATGAACGTCGAGCACGCGCCGTACAGCCCGAGGAACGGGATGCCGAGCGTCCGCGCGGCGAAGCTCGAGGCGATGATCTGGCCGTTCAGGTCGCCGCCCAGCATCGCCTGCGCCGCGTCGGCGGGGAGGTTGGCGGCGCGGAGCGTGCGCTCGACGGCGCGGCAGACCATCTCGCTCTCGGCCATCTCCCAGCTCTGCTGGCCGAGCAGGTCGTCCTCGAGGATCACGTCGAACCATTCCGCCAGCGGCCCCTTGCCCTCCTTCGGACCGACGATCGAGGTCTGCGCGGCGATGAACGGCGGTGAATCGAACACGAGCGTCTGCGTTCCCATGCGGCTCACATCAGCCACCCCCGAATCGCCCAGTAGACGACGCCGACCGCGATGGAGGCGGTGATGCCATAGACGAGCACCGGGCCGGCGATGGTGAACAGCTTCGCGCCGGTGCCGAGCACGATGCCCTCGCGGCGAAACTCCATCGCCGGCGCGCAGACGGAGTTGGCAAAGCCGGTGATCGGCACGATGGAGCCGGCCCCGGCGTATTTGCCGATGCGGTCGTAGACGCCCAGGCCGGTGAGCGTCGTGCCGAGGAATACGAGCACGACTGAGGTGAACATCGGCGCGGTCGCCTCGGGGAGCTGGAGGCGCTCGGCGAGGGCGTTGAGCACCTGCCCAAATGTGCAGATCAACCCGCCGACCCAGAACGCGCGAAAGCATCCGCGCAGGTGACGGCTGTGCGGCGTCATCCTGGCGACCAGGCGGCGGTACTCGTCGGGTTTGATGGGATTCTGATTCATGTTCGATCCTCCTCGTGGGCCCGCGCGTTGTGCCGGTCCGAGCGGGTGGGATAACGGATTTCGCTGCCCGCGGGCGCTGCGGCGGGGTGGGGCGAGACTTTGGGCAGGTTGTGGTGGTTCAGGTTCATATGGACGGGCCTCCTTTCCCGAAGCGCGCCAGGATCGCGCCCTCCGGAATCCCCGCGTGCGTCTCCGCGCTGGGCGACAGCATCAGCGCAAGCACGATCAGCGCCGCGAGAATGCCGGCGATCAGCAGTGTGAAAGCGATTCGTTCGACACGTTGCATCTTCTTCGCCTCCTGTGATGGTGATGTCGATATTGTTGACGGAAACGCAGCGGATTATGAAAGGAGACAAAAAAAGAGCGCCGCATGGGCGCTTCGATTCAATCGATCTGATATTGATCCTTTCCGAGCTGTTTGGCGCGGTAGAGCGCGGCGTCCGCCCGGCGGAACAGGTGTTCAAATGTCTCTGAAGGCTCGCGGATGTTCGCGCAGCCGATGCTGCAGGTGACGCCTTCGCAGCCATCCGCGATGCGGAGCTGGCGCAGTTTTTGCTGAATCTGAACGCACTTGTCCTCGAGCGCAGTCTGGCTGATGGCGCCCTTGACGAGCACAATGAACTCGTCGCCGCCAAAGCGGCCGATCAGATCGCTCGCGCGGAACACGCTGGGCAGGAATTCGCCGATGGAGCGGAGCAGGCGGTCGCCCGTGTAATGGCCGAGGCGGTCGTTGATGCCTTTGAAATTGTCCAGATCCATGATGATCAGTGCGCCTCCGGCCGGCCTGTCCGACGCGCGGAGGTAGCGGTTGGCCGCGACCTCAAAGGCCATCTTGTTCAGTATGCCCGAGAGCGTGTCCTTCGTGCTCAGCTGGCGGTAGCGCATGCGCAGTTCGTAATCGCGGATGCGCATGCGCGCGATCATCTGCCAGAGTGCCAGCGAAAAGCTGATGCCGACCAGCGAGCTGAACACGTCGTACTGGGCGACCTCGATGGGCTTTGCGTTCAGCACGACGGCGACGTAGGCGCATTCGGCGAGGATCACGGGGGCGAAACTTAAGCGCATCGGCAGGATGAACGCCACCGGAAGCGCGATGCAGAGCATCGGGAAGAACGTGCCGGGCGCGGTCGTGTCGGAGAGCGCGTCGATCAACAGGATAAACGTGAGCAGCGTCGCGCAGAAGAACAGGCACAGCGCGGTTACAATTCCGGGACGGCACTGGCCGAAGCGGCCGTAGAGCTTTGCGATGGCAAACAGCGCGATCGAGGCCGGAAAAAACAGCAGATGCTGAAGCGATGGACGCCATCCGCGGATGACAAAGGGCGTCAGCAGGAGGAATGCGATCAGCAGGGCGGCGGTGAACAGGCTGGCGGCGCCCATCAGCCGAAGGTTCTTCTCGGCGATCTCGGCGCGGGCGTCGCGAAAATAACGGCGCATGGCCTGCAGGTCGTCGCGCAGAAACTGAAGCATGGCTTTCATACGCCGCCTCCTTTCGTGGCCTTTTCAGAAGGAGTTTGAAAATCCTTGAAGCGAGGGTTCGATGCTTCTTTCACCCATTTGGCGCTGTGAGTTTCTGACTGAGCGCCACGAAGCCAAGCTCGCGAATTTTCTGCGAAAGCGCCGGAAATCTTGCTTCAAACTGTAGATTTTTCCCTTTCAAACTTCCTCTAGTATACCATGCGTTTCCATCTTTTTCCAGA
>LHCFI01400__coassemble_1637_pt1 | contig 26203 bp, 21 predicted proteins | sample LHCFI01400__metabat2_low_PE_009 | metagenome-assembled genome bin LHCFI01400 | reverse complement strand
GAATTCATTGGGTCATCTTCACCCTATATGCGCTTCCCCGACCTATCAAATCCAAATTCGATCAACGCGGCCGCACCTTCTCGCCCGTCTGCAATTTTCATCGAAAAATCGGCAAAATCGATTTTTGTAAAGCCATAAAATCGCGATCCACACGAGACACTCTCCGCTGAATGCCTCCGGGCGCGGCGGCAATTCGTCTGCGCCCGGAGACAAAAGATGAGGCCGGATTCAGCGATCGGCATTTTCCGAAGGGAGGGTCGAGCCGCCGTAGGGCATGGCCAGCACGGTGGCGTCCGGGCCAAGGCGGGCGAAGGCGCGGTCGAGCGCATCCTGCGCCGACTTCGCGGGCTTGAGGAAGATCTTCTCGACGAAATCGTCATCCAGCTCGCTGACGAGATAGATCTCGGCGTTCTTCAGCACCATCGCGATGGCCGCCGCCTTGTGGCCGCCGAGCTGGAAATCGCGCCCGATGCGCTCGATCATGCTCTCGGGCGTCGGCGCAGAGAGCATCCACTGTTCAAAGACCTTCTCGCCCAGCCCCTCGCGGCAGGAACCGATCAATATGATCGTTCCCCCGGGCTTGACGGCGTGCTTGGCGTTATCCAGCGCCTTTTGCGTCTGGTAGAGGTTCAGGTCCTTCGGCGCGCCGCCCTGCGAGACCAGCACGATGTCCGCACGGCTGTCGATCTTCTTCAGATACATCTGGTCGAGGAACTTGCAGCCCTCGCGGTGCGCCTCGACCAGATCGCCGGCGACGGCGCGGACGATCTGCTTGTGCTCGTCGAGCACGACGTTGACGATGAAGTCCACGCCGCAGATCGCCGCCGCCTGCTCGAGATCCTGCCGGAGCGGGTTGGAATCGAGGTTGCCGGCGTGTGCCTCCTCGCGCACCATCATGCGGTGGTTGGACTGGATCGCCTCGCGGGTCGAGCAACCGGGCATGATCGCCTTGGCGCCGCCCGAATAGCCGGCGAAATAGTGGTATTCGATGTTGCCCAGGCAGATGCGCCGGTCGGCCTCGGCCACGATGCGCGTGATGTCCACTGGCGTGCCGCAGTCGGTCGCGCCCATGTGGACGCAGTCGGACGGATCGCCGTCCACGCAGCGGATCTCCGCCCACGCGCGCTCGCCGGCGAGCTTCCGCTGCTCCTCCTGCGTGTGGCGGCGGTGGCTGCCCAGCGCAAACACCAGCGCGATGTCCTCGCGGCGGCATCCGGCGGCGTACAGCTCGTCCAGCAGCGCAGGCATGATCCGCCACGTCGGGCAGGGGCGCGTGATGTCCGAGGTGACGATGGCGATCTTCTCGCCGGGATGGACGATCTCGCCGAGCCGCGGCGTGCCGATCGGATGCGCCAGCGCGCGCGCCACTTCGGCCTCGTTGGTCAGCCCCTTCGGCACCTCATTGGCCATCAGCACGCCCAGCAGGTTGCGCTCGGGCACCTCGACGGTCTGCACGCCCGAGCCGAATCCAAATTCCAGCTTCATGTTCGCCCCTCCATTCAAGCCTCGACCGGGAACGCCTTCGCCGCATGGCGCAGCGCGTGCACGACGGGCAGTTCCTCGCCGGTCAGGAAGCGGATCAGCGCGCCGCCGCCGGTGCAGATGTAGCCGAGCCGGTCGGTCACGCCGTACTTCGCCGCGGCGGTCACGCTGTCGCCGCCGCCGACGACGGTGTAGGCCCCCGTGTTCGCCAGCGCCTCGAACAGCGCCTTCGTGCCCGCCTCGCCCCACGGCTTTTCAAACACGCCCACGGGGCCGTTGGCGAATACGGTCTTGGCGTCCATGATAGCCTTCGCGTACTTCGCGGCGGTCTCGGAGCCGATGTCGATGGCGTCGAAGTCCGCGGGAATCTCGCCGACCTTTGCCTCGACGCGTTCGCCGTCCACGACCTGCGCCAGATCGACCGGCAGCAGGATCCTGTCCTCGTAGTGCGCATAGATGCCCATGGCCTTGCCGATGAACTCGCCGTAGCCGGACTTTTCGATGAACCCGCGCGTGCCGGAGCCGATCTCGACGCCCTGCGATGCCAGCAGGATCTGGCCGACCAAACCGCCCGTGAGCACGACGTCCGCCGCGCCGGAGCTGAGCACCGTCTCCATCATCATGAACGCATCGGAGATCTTGGAGCCGCCGAGCACGAACGCGCACGGGTGCGCCGGGCTCTCCATCAGCTCGGAGACGACGCAGTATTCCCGCTCGAACAGCCTTCCCATCGCCGAAGGCAGCACCTGCTCGAAGCCGCACAGCGAGGGCTGATCGCGGTGCGCGGCGGCAAAGGCGTCGCAGACGTAGAGGTCGCCCAGCGGCGCGAGCTTCTTCACGACCTGCGTCTCGGCCTGCTGCTCGTGGGTGAGCTGCAGCTTCATCTCAAACAGCGTCTGTTCCTCGGAGCAGAAGCGGACGTTGTCCAGCAGGATGATCTCGCCGTCCTTCATCTCCCGGATCGCCGCGCGCGCCGTCGGGCCGCAGACGTCCTCGACAAACCGCACCTCGCGGCCGAGCAGCTCGGTGAGCACCTTGGCGTGCGGCTCGGTGGTGTAGAAGTTCTTGTATTCGATGTCGCTGCCCTGATGCGCCAGCAGCACGACCTTCGCGCCCTTGTCGGACAGCTCCTTCACCGTCGGGGCGCACGCGGTGATGCGCGCGATGCTCTTGAGCGCGCCCGTCGCGCGGTCAACCGGCTGATTGATGTCCACGCGGCAGAGCACCGTCTTGCCGCGAACGTCGTAATCGTCCAGCGTGTAAATGCCAAATCTCATGGGAAAACCCTCCTTGTCCAAACCTGCGCCCGCATGAAGCGCCGGCTACCTGCCGTTTCGCCGGCAGACCTTCGCGCCCGGGCACTTTGCTTTAATGAAATTCTGAAATGAAACGCCGTCGCCGCGAACAAAGCCATCCATGGAGACGATGATCGCAAGCCGGTTTTTCAGCGTGAGCGCGCAAAACCGCTTCGCAAAGAAGAGGCGCACAACCTCGCCGTATTCAAACTCGCTCTTGATCCGCCCCTCCCCGAACCGGATTCGCTCGCCAAAGGCAATTTGCGACTGCATCCTGCCCGCATGATTTCTGCGCACTCTCTCATACTGAAACAGGGGCGCCATCGCTACAAGCAGCGTAGGCGCCATGCAGGCGATCAGACAGAGGACGGCCAGCGTGGGACTGCTCGCGGCAAAGACACCCTCGGAAATCAACCACGCCGTTTCAAATGCACTGAGCGCCAGCCCAACTGCCAGCAATCCGCGCTGCCTCCGCCCGATTCGGTAGCGGGTTTCAACGTACAGCTTTCGGCTGATCGTGTACCTGCACACAAATTCCGGCTCCGCCTCCGAGGTTGAAAGTTCCGAAGCGCCGGACAGTTCTCCTGGCTCCCCGGCCGAATCGCCCCCGTCAGTTGGCGCTGCGGGCTGGGCGGCAGGTTCTCTGGCCGCTGTGGAGTCGGACAACTCCTGAGCCGTCCAGCGGCAGCCGGTTACCCGCACCTTGGGGCACTTCGATTGGAGAAATTCGCGAAGCGCCGCGCGGTCGCCGGGCGCAAATCCGTTGGCAGGAATCGGGATGGCCCTGTTCTTTCCAAACACAATCGCGCAGACCCGCCTGGCAAAGGCGATTCGCCGGACGTCCGCATAGTCGATCTCCTGTGCGATGCTCCCCAGGCGCCAGACGATCTTTTCGCCAAAATCAACGTCGATCTGCCGGTTTCCCCGCGAAACGCGCATGAATCGCCCGTACGAAATGCACGGCATCGCGATGAAATACACGAGGGCAACGCCGAAGATCGCCATCATCACGGTGTCATAGGGCCCGCCGCCGCGCAGAGCGGCAAGCTCCCCGGCGCACAGCGCAGCCATAACCAGCTGCACGGGCAGGAAATAGCGATAGGCGCGATACAGAAACGAGCAGTACATCCGGAGCTCCACCTCGCCCCGACACCGAAGCGCCGGTTCCGCCAGATCCCCTTTCCCCTGAGTTTCCCGAACTTCTTTCATTTCCATTCAGTCTCTTCCCCCTCTCGCTCCGTGGGCACTCCGCACGATGGCTGTGCGCAAAGCGCTTCCTTCAGCCCTTTGCGTCAATCTTCGGTGCGCGCGTGGCGTGAAACGCCTGTTCGACCGCCCTGCAAAAGGCGCTGAGCGCCATGGCGGCGATGGGCGTGATCACAAACGCGGCGACGATGCATTTGACGTCGCTGGCCGTGCCGCTCTGATAGGCGTCCGCCTGCTCAAGCAGGTCGAGCACGCGCGTATACAGCAGGTAGATTTCCAGCGAGACCGCGCCAGCCATCGCCGCCAGCCGGTACAGATACCGCCGGAACGCGCCGCGCGCAAGCCACTCAAAGAGCGCTGTCATCAGCGGAAGCAGCCCGAGGATGAGCAGAAAGTTGCTCATCGCCAGCAGCCAGTAGCTGCGAAGGTGCCCCAGCGCCATGGTATAGCTCCACACGGGAATGTAGGCAACCAGCGCAAGGGCACAGATCCACGCCGGCACGCGGTCGTTTCGCTCGATCTTCGGTGCGAGGATGCAGCCGAGCAGGAAGATCGGAATCCGGTCGATGCCCGGACCGTAGACCGCCGCATGCTCCGAAAAGACGCGGTCCACAAACAGCGAGAACAGAATCGAACCCACAAACAGAGCCCACAGCGCGCGCGGCGACCGGCGCTGCAGCGCATAGATTGCCGGGTAGAGTGCATACATGGTCAGTATGAAGCCGACATACCAGAAGGTCGAATGCCCAAACCAGTAGGAGACGAACGTCAGCGAAAGCAGATAGGCGCTCACGCTGCCTGCGTTGGAACCATAGAACACCGCCGCCACGATGAATGCAGGCAGCGCGACGCGCAGCAGCCGCCGGCGATAGAACGCCGCCAGTCTGCGCCCGCTCTTGAGCGAGCGGTACAGCCCCATCGGCGAGAGCAGCACAAACAGTTCCACGGCGCAGGTGGAGGCTTCCTTCATCCAGCCGGCCACCCTCCCGATCGCGTTCGCGGGCAGATCGAGCGGGGCGTGAGAGATCATCAGCAAAACCGCAGCGATGCCATAGAGCGCCGCCCGGTGGCGGCTGAGCGCGCCCAGCGGCAGAGTCATTCGCAGAGCCTTCATTTGGTCTCCTCCTGATGGTTGAAAAATAGGCCGGCATGCGCTTTCCGGCATTTTCAAACAAACTCTGGGGCCGCCGCACGGCGCGGCGGCCCCATCCTTCGCTGAAGCTTACTTCTTGAACTTGCCGATGCCCAGATACTTGTTCGTCTCGGCGGTGCCCTCCTCGCGGGTGGGCTGCATCTGCATCGCGGCGCGGATGCCGTCGATCGTCTCCGGAATCGTGACCGACTCCTGCGGGATGTTGATCGCGTACATGATGTCGTTGCCGGATTCGACGATGCTGTCCTCCCAGAGGCCGATCTCGTACATGTCGCCGCGGCGGTGGCCGAGGTCGCGCGCGTACTTGAAGAAGCTCGCGTTGCCCTTGAAGCCCTCGTCAATGGTGACCACGCGGATGCGCGGATGCTTCTGGAACACCTCGAGCGCCATCTCCTTGGTGATCTTCTTTCCGTCCTTGGCCGTGGCCAGCACGGTGATGATGTGGCCGTGCGTCACCGGCGTGTGCACCAGGATGCCCGTGGCGTTGACGTGCGGCATGATCGTCATCAGGTCGACCGCCTGATGCGTCGGCGCCTTCTCCATCTGCAGCGCGTTGGTCAGTCCGCGATGGTAGTCGCCCGGATCGGCCACGCGGCGGATGATTGTAATGGCGACCTTCTCAAGCCCATACGCGCGGTCGAGCGCATCGACGGTGCGGATCAGGCCGGTGGTGTTGCAGCTGGTCAGCTTCAGATAGTTCGCGCCCAGGCCCTTTTCGTAGTTCGCATAGCCGTGGAAGAACACGTCCGCGACGGAGTTCTTCTCGCCGCCCTGGAAGATCGCCTTCACGCCGAGCTTCTCGTAGAGCACCTTGTTCTTCGCGCCGACGCCGCCGGGCGCGCTGTCGAGCATGATGTCCACACTCTTGATGAGATCCTCAAACGTGCCGGCCACCGGGATGCCCTGCGCGTCAAACGCCGCCTTGTCCGCGCCGTCGACCAGATAGAGGTTGTACTTGACGCCGTTCGCGCCGATCATGTCGTTCTCCGCCAGCGCGCGGATCGAGAGCGTCGGTGCCAGATCCGCGATGCCCACCAGTTCCATATCGCCCTGAAGCGCGACGCCGTCCGCCAGGCGCTGTCCAATCGTGCCGTAACCCGCGACGCCCACTCGAATCTTCTTGCCCATGGTGAAATTCCTCCTCTATCCTCCGGTCTGCCGCCCGGCGAAGCCTGCGCGCGGGCGGTCTGAAAACAGATTACTTCCGCGCGACGGTCTTTTCGACCTCGGCGGCGATGTGCCCGGCGGTCAGGCCGAAGCGCTCGGCCAGCTCGTCCGCGGGGCCGACCTCGCCAAACGCATCCTCGACGGCGACGCAGCCGACCGGCACGGGCCGGTTGGCCGCCAGACAGTCGCAGACGGCCGAATACAGGCCGCCGATGCGGTTGTGGTTCTCGGCGGTGACGATGCAGCCGGTCTTTTCGGCCAGTTCGATGACGAGCGCTTCGTCCAGCGGCTTGACGGTGAACATGTCGACCACGGTGGCCGAAATGCCCTTTTCAGCCAGCATCTCCGCCGCCTTGAGCGCGCGCCCGACCATGAAGCCGCACGCGACGATCGCGCAGTCGCCGCCCTCGCGCAGCACGACGCCCTTGCCGATCTCAAACTCCGAGCCGGCCTCGTAGACCAAGTCGTTCGCCTTGCGGTTGATGCGCATGTACTTCACGCCCTGGCGCGCCACGACCTTGGGCAGGATGTCCTCGACCATGGCCGTGTCGGTCACGTCGACGACGGTCGCGCCGGGGATGGCGCGGTAGAGCGCCACGTCCTCAAACGGCATGTGCGTGCCGCCGTTGTAGGCCGCGCAGACGCCCGGGTCGGTGCCGATCATGGTCAGGTCGTTCTTCGCATAGCCGGCCGACAGGAACACCTGATCGAAGCAGCGGCGGGACGCGAACGGCCCGAACGTGTGGCAGATCGGCTTGAAGCCCGCCGCGGAAAGACCTGCGGCGATGCCCGCCATGTTGGCCTCGGCGATGCCGCAGTTGATCGCGCGGTCGGGATGCGCCTTGGCGTACTTCGCGGTGCCGATGCAGCTCATCAGGTCGGCGTCGAGATAGATCAGATCCGGGTCGGCGTCGAGCATTTCGGGGATTCGGGTGCCGAGGACGTCCTTGAACGCCTTGACGTCCGGCTTGCCGTTGTAGATCACTTTCATGCTTCGACACCCTCCTTTTCGATGGCCTCCAGATCGGCCTTGACCGACGCGATGTAGCTGTCCCAGACCTCGGGGCCGACGGTCATGGAGTGGTTGGAAGCCGTCTCCTCCACGGCCTTGACGCCGCTGCCCTTGACGTTGTCCATGATGACGGCGAGCGGCTTGTCCGATGGACGCGTCAGCGCGCCGTACAGCGCCTCGACGTCGTTGCCCGCGACGCGCACGGCGTCGAAGCCGAACGCCTCGAACTTCGCCCGCAGGTCAAACACCGGCAGGATCTCGGCGGTCGGGCCGTCGAGCTGCTTTTTGTTGTCGTCCACGATCCAGACCAAGTTGTTGACCTTCTTGGCCGCGGTAAACATCGCCGCCTCCCAGCACTGGCCCTCGTCCAGCTCGCCGTCGCCGACGATCAGGAATGTGCGCGACGGCCGGCCCTTCAGCCGGTCACCCAGCGCCATGCCGACGGCCTGCGAGGTGCCCTGTCCGAGCGAACCGGTGGTGCAGTCGATGCCGGGGGTCTTGTTCTTGTCGCAGTGGCTGGGCAGCATCGTGCCGGTGCGGTTGAGCGTCGCGAGCTTCTCCTTCGGGAAGAAGCCCTTCAGCGCCAGCGTGGCGTAGACCGCCGGGCCGGCGTGGCCCTTCGAGCAGACCAGCTTGTCGCGGTCCGGCCAGTTCGGCTCCTCGGGGCGATAGCGCATGACCGAGCCGTACAGCACCGCCAGCACGTCGCACACGCTCAGCGAGCCGCCGATGTGGCCGAAGCCGCGCGCCTTCAGCTCCTCGAGCAGCGTGATTCGGATTTCCGCCGCGAACTTCTTCAGTTCGCGCTTGGTTTGTGCGTTCAATTTGCACGCCTCCTCATTGTCAGCAGAATCGAAAAATGCGGGAAGGCAACCCCGTCCGCGTCAGTGCGCCACCTTCACCGGCACGCCGCCCTTTTCGCACGATTCCTTCGCCGCGATGGCGATGCGCACCGGCTGCAGGCCGTCGAACGCGCCCACCGCGGTGGGACGGTCGTTCAGGCAGGCGTCGACGAACGCGTTCTCCTCGGCGATGAACGCATCGTTGTAGCGCTCGAGGAAGAACCACAGCGGCTTCTCCTTCGTCACGCCGTCGGCGGTGTAGAGGGTGGTGTTGTTCGGCGTCTCGTTGTCGGCGGTGATGCAGCCCTTGGAGCCGAACACCTCGATGCGCTGGTCGTAGCCATAGACGGCCTGGCGGCTGTTGTCGATCACGCCGAGCGCGCCGTTGGCGAACCGCAGCGTGATGATGCAGGTGTCCACATCGCCGGCCTCGCCGATCTCGGGGTTGACCAGGCACGCGCCGACGGCGCTGACTTCGGTGACCTCGCTGCCGGACAGGTAGCGGACCATGTCGAAATCGTGGATCGTCATGTCGACGAAGATGCCGCCGGACACCTTGACGTAAGACAGCGGCGGAGCCTCCGGGTCGCGCGAGGTGACCTTGACGATCTGCACGTCGCCAATGCCGCCGTTCTGAACGACTTCGTGCACATGCTTGAAATTGCGGTCAAACCGGCGGTTGAAGCCAACCTGATACTTCACGCCCGCGCGCTCGACCTCGTCGAGCACGACCTTGATCTTGTCCAGATCGTGGTCGATCGGCTTTTCGCAGAAGATGTGCTTGCCGGCGCGCGCCGCCTCGATGGAGATCGGCGAGTGCGTGTCCGTCGACGAGCAGATGAACACCGCGTCGATGTCCCTGTCCTCGAGGATCCTGCGGTAGTCGTCGTACCACTTGGGGATGTTCAGCTTTTCGGCCAACTCCTTCGCCGCGGGCGCATAGACGTCCGACACGGCGACCAGCTCCGCGTCCGGAACGCGGTTGACCAGGTTGTTGGCATGCAGCTTGCCGATGCGTCCGGCGCCGATGATGCCGATTTTCAGCTTCTTGCTCATGGGAATTCTCCTCCTGATTCGGGGTGCCCGCGCGCCGCGGGCCGCCCCGCGAATTTTGGATCAGTACTTCCGCGCGTCGCAGACGTGCTCCATGTGGTTCTGCCATGCCGCGCGGTTGGCCTCCGTTCCGCCGGTTTCGACGGAGCCGACGCGCCACCACGAGCCGTAACCGTCGGTCATCGACTTGGGCAGCACCTTCATGTCGAACACGACGGGGCGGTCGTGGATGGACTTTGCCTCCTCCATCGCCTTCTCCAGCTCGTCGAGCGTGCGGATGGTGTACGCCTGCGCGCCGTACGCGCGGCCGATGGCGGCGAAGTCGACCGAGATGAAGCTGCCGTCGTGCCGCCCGGTCTCCGGGTTGCGGTAGCGCAGCTCGGTGCACAGGCTCTGGTTGCCCTGGCCGACCTGCAGGTTGTTGATGCAGCCGAAGCTGGCGTTGTCAAACACGCAGATGTTGATCTTCTTGTGCTCCTGCACGGCGGTGAGCAGCTCGGAGTGCAGCATGATGAAGCTGCCGTCGCCGACCATGGCATAGACCTCGTGGCTATCGCCGATGGCGAGCTTCACGCCCAGCGCGCCGGAGATCTCATAGCCCATGCAGGAATAGCCGTATTCCATGTTGTAGGTATCCTGGCTGCGCGCGCGCCACATGCGCTGCATGCAGCCAGGCAGCGAGCCGGACGCGCCGATGACGGAGTCCCCGGCGTCGATCAGGCGGTTGATGGCCGCCAGCGCCGTGGTCTGGGTCAGCTGGGCGTTTACGTCCTTCGCATAGCGGAAGGCCGACTGGGCGTTGGCGTCGTTGATCTCGGGGACGTAGCCTTCGCCAAAGGAGATGCTGGCCAGCCGGCCGTACTCGCGGTTCCAGCGGGAGACGGCGGCTTCGATCTCGCCGCAATACGCGGTCCTGTAGCCCTCGAGCGCCTTCGACAGCTTCTCCAGCGCGTCGCGCGCATCGGCGACGACCGCCACGGCGTCCAGCTTGTGCGCCTGGAATTCGGAGACGTTGATGTTGACGAACTTCGCGTCCTCCCGGAACAGCCACTTGGACGACGTGGTGAAGTCGGTATACCGCGTGCCGACGCCGATGATGCAGTCGGCCTCGCGGGCGATGTCGTTCGCGGCGGAGCAGCCCGTCACGCCCACGCCGCCCAGATTGAGCGGGTGGTCCCAGACGACCGCGCTCTTGCCAGCCTGCGTCTCGCCAAACGGAATGCCGTACTTCTCGGCGAACGCGCAAAACGCCTCGTGCGCCTCGGAATAGCGCACGCCGCCGCCGCAGATGAGCATCGGCTTCTTCGACGCGCGGATGGCCTGCGCTGCCTGCGCGATGGCGGCCTCGGTGGCCGGGCGGCGCTCGATCGTCCAGACGCGCTTTGCAAAGAACGACTCGGGATAGTCATACGCCTCGCCCTCGACGTCCTGCGGCAGCGCGATGCACACCGCGCCGGTGTTCGCCGGGTCGGTCAGCACGCGGAAGGCGCTGATCATCGCGCTCATCAGCTGCTCGGGGCGCACGATGCGGTCCCAGTAGCGGCAGACGGGGCGGAAGGCGTCGTTGGTGGAGAGGGACAAATCGTGCATCTGCTCGATCTGCTGCAGCACCGGATCGGGCTGGCGACAGGCGTAGACGTCGCCGGGCAGGATCAGCACGGGGATGTTGTTCGCCGTGGCGGTCGCGGCGGCGGTGACCATGTTCGCCGCGCCGGGGCCGACCGACGACGTCACCGCCATGATCTGCTTGCGCTTCATGTGCTTGGCGAACGCCACGGCGACATGCGCCTGGCCCTGCTCGTTCTTGCCCTGATAGATCTCGAGGCGGTGCGCCTCCTGCAAGAGCGCCTGCCCGAGGCCGACGACGTTGCCGTGGCCGGGCAGCATGAACACGCCGCGCACGAACGGAATTTCAATCCCGTCATAGGCGACATACTGGTTTTCAAGAAAGCGCACCAGCGCCTGCGCCATGGTCAGTCGGATCGTCTTCATGCTTCGCCCTCCATGTGAAAGATGTGTTCATTGGCGTCGGCCTTCCACAGCCACTCGTGCTCCGGATCATCGATGCGGGTCTTGCGCCACGGATCGTCCGGCAGGTGCCGGATGCCCCACATGTAGCACATCGCGTAGCCCGGCGCGGCGGTCTGGGAGTGGAAGCCGTGGTTGATGACGCTCAAGCCGTTGTGGTGCGTCGCGTAAATGCCGCCGTTGCCAAAGCCCGCGCCGAACCCCTGCGGGTGGTCGAAGCGGTAGAAGTAGACCTCCGGCTGCGGATGGTGGTGCGGCGGATAGCTCGACCACTTGCCGGGGAAGTTGAGCACCTCGCCCAGCACCATGTTGGAATACGGCGCGGATTCATAGTCGAAGAACGTCTTGATCTCGCGGCGCATGCAGCCCATCAGCTCGCCCTTGTCTCCGGCGTGCTGGACCATGATCTCCGCGGCGCACGGCACCTTGGCGCCGGCCGGAGCGTACAGGCGCGCGTCAAACGCGCGGTCGTTGTCGGTCATCTGGACGTAGACCTCGGCGTGAGACTTCGCGCGAATCGAAACCTTCGTGCCGCGGCAGACGTGCAGGCAGTATGCGTCCTGATGGAAGCAGTCCGCGCGGCTGACCTCGGCGGTCTGTCCGTCCCACACAAATGCGGCCTCTCCTTCGAGCAGGTCGAGCGCGACCTCCTTTTCCGGCTCGTCGAACGAATATTCGTCGCCGGGCTCCAGCACGAGCAGGCCGACGTCCATGCCCGTCTCGTGATCGCACTTGCCCATCGTCAGGTACGGATTGTATCCGCGCGCGACTTCCTTGTCAAAGTACATGCAATTTCAACCTCCTTGAAGAGCGTCAAAATGAAAAAACTCCGGCTTGCCCTGCGCCCGAAAAAGCGGATCGGGGCAAATTTCCATTCCCCACGACCGTGCCGAAGCCCATCCGCTCCGGCAGGGCGGACAATCACAGCCCCGTGTGCTCGCGGATGTAGGCGCGCGCCTTCATGGCGTACTCGAGCGGATTGGCCTTTGCCGGATCCTGCTCGGCCTCAACCAGCAGCCATCCCTCGTAGCCTGCGCCGCTGAGCAGTTGGAAGATCGGATCGAAGTCTACGCAGCCGTCGCCCGGCACGGTGAACGCGCCCGCGCGCACCGCCTGCAAGAAGCTCATCTTCTCCGGCGCGACGCGGGCCACCACGTCCGCGCGCATGTCCTTGAGGTGGACGTGGCCGACGCGGCTGACGTACTTCTTCAACACCGCCAGCGGATCCTCGCCGGCGAAGGTGAAGTGACCGGTGTCGTAGCAGAGGAACACCTTGTCCGCGTCGGTGCTCGCGAGCAGGCGGTCGGTCTCCGCCGCGGTCTGCACGACCGTGCCCATGTGGTGATGGTAACACAGCTTGAAGCCGCGCGCAGACGCAATCGCGCCCAGGCGGTTCAGACCCGCGCACAGGCAATCCCACTCGGCGTCATCCATCACATGCCGGGCATCGGCGAGCACGGGCGTGCCCATCTGCCCCTGAATGGAATAACTCTGCTCGGAGACGTTGATGCGGTTCGCGCCGACGGCCTGCAGAAAGTCCAGTTCGCGCGCGAAGTCGGCCTCGACCTGCTCGATTGGCTGCGTCAGCAGGAACGAGGAGAACCACCGCGACGCGATGCGCATGCCGCGCAGGTCGAGCTCGCGCTTGAGCTCGGCGGGGTCGGTCGGGTACTTGTTTCCGATCTCGCAGCCGGTGAAGCCTGCCAGCGCCATCTCGCTGACGGTCTGGCGAAAGGTGTTTTCGCCGCCCAGCTCGGGCATGTCATCGTTGCACCAACCAATCGGCGCGATGCCCAGAAAGACCTTGTTGGAATCAAACATGGGAATCTCTCCTTTGGGCGCGCACGCAAATGAGCGCGAGCGCCATATCTTGCGTCACGCAACGATCGGAAGCCGTGCGCCGAACCCGCTTCATGCCCACCGCCCCGGAATGTATCGTAACTCAACTTTATTATATCATAACTGTCGTCCAGATGCCACAGGCAAATGTGACAAATTCTTACATTCCGGCATGTTTCTGTGCAACATTCTTCCTCCGCAGCGCGGCAGGCTTCATCCGCAGCGCGGCAGGCTTCATCCGCAGCGCATTGACAATTTCATGAAACGGCGTATAATAGAATTAGATTAAAATGCCCGCGAGTTGCGTCGGTCGCCTTTATTGGGATACGGACGGCAAAAAGCGCGGCCTTGCGCGCCGGAGGTTGAACGGATGAAACAATTCTTCTATGGACGAACGGGCAAGTGGGTGCGGCGGCTGCTGCTGTTTCTGCTGGACATGCTGTTCGTCTGTTTTTCTCTCCAGCTGGCCATTGCGATGCGCTATGAAGGCGCCGTGTCGGCGTCGATGTACGGCCGGCTGATGGGCCTCCTGCCGGAGATCATCGCCGTCTATGCGGCGGTCAGCATCATCGGCGGCGTCTACGACATGATCTGGCGCTATGCCGGCGCGGCGGAGATCATGCGCCTTGCGCTGGTCTACGCGCTGGCCGCGGGCGCGACGCTCTTGCTCAACCGCATTGTGCCGTGGTACGTCTCGCGCCCCGTGCTGGTGATGACCGGCATGTGCATGATGTTGCTGGTCAGCGCGGCGCGATTTGCCTACAAGCTGCTGCGCGAATTCTTCCGCGCGCGCAACAGCGGCGAAAACTCCGACCGGATTCTGATCGTCGGCGCGGGCGAAGGCGGCGTCTATGCCGCGCGCATCTGCCAGCAGAACCGCGAAAAGTTCGGCCAGCCCGTGGCGTTTGCCGACGACGATCCCCTCAAGCGCAAAATGCGCATCGCCGGCATTCCCGTCTGCGGCACGATCGACGAAGTGCCGGAAATCGTCAAGTCCAGGGAGATCGACGAAATCATCGTCGCCGTGCCCGGCACGAAGGGCGAGCGGCTGGCGGAAATCGTCTCTATCTGCAAGGGCACGCGCTGCCGCACGCGCATCCTCTCCGATCCCGGCGAACTCGAGCGCCCGGCCGGCGCGGCGTTTCGCGAGCTGAACACCTCGGACTTCCTCTCGCGCGACGAGGTCGAGCTGGACATGGAGATGATCCGCGGCTATCTGGCGGACAAGACCGTCATGGTCACCGGCGGCGGCGGAAGCATCGGCTCCGAGATCAGCCGCCAGATCATGCGCTTCCATCCGAAGGAGCTGATCCTGTTCGACGTCTATGAAAACGGCGTCTACGAATTGGAATGCGAACTTCAGCAGAAGTACGGCGCGGACTGCCCGGTGACGGTGCTGATCGGCTCCATCCGCGACAAAAAGCGCCTGGACGACGTGTTCGAGGCGCACCGACCGCAGGTCGTGTTCCACGCCGCCGCGCACAAGCACGTGCCGCTGATGGAGCTCAACCCTTCCGAGGCGGTCAAGAACAACGTGTTCGGCACGCGCAACCTGCTGCGCTCCGCCGACGAGCACGGCGTGGAGCGCTTCGTCCAGATCTCCACGGACAAGGCCGTCAACCCCACCAACGTCATGGGCGCGACCAAGCGCATCACCGAAATGCTGATGCAGTCCTGCGCGCGCCACAGCCAGATGCGCTGCATGGCCGTGCGCTTCGGCAATGTGCTCGGCTCCCACGGCAGCATCATCCCGCTGTTTGAAGCGCAGATTCGCCGCGGCGGGCCGGTGACGCTGACGCACCCGGACATCACGCGCTACTTCATGACCATTCCCGAGGCCGCGCAGTTGGTGCTGCAGGCCGGCGGTCTGGCGCAGTCCGGCGCGATTTACGTATTGGACATGGGCGAGCCCGTGCGCATCAAGGATCTGGCCGAGCAGCTGATCCGCTTCTACGGCTACGAGCCGGGCGTCGACATCGAGATCAAGATCATCGGCCTGCGCCCCGGCGAAAAGCTCTACGAGGAACTGATGATGGATTCCGAGCGCGACTTCATGACCCGCACCGCGCACAACAAGATCTTCGTCGCCCCGCCGATCCCGATCGAGGAGGACGCCTTCGAGCGCCAGCTCGACGTGCTGCGCGAAGCCGCATCGGCCGACGACGATCCGCGCGTAATCAAACTGCTGACCGAAATCGTCTCCACCTACAAGCCCAACCGCGACATGCTCGCGAGCTGAGGCTGTCTGAAACGGGCGCCGTTCACATTTGAACGGCGCCCATTTTTGCCGGCATCCCCCTGCCTTGGAGTGACTCGGCTCCGGCTCCTTCCGAACGCGAAATGCACTCACTCCTCCCTTTCCTCGACGGTAAACACATCCTCGATCGCCGCGCCGAACACCTCGGCGATCCGCCACGCCAGCACCAGCGACGGGTTGTACCGCCCCTTCTCCAGATTGCCGATCGTCTCCCGCCGCACGCCGACCCGCTGGGCGAGATCCTCCTGCCGCATGTCGAACCGCGCGCGGTATTCCTTAATCCGATTCCGAATCACTCGAAAGCCCCCATCTCTCCCGAATGCCAAACCACGCCGTCGCCAGCGCGTGCACGGCCGCAGCGCACGCCCATCCGACCGAAAAGCCGGTCAGCAGCGCCTCGCGCGGCGCCTGCCCGCCCGCGAAGAACCCCAGCAGTCCCGCAGCCGCCGTGGCCAGCATGCCAAAGTGAAAGCCAAGCGCCGCCGCCCGGTTCGCGCACGCCTCCGCCATCTCGTCCGACGGGATGAAGAAGTATTCAAAGTCGACGGCAAACGCAAAGAACGCGAGAAACGCCCGCTCCGCGCTGAACACGCCGATGAAGCCCAGCAGCGATAGCAGCCCCGTCAATCCGTACAGCCTCTGTCTTTTCATGGAACACGCCCTCCTTATGTGGTGTATTTCGCACTTCACGATATAAATATACCACATCCAGAAGCGCTCGTCAATCCCATCTGCGCAAAATCCCGGCATCCTTTCGGAGCCGGGACGGAAAAGTTCACGCCTCGTAGCGCATCACGATCGCCGCGGGCAGATCCGCGCCGGGCGCGATTTCGATCTCGCCGGGCATTTCGACCGCGCCGGTCAGCCGGATGAACTCGCTCGCATCGGCGATCGGCATCTTGCAGGAGTCGTTGCTGAAGTGCATCGCGACGGCCATGCGCGGCTTCGCGCGGCGAATGATCTCCACCGCCTGCGGCGTGGTGACGGTGTAGGTGCCGCCGATGGGGATCAGCATCACATCCGCGCCCTCGATGGCGGCATACTGCCCGTCGGTCGGGATGTGGCCGATGTCGCCCATGTGGACGATGCGCAGGCCGTCGCCCTCGATGGAGAAGATGACGTTCGGGCCGCGCAGCTTGCCGCCCTCGGGGTCGTGGAACGTCGGCGTGCCGGTGATGCGCAGCCCGCCCGCCTCGTGGACGCCGGGCGTTCGGATGACCTGCGGATTGCCGGCCAGCGACTGGACGTGGTTGTGGTCGAAGTGGTCGTGGCTGAGCAGCGCGATGTCCGCGCGCGCCGCGCACAGCGGATAGCCGACGGTCTCGTCGAACGGATCGGTCACCACCGCCGTTCCGTCGGCAAACGTCAGGCCGAAGCAGGAATGTCCATACCATTTCAGTTTCATAGAGAAAACTCCTTTCATTGATGGTCTTGCGGGCGCGCGCCGTCCAGCAGCGCGCGGATGCAGCCGGCCAGCAGGGCGACGCCATAGCCGCCCCCGCCGCCTGTGCGCAGCGACACCGCGGCAAACTGCCGGGCGCGAACGAGATATGCGCGGCGCTCGTTGGCATCGCCGGACTCGATCAGCCGAAGGCCGTCGGCGAACAGCTCCAACGCCCCCGCGCGGGGCAGCGCTCCGCAGAAGCGCGCCATCGAGGCGGCGAAGAAGTCGGGCGGCCGGGCATGGGCGCGCTCGAACGCGGCCACCCATTCCGCTCCGGGGCGCATCAGCAGCATCCCGGCAAAGGCGGCGCTTTGGAATCCCGCCCGGGCGATCGCCACGGACAGCGCATCGAAGCTCTGCCCGGCGGACAGAGCGCCCTCCCCGGGAAGAGGACGCGAACGGCCGTCCGAAGTCGCCGGGCAGAACGCATCGCCTGCGCCTGCCAAACGAAGTAAGCGCCCTGCGCCGTCCCCATCCGCCGAACAAGATGAGCGCCCTGCGCCGTCCCCATCCGCCAGATGAGGAGAGCGCCTCGCGCCATCCGATTCCATTGAATGAAGCGAAAACCTCGCGCCGTCCACCGGGCGAGGAGAGCGCCTCGCACTCCCCAAATCCATCGAGTAAAGAGAAGGTCCCGCGCCATCTGCATCTGTCTGCAAAACTTGCGGACAAGCTGCCGCTTTGGCAGCGTCCGGCGATTGAACCAAGGCACCGCATGAATGGGGGCACATTCTTCCTTCAGAGGAGCCCGCCGGGCTGATCGCGCCTCCCCCCGCGCGCCGCGCGGATGGCGAAATCGCGCCCGGCGCAGTCTGCGCCAGCCGAAAGAGCGCGTCGCTCGAAAACAGCCAACCGTCTTTCGCCCGCCGCAACGAAGCGCCCTCGGGCAGAAGTTCCCGAATCTGAACGCGAAGCCGGCGCGGAACCGCCGCGATATCCGGCATCTGTGCGCAAATCAAGGATTCACCTCCGTTTGCCAAGCCGAGCAATTCGTCATCCGGGAAAGGCTTCGGACAGGAATTCCAGAATGTCGCGCGCGTTCGTCACCCTGCCGCAAGCGCAATCCGCGCTTTCTCATCCGGGAAAGGCTTCAGGCAGGAATTCCAGAATGTCACGCGCGTTCGTCGCCCTGCCGCAAGCGCAATCCGCACTTTCTCATCCGGGAAAGGCTTCAGGCAGGAATTCCAGAATGTCGCGCGCGTTCATCGCTCGCGTGCCATAGCGCGCCTGGGCGCGCTCGCCCGCCAGGCCGTGCAGTTCGCTGGCAAGCGCGGCGCTCTGGGCCGGCGAGCGATCGGAGCGCTCGGCCAGCAGCGCACCCATGATGCCGGACAGGATGTCGCCGCTTCCGCCGCGCGCCATGCCACAGCCGCCGGACGCGCTGACGTAGACCTCCCTCCGGTCGCCGTCGGGCAAATCAGGCCGTTCCCTTCCGCCGTCATCCCGGCATTCTCCATCCGCACATCTGCGCGAAGCCTGATCCGTACCCTCTGAACCGACCGCCGCGCCGCAGATCGTGCACGCAGCTCCCTTGAACAGCACCGTCGCCCCGAGGTCATTCAGCGCCCGCGCGGCCGCGATGGGATCGGCCAACAGTTCATCCAGCGCATCCTCCTTCGATCGTTCGGCCGTCATTCCGGGGGATTTTCTGCTCTCCCGTATTTCGCCGTCCTCCCGCCGCACCGCTCGCGCGGAATCGCCCACAGTTCCGCTCCCGCAATTCTCCTGCCTTCCGGCAAAGGCACCGCCTTCCGCCATGGCAGCGGCGCGAAGCAGCCGCCTCGCCTCGCCGGGATGCGGGGTCAGCACATGGTGTGGGCGGAGCAGGCCGAGCAGTTCCGGCTGGCCGGACAGCAAATTGAGCGCGTCGGCGTCCACCACGGCGGGCACTCCGGACTCGATCACGGCGCGAACGGCCTCCGGCGCGGCACGGCGGGAAAGCCCGCAGCCGACGACGGCGGCATTCTTCCCGCGCAGCGCCTCCCGAAGCGCGGGCACCGCACTCGCGGCGATCGCGCCGCTGCACTCCTCGAGCGGCACGCACATCGCCTGCGGCGCAAGGGTTTGCAGCACGGAAACGATGGACGCCGGACATGCGACTGTGACCAGCCCCGCGCCCGACCGCAGCGCCGCGAGCGCACACATCGCCGCCGCGCCGGCCATGCCGAGCGAGCCTGCGACGATCAGCAGATGACCGCACTGGCCCTTGTGGATGTTGCGCGGCCGCGGCGGAAGCAGGCGCGCGACGTCGCCGGCATCGAGCAGTTTCGCATCGAAGACGTCCTCCGGAAAGGCGGGAAAGCCGACGTCCGCCACGCCGGCCTCGCCGGCCGCGTCGAGCCCATCGCCGAGCGCCAGCCCGGTCTTGAGATACTGAAAGGTGATCGTCCGATCGGCGCGCACGCAGGGCGAAAACGCCTGTCCCGTGCGGCCGTTCAGCCCCGACGGGATGTCTGCCGAATAGACGCGCACACCCGACGCCGCGCGGTCGGCGTTGATCCGCTCGATCAGCCCGGCTTCCGCGCCGGACGGCGCACGGGACAGCCCCGTGCCGAACAGCGCGTCCACCCACGCGTCCGGGCGCGGCAGATCGTCGGCATGCTCGTACACCGGAATGCCGCAGGCGCGCGCCCGGGCAAGGTTTGCCACCGCGTCGGGATGTCTGGGCGGCCTCGGCTGGACGATTGTGCAGCGGTAGCGGCCGCACAGCAGCCGCGCGCACGCCGTGCCGTCGCCGCCATTGCCGCCGGTTCCGCAGGCAAAGTACACCGCCGCACCCTCGGGCAGTTCGCCGGAAATCGCATCGGCCAACGCCTGTGCCGCGCGCTCCATGACCGCAATCGACGGCACGCCGCTCTCGCGGAACCACTTTTCCTCCGCCCCGCGCATCGCGCCGGGCGAGATGAGCCAGCGCATGGCTCTCCCTCCTCGCAGGTTCGCGCGCACTCGGCGCGCGTCTTTTTTCCAATTATAGCACACCAGCGCGGAGGGCGTCAAATCCTGAAAACACAGGGCAAACCGTCCGCCGTCGCGGGGGAACGCAGGATTTGCGCATTCCAAAGGGTACAGCCAACTACCCGCAGGCCATGGCGCAGCATCCGCGGAAGCACGTCCAACGCATTCATGCGGCGGGGCTGCCGCTGATCCAGCCGATGCGGCCGCCGATCCGCAAAAGCACGCCTTCAATGCATTCACGCGGCGGTACTGGGAAAGATCTTTCCACAGTCACCTCCAAAGTCTCCCTTCGCGCATTCCAAAGGCCGCAGCCAGCCGCCCCACAGGGCTTGGCGCGACATCCGCGGAAGCACGTCGACGCATCCTTGCGGCGGCGCCTAAAAAATTATCCTGCGCGTTACCTCCAAAATCTCTTTCGGAAAAGCGGCGACTGGATGCCGTCGCGAACGATTCGCTGGTTGCCGCCGGGAACAATTCAAGCGCGAAAGGGACGAAGCCCTCTCGCGCTCTTTTCTGGGGACTGACAAATTCAGGCCGCTCCTTCACCTGCGATCCGCGCTTCAGCCCGCCTCCCGCTCGCGCATGACGTAGCGGCGTTCGAGCTCGGCGATGAGCTGGTCGGCGGGAAGGTCGCCGTCGAGATAGCGCTGCTTCGCGTCCGCGAGGATTCCCGCCTCGGCGGAATACAGCGCATCTCGATAGTAGATCAAAATGTGTTCCGCGACGGCGCGATAGCCGGCGATGCTCTCCTCGTTGGCCAGCCATCCGTCGTCCTCGCGATAGTCCTCGAGCGCCGCCTGCGCCTCGGCGAGCGACTGCTCGAGCAGCACGCGCTCGGCGGGATCCTCGCAGGCGTCCAGCGCGCTCTGTGCGGCGGCCACCGCGGCCTCGTACTGCGCAAGCGACTCCTCATAGCCGTCGCTTCGGACGGGTGCGTTCTCGCCGGGCATCAGCTCAATGCGCACCAGCGGGTCGAGGTTCTGCGCGGCGAAATCGACCAGCGCCTTGGCGGCGTCGATGTTCTGCGAATAGGGATTGACGGCGATGAAGTACACCGTCATGGGCGCGTAGACCGGCGCTCCCTCCACGACGCGCAGCGGGATGGGAGAACCGAAGCTGCTGAACAGCCCATTCCTCTGCGCCGTCGGCGCACAATAGAAGGTGAGCATTCCGCGCGAGGACGCCGTGCCCTCGTTGGCGAACAGCGCGTCGAAGTCGATCGACTCAAACTCCGCGAGCAGGCTGCGAAACACCTCCGTGTCGTAGCCGGCGGGTTCGTCGAGATGCGTGCGGTAGAATTCATAATCTTCGATCATGCGATCCAGCACCCAGCCGCGAAAGCCCTCGTTGGAGCCCGACTCCATCAGCAGGCGCAGGTCGGGGTGCGCGGCCTGAATCTCCGGCCAGCGGCGGAGGAAGGCGAACAGGTCCGCCCAGGTCTCCGGAAGATCGCCCAGCCCGAGCTCCGTCCAGAGCGCCTCGTCCACGCCGGGAACCAACTGCATCAGGCGGTCGAAGGGCAGCGCGACGATGCCCGCCTCGGTCGTCACCGCACCGGCGATCTCCGGGTACATTCGGGAAACCACGTCCGAGACGGCCGCGCTGTCCAGCGGCAGCAGGTAGCCGCGATCGATCAGCGGCCGCAGTTCCTCGCAGTCAAGGCTGCTCATCAGCATTACGTCCGGCACGCTCGACTGCGTGAGCACGGCATCGATCAGCGAAACGTCGCCCGGCATGACCGTCAGCGAAATCTCCGGGTAGGCGCGGGAAAAGTCGCCCAGCAGCGAACTGCTTCCATACACCGTGAGCTCGCCCGCGCGGCTGACGCCGCCGGACTGAATCGCGGCCTCCGTCACGCCCTCCGCCGTCCACGCGGCGACGCGGTCGCCGAGTGCGAAAATGCCCCGCGGCGACCGCTCGGGCAGCGCCGCCACCTCGACCGCATTGCCCGAGGTGTCCATCCGCCAGACGCGATTGCCGACGGAATAGTACAGAAGCGCCTGCCCGGCGTCGTAGTCAAAGCACGACGCCCGGCCGGCCGCGCCGGAGATCGTCCAGCCCTGCGCGGTCGAACCGCTCGCGGTGTCGAGCATCACCAGCTGCACTTCGTCGTTCTCCGCGGGAACCGCCAGCATCACGAGCGCGCCCTGCGCGGCGATCAGCGTCGCTTCCCCGTCGAGTTCGAGGCGCGAAGCCGTCTGCGCGGCCCGATCGCAGCAGAGCAGGTAGCATTCCCCCGCCTGAAGGTCAAATTGTCCCGGCAGCGAATCGCCATTCCGATAGAACAGCAAATACAGCCGGCCGTCCGACTGCTCCGCGCCGAGCAGGGAATCGAGCGAGTGGAATCCGCCGTCGGACAGCACCGCCTCGGAGAGATCGAGCCCGGCCTCGAGATGAATGGCTGAAGCGTCGAAGTCGAGCCGGTAGAGCGCGGCGCTGTCGTAGGTCGCGGTAAAGCCGTCGACCTTCAGCTGCTCGACGACGGCATAAAAATGAGCTCCATCGCTGGTCAGCGCCAGCACGGAGCCCGTCGTTCCCTCGCCATCCAGCGAAGCAGCCGAAATCGCGCGCACCGCGCCATCCGGCCCGGTCAGCTGAAACTCGCGCGCGGTGGAATCGTAGACGCAAATTGCGCCGCCGTCCGACACGGCAGACGTCACATTGACGGTCGCTCCAAAGGAAAATCCCTCCGCGCCGGCGGCAGGCAGCGCGAGGCAGAGCAGCAGGGCGATCGTTGCAAACAGTTTCTTCATCTCAAATCCCTCCGTTTCTTTCGGAGAACATTTGAAAATTTCTGAAAGCGCAATCCCGGCGCCCCTTCCGCCCGCTGAACGCGGCGCGTTCCTGGCTTTGCGCCGCGAAGCCTACAAATCCTGCGCGAACACTAGCAGAAAACTCGCTCGACATTGCGGATCTTTCCTCTTCAAACGCCCTCCAGGCAGTTTGCCGCACCTTTGCGGCACCACCATTATATCAGAGGAAAACTATTGCGTCAATGAAAAAGAAAAATTGCAATTCCTGAATTCATCGCCTTTAGTGTTGCCAAACGGAACCGAAACCCATCGTATATCCAGCAGTTATCATAATATTTGCCGACGAATTTATACATTTATGGCAAGCCCCTCATTCGACCCGGTCAGCGCGGCAGAGCGATTCGCACAAGGCGATCACGCCCTCTGTGCTCGGCTGGCCGGGCATACTGGCGCGCAGGCCAAGTGCCTGTGCGGCGCGCGCGATGGCCGGATCGGCGCACACCACCTGGACACGGGAAACATCCCAATCCTTCGCGGCGCGCGCGAACCGAACCAAATCCCGCCGCGACAGGCAAACGACAAACTCCGCGCCGGGTTCCACCGGCGCGACCTCCTCCCGCCATGCCGCGCGCAATCTCGGAAAATTGGCGTCCGCACCGGCAGGGTACAAAGATCGGCGCCGGACTTCTTCTTCCTCGCACAACAAGATCGCGGAACCGGCCTCCTCCGGCAAGTCACTGGCGGCTGCGTCCACACCAGTATACGTCGATTCGCCCTGGGTTTCTTCCTTTCCATATAACGATATCTCGGAATCTGTGTCTTCCGACCCGTTCCCGACGATTGCGTCCGCACCGACGCGCGGCGATTCTCCCCGGGCTTCTTCCTCCTCGCACAACAGGATCGCGGAACCAACGTCCTCCGGCCAGTCTTCGACAACCTCGTCCGCGCGAAGGCCGTGCGACCGCAGGGCGCGCGCCGCCGCAGGGGGGCAGATCAAGCGGCAACCGGCCAGTGCCCGCGCGTCAAGCCGCAGCGCGTCCAGCCGCGCAAACAGCGCTTCGACTGCCGTAACGCCGTCGAGCAGCAGCGCACTGCCCGGCCGGGGCAGTTCAAATGGAAGCCACTTCACCTTCGGCACGGGCATGTCGGTCACGCGCGCGCCGAGCTCCCGCAGCCGCTCAGACAGGTAGGCCGCGTCCGGGGCGGCCAGCACGCGGCGTCCGCGCATCGGCAGACGGCCGAACCAGTCGAAGCGATCCGCCAGCTCGCAGACGCGGCCGACGACAAACACGGCCGGCGAGCGCACACCTTCGCGCGCGATGCACGCCGCCGCGCCGCCCAAGGTGGTTGCCAGCCGCCGCTGTTCCGGGCGCGCGCCGTTTTCGACGATCGCGCAGGGAAAGTCCGCCGCAAAGCCCGCACGCATCAGCCCTCCGGCAATCTCGCCAAATGTCGCCACGGACATCAGGAACACCAGCGTGCCGCCCGCGCGCCTGAGCGCGTCGTAGTCCAGCGAAAGCGCGCCGTCGCCGCGCCGGTGCCCGGCGATGATGTGCACGGACGCGCAATAATCCCGATGCGTCACGGGGATGCCGGCGCAGGACGGCGCGGCCAGCGCGGACGTGATGCCGGGAACGACCTCGAATTCGATCTCGTTCTCCGCAAGGAGTTCCAGTTCCTCGCCGCCGCGGCCAAAGAGGAAGCTGTCGCCGCCCTTGAGCCGGACGACGTTCTTCCCCTCGAGCGCCCTTTGCAATAGCAGGCGGTTGATCTCCGGCTGGGGCACGGGATGATTGGCGGCGCGCTTGCCGACGTCGATGCGCTCGGCGTCCGCCGGGATCCTCGCGAGGATCTCCTCGTCCACCAGCCGGTCGTACACGACCACTTCCGCCGCCTCGAGCGCGCGCAGGCCGCGCACCGTCATCAGCCCCACGCCGCCCGGGCCTGCGCCCACCAACGTCACCTTGCCGCTCATGCTCAGCGCCCCTTTGCCTCAACGCCCGTCTGAAGGAAAAGCCGAAGGCGCGCCTTCGGGAGTCTTCAAACGGGCTTCCGTTTTCTCCATTATATCAGATCGCCGCGCGTATGTCATTTCTTTTTTGCCTTTGCACGCCTGCGGCGCTTGGCGGGATGGATGCCATACAGCCGCGCGCTGTTCACGTCCTGCGATTCATCCTGCGGCAGGGCGGGCATCAATCCGGTGCACTCCGTCGCGGAAGCGACGTCCGGTTCACGTTGATCCATGCGAACACCTCCTCGGGCATAGCCTGCCGCGCCGCCGCGCAGGTCATGCCTGCCATTTCTCCCCTGAAAATGCACAAAATAACAACATCGGCGAGACATTTTTCCGTCATCGGGTCTATCCCTCCGCAGGCCATGCTATAATGTGTCCACGGATGTCTTTCAGCGGAGGGGGGAATTGCGTGAAGGTGGATTTGAGCTGTCCGGTGGAGGTGCGCGGCTACGCGCTCAGCGGCGACGGCGATGCGATGCGCGCATCGGTCCGGCTGTACAACCTGACGCGCCGCCGCGTCGCCTGGCTCGAGGGCGCGGCAGGCTGGTTCAGCGCCAGCGGAAAGCGCATGGCGACGCCCTTTCGCGCCGATTCGCTCCGCGCGCCCGGGGAAAGCGCCTTTCGCATCGCGCTGGAGACCTCGCGCCTTCCCGACGCCAACCGGCTTGAACTGCGGTTTTCGCGCGTTGGATTCGACGATGGCGACGAATGGCGCGCCGGCGACGGGCCGTTTGCCGATCTGGAGCCGCTGCCCGCGATCGCTCCGGCCGAGCTCGACGCGCTGCGCGATTTTGCCGGTGCGGATGCCGTCTGCTATCCGAAGCAGACTTCCCAGATCTGGCGCTGTGTATGCGGCCGGCTGAATCCAAACGATGTGGACACCTGTGCGCGCTGCCATCGAAGTCACTTTGCCGCAATCGCCTGCACGCCGGACGCGGTGCGCTCGCGCGCCGAGAGCACGCCGGCTGGACAGGACGACCCCGGTGAACCGGAGCTTTGCGCCGTCACTGTGGAGGAAATTGAAGGCCGCTCCGTCCCGCGGGGGCGTACGGCCAGACAGGACAGCGCTGCCAATGCGGAGCCTTGCGCCGCCAGCGGGAAGAAAATTGAAGGCTGCTCCGTCTCGCGGGAGCGTGCGGCCAGACTGGACAACGCTGCCAATGCGGAGCCTTGCGCCGCCAGCGGGGAGAATCTCAGAGGCCGTGCCATCCCACAGGTGCGCGCGGCCGGACAGGACGGTATTAACGAGCCGGAATCTTGCGCCGCCAGCGGGGAGGAAATTGAAAGCCGCTCCGTCCCGCGGGGGCATGCGACGGCAGCCAAAGGCAGCGAAGCGAGGCGGCGCAAGGGGCAAACGATCCCATCCTCCCGGACAGAGGATGTCCGCGCAGACGAAATTGATCCCCTCGCCGGGGAGCCGGACGGCGAATTCAGCGGAAAGGAACTCGCCGCGCTGCACGCGCAATACCTGCGCCAGCGCTCCAGACTGCTGCGGCGAACGGCGATCGCAGCGGTGTTGGTGCTCATATTGGCCGTCTGGTTCGCGCTGCGGCCGTCAGCGCCCACCCATGCCGATTTTTCCGAAACGGTGGCAGATGAGGCCGTGTCCGCGGAAAACTGAGCGCCGTGGGCCGGATTTTACGGCACTTATCCCCTTTCAGAGACCGGCACGATTCCAGCGCGGGAGGACTTCGGTCCTCCCG
>LHCFI01400__coassemble_1614_pt1 | contig 27715 bp, 22 predicted proteins | sample LHCFI01400__metabat2_low_PE_009 | metagenome-assembled genome bin LHCFI01400 | reverse complement strand
AATGTACCACTCCGCCAATATTTTGTCAATACTCCGGGACAGGAATTCATGTAAATTTTTTATTAATTCCAGAAAGTCCCGCCTTCTGAACCTGAGCTTTACCTATTTATATTCTCCACGCCTCCGCTTCCATTGCATTTCAAAAAAGAAGCGCCGCGAACGGCTTTCGCCATTCACAGCGCGGGCTTTGTCCTCTGCTCATCCCAATCCGAGCGCCGCCGCAAACGACTGCGCGTCGCTCACTTCCTCCTGCCGGGCCTGTCCGGCGTCCTCCAGCGTCACCAGACCCTGCTCGACCTCATAGCCGTCCGGCATCCAGACGACCTGCGACGGCTCAAGCTCCGATACGCCGATGACGCCGCCCAGCAGGCGAACCCCCTGTTCGCCGGTCAGGATGTACGGCTGGAAGTCGTTCGTGTCGTCCGACGAGGAGACGCGCGCGGGAATGAGGCTGATGCCGCCGTCGGAGACCGTTCCGTCGGAAGCGATTTCAAACGTCTGCTGGAAGATCAGGCAGTTTTTGTCGCTCGGGTTGCGGTTGCCGCCGAAGCAGAAATTGCCCAAGCTGTAGACGATGTACTTGCCCTTGTACTGCTCGACGCCGCCGTAAACGTGCGTGTGCGTGCCGAGCACGACGTCGGCGCCCGCATCGATGATCGCGTGGCCGAGGCGGCGCTGCGCGTCGGTGGTCTCGTGGCTGCTCTCGGTGCCCCAGTGGATGGAAACGATTAGCAGGTCGCAATTCGGGCGCGCGAGTTCGATGGCGCGCTCGATCTGCTCCTGCGAATACGCCCATTCGGTAAAGCCGAGCGAACAGACCGTGACGCCGTTGACCTCCTCCAGATAGATCCGGCTGAAGCCGCTGACGCCGATGCCCGCCTCCTCAAGCACCGCGGCGGTTTCGGAGAAACCGGCCTCGCCGAAGTCCATGGCGTGGTTGTTGGCGACGTTCGCGATCTCGACGCTCGACCCGGAGAGGATGTTCACATATTCCGGCTCGCCGCGGAAGTTGAACGCCTTGCCGGTGCGGAGGTCGTCGCTGGTCGTCAGCGGGCCTTCGAGGTTGACGATTGTCAAATCGTCGGACTCGAACAGGCCGCGCACGTTTTCAAAGAAATAGTCGTATCCATAGTCCTCGACGTAGCGCGCGAACGTGCGATAGGCGCCGCTGGGAATGTCGCCGCCGAGCGTGCAATCGCCCACCGCCGTGATCGTGATCGACGTGCTTTCCGGCTCCGGCAGCGGCTCCAGCTGCGGCACCGTGGGCAGCGGCTCCACTGTCGGCTGCGGCGTCGCGGCCGGCTGCGCCGTTGCAGCCGGGGTCGGCACACTCATGACCGTCGGCGCCGGCGTCGGCGTGGCGGACAGGAAGGACAGTCCGCTCTCCTCGTCTGAAACGCCGGAATGGATCGCGGCGTTCTGCGCAGGCGGGGCGAGGATCTCAACCTCCGCATCGGGCACCACCCACTCCGTCGACTCCTGTCGGACGGAATTGGAATTGGAAATGCGGATGCTCACAAACGAGCCGACGCTCAAAAACACAAACGCGGCGACGGCAATCGTAACAAGGCGCTCCTGCCGGCGTTTCATCTCGCGGCGCGAGCGCTTGGAATTTCTCATTTTTGTCACTTTTCTGGCCATGCCAACCTCCGACCCTTCAGCATTGCCCCATTATTATAGCGCATCTTCCGGTTTTTCCCAAAAAATAGCGAGGATTGTTCTTCTCTTGAAACAATTCTGAAATAGAATTGATATTCACGCAATTACTTCATGACGGGATTTAGACAAAAAAGAGGCGCCTCTGCAAAAATCAATCCTGCGGACTCGATTGAATCCGCAGGATCAATGATAAAGAGCGGACGAAGTTACCCGCGGCGCCGGGCCTTCAGCGCCGCGACGCGGCAGGCGCGCATGTACGCCTGCGTGAAGTACTGGCGAATGTCCATGCGCCCATAGGGATCGTTTTCGCAGCGATCCGGCTTGCTCTTCGTATTCAGCTCAAAGGTCAGGATGCCGTCAAAGCCGCAGCGGTTCAGACGCGCGGCGACGTCCGCCCAATCGGCGATGCCGTCAAACGGCAGCAGGTGCAGATCGTCGATGAAGGTGATGTTCCCGCCGAAATCCCGGATGCCGAGGTTGTCGTTCAAGTGGGTGCACAGGAGGCGGTCGCCATATAGCGCGAGCATGTCCTGGCTGTGGTTGTAGCACATCTCATGGCCGGTGTCCCAGCAGAACCCCACGGCATTGCATCCGGCAAAGTGGGCCATCAGCGCCGCGAGATACTCCTCTCCCTCGGTGTTTTCCAGCGCGACCTTGACGCCCAGCCGCTCGGCCTCGGCGACGACGCGTTCAAAGTTCTTCAGCCCGAACGCCGTCGGGTTGTGGCTCGTAAAGCCGATGAACGCATGCGCGACCATGATCGGCACGCCGTTGTCCGCACAGTCGCGCAGGCACGCGATCAGCTCGTCGACGGCGGCCTGCGTCTCATCGGTCGGCTCCCACATGTCCGCCATCTTTACAAAGGGCGCGTGGATGGATTGAAAGACCATGCCCTCTGCGTCAGCCGTTCTGCGCAGCGCGCCGATGTCCGCCCCGGGATGCCAGCCGGAAAAAAACGCCTCAAAGCCAATTTCGCGCAGCAGGCGAATCTGCTGCAAATCGTCGATGCCAAATTGTTCGTTCAGCCCCAGGCAGAGCTTCGTGCCGTACATGAAAAATCCCTCCGTTTCGCCGCGCTGAAAGGCGCGCTTTCGTAGCTATTATACCCGCGTTTTGCCGCGCGGTCAAGGGGCGCCGGCCAGCTCCCTTCCTTTTTGATGATTCAAACAGAATTTCTGTTTAAGCAAATTCAATCTCTCTATAAAATATGTAAATTAAAATCAAACATCACCATGAAATAGACAAAATTCAATGAAAACTATTGACATCACCATGAATTTATGGTAATCTATAGTTGTGTACAGCGGAAAAATCATTGGCTGTGCAAACCATCAATGCTGTGACATTGAACAATTGATTGAGGAGGAATCGTCATGAAAAAAATGTTGGCCCTCGTTCTGGCTCTCGTGTTCGCGCTGAGCCTGTCGAGCGTCGCGGTCGCGGAAGAGCCGATCACCGTTCAGTTCTGGACGGTCTTCACCGGCGACGACGGCGCGACGATGCAGGCGCTGGTCGACCAGTTCAACGAGGAATATGCCGGCCAGATCAACGTCGTGCATTCCCCGCTGGCGGATCCCTACACGAACCTGTCGCTGGCCGTGCAGTCCGGCACGGACATCCCGGACATCATGATCGGCCACGTCGAGCGCGTGCCGAAGATGGTCGAGGACGGCCTGCTGGTCGACGTCGAGTTCCTGACCGAAGGCGACGTGGACTTCGCGAATTATCCGGACTACGTGCTCGAGCGCACGAACATCGACGGCTACCAGTACGGCATTCCGTGGGACTTCAACGCCCCCGTGTGCTACGTCAACCTCGACCTGATCGAGAAGTACGGCCTTGAGTCGCTGCTCGAGGATCGCATGGTGACCTTCGACGAGATCAAGCAGGCGGGCGAGGCGATCGCCGCGGCCGGCGAGAGCGAGACCGTGAAGGCCATCAACTACTACGGCGGCTTCAACTCCTACGTGGCGCGCTACGAAGAGCTGGGTCAGGTCGAGCTGATTCAGGACGGCAATCTGGTCATCGACCCCGAGGTCTGGGGCGGCGTCGTCTCCACGTTCCGCGAGATGTACACGCTGGGCTACATGGTCAACCGCGAGGATGACGCTTCGGCGATGTTCCTGGGCGGCAACCTCGTGTTCTACGAGGCGGGCACTTGGACCAACGCCACGCTGATGCAGGTGGAAGGCCTGAACTACGACTGCATCATGATGCCGGTGTTCAGCCCCGAGACGGCGCTGTGCCGCGCGGGCACGCACACCTGGATGCAGCCCGAGAACGAGGACCGCACCGAGGAGACCGACCTCGCCGTGGCGACGTTCGTCAACTGGATGGGCGCGCACTCCCTGCCGTGGGCGACGGAAGCCGGCCAGGTGCCGCTGTACAAGGCCGTCACCGAGACCGAGGAGTTCAAGGCCTGCAAGCAGACCTTCCTCGCCGACGCGGGCATCTCTGAGAACATCAAGATCTTCCAGTACTACTACTGGTCGACCTTCACCAGCGCGGTCGATCACGCGGGCGCGGATGCGATCTACGACGAGAGCATCGACGTGAACTCCGTCGGCGCCGCGATTCAGCAGGAGGTCGACGACGCGATTGCCGCGGGCGTCTAATCCGTAAATTTTAGCCCAAAGGGGGAGGGAAGGACAACCGCCTTCCCCCTCCCTCTTTCATTTTTTCCAGGAGGCACGATCCATGAAACGGACCACAATCGCAACGGTTCTGTTGCTGTGCTTCATGGTGTCCTTTTCATTTTCCGGAGTTGTGGCCGCTTGCACCGCAGAGGACGCCACGGTGAGCACCTACGTTTCCCACTACTACACGCTTTACTCCCTGAGCAGCGCGCCGGTCATGCTGCTGCCGCTGATCATCCTGCTGGCGCTGGTGGCGCTGGTTTCCTATGTGCAGAAGCAGCCGAACGTCGGCTTCCTGTTTACGGCCGTAATGGTAGTTCTGTACGTGGTCTTTCTCGCGACCTATTCGGCGGAAAACCGCAACAATTCCGTCTACAACATCCTCAACGCGCAGTTTGAGGAGCTGGGCGTCCGCGTGCGCAAGCGCGATTTCAACATCGTCATGACGCCCAACTGGGTCTGCTATCTGACGGCCGGGCTGGGCGTGCTGACGGCGGCGGTCTCGGTGCCGAACTTCAAGACGAAGCTGACGCGCTACCACCTCAAGGCCGAGCTGGAGCCATACGTCTACATCGCCCCGCAGATCGTGCTGTTCGTCACGTTCTCGCTGGTGCCGATCGTTTACGCCGTGTACGCCGCGTTCACGCAGTGGGATTTGTACAACGATCCCGTGTTCACGGGGCTGAACAACTTCCGCACGATCCTGTTCGATTCGTCGAACACCTACTACGGCCAGCTGCGAAACGGCCTTTGGAACACGATCAAGTTCGTGATCTTCACCACGCCGTTCTGCATCGCCGTGCCGTTCGCCATCGCCATGGCCACGCGCCAGCTCGCGCGCGGCAGCAAGCTGCTGCAGGCGGTGTACTACCTGCCGTCGCTGATGTCGACGACGACGGTCATGCTCTCTTGGAAGTACTTCTTCAACAACACCTACGGCGCGGCGAACAACCTGCTCGGCTCGACGTGGAACTGGTTCTCCCCGCCGTACAGCTGGGTGATGCTCGTCATCGTCACCGTCTGGTGGTGCAACGGCGGCAACATGGTCATCTACCAGAGCGCGCTGGCCAGCGTGCCGCAGGATCAGTACGAGGCCGCCTCCATCGACGGCGCCGGCAGCTTCGCGAAGTTCCGCTACATCACGCTGCCGAACCTGTCCTACCCGCTGATGTACACGCTGGTGACGACCGTGATCGCGCAGTTCAACGTCTACGGCCAGCCGAACCTGCTGACCGGCTACGACTACAACGGCGCGACGGCGGTGCTGCTGATGTACATCCGCGACGCGGCGTTCACGCAGCAGATCGCGGGCATCGCGTCGGCCATGGCCCTGATTCTGGGCGTCACGATCATGTGCGTGTCCTTCTTCCAGATCCGCATGATGCGCGGCGACTCCAAGCGCGCCCGGCGCGCGCGGGTCTAACGAGAGGAGGAAGCGCAAATGGATCACAACGTTTCGAAAAACGCCCGGCTGCTGCGCGTGTGCTGCACGGCGGCGCTGTCGTTCATCGCGGTCTTCTGGCTGATCCCGATCGCGTGGGTCATCGTCAACTCGTTTAAGACCAATCTGGAGTTCTCCACGAGCTTCACCAACATCCACTCCGTCGGCGAATACCTCAAGGCCGTGTTCCCCGACCGGCTCAACTTCTCGACCTACGTCTCGCTGTTCACCGGCGAGGGAATGTCCACGACGACCGGCATCCTGAAGATGATCACCAACTCGGTCATCATCTCCGTCACGCGCACGGCCGTGGTCGTGTTCACCACGTCGCTGGCGGCGTTCTCCTTCGAGCGGCTCCGCTTCCCCGCGGGCGACAAGATCTTCTGGGCGGTGTTCTTCATCTCGCTGATCCCGTCCTCCGCCTCGACGCTGCCGCTGTTCAAGATCTGCAACGCCTTCGGCTGGGTCAACGACATCAACGCGCTGATCTGGCCCGGCTGCGTCAGCATCATGAACATCTTCCTGATCCGCAACTTCTTGGTCGGCATTCCCAAGGAGCTGGACGAGGCCGCGCGCATCGACGGCGCCGGCAGCTTCCAGATCTTCCTGCGGATCATCTGCCCGTCGATCAAGCCGGTGCTGATGATCGTCGCGCTGGGCGCGTTCCAAGGCGCGTGGAACGACTACTACTGGCCGTCCATCGTCATGACCGACCCGAAGAACCAGACGCTCACCTCCGGCCTTGCGCAGCTGCAAAACCAGCTGGGCACCTCGCAGTTTGCCAGCATGCTGGCAAGCACGGTCATCTCCATGATCCTCCCGTTCGTGCTGTATCTCGTCTGCCAGAAGTACTTCCTTCAGGGCATCAAGATCCAGGCGGCGGTCAAGGGATAATTCCACGGGCGGCGTCTTCGCCGCCCATCACTTTGACAAGGAGTTCTTACCATGGCAAAGAAACCGAACCTTCTGTATGTATTCGCGGATCAGCTGCGGCGCACATCCTGCGGATACGCCGGCTACGCAAACGCCATCACGCCCAACATCGACGCGTTCCACGACCAGAGCATGGACTTCTGCCAGGCCGTGTCGGGCCATCCCGTCTGCGCGCCGTACCGCGCCACGCTCTTTACCGGAAAGTACACCTCCAGCACGGGCATGGTCATCAACGAAATCCGCATCAACCCCAACCAGCGCTGCATCGGCCATGTGCTGACCGAGGGCGGCTATGAGACGGCGTACATCGGCAAATGGCACCTCTACGCCGACGAGCTGGGCAACCACTTCGATCCGAAGAACTCGTTCGTCCCCAAGGGGCCGGACCGGCTGGGCTTTGACGACTTCTGGGCGGCCTACGGCTTCCACCACGAATACTACGCCCCGCACGCCTACCATCACGAGGACGGCCCGGAGAAGATCTACGCCGACCGCTACGAGCCGTACAGCCAGGTCGACCTCGCCATCCGCCACCTGAAGCGGCTGAGCGAAAACCCGGACAAGCCGTTTGCGATGTTCCTCTCGCTCGGCGTGCCGCACGACCCGTGGACGCCCGACAACGTGCCGCCCGAGATGCTGGCGAAATTCGATCCCGCAAACTACAGCTATCCGCCGAACTACCTGCCCGAGGACGACCCGCACGGCGACGCGTGGGCGCACCTGTCCGAGGAGGAGCGCGCGGAGCTGCCGTCCTGGATGCGCTGCTACGACGCGATGGTCGGCTGTCTCGACGAATGCCTCGGCACGCTGTTCAAGGCCGTCAAGGATCTGGGGCTGGACGAAAACACGATCGTCATCTTCACCTCCGACCACGGCGAATGCTTCGGCGCGCACGGGCGCCGCGCGAAGAACATCTTCTATGAAGAGGCCGTGCGCGTGCCGTTCCTGCTGAGAATGCCGGGCGGCAAGCAGGCGGCTTCGAGCACCGACGCCTGTTTGAACACGGTGGACATCCTGCCGACCCTGCTCGACCTGATGGGGCTGGAGATCCCCGAGGGCGTGCAGGGCCAGAGCCTCGCCGGGCTGATCACCGGGCGCGACGGCCGCGAGCCCGCCTTCCAGTTCATGCAGGGCATGGGCGCGGTGGCCGCGTGGGGCGATGGCTACGAGTGGCGCGCGCTGCGCAACAAGCAGTACACCTACGCGAAGTACCTCGTCGACGGCATGGAGCTGCTGTTCGACCACGAAAAGGATCCCTATCAGATGACCAACCTGATCGACGATCCCGCCTATGCCGAAGTGCGCGATTCGATGCGCGCCCAGATGGCCGCCGAGATGGCGCGGATCAACGACACTTTCGAGCCGGCGAGCTACTATGAAAAGAACTGGGTGGTCGACCGGCACATCGTCCGCACCGCCACGGAGGACTACTCCACCCCCGCGAAGATCGCGCCGGTGCCGAAGGACATCCCGCGCGCCGAGCATCCGCGGCCGCAGTTCGTCCGCGAGGAGTGGATGAACCTCAACGGCACATGGCAGTTCGAGATCGATCAGGGCTGTTCCGGCCGCGCGCGCGGACTGGTCGAGCAGGAAAAGCTGTCCGGCGAGATCCTCGTCCCCTTCTGCCCGGAGAGCAAGCTGTCCGGCGTCGGCAACACCGACTTCATGCGCTGTGTCTGGTACAAGCGGACGTTCGAGCTGCCCGAGGACGCCGCCGGAAAGCGCGTGTTCCTCCGGTTCGGCGCGGTTGACTACGACTGCGAGGTCTGGGTCAACGGCCAGTCCGTCGGAACGCACCGCGGCGGCTACGCCTCCTTCGGCTTCGACATCACCGGCGCGCTGAAGGCCGGCGAAAACGTCGTCACCGTCTGCGCGGAGGACGACACCCGCAGCCCGATGCAGCCCTCCGGCAAGCAGAGCGGCAAGTATGAATCCCACGGCTGCTTCTACACCCGCACGACCGGCATCTGGCAGACCGTCTGGCTCGAGTGGATGAACGAAAGCCACTTCGATCAGGTGCGGCTTACCCCGGACGCCGCCAACGGCGAAATCCACATCCGCGCGAAGATCGCCGGCGGCAAGGGCTGCACGATGCGCGCCGCGACCGCCTACAAGGACGACTACACCGGCACGGCCGAGGTTCGCGTCAACGACGGCTGGGCCGAGGCGACCGTGAAGCTGACGAAGATCTTCCTCTGGAACGTCGGCGACGGCAAGCTGTACGACCTGCAGCTGCAGCTGATGAAGGACGGCGAGCCGGTCGATTCGCTGTCGAGCTACTTCGGTCTGCGCAGCGTCGGCTTCGACGGCATGAAGTTCCTCGTCAACGGCAAGCCCGTGTTCCAGCGCCTCGTGCTCGACCAGGGCTTCTATCCCGACGGCATCTACACCGCGCCGACCGACGCCGACCTGCGCCGCGACATTGAGCTGAGCATGGCGATGGGCTTCAACGGCGCGCGCCTGCACGAGAAGGTGTTTGAAGCGCGGTACCTCTACTGGGCCGACCGGCTGGGTTACCTCTGCTGGGGCGAGATGGCGAACTGGGGGCTGGATCACTCGAACATCGCCGCACTGAGCGCGTTTGAGCGCGAATGGCTCGAGGTCGTCGCCCGGGATTACAGCGCGCCGTCGATCATCGGCTGGTGCCCGTTCAACGAGACGTGGGACGTCGATGGACGCCCGCAGAACGACGACGTGCTGCGCATGATCTACCGCGTCACCAAGGCGCTGGACGGCACGCGCCCCGTGATCGACACCTCCGGCAACTTCCACGTCGAGACGGACATCTTCGACATCCACGACTACGAACAGGATCCAGCTGAATTCGCCCGCCGCTATGGCGCGGGCACCGAGCCGATCTACGAGCGCTTCCCCGACCGCCAGAAGCGCGCGCCCGGCCAGCCGGTGTTCGTCAGCGAGTACGGCGGCATCCGCTGGACGGACGACAACAGCGGCTGGGGCTACGGCGAAGGGCCCAAGACGGAGCAGGAGTTCATCGACCGCTACCGCGGCCTGACCGAGACGCTGCTCAACAACCCCGACCACTGCGCGTTCTGCTACACCCAGCTGACCGACGTCGAACAGGAGCAAAACGGCCTGTACACCTACGACCGCAAGCCGAAGTTCGACCCCGCGATCATCCGCGCGATCAACGCCCAACCCGCCGCGATCGAACGGGAGGACGGCGAAAAGTAACCGTCCACGCAAAACCGCTTCCGCGATGCACTTCGCGGAAGCGGTTCTCTTTTACAATCGGGAAAATGGGAAAAGGTTCACAACATGGGGCGAATTTCCGTCCGTTTTCGCGGAAAATCCACAACATCACGGCGCGGAAGTCAGGCGCGTTCGGCGCCAACCGGGGCGCAGGAGACGCCTGAGTCGCACGCTTTCAAACGCGCGCTGCATCCAAGCCCGCAGATGGCCTGCGGCTGTCCGGCTCGCGCTTCGGAGATTTCCCACCGCACGCTACATCCGCATGATCGCCTTCACGGCCTCGGCCGTGGTCGTCTGCGGGATCAGCTCAAAGCCGATCATGCCCTCGTATCCGATCTCCTCCAGGCAGGCGAACACGGCGCGGTAGTTGATCTCGCCGGTCCCCGGCTCATGGCGGCCCGGCGCGTCCGCGACGTGAACGTGCCCAAACTGGTCGCCATAGGCGCGGATCGTATCGCACAGCGAGCCCTCGTTGAGCTGCATGTGATAGGCGTCATAGAGCACCTTCAGCATCGGCGAGCCGATCAGCCGGGTCATCTCCGCCGCCATGCGCGTGTGTTGGAGAAAATTGCCCACATGGTCGGTGGTGACGTTCAGCGGTTCGAGGTGCATCCGGATGCCGCTTTCCTCGGCGATCTCCGCGCACGCCTTCAGCGCGTCGAACATCGCGCAGATCTTGACGGTGTCGGAGAGCCCGTCATAGCGGTTCAGCACCCCGCCACCCTCGCCGAGCGCGTTGGAGTGGATCGTCAGCGACGACGCGCCGACCCGCTTCGCCGCATCGACGCTGCGGCGGAGGAACGCGAGGTACTCCGCCCTCTCCTCCGGGGCGATCAGCGAAAAGTCCGCATCGCCGTTAAAGCCGGAAATCGCGATGCCCGCCTGCGACGCCGCCCTCTCCACGCGGCCGAGGTCCTTGTCCGTCCAGCCCCAGAATTCCACCGCTTCAAAGCCATCGTCCTTTGCCGCCTGAAACCGGTCGTAAAACGGCAGTTCCGCATACATCGGCTCGATGCAGGCGCACTTTTTCAATTTCGTCACAAAATTCCCTCCCTGAAATTCCCGCTGTCTCTGTTTCGGCACCCCGCTTTCCGCGGCCTCTCATCGCAAAATCGGGCCGAATCGCACAGAAAGTGGATCCTACGGCGCGCCGGCCCTTTGCAGACATGCAAGCATTCTCTTTACCGAATCGCGCGCTCGCGGATGCGCTTCAGCCGCTTCATGACATCGCAGCTGCCGCGCCCGAACAGGTCGTGCAGGCGAATATACTCGGCATACAGCGCGTCGTAGACGCAGGACGCCTCCGCATCCGGCGCATAGGCCGAGTCCTCGACGCCGCCCATCGCACGCGACGCCTCGGCGATGGTATCGTAGCCGCCGCCCGCGCGCCCCGCCGCGACCGCACCGTACATCGCGCTGCCGAGCGCCGGCGTCTGCGCGGACCGCGCAATGTGGATCTCCCGGCCGAGCACATCGGCGTAGATCTGCATCATCAGCGGGTTCTTCTTTGCGATTCCGCCGCAGGCGCACAGCGAATCGACGCGCACGCCGTGCGAGGCGAAGTTCTCGACGATCGCGCGCGTGCCGTAGGCGGTCGCTTCGATCAGGGCGCGGTAGACCTCCTCCGGCCGCGTGGCCAGCGTCATGCCGACCATCAGGCCGGTCAGATCCATGTCCACCAGCACCGAGCGGTTGCCGTTCCACCAGTCGAGCGCGATCAACCCGCTCTCGCCCGGACGCAGCGCCGACGCCCGCTCGGTCAGCAGTTCGTGCAGGCCGATCCCGCGCGCTGCCGCTTCGGCGGCGTCGCTTCCCGGCACGAAATTCTCGATCAGCCACTTGAAGTGGTCGCCGCAGCAGCTCTGCCCGGCCTCATAACCGTACAGCCCCGGCACAACGCCGTCCTCCACGACGCCGCAGATGCCCGGAACGGCGCGCTCCTCCGCCCCGAGCACGATGTGGCAGGTGGAGGTGCCGAGGATCATCAGCAGCCGCCCCGGCTCCACGACCCCCGCGGGCGGCAGCGAGACGTGCGCATCGATGTTCGCGACGGCAACCGGCGTGCCTACGGGCAGCCCCGTCAGCTTCGCGCCGAACGCGTCCAGCCCGCCCGCCCGGGTTCCGGCGGGATACAGCGCGCGCGACAGCTTTTCGTCCACCACGCGCGCCAGTCGCGGATCGAGCGCGCCGAAGAATTCCTCGGACGGATAGCCGTCCTCCTTGTGCCAGAACGCCTTGTACCCGGCGATCGCGGCCGACCGGCGCTCGACGCCGGTGAGCTTGTACACGATCCAGTCCCCCGCCTCAATGAACCGGTCGGCGGCGGCATAGACCTCCGGCGCCTCATCGAGGATCTGCCAGAGCTTCGGCATCAGCCATTCAGACGAAACCTTTCCGCCATAGCGCGCGAGAAACGATTCGCCGCGCGATTCGGCGACCTGCTGCATCCGCGTGGCGTAGGGTTGCGCGGCGTGGTGTTTCCACAGCATCGGCCACGCATGCGGCACGGAGGAAAAGCGATGGTGGAAGCACAGCGGCGTGCCATCGGCGTCCACCGGAAGCGACGTGCTCGCCGTGCAGTCGATCCCCATGCCCACGACGTCGGCCGGATCGACGCCGCTCCTGCGCAGCGCCTCCGGCACGACGAAGCCCAGGCAGTCGAGATAATCCCTCGGGTGCTGCAGCGCCCAATCCGGTTTGAGCGGCGTGCCATTGGGCAGCGCGCGGGTCATGACGGCGTGGGGATAGTCCATCGTCGCCGCGCCCAGTTCGCGCCCGGTGCCGATCTCGGCGACCAGCGCGCGGGCGGACAGCGTGCCAAAGTCCACGCCAACGGCAAATTTTGGCATTTTCAAAACCCTCCATAAAATCAATAGAAAAAAGGCGCGCCGAAGGTCAGATCAGCGCGCTCAGGGCCACCAGAATGTGGCACAGGTAATAGGCCGGCAGAATCAGCGCGGCAACCCGGTGATTTCCGAGGAAGTCGTTTTCGGCGATCATCGTGTCCGAAAACAGCAGAAGCCCGATGCCCACGGCATAGCAGGCGGAGCCGGTCATCAGCGCGCACGCAAACCCGGCGACGCTGATCGCCGTGTACAGCGCGCCCGGCAGGCGCAGCGACTTCGGCATCCGCGGCATCGCGCGAAGCAGAAAGTACGCGCCGTACAGCGCCGCGAGCAGCGCCAGCACGACCCAGTGGATCGCGCGCGGCCGCGCGGCGGAGACCGCCTGCGCGATAAACAGCGCGTGCCCCACAAAAAAGCCCGCGATGCCCAGCGCATAGACGCTCTCCCGATTGCCCTTGTGCGCCATAAAGTAGTCCCCCACCGCCGACACAGCGAGCGCCGCGGCCATGACCGGCGCGCGCGCAGCGACCAGCGCCGCACAGGAGAGCGTTGTCAGCGCGCTGAACGCATACTTGCGCGTCACCAGCCGGAGAATTGCAAACACAGCGGGAATGACGATCAGCCAAGCCATGCAATTCCTCCCCCATCTCCATCTTCCGCCCCGTCCGATGCGGGCGCATCCCCGGCGAGCCGCGCCGTCACACCTCCACGATGTGAAACGCCGCCGCGCGGCCGAGCCGGTTCATCACCGCCAGCCCCAGTCCGCGCGCCTCGACCGCCTCGGAAAACAGCACGTCCGCGCCCAGCGCATCGGCGTCGCGCAGCACCGCGAAGATCCGGTGCGCCATCTCCGCCTCGTCCGCGCCCAGCGACTCCGTGCGCCGCCCGCCATAGGCGGCGAGATGCCCCTCCAGCGCGAGGATCAGCGGCCGTCGCCCCTCCGCGGCCGCGCGGTCGTACTCGGCGCAGATCGCCCGCTCGACGCGCCCGGCCTCTCCGGAAAAGATGGTCAGCTCGCCGGCCGGCGCGTAGTGGCGGTATTTCATGCCCGGCGAGCGCGGCCGCTCGCCCTCCGCAAGCGGGCGCATCACGGCGGGATCGACCTCGCCGGAGCCGCACACGCGCTCGATCTGCTCGGCGGTCACGCCGCCGGGGCGGAGGATGCGCGGCGTCGCGCCGGTCATGTCCACGACGGTCGATTCCAGCCCCACCGCGCACGCGCCGCCGTCGAGGATCAGCGGAATGCGCCCGTCCATGTCCTCGAACACATGCGCCGCGGCGGTCGGACTGGGGCGCCCGGAGCGGTTTGCGCTCGGCGCGGCGACCGGCACGCCGGCCTCCTCGATGAGCCTGCGCGCCACGGGGTGCAGCGGAAGCCGGATGGCGACCGTGTCCAGCCCGGCCGTGACGTTCGCCGGCACGCGCGCGGACTTCGGGAAGATCATCGTCAGCGGCCCCGGCCAGAAGGCGTCCATCATCCGGCGCGCCCGCTCGGACGGCTCGCCGTCGATCAGCGGCCGCAGCTGTTCGGGACTGCAGATGTGCAAAATCAGCGGGTTGTCGCCGGGACGGCCCTTCGCCTCAAAGATCCGCGCGACCGCCGAGGCGTCCAGCCCGTTTGCCCCGAGGCCGTAGACCGTTTCCGTCGGAAAGGCGACCAGCTCGCCCGATCGGATGCGCGCGGCGGCCTCGCGGATGGCGGCGTCGCTCGCGGGAAGAACGCGGGTATTCAATAAAAAGATCTCCTTGTCGTCGTTCAAAAGGTCAAAGCGGCGGTTCGCCCGGCGAACCGCCTGCTGCGTCAACAGCGCGGGCATGCTCCATCAAAGCGGCGCATCACGCCATAGAGGGCATTTGAAAGGAAGAAACAATGCCGAACGAATTTTCATCCGTTTTCACAGACAATTCGCAGGCTTCGCGGCGCAAAGCCGGAAAACCGCCACGGCCAACTGGGCGAAAAAGCGCCAAACCTGCACTTCAGGAGTTTTCAAACGCGCCTTCGCCCTGCTGCTCGATCAGCGCCGTCTGCTCGGCGAGGATCAGCGCGTCGATGATCTCGTCGAGGTCGCCTTCCATGATTTCGTCAATCTTGTACAGCGTCAGGCCGATGCGGTGATCGGTCACGCGCCCCTGCGGAAAATTGTAGGTGCGGATGCGCTCGGAACGGTCGCCGGTGCCCACCTGAAGGCGGCGGCGGCTGGCGTAATCGCTGTCCTGCCGCTCGCGCTCGAGCTCATACAGCCGCGATTTCAGCACGCGCATGGCGCGCTCGCGGTTCTGGATCTGGCTGCGCTGATCCTGGCTGGTCACCACCAGACCGGTGGGAATGTGCGTGATGCGCACGGCGGAATCGGTGCGGTTGACGTGCTGTCCGCCCGCGCCGGACGCGCGGTAGGTATCAATGCGCAGGTCCGCGGGGTTGATCTCGATCTCGACGTCCTCGGCCTCGGGCAGCACGGCGACCGTCGCCGTCGACGTGTGGATGCGCCCGGACGATTCCGTGACCGGCACGCGCTGCACGCGGTGCACGCCGGATTCAAACTTGAGCCGGCGGAACACGTTTGTCCCCTGGATGAGCAGCGTGCTCTCCTTGATGCCGCCGATCTCGTTGCTGCCGTCCTCGACCAGCTCGACCTTCCAACCGCGGCGGTCGGCATAGCGGCTGTACATGCGCACCAGCTGCGCGCCGAACAGGCCGGCTTCGTCGCCGCCCGCGCCGGCCCGCACCTCGATCAGCGCATTCTTGCGGTCGTCCGGGTCCTTGGGCAAAAGCGCCAACCGCGCCTCATGCGTCTTCTCCTCGAGCTGCGCCTCCAGGCTGCGAAGCTCCTCCTCGGCCATCTCGCGCAGCTCCGGGTCGGAAAGCATCTCCTTCGCGCCGGCGATGTCCCCCAGCAGCTTGCGGTAGGCGACGGCGAGGTCGTTTAACTCGCTCAGCTCGCTGTGCTCGCGCATCAGGCGCGCAAAAAGCGCGCCGTCGGCGATGACCTCCGGCAGCGTGATTCGTATGGAGAGCTCCTCAAAGCGCGCCTCGACTGCCTCCAGCTGGCGCGCAATGCGCTCGGTTTCGTTGAAATTCCCCTGCAATGCTCACACGCTCCTTGCCCAGACGACGCGCGGGATGCCGTTGAGATCGTTGAGGATGCCGGACTGCGCGCACTCGACGCCCGCGGTCACCAGCTCCAGCACGCGCTCCGCCTCGCCGATGCCGACCTCGAGGTAGAGGTAGCCGCCGGGATTGAGATGCGCGCCCGCCTCGGAGGCGATGCGCCGGTAGACGTCCAGGCCGTCCGAGCCGCCGTCCAGCGCGAGCACCGGCTCGCGGCGCACCTCGCGCTGCAGCCCGGCGAGATCCCCGTGCGGGATGTACGGCGGATTGGAGGCGATCAGGTCGAACCGGTCGCGCCCGACGGCGCGGAACAGATCGCCGTGGCGGATGTCGACCTCGGCGTTCAGCTCGTGCGCGTTTCTGCGAGCCACGTCGAGCGCGTCGCGGCTGATGTCCGTCAGCGTCACGTTGGCCGATGGAATCAGCGTCTTGACCGAAAGCCCGATCGCGCCGCTGCCTGCGCAGAGATCCAGCACGTCCGGCGATTCCAGCTCGTGCAGCGCGACGATCACCGCCTCGACCAGCGTCTCGGTATCCTGGCGGGGAATCAGCACGCGGTCGTCGACGTAGAATTTCAGCCCCATGAAATAGGCGCTGTGCAGGATGTACTGCACCGGCTCGCCCTCGGCGCGCCGCATGAGGCGCTCGTCGAGCTGCTCGAGCTGGGCGGCGTCGATGCCGCGCGTGGATTCAAAGTGAAGCTCCGCGCGCGTCAGGCCAAGCGTATCCTCTGCGATCCACTTGGCGTCGATCTGAGGATCCGGACTGCCGGATTCTGCCAGCACGTCGCTCGCATGGCGAAGCCATTCACCAATGTTCATCGTCGATTACCCCTTTATGGTCTGGCGGAAGGCACCTCCCGCCCAAATGACTGGCGGCGCGCAGGCAACGGCCGCTAACCCTCCTCCGCGTCGGCTTCATACGCCGCCCGGAACGCGCACAGCGCGACCTCGATCATCTGCGCATTCGGCTCGATCGTAAACAGATGCTGTAGGCTGACCAGCGGCACGCGGAGCGTCGCGCCGATGCCGTTGGGATGCGCCCGCTCGAGCGCGCGGACGATCTCGCCGACGACCGCCGCCGAGCCCAGCAGCGCACCAGTGCGATAGGCCAGCTGCGCGGCCAGCCCGTCGGTGCGGTGGCAAGCAAACACGACCAGCGCGACCAGCAGCACGGCGATCAGGAATGCGCCGTCGCTGCGGTCGGTCAGCCTCGGCGAGAGCACGACCTCCTCCGGCGTCAGCTCCGGGCCGTAGGCCTCATAGGCGTTGAGCACCTTGCACGCCGCGCCCCGGTACATACACATCCGCCGGATCAGCTTCAGCCGGCACACCGAATATACGCCCAGCACCGCGCCCGCCATTCGCAGCGCGCAGCAGATCGTGTTCACCGCAAAGCGCGGAATGCCGTCGATCTGAAGCAGCAGCGCTTCGGCAGCCGCCGGCAGGCCGACCATCAGCGCCAGCAGAATCGCCGGAACGGCGATCCCGACGCCCAGCGCGACCATCGCCTGCGGCGTGGTGCTGAACAGCTCGGCAAACCGGCGCAGGCCGCGCCCTCCGCGAACCGTTCGCTGCGGGTCGAGCCGCGCCGCGCTCTGCAGGCTGGCAAAGAAGTCCGCAATGCCAAAAAACAGCCGCGCGGCGCCGCGCACCAGCGGAATGCGCTCCACGGCCGCCCGCGCCGCGCCGCCCCTTCGCTGCACGCGCACGGCGATATCGCGCGCCTCATTGCGCACCGCGCAGGCGGAGGCATCGCCAAAATCAAACCGCACGCCCTCGGCGGCCGGCATACAGGCCGCGCGGCTGTCGTTTTTGCTTTCCATCGCGTTCGTTTTCCCGGGGCAATGGCCGCGCGGCGCGCGGCAAACCCGCATCCTTTCCGGCGTATCGAAAAGACGGATCGGCCGATCCGTCGGAAAATTTCTTCCCGTCAAAGCGAGAAAAGCACCGGAAGAGCGCATAGCTCCGCCGATGCTTGCTCGCAGTTACATGCCGTAACGCTTCTTGAAGCGGTCCACGCGGCCGCCCGTGTCCACCAGCTTCTGCTTGCCAGTGTAGAAAGGATGGCACTTCGAACAAATATCGACGCGCAGCTCCTTCTTGACCGAGCCCGTCTCAAACGTCTCGCCGCAGACGCAGCGGACGATCGCCTTGCCGTAATTCGGATGGATCTTCTCCTTCATGGTTTTCACCTCTCTCTAACCGGACTGTCGAATCTCCGGCGGAAACGGCATCCGATTAATCATACATCTGTTATTATAGCACAGCCGGCCCGCCGATTCAAGGGGTTTTATCTTTTTTTACATCAAAAGCGGCTCCGGCGCCGCGCCCTGCGCCGTCTCAGGACAGGTTGCGCGAAAACACGCCCTACGCCTCCAGCCCCTCGTAGATCAGATCGCGGATGGCCGGATGGAACTCGTCATAGGCGCGCTTGCAGTTGAGCACATGCTGGGCATAGAACGCAGCCAACCGGCGGTCCACGTCGATCATCGACCATGCGCCCGCCGCGCTGTCCCAGCCGAACTCCCCGACCGGGCTGCGCGAGGTTTCCGGATCGGTCAGCGTCCGGACGCCCAGGCCGTAGCCGTAGCCGCGCTTCTCGCAGAGCACGTCGTAGTCGCGCCGCGAATCGCCCGTCAGGCGGTTTTTGCGCATCGCGTCGATGGACGCGCGCGTCAGGATGCGCGCCCCACTCCGGCCGACGCCGTCGTTCGCCAGCGCCTCGGGCAGCAGGATGTAGCTGTCCACATCCCCCATCAGCCCGCCGCCTCCGCTCTCGTGCGCCTCGGAGATGCGGCAGAAGTTGCCGGTCCGCGCCTCCTCGACGGGGCGCTCCTGCGCGTCCCAGCGGTAGCGCGAAGCCATGCGCGAAAGCTGCGCCTCGCTGAGCGAAAAGCCCATGCAGCGCATGCCGAGCGGCTCTGTGACGTTCCTGCGGAGGTATTCGCCAAACCGCAGCCCCGACGCGGCTTCGATCACCGCCGCCATCACGTCGTGGCAGAGGCTGTAGCGAAAGTGCGTTCCCGGATCGAACAGCAACGGCTTCTGCACGAACGCCGCCGCCAGCTGGCGCGTCGTCGCCGCCTGTCCATACTTTGCGAGACAGGCGCGGATTGGCTCGGAATCGGTGTCGTAGTCCAGCCCGCCCTGCATCGTCATCAGGTGTTCGACCGTCATGACCGTGCGCGCGGGGCGCACCTCGCCGCCGTCGAGCACCGTCAGATCCGCGTATTCCGGCAGGTATTTCGACACGGGATCGTCCAGCCGGACGGCGCCGCGCTCGATCAGCTGCATGCCCGCCACCATCGTGAACAGCTTGGTCGCTGAATAGAGCACATAGACCTCGTCGCCGCGCATGGGCTTTCCCGGCTCGCGCTCCCCGCTCATGTGGCGGTAGATCACCTCGTGTCCGAGCGTGACCACGAGGTCGCAGCCCGGGATCCCGCGCTCCGCCGTCCGGTCGAGGTAACGCGTCAGTGCATCAAAGTTCACGCTCAACATCTCCCCGCATTCGTCTCTCCACTTTCTCCGCCGTCAGTCAAACAGCCCCTCCACGCGCGGGCAGCTGCTCTCCGCGCAGGCGAGCGTCGCGGAGGCCAGGCGGGCGCCCGTCTGCACGGCGCGCCTGAGCGCAAACCCGCGCCCGAGCGCCATGACCGTGCCGGCAAAAAACGCGTCGCCCGCGCCGGTGGAATCGACCACCCCGGCGGGCACGGCGGGACAATGGCCCGCCTCGCCGGTCTCCGCATCGAAGTAGATCGCGCCGCGCGGCCCCATCGTGACCACGGCCGCGCGCAGACCCAGCCGTCGGGCGCAGTCCGGCAGCGCGCGGAGCGCTTCCTCCGGCGCGCCGTCGAACGATCCGCCGCCGAACAGCCGCCCGGCTTCGATCTCATTGCAGATAAAACAGCGCACGCCGCGCAGGAACTCCGGATGGCGCAGGATGACGCCCATGTTCCCGACGATGACGTACACGCTCTTGCCCAGCCGCGCGGCGAGGTCGAGCACCGTGCGCGCAATGCGCTCGTTCATGTCGATCTCCAGCACGATGCTGCCGGCCTGAGCGACGATTTCCTCCCCGTGCTCGCGCAGGTAGTCCTCCATGGGCACGAAGTTTGGCTGCTGCGAAATCGATCCGGACAGCTCGCCGCGCTCATTCAGTATGGCCAGCCAGATGCCCAGGCCGCGCTCGGCGAAGATCATGTGCCGCAAATCGACGCGCAGCGCGGAGAGGTGATCGCGAATTTCGCAGCCGAACGCCGACCGGTCGGTCATGCTGACGAACGCCGTCGGCTCGCCCTGGCTGGCAAAGTCCTCGCAGACGTTGCGGCAGACGCCGCCGTGCGTCATGCAGACCTCGCCGATGTTCGTGCCCGCGGGCACATAGGCATTTTGAGAAAACCCTTTGACATCCATGAACGTCGCGCCGATGATGACCGTCTGCACGCCCGCTCTCCCCTTTCCGTCCCGGGTTCGTTTGAAAGGCATTCAAGGCGCCGCCTCCCCAACGCAGCGCCGCGGCACCCTCGCTCATGCCGGCCAAAAGCCCGCCTGCACGAGCCTTCCAGCGCCTTCTAGGCCTCCGCCACCGCCGTCTGCACGATCATTTCCGCGCCCTCCTGCACGAAGCGCAGAAGCGCGAACACCGCGTCGTCCTCCGGCGCGAGCGAGCCGGTGATCAGCGAAGTCTCCGACATCTGCGCGAGCTTCTCCAGCGCCTCCCGATAGCGCTCCACCTGCGCGCGGCCGTCGAGCTGCAGCGCGCCGATCACCAGCGCGAGGCCGTCGTCCGAGCGGGTCAGCTCGATCTCCAGCGCGTCCTCCAGCGCATCCGCGACCTCCGCGGCGGCCTGCGCGTCCGCCTTGCGCACGCGAAACTCCGCCCGGTGCGTAAAGCCGTTCCAGCGCGTGGCGACCAGGATGTCCTGGTTGTCGGTCGTAAACGGCACCGCGCCCTGCAAAAACGCACCGCGATAGATGCCCGACATCGTCAACGACGCGGTCTGCTCGTCCTGAATCAGCGTGCAGCAGCGCACGCAGTCCTTCAAAACGCCGCCCTTGAGCTGGGCGGCCAGCGCGGCCTGCGCCTCGTCCATGTCGAACAGGTCGCAGCACATGTTCACGCGCACGTCGATCTCCGCCGCCCCGGCCATGCCCTCGATGGCCTCGTCGCCTGAGCCGGGAAGTCCGTCGCCCGTCCATTCAAATCTGTACTCGCGATCGTCGTTGGCGATGCAAATTTCGGCAGAGCCGAATTCGTCCGACAGGCTGAACAGCGTCCGCAGATAGGTCTGCAAAGCCGCGACAAACGCCTCCGTGCGCCCCGGCACGCGCCGGACGTGGATGTGCTCGCACGAAAGAATCGAAGAGTTTTTCATCGGTTTCACCTCCGAGGATTCCATTTCGGGGCGCTCCATCTGAGCCGCCCCGAACCCCGCGCAGCGCGGGAAATTGTTCTCATTACAGCCCAATTGTCTGTAAAAGTCCGTTGAAACTTTACATATGTGTCCCGCCATCCGCCAGCTCGAGGTAGCGCGCTTCGAGCGACCGCGCGGCGTCCTCGAGATCATATCCCGCCTCTTTGACCGCGCGAATGCCGGCGGCGCTGGCTGCGGCGCGGTCGATGGGCTTTGCCTGCACGATGGCGTCCGCCCAGCGGTCGGGCTCGAGCGGCAGGAAGCGCACGCCTTCGGTCAGCGCGCAGTCGCGCGTGACGGCGCTGGACAGCCACGCCGGCAAGCCCGCGCACTGCCATTCCAGCGCGACCAGCGGAAATCCCTCAAACTGCGAGGGCAGCAGCATGGCGTCCATGCCCTGCAGCAACCGGGGAACGTCTGCGCGCACGCCCGTGAACCGCACGCGCCCGGCGATGCCCAGCGATTCCGCCTGCGCCTCGATTTCAGCGCGAAGCGGGCCATCGCCCACCAGCACGAGCCGGCAATCCGGCCTTCGCTTCAGCACGCGGGCGAAGGCATCGAGCAGAAACGCGTGGTTCTTCGCGGGCACGAAGCCGGCCACGCAGCCAAAGGCCATCTCCCCGCCCAGCCCGAGCTCCGCGCGCACCGATTCGCGCGCGGCGGGATCGAACGCGAACGCGCGCGAATCGACGGGATTTCGGACGATCTCGAACGGCCGGTTCGGAAACAGCCATCGCCCCGCCTCCGTGCCGCATGCCATCGCGTGGGTGTACAAATGGTCGAACAGCGGGCGCAGCAGCCGGTGCAGCAGCCGGTAGCGGCAGGCGGAATTGTGGCTGTGCGCGATGCGCACCCGCGCGCCGCCGAGCTTCGCAGCGAGCAGGTCGATGGCCAGCGTGCAGGAATTGCCGTGGGCGTGGACGATCGCATAGCCGTTTTCCCGAATCAGGCGCGCGAGGAACCGGACGTAGCGAACCGGCCTGCGCAGGCGGCTCGGCGCGACGAACAGCTTCCCGCCCGCCGCCTCGACGGCGTCACGGATGCCATCGTCGGCCACGAAGCTCGCGGCGAAATCGCACCGCACGCGCGCCATCCGTCCGGCCAGCCGAAGCGGCGCGAGGGTCAGGCCGTCCCGGCGCATCGGCGTGGTGATGACCTCCAATACGCGAACCTCCCGCATCGCCCTCGCCTCCCGCATTTCCTGATAATGTATAGACCCCTACATTATATATTATAACATTTTCGCCGCGCCTTCGCAAGTCCCTACGGGAGATGAAGCTCATTCTCCGCCTACAAAAAGCCTCTCCGTTTGGAGAGGCTTCGCGAAGTCATTGCGAGGTTCTATTCCACAAGCCCGCCGGCGCTCTTGGCCTGCGTGGTGTAGAGCTGGTAGTACAGGCCGTGCTTGGCCATCAGCTCGTCGTGACTGCCGGACTCGAGGATGCCCTTGTTGCCAATGTAGAGAATGCGGTCGCAATTCTTGATCGTGCTCAGGCGGTGCGCGATGATGAAGCTGGTGCGGCCCTTCAGGATCTCCTGAATGCCCTCCTGCAGGAGCTTCTCGGTCTGGGTGTCGATGCAGGAGGTGGCCTCGTCGAGGATGAGGATCGAGGGATCGCTCAGCAGCGTGCGCGCCAGCGCGATCAGCTGCTTCTGGCCCTGCGAGAGGTTGCCGCCGCGCTCGTTGACGGTCGTCTCATAGCCGCCGCGCATGGTGCGGATGAAGTCGTCGGCGCGGACGCGGCGCGCGGCCTCGCGGACCTCGTCGTCGGTGGCGTCGAGCCGGCCGTAGCGGATGTTGTCCATCAGCGTGCCACTGAAGATGAAGCTGTCCTGAAGCATGATGCCCAGCTGGCTGCGCAGGCTGTGGAGCGTGACCTCGTGGATGTCATGGGCCTTGCCGTCCTTCCCGTGCAACAGGATGCGCCCGCCGTTGAGATTGTAGAAGCGGCACAGCAGGTTGATGACGGTGCTCTTGCCCGCGCCGGTCGGGCCGACGAGCGCGATGCTCTCGCCGGCGCGCACGTGCAGGTTGACGTGCTCCAGGATGTTGATGCCCTCCTCGTAGGCGAAGGTGACATTCTCAAAGTCCACCTCGCCGGTGATGGGCGGCAGCTCTTCGGCGCCGGGGACATCGTCGACCTCGACCGGCTCGTCCATCGTCTCGAAGATGCGCTCCAGATAGGCGATGTTGTTGATGAAGGAATTGTAGATGTTGGCGAGGTTCGTGATCGGCTGCCAGAAGCGGCTGACGTACTGGCTCATGGCGAGGATCACGCCGAAGCTGACCATCTCGCCGCCGGCCATCCAGTAGACGCCGGCGATGTAGAGGAACGTCAGCACGACCTGCGTCAGGATCTCGCTGGAGAGCCAGACGCCGTTGCTGATGTAGATCGCCTTGATCCACGCGGCGCGGCAGGCCGACGCGAGCCGCTTCATGATGCCGATGTTGACCTCCTGCCGGTTGAACAGCTGGCTGACGCGCACGCCGTCGATCGACTCGGCCAGATAGGCGTTGTAGTTGCTGTTCTTGTTGCTCTGGTTCTGCCACGCGCGGCGCTGGCGCGGCTTGAGCAGGAGCACCACCGCCAGGAAAAACGGCAGGCCGCCCAGGATGATCGTCGCCAGCAGCGCGTCGGTCGAATACATGAAGATCACGATGAACACGAGGCTCATGATCTCCAAGATCATGTTGATGATGCCATTGGACAGGATGTCGGACACGGAGTTGACGTAGTTGATCACGCGCACGAGGATCTTGCCCGCCGGACGGCTGTCGTAATAGCTGAACGGCAGCTTCTGCAGATGCGCAAACAGGTCCTTTCGGATGTCGTAGATGATCTCCTGGCTGACGTGCGCCATGAGCCGCGAGCGGATCGTCGTGAACACGATGCTCAGCAGGATGATGCCCACGAAGATCGCCGCCATCCGGCCGATCATGGCGACGTCCTTGTTCGGCACGGCGTCGTCGAGCACCCATTCGGTGATCTTCGGGATGAACAGCGTGGCGACCGTCGCCAGCGCGCTCAGCGCGAGCGACAGGAGCATCTTGCCCTTGTGGCGGCCGATGTACACGCCGGCGCGCTTCAGGTGCTTCCATTGAAAGGGGGATTCCAGCTTCTCGTCGACTTCAAACGTATTGCGCGCCATCCTAGCCCACCTCCCCGGCGGAAAGTCCGTTCTGCAAAGCGTAGGTCTGGTAGTAGTAGCCGCGCTGGCGCACCAGCTCGTCGTGCGTGCCGCGCTCGGCGATGCGGCCGTCCTTGAGCACGAGGATCAGATCGGCGTCGATCATGGAGGACACGCGCTGCGCGATGATGAACTTCGTGCAGGGGAAGGGCAGCTCGCGCAGCTGCTGCTGGATGTATTCCTCCGTCTCGCTGTCGACGGCGGAGGTCGTGTCGTCCATGACGAGGATGCTCGGCCGGATGGCGAGCGCGCGGGCGAGCGCGACGCGCTGGCGCTGGCCGCCGGACAGGCCGACGCCGCGCTCACCGATGATCGTGTCGTAGCCGTCGGACAGCCGGCCGATGAACTCGTCCGCCGCGGCGCGCCGGGAGAAGTCGCGCACCTCGTCGAGCGTCAGGTCCTGATCGCCGAAGGCGACGTTGCCCTCGACCGTGTCCGAGAACAGAAAGACCTCCTGCGTCGCGGTGCCGATGCCGCCGCGCAGCTGCTGAAGTTTCCACTTGCGCACATCGCAGCCGTCGACGAGGATCGCACCGTCCGAGACGTCGTAGAACCGAAACAGCAGGTTGATGAGGGTCGTCTTGCCGCTGCCCGTCGGGCCCATGACCGCCACAGTCTGCCCCGGCTGGACGGAGAAGGTCACGTCGTCGAGCACCTGCTTGTTGTCAAACCGGAAGCTCACGTGCCGGAACTCGATGGCGCCCTCCATCCGGGCGTGGTCGACGGCGTCCGGCGCATCGACGATGTGCGGCTTGATGTAGTACAGCTCCTGGATCTTCGCCGCCGAGGTCGAAAAGCGCTGCAGGTCGTTGAGCAGGTTGCCCAGCTCGCGCATCGGGTTGGACAGCGCCCAGCTCAGGCTGGTGAACACCGCCAGCTCGCCCGGCGTCATCTGGCCCCAGATGATGAACAGCCCGCCGACGAACACGGTGATCAGCATCATCGCGTTGGCCAGCAGCTCGATGAACGGATAGAACTTCAGCCACAGCTCGTTGATGCGCAGGTTGCTCTGCATAAACGCCGCATTGCGCTCGTCGAACTGCTTCTTTTCATACTCTTCGCGCGCGAACGCCCTGACCACGCGGTTGCCCGCGATGTTCTCCTGCGCGGCGGTGTTCATCTCGGCCAGCCGGTCGCGCATGGCGACGAAGCGCGGGCGCACGCGGCTGGAGTAGAGCTTCGTAATCATCATCAGAATCGGCGTCACGACGACCAGCAGAAGCGTCAGCCGCCAGTTCACGACGAGCAGGTAAATGCAGGTGAACAGAAAGATGCAGGCGCTGTCGATCACGCGGTAGTCGATGTAGCCGACGAAATGGCGGCACCAGTCCAGGTCGGCGGACATGCGGGTCATCAGGTCGCCGGCCCGGTGCTGGTCAAAGAAGCGGATGTCGTTGTACTGCAGCTTGGCAAACAGCTTCATGCGCAGGTTGTAGACCACGTTCTGCGAGTTCTTCTCCAGCGTGACGATCATGAAGTAGCGCGCGCCCTCCCGCCCGAGCTTGACCACCAGCATCACGGCGAGGATGCCCAGCAGCGGCTCCGGGTTCTGCGCCATGAGCACGTCGTCCACCAGTCGCTGCGTCAGCGCGGGGTTGACCAGCAAAAGCGCGCTGGTCACCACGCTGATGACCAGCGCCAGGATGTGTCGCCAGTGAAATCGGGCGTCCATGTTTTCCCAGAGCCACTTGATTTGGTTCCACATAGATGAATCGCTCCTGTTCTCCTCGCGGGTCGGTTGCAAAAAAGTCATTGCGATTTGCCGCTTTGGCCCTTGTATCATATCACATTTGCCTGTATACTTTCAGATAGAACGACAAGAAATTCAGACAAAAGATGGGGTTTTGAAAAATGCAGCCAACCCTTCAGCACATGACGGAAGAATGCCTGATCTTCCCGTACAACCGCCTGACGGGGCTCTATCATCTGCACACTTCCTTTGAAATCCTGGCGCCGAAGCGCGGCACGGTGCAGGCCCGGCTGGACGACCGGATCTGCGCGGTAGAGCCGGGAAACCTGCTGGTGATCTTTCCCGGCGTCGCCCACTGCTACGCGCCCGAATCCGGCACGGAGGGCACGATGCTGATCTTTTCGGCGCAGATGCTGGCCGACTTTGAGGAAAACTGGACGGAAATGCTGCCCGCCCGGCCCATCGTGCGCATGGACGCGCTGCACCGCGACGTGCGCTACTGCATGGAGCGGCTGGACGCCATGGCCGCCTCGGGCCGGATCGACGTGCCGCTCGCGCGCGCCTACCTCTCCCTGATGTTCATCTGGCTGATCCCCGCGCTCGCGCCGGAGGAATCGGCCACGCAGGGCACGCGGGACGTGTTGTACCGCGCGATGGCGTACATGAGCCAGAACTACAAGCTGCCGCTCGACATCCGCGGCACGGCGCGCGCGCTGGGCGTGAACACCTACTATCTTTCACACATCCTCAACGAGCGGCTGCACATGAGCTTTCGCGCCTATCTCAACGCGCTGCGCATCGACCGCGCGCGGCGATACCTGCGCATGACCTCGCGGCCCATCGAGGAAATCGCCGCCGCGTGCGGCTTTGCAAACCTGCGCACCTTCGACCGCGTGTTCTTCGAGCGCTGCGGCTGCACGCCCCGCGACTTCCGCAAATCCGTCGCGCAGCTGCGCCGCGAGGAGCAGGCGCGCCGGGCGCTCTCCCCGGATGCAGATCCCGCTGCGCGCGAAAGGGAAGATGCGCCGCAATAGACTGCGAGCAGGCGAATGGCGAGCTGCGCGGATTCCGAGGGCCGATTCTTTGCCGGACTTCGCGCAACGCAAACGCGCGCCCAACGACGATCTTCATGGAGGAATGTGAAATGGTCAAGACCGTATTGATCGAAGAAATCACGGCTGAGAACGCAGCGGAGAAGATCAACGACAAGGTGATTGAGATGGAAAAAGAAGGCTATCAAATCAGGACAATGTCGTTCTGGGGAACAGATAAAGCGGTGCTGATTTTCAAAAAGGGCCTGAAGGGCAGCCTACTCTGAACGCCGCCAGTTCCATCGCTCATTTTTGCCGTCCGCGATTAGAGGCAGGACAAACGCCTTCCACGAACCGGCCCGCCGTGCAAGCGGAGGGTACAAGTGCGCAAATCCCCCGCACGAACGAATCGTGCGGGGGGGGGGATTGACGGCGCGAACCGCGTCACGGCGCGCCGGTCTCCGTCTCGCGGATGCCCTCTTCAAACGAAAACTTCCGGTAATCGCCGGGATAGTCCGGCGCGGCGTCCGCGTAGGCCATGTCGCCAAA
>LHCFI01400__coassemble_1582_pt1 | contig 29893 bp, 26 predicted proteins | sample LHCFI01400__metabat2_low_PE_009 | metagenome-assembled genome bin LHCFI01400 | reverse complement strand
TTCGCCATTGGCGGCGCAGCGCCGCGGGGCATGCGGGAAGCGCGCGCCGGCCGGCACCCAGACCTAAAAAGTTGTTGCCGCAATCGCGCGCCGGCGGAATTCGATGAGAGATGTATTGCAGATTTGTGACATTTCCGCCGCGTCAGTGCCCGCAGAGCGCGCGGCTGGCGGCGATGGCGGTTCATGGACGGTCCGCGGCCGTTTCCGCCGCGTCAGCGCCCGCAGAGCGCGCGGCTGGCGGCGATGGCGGCTCATGGACGGTCTCGCGGTCGTTTCCGCCGCGTCAGCGGCCGCAGAGCGCGCGGCTGGCGGCGATGGCGGCTCATGGACGGTCTCGCGGCCGTTTCCGCCGCGTCAGCGCCCGTAGAGCACAGCCAGCAAAAAGCGCACGGCGCGGGCGGGCAGGAATTTCGCCAGCATCGCGCACGCCTTGTAGGTCAGCCCGAGACTCTGCACCGGGCGGCGGCTCCGGCTGAGCGCGATCTTCGCGATCTTCTGGCCGGCCGCCTGTGCGGTCATGCCGCCCTCCTCGTCGCGCTCCATCTTCTGCACCGAGCGGGCGATGCGGCCGCCGTAGACGCCGTCGCCGGCTTCAAACTTCCGCCGCGAAGCGGTGAAGCCCGTGCGCGTGTCGCCCGGCATGACGGAGATCACCGCGATGCCCCACGGCCGCACCTCGTTGGCGGCGGCCATGGTCAGCGCGTTGACCGCGGCCTTTGACGCCGAATACCACGCCTGAAACGGAATCGGCGCCACCGCGGCGACGGAGCTGATGTTGACGATGCGCCCGGAGCGCTGCGCGCGCATCGCCGGCAGCACGGCGCAAAGGGCGTTGCTGACGCCGAGCACGTTAACTTCCATGAGCCTGCGGGCGTCCGCGTCCGGCGTGAACTCCATCGCGCCGGAGATGCCCATGCCGGCGCAGTTGACCAGCAGGTCGATCCGTCCCTCGCGGGCGAGCACCTCGTCTACCGCCGCGCGGACGGCCTGTGCGTCGGAGACGTCGCAGCAGAGGTGTTCGCCCTCGGCGGGCCGGCGGCTCAGCGCATACACGGTGACGCCCCGCGCGCGCAGCGCCCGCGCCGTCTCCAGCCCGATGCCGCTGCTGCCGCCCGTGACGATCGCAATGGTTGGTTTCATAGGTCATCCCTCCCGCCGGTGATTATACATGCCCTTTCCCGGAAAAGTCAATGAAATTTTTGCCGAAAAAAGGATTTCCAGCGCGCAGGGAGAACTCTTTTATGGAGAGATTTGGCGAAGCCGCGGCGGGAGGGATTGCGATGCGCGAACAGAGCCGGCGCATGGCGCTGTGCGCGATGATGGCCGCGTTGGGCACGGCGGTGTTGATGATGGGCGGGCTGATCCCGCTGGCGACGTTCTGCGCGCCCGCGCTGGCGGCGCTGGCGCTGGTGCCGGTGCAGGTGGAGTACGGCCGGAAGTACGCCCTGGGCGTCTATGTGGCGACGGCGGCGCTCGGGCTGATCCTCTGCGCGGACCGCGAGGCGGCGCTGGTGTTCGCGTGCCTCGGCCACTATCCCGCGATCCGCGACCGTTTCAACCGAATCCGGCCCCGGGCGCTGCGCGTCGCGGCGAAACTTTTGCTGTTCGACCTGTGCGCCGGAATCGCGTTTGTGCTGGCGGCATTGGTCGTCGGGTTCGCCGCGCTCTTTGCGGAATACGCCGAGCTCGGCGCGGCGGGCATTGCGGCGTTCGTCGTCATTGCCAACGTCACCCTGCTGCTCTACGACCGCTTTCTCGCGGTCGGCACGCTGCTGTACGAGCGAAAGATCCGCCCGCGCTTGAAGCGCCGCGCATGAGGCAAGGAGGAGTCCCGCATTGAATCTGGAATTCGACCGCCACGGCGCCTTTGCGCGCGCCGCGGCGTTTGCCGCCTATGCCCATGACGGCCAGACGCGCAAGGGCTCGGCGCTGCCCTATCTGGTCCATCCGATGGAGGCCGCCGCCATCGCCGCGACGATGACGAACGACCCGGACGTGCTCGCCGCGGCGGTATTGCACGACGTGGTGGAGGACTGCGGCGTCGAGGAGGCCGAGCTGCGCACGCGCTTTGGGCGGCGCGTGGCGCGGCTGGTGATGGCCGAGAGCGAGCAGAAGGAGGCCGACGCCCGCGCGAGCTGGCAGAAGCGCAAGCTGCGCGCGGTGAACCGGCTGCGCGCCGCGCCGCGCGAGGAGATGATCCTCGCGCTCGCCGACAAGCTGAGCAACCTGCGCGCGATGGAGCGCGACCTGCGCGCGCTCGGGCCGCGGCTGTGGCTTCGGTTCAACCAGACCAACCCGTCGATGCAGCGGTGGTACTACGCCTCGATCGCCGGGGCACTTAAGCCGCTTCAGGAGTTCGACGCCTATCGGGAATTCGTGGATCTGCTGCCCCGCGTGTTTGGCGAAACCGGGTCGCCGGAGGCGGAAGGCGCGGCCGGGAAGTGAGGAAGCTGCATGGAGAAACGGGAAATCGCGGAAGTTCGCGCAAACTGCGCGCTCGATCTGCTCAGGATGGGTTGCGCGCTCCGTGTATGGAGAGCCCGGCTTCGGCGGCCGAATGGAAATCTGGATTGAAGGGACGGAGAAACCGATGAGAAGTGAAGCGAACCTCGAGGTGCGGTCGAACTGCGCGCTCGACCTGCTCAGGCTGGTGTGCGCGGTGGCGGTCGTGTTCATCCACTCGGCGCCGGGCTTTTACGGCGCGGCCGGACAGAGCATCAACGGCGCGCTGCATGTGCCGCCGCTGGTCTTCTTTCTGATCTCGGGTTATTTCTGGCGCGATGCGCGCGGAGAGACGAGCCGCGAGCGGTGCCGCCGGCGGGTGGTCAAGACGCTGAAGGTGACGGTCTTTTGGGTGGTCGCCTACATGCTGTTCACGACGGCGCTGGTCTATCCGTTCCACGGAGAACTGCCCGGCATGGATTCCGCCGGCGAATGGCTTCGGTCGTTCTTCTCGGCGGACAATTTGGTCAAGATGGTGCTGGTGCAGCGCTCGCCGGGCGTCGGAACGCACCTGTGGTACATGCTGGCGCTGACCGTTGCCCAGCTTGCGATGTGGGGCCTCTATGAGATCAAAGCGACGCGTGCCCGCCTTCCGCTGGCGGTTGCGCTGATTGCGGCGCAGATCGCCGTGCAATGGACGTTTTGCTTAAAGGGCTGGAATTTCGGTGCGGAGTTCCTGCGCAACGCCTGGTTGACGGGCCTGCCGTGGATGCTGGTGGGCGACTGGCTGCGTGGGCGCGAGGAATCGATCTGCCGCATTCCGACGGCGCTGCTGGCTGTGGTGGGCGTGCTCGGGCTGTTCACGGCGCCGCTGGAGTTCTGGTGGGGCGGCACGGCGGAGTATCCGCTCGGGCTGTACTTTGCCGCGCCGGCGCTGGTCATGCTGGCGGTCAAGCTTGGCACGAATGTCGACCGCCCGTGGGCGCGCCCGGTGCGGGCGTTCACGCAGCCGCTGTACCTGTGGCACATGCTGTTCGTGATGCCGATGAAGACCGCCATCACCGCGCTTAGCTTGAACGGGAACCTCTGGTGGCTCATCATGCCGGTCACGGTGCTGCTCTGCCTGGGCGTCTTCCAGCTGAAGAGGCGCCTGCTGACCCGCCGCGCGAGGGGCTGAGCCATGGCGAAGGGGACCGACCGGCGCGCGGCGTACACCCGCTCGGTCATCAAGGAGGCGCTGCTGGCGCTGAAGAAGTCCATGCCGTTTGACGAAATCACCGTCTCGGCGTTGTGCCGCGAGGCGGGCATCCACCGCGGGACGTTTTACCTGCACTACCGAAACACCATGGAGGTGCTCGACGAAGTGCTCGACGACGCGCTGGACAACGTGCGCGACCTGCCCAGCCACCTCTCCGGCGGCTCGGATGGCTGCCGCTGCGGCTATCCGCTCTGCCGCTTTCTGCGCGAGAGCGAGAAATACCGCCCGGTGCTGATGGACGACGCGCTGGCCGGCCATGTGCTCGACCGCATCGCCGAGCGCTCCCGCGCGCCGTTTCTGGCTTACATGCGCCCGAAGAGCGCGCTGACGGACGAGCAGCTCGAGGCGGTGCTGCTGTTTCAGCTAAACGGCTGCTTTGCGATCAGCAAGAAGTGCGGCGGCTGCGGCGACCAGCGCTGGCGCGGCGTGCAGGAGGCCGTCGATCATTTCATCCGCGGCGGTCTGGATGCCTGCGGTCTGGAATAGACAGGTGTCGGAGATCGGACAACTTTTCACAAACCGTCCATAAACGGTCAGGCTGTGCAAAAGTTGAGTTTTCCAAAACACCGTTTCAGACTTGCGCAAACGGTGTATATTGAGGATAATACCAGAAGAATACCAACCAAAGGGGGAACCTGACATGGCAAAGGTCATCGCAATGGCGGGCAAGGGCGGCGTCGGCAAGACGACGCTGTGCGGCCTGATGATTCAGCACCTGGCGCAGACCGGGCGCGGCCCGATTCTGGCGGTGGACGCCGATGCAAACTCCAATCTGAACGAAGTGCTGGGCGTCGAAGCGCCGCAGACGCTGGGCGAGATCCGCGAGGAGCTCGAGCGCGCCGGCACGGACATGCTGCCCGGCGGCATGCCGAAGAACGAATACATGGCCATGCGCATGAACGACGCGCTGACCGAGGAGGACGATTTCGACCTGCTGGTCATGGGCCGCACGCAGGGCACGGGCTGCTACTGCTACGTCAACGGCCTGCTGCAGACGCAGATGCAGAAGCTGCAGGGGCACTATCCCTATATCGTCGTGGACAACGAGGCCGGCATGGAGCACATCAGCCGCGGCATCCTGCCGTCGATCGACATCGCCATCCTCGTCAGCGACTGTTCGCGCCGCGGCGTGCAGGCGGCGGGCCGCATCGCCGGTCTGATCGGCGAGCTGGGGCTAAAGCCGGAGCGCGTCGGGCTGATCGTCAACCGCGCGCCGAATGGCAAGCTGAGTGACGGCATCCGCGAGGAGATCGAAAAGCAGAAGCTCGACCTGCTCGGCGTCGTGCCGCACGACGAGCTGGTCTACGAGTACGACAGCGACGGGAAGCCGACGGTCACGCTGCCGGCCGACAGCCCCGTGCGCGCTGCGCTGGAGAACATCTGGCGCGAGCTGGGGATTTGAGGTGAGCGACATGAAGGACAAGGGCATGAAAATCGCCATTTCCGGCAAGGGCGGCGTCGGCAAGACGACGTTCGCCTCGACGCTGGCGCGCCTGTACGCGCAGGAGGGCCGCAAGGTGCTCTGCGCCGACGCCGACCCGGACGCCAACCTCGGTCTGGCGCTCGGCTTTCCGGAGGAACTGCTCAGTGAAATCACGCCGATCGGCAAGCTCAAGCGCTTCGCCGCGGAGCGCACCGGCGCGAACGCCAGCAACACCTTCCTCAAGCTGAACCCGCGCGTGGATGACATCCCCGAGGCGTTCGGCCGCGAGTACAACGGCGTGCGCCTCGTCGTGATGGGCACGGTGGATTCGGCCGGCGTCGGCTGCGTCTGCCCGGAGAACGTCATCCTGAAGTGCCTGATCAACAACCTGATCCTCGCGCGCGACGACGTCGTCATCCTCGACATGGAGGCGGGGCTGGAGCACCTCGGCCGCGGCACGACCAGCGGGGTGGACCAGTTCATCGTCGTCATCGAGCCGGGCGCGCGCAGCGTGCAGACCTATCAGTCGGTCAAGCGCCTCGCGCACGAGCTGGGCGTGCAGCGCGTCGGCGTGGTCGCCAACAAGATCCGAAACGACGAGGACGAGGCGTTCATCCGCAGCCAGATTCCGCCGGAGGATCTGCTGGGCGTGATCCACTTCAGCAGCGACGTCATCGACGCCGACCGCGCCGGCGCCTCGCCGTTCGACATGAGCAAGGGCTCTACCGACGAGATCCGCGCCATCAAGGCGCGCATCGACGCGGAGGCGTAAATGGCGCAGTCCGCCGGCGAAGCGGGGCGCTTTTCCGCCGGTTCGGAACGACGCGATTGCAACTGCATTCCCGCGGCCCTGCCGGGCCGCAGGCCATCCATTGGACCCCTTGGAAGGAGGATTTTTCCATGTCATCGCATATCGGATGTGAAGAAAACCGCAAGACCCCGATCCTCGAGGAGCGCGTCTGCCCGCAGTGCGGCGAAGAAGTCGAGGTATTCACCCGCGACGGCCGCCTGATCGACGATTTCCCGTGCGAGTGCGGCTATGTGTTCCGCGCCGAGGAACCGCTCGAGCCGCCGCAGGCGAGGAAGAAGGACTGATAAGCGCCCTTCGTAAAACAGAAAATGCCGCGCGCAGAGGGAAGATTTCTCCGTCCATACATCGGGCGGGCTTTCCAAATTGCGCAACTCCATTTCCGAACCGTGACAGGGCCGCTCCGCAGCACTGCGAAGCGGCTCTTGCTTTTTTGGAAGCCGGCCCGTTTCCATTCATGGGCCGGAGCGCGTTTCTCTCAGGCGTCGCGCCGCGCCTCGAGCGCCTCGGCGAACAGTGGCGTTCGGTACAGGCCAAATGCCTCTGTGGAATGGCCGTCGCCGGTCAGATACAGGCGAACCTGACCGCCCACCGCCCTTTGCAGCGCGAGGGCGTTTTTTTCAACCGGTACGGCGCGGTCGTTTCGGCCATGCGCGATGACGACCGGCGCTACCCGCGCCCAGTCGGGATGCGCCGCGGGATTATAGGGGGCGACCGCCCGCGCAAGCGCTTCGCCGGTCAAGCCGCCCCATGCGGCGCGCATGGTCTCCAGATGCGTGACGCTCAGCAGATCCCACACCGGAAACGTGCCCAGCATCAGGCTGACGCGCTCGGGAAAGGCGCCGGCAAAGCGGAACATCGCCGCGCCGCCCGCGGAGGAGGCCCACAGCGCCGCCCGCGGGCGGACGGGCAGGTTTTTCAGCGCCCAGCGATAGAATGCATCCAGCTTTTCGAGTCCCCTCGGCGTGCCGTAGGTATCCGGTCCCAGGTCGCACGCGGCGAACGCATATCCGGCCGAAAGCGCCAGATCGCGCTGCGCGGCGTAAAACGGCACGTCGCGATACGACTGTGCGCAGCGCCCGCTGCCATGGCAGGCGAGCACCCACGGCATCGCGCCCGCCGCTCCGTCGAGGAGCGCCGCGTAGATCCCGGGTTCTGTGCGTTCCGTCATGCGATCTCCTCCCGAACGGAATCTACGATCTCCTTCACCTTCGCGAAGCCCGCCGCCTCCATGGGATAGCCGAGCTGCACGCTGGCGGTTCCGCACAGCCCCTTCAGCGAAAGCGCCGCCTTGATCGCCTGCGCAAAGAGCGTCGAGCTGGACAGCCCGCCGCGCAGCGCGGAGAACAGCCCCATCAGCTTGTCGACTTCCCGCTGGTACAGCGCGGCGCGCTGCAAATCGCCCGCCCGGCCGGCCGCGTACAGGTTCAGAAACAGCTTTGGCTTGACGGCGCTGAGCGCGTTGAGCATCTCCATGCCCAGCGCCGCCGCGTAGGCCGCCACGCCGTCCCCGCCGCACAGAATGGCGAAATCGCGCTGGACGCCGCGCGCATAGAGCTGCAGCATCCGGTTGGGATCGCTGTGCGTGTCCTTGATGCCGAGGATGTTCTCGTGCCGGGACAGCTCCTCGAGGAGCGGGAGGCCCACCTTGTTGGGCAGGCGCGTCATGTGGTTGTACACGACGAGCGGAATCGGGCTTTCGTCGGCAATCCGGAAGAAGTATTCGCGAAGCTCCTCCTGCGAATAGGCGAGGAATTGCGGCGGCATGCACACGGCGATGTCCGCGCCGGCGTCCGCCATGGCGCGCGCGTTGCGAAGCGCGTCCTTCAGGTTGTGCTCGGAGCAGTTGCCGAGAATGGCGAACCCGCCGGGCGCGCGCTTGGCCGCCGCTTCGACGAGCGAAACGCGGTCCTGCGCCGTGAGCGCGAACGATTCCCCCGTGGAGGACGGAAACAGCGCGCCGCGCAGCCCGCTGGCCGCGTAGTATTCCACCAGCCTGCCCACGGCGGGCAGATCCAGCGCGCCATCCTCCTTGACGGGCGTGACGGATGCGACGAGCACGCCGCAGAGCTTTTCACAGATCATATCCGGTTTCCTCCTTGAATTGCGCCGCCAGCGCATCCAGATCGAAGCTGAACTGCACGATGTCGGGCTTGCGCTTGACCGACGGATTGGCCGGCGTCGGGCAGGTGAGATAGTCGATCGCGCGCAGCATCGGCGGCCGGTGCGCGCGGTCGAAATACAGGCTGGCGTAATGGCCGTCCTGATCCCCGGCGACCGGGTCGCACAGGCGGATGCGCCCCCGAACCTCGAGCGACTGCGGGTCGAGGGCGAACAGGTCGAGCGTCATGCCAATCCCTTCAGCGGTGCGGACGTGCTGCCGGGTGATCAGCAGCAGGCGCCCACTCCGCTCGTACAGCCTCGGCCGGCCGACCTGCGAAAAGTCGCCGCGCGTGGCCCGGTAGTCGCGCATGCGCAGCGGCCGGAAGCGCCCGTCGAGCATGACCAGGCGGGCGGGCGCCTCGCCGTCCGTGCCGGCGTTTTCGGCATGGCGCGGCGCTTCCCCGCGGGTGAACAGCGCGAAGCCCTCGTCCGTGGAGACCAGCGCGCACTCGTTGAACTCCAGCCCGAGATCCCGGGTGAGATTCGCCTCGAATTGCCACGATGCCCCGCTGTCCGCGCTGGAAATCACATGCACCTGCCGCCGACCTTCGCTGCCCTCGAGGTTGGGGAAGGTCATGGCCGCCATGTACACGCGCCCATCCCGCTCGCAGAAGTTGAGCGGATAGCCGTATTCGACGCCGCCGACTGCGCCGACGCGCCCCTCGGCGCGGTAGCTTTGCCCGCCGTCGGCCGACCGCAGCGCCTCCATGCCGGTGCGGCGCGCGCTGGCGCTGCGATCCTGCATGTCGATGTAGACGCATACGTCGCCGTTTGGCATCTGCACATACTCGCCCATTTGAGGAATGCGGTCGCCGGAGGCATACAGCGTGTCCACGCGCTCCACGCGCTGCGACGGGATGTCCAGCACGGCCTGTTCGAGCCGCACCTCCGCGCCCTCGCGCTCCCATCCGTGCGCGACGCCGTCTTTATAGGCGATCAGCAGCTTTTCGCCTACGGGAAGGATTGCCGGGAAGGCGTAATAGCGCGCGTAGTTGGTCCTTGCCGTCGAGCGCAGGCGAAGAAATTCGCAAAAGTCCGGATGAATGATGCCATAGTATTCCATGTTTTCCTCCAAAAAACCTCCGAAGCCGCCGCGATCGCGGCGGCTTCGGGGAAGTCGGGTCGCCCGGGGATTATTCGGACAGGGATGCGATGTACTCGTTCATCTGCACGACGTAGTCCTCGCCGCCAAACTCATACCAGTCGTCCAGCACGGTATACCATGTATCCGCGGGCTGGTTGCCGATGCAGATATCGTGGAACGCCACGGAGAGCTCCGTCGAAAAATCCATGTAGTCGTTTTCCTGCGCTGCCGCCGGCACATACCCCATGTCGAGCGTGGAGATGCTGATGTCGCACGCGGCCTGGATGTACTGCCAGGAGCGCTCGTACTCGGCGTTGTTCAGCAGCACAAAGTAGCCGGGATCGTTGTAGCGGCGCACCAGCGACAGGCTGTTGCGGTAGGTGGAGAAATGGGAGAACTCCTCGGTCGGGACCTTTTCGCCGTCCTCGACGGTATAGGTCCAGCCCTCGACGCCCTCGCAGATGAGAGCCCAGCCCTCGTCGCTGAGCATGTAATCGAGCAGGCCGAGGATGGCCTCCTCCTTGCCCGCGGCGGAGGTGGTCAGCGACACGAAGCCGTAGACGTTGCCGCCCAGCACCGAAGTGCCCACGCATTCGCCCTCGTCGTTCTCGATGCCGACGATGTACTTCGTCTCGACGCCCGGGAAGTTTTCGTGCAGCGCAGTCTCATAGGTATCGAGCCAGCCGCCGAACATGCGGACCACGCCGACCGTGCCATCGTAGAAGCGGTCGCGATAGGCGTTGCCCTCGTTGGTGATGTCGTTGGGGTCCATCAGGCCGTCCGTCCAGAGCTGCGCGGTATAGGCCAGCGCGTCCACATAGGCGGAGGAATTGCGGTCGTACATGGCGCTCATGTACTCGTACTCGCTGCCCTCGGGCGCTTCCTGCCAGCCCAGCACGCCGAACGCGCCGGGGAAGAGCACGTCCACCGAGCCGGTGGCCAGGCCGTAGGTGTCGTCCACGCCGTTGCCGTCGGGGTCGTCATAGGTAAAGGCATGGAGGATGTCGTAGAATTCCTGCTTGGTGACGGTGGAGCAATCCTCGAGCTCAATGCCCACGGCCTGGAGCCAGTCGTCGCGCACGAGCCAGCCGTCCGTGCGCATCACGCTGTTGCGCGGCACGCCGTAGAGCTGCCCATCGGAGACCGCGGAGCGCATGGCCGTCCACGAAGCGGGATCGATGTATTCCTGAAGGTTGGGATAGTTTTCGATGTAGCCGTCCAGCGGCAGCAGGATCCCGTTCTCGGCGCTGTCGAGGAAGTTGGCCGCGCTCAGGCTCGTGAACTGCACCAGATCCGGGTAATCGCCGGAGGCGACCATCAGGTTCAGCTGCTCCTCATAGCTGCTGGTGGGCGGCAGGATGAACTCCAGATCGACGTTGCAGGCTTCTTCCAGCGCCGGGATGATCGGGCAGTTGTCCGGATCGAACTCCGTTTCAATCTGCATGAAGATCTCGACGGTGGGGCGTTCCGCCTCCGCCGTTTCCGCCAGCGCGCCTCCTAAGCAGGACAGCGCGAACATCAGCATCAGCAGGAAACAAAGGCTTCTTTTCATAATGCATCCTCCTTTTATTCATCAATGGATCCGCGCGGGATCCATCAATTCCAATCCCTCAGCCCTTGACCGCGCCGACCATGAGGCCCTTGACGAAGTACTTTTGCAGGAAGGGATAGATCAGCAGAATCGGAACCGTGGCGAACACGATCGTCGCGTAGCGGATCGACGTGGCCGGCAGCGTCTCGGCCGAGGTGCCGTCGTCGAGCAGCGAAGTCGTGTTGGTGATGATCTCGCGCAGCAGCAGCTGCAGCGTCCACTTGTCGCGGCTGGAGATGTACAGAATCGCGTTGAAGTAGGAATTCCACTTGCCCACCGCGTAGAACAGCGTCAGCGTCGCCAGAATGGGCAGCGACAGCGGCAGCACGATGCGCAAAAACACGACCAGGTCGTTCGCACCGTCGATACGCGCGGATTCCTTCAGCGCCGGCGGCAGGCTTTCGAACGAATTCTTGAGCAGCATCGCGTTGTAAATGCTCAGCGCGCCCGGGATCATCAGCGCCCACAGCGAATCCAGCAGGCCCAGCGACCGCACCAGATAGTAGTTCGGGATCATGCCGCCGCTGAAGAACATCGTAAACAGGTAGATCGCCGTGATCCAGCGCTTGCCCTTCAGATCCGGCTCGGACAGCGGATAGGCCGCCGTCGCCGTCAGGAACATGGAGATGGCCACGCCCACCACCGTGATGACGATCGTATTGCGGTAGGAGGACCACATCAGCTGGTTTTCGATGACCATGCGGTAGGCGGAGAGATCGATCCGCGGGGGAATGACCATCATCGGGTCGCGGAGATAATCGGCGCGCGGGCTGAGCGAAACCGCCAGGAGGTTCACGAGCGGATACAGCGTGATGGCCGCGACGAGCACGAGCACCGCATAGGTAAGCGCCATGCCGACGCTGAACTTGTATCGTCTGCGCATTTCCTTTCCTCCTAAAACAGGCTTGAATCGCTGATCTTGCGGCTAATGGCGTTCGCGCCGAACACCATGATGCAGCCGACGACGGACTGGAACAGGCCGACCGCGGTGGAATAGCTGTACCGCGCGTCCATCAGGCCGATCCGGTAGGTATACGTTTCAAATACATCCGCCACGGAATACACATATGTGCTGTACAGCAGGAAAATCTGCTCGAATCCATTGTTCAGGATGCTGCCCAGGCGCAGGATCAGCATCACCGCGATGGTGCCCGAGATGCCCGGCAGCGTGATGTACCAGATGCACTGCCAGCGGTTCGCGCCGTCGATGTGCGCCGCCTCGTAGAGGTCCTCGTCGATGCGCGTCAGCGCCGAGAGGTAGATGATCGTGCCCCAGCCCGCTTCCTTCCAGATCTCCGCCGCCACGACGATGGAGCGAAATGCGCTCGGGTCGATCAGCGGATTGTACGGGCCCTTGCCGAAGTAGCTCATCAGCTTGTTGAACATGCTCGTCTCGTCCGGCCCGAGGATGTTCTTGATCATGCCGGCCACGACGACCCACGACACGAAGTGCGGAATGTAGACGATCGTCTGCACCGTCTTTTTGAACTTCATCGAGCGCACCTCGTTGAGCATCAGCGCCAGCAAAATCGGCGCCGGGAACCCCCATGCGATGCGCAGAAGCGAAAAAACCACGGAATTGCGGAACACGCGCGTAAACTGCCGCGAAGAGAAGAGATCCTGAAAATTCTGCAGGCCGATCCACTCGCTGCCGCCGATGCCCTTGACCAGGTTGAAATCCTGAAACGCCATGACGATGCCGTACATGGGGCCGTAGCAGAAAATCAGGAGATAGATGAAGCTCGGAATCAGCATCAAATACAGCCAGGGATGCTCGCGGACGTACAGCCACGTCGACCTTCCCCAGCCCTTCTTTCTCTTCCGCGCGATATCCGCCATGCGCAACGCCTCCTGTTAATTCAGTGTTTTCACATTCACATAATACCACAACATCCTCGGGAGCCTGTAGGATTATCATGCCTCAAATCTAGAATATTTTGCAAATATACCCTGCAACAAAAAACGAATTTGTCCCACCCGCAGATGGGCATTTTCTGCAAGCTGTGCCGGGAGAATTCTCGCAACGTGCCCGCGCGATTGCCTTTTGGAAAAATCAAACCGCGCGCGGACGGCCGTTTTCAGGGGAAAATTCCGCGGCGGCAGGGAGATTTTTCGCCGGTTTTCACGAAAAAAGCGCGGATTCATCCGGAAATCCGGAGCCGCGAAATGGCGGGAAGCGGCAAAAAGCGCATTTTCAGGAATCTTCAGGCGGCCTTCAGGAAAAGCGCTTGCGATACTGGCTGGGCGTAAAGCCGACGTACTGGGTGAAGATCCGGGAAAAATAATTCGGATCGGAAAAGCCCGCCTTTTCGGCGACGGCCGAAATCGGCGCCCGGGAATTGACCAGCTCCTCGCGCGCGAAATCGACCCGGAGCTTGGCGATGTACAGCGGCAGGCTGGTGCCCACGCGGCTCTTGAACAGGTGGCTCAGGCAGGAAAGGGAGCAGTGGCAATAGGCCGCGACGTCCGCCGCGCGCAGATCCTCCAGATAGTTCTGCTTCAGATATTCCAGCGCGTCGGAGATGATGCTGTTGTGCGCGATGACCGTCGAAGACCGCATCGGGCCGTATTCGCCGTGCACATTGACGCGGGCAAAGATCAGCGAAAACGCATTGGCGATCATCTCAAGATTGACGATCAGCCGCTGCGCGTCCACCTCTTCGCCGCAGATGTGCGCCCGGTACAGCTCGAGCGCGCGCTCCGGGTCCAGATTCCCGCTGCGGCAGACGCGCTCGATGTAGCGGCGGATATAGCGGCTGTCGGAGGCGAACACGCCCGCGTTGACCGACCCGATCAGCCGGCCATCGTACCAGATGGGGCACACATATTCCTTCACCCCGGCATGGCAGACGCCGCAATAGGTGTGCGGATCCCGCTCCAGCCGCCGCATGACCCCCTGTCCCATGCTGGTGCACTTGAGATAGGTGTCGCCGTCGGACTTCAGATACATGCAGAAGGGATTGCCGTGCACGAGGTTGTCCCGCAGGCCCATGTTCAGCTCGCGGTCCACGAAGATGAAGTCCACATAGTCCTTGATGCAGATCTTGACGTTCAGATCCTTTTCCGTAAAGCGGATGAATTGAATCAGTCCATCGTACTTCCTGCCGTCCATACAGCTTTCCTCCCACCATGTAGTATAGCAAAAAGCCCGGGCGCGCGCAACCCGTTTCAATACTCGTGCATTTTTTTCCAGATTTATCGCAGAATATTCGGGACCGAATCCCCTGCGGTTCTGATATACTTAACTTAACTGGATGCCGAATAAACGGAAGAGGAATTGGAATATGGGCGATCACACCATCTGTCTGGAAATGGATTTCGTCGTCGTTGGCGGCGGGCTGACCGGCGTCTGCGCGGCCCTCGCGGCGGCGCGGCACGGCATGCGCGTGGCGCTGTGCCACGACCGCAGCGTGCTCGGAGGAAATTCCAGCAGCGAATGCCGCGTCTGGATTTGCGGTGCGACGGGCATGGGCTTCAACCGCTATGCGGACGAGACGGGCATCATTGCCGAACTGACGCAGGAAAACCTGTACCGCAACCCCGAAGGCAACCCTCACCTGTGGGACGCGCTGTTGCTGGACAAGGTCTGGGCGGAAAAGAACATCACCCTGCTGCTCGAGGCGCGCGTGACGGAGGTCCGCGCGGAGGGCGGGCGGATTCGGTCGGCGGTGTGCGAGCAGTTTTGCTCGGAAACCCGCTATGTGCTGCGCGCCGGCCTGTTCGCCGACTGCACCGGCGACGCGGTGCTCACCGAACTCGCCGGCGGCGGGACGGTCTGCGGCAATGCCGACGTCTCGGCCGCGGCGCGCGCGCGCTACAACCTGTCGGCGCAATACGCCTCGCTTGGCAGCACGCTGCTGTTTTACACCAGGCGATGCGGCCACCCCGTCCGCTTTGTCCCGCCGGCGTTTGCCTATTCGGTCGAAGAGATCGCGCGCATCCTGCGCCGTACCGGCAAACAGCTCCACGCCGGCGACAGTGGGTGCGACTACTGGTGGCTGGAATACGGCGGCGACATGGACGTCATCCACGACAACGAGGCCATTCGCACCGCGCTCACCCGGCTGATCTACGGCATATGGAACTACATCAAAAACAGCGGGGAATTCGACGCCGGCTGCCTGACGCTGGAATGGGTTGGTTCCATCCCCGCGCGGCGCGAATGCCGCCGTGCGCTCGCCATGCGCACGCTTACCGAGGAGGACATTCTCGCGCGTCCCCGGCCCGACGACGCCGTCTGCCACGGCGGCTGGCCCGTGGACACGCATCCCTCCTCCGGCTTTTTCGACAAGAGCGAATCCTGCCAGCAGCTTCCCGTGGATCCCTATGGCATTCCGCTCTCCTGCCTGATCTCCCGGGACTTTGAAAACGTGCTGATCGCGGGGCGCAACGCCGGCATGAACCACCTCGCCATGGCATCCGCGCGGGTCATGAAGACGTGCGCGGTCGAGGGGCAGGCCATTGGCACGGCCGCCGCGTTCGCCCGGCGCTGGAACGCCGCGCCCCGCGCGCTCCTGCCGGAGCAGATCCGCGCCCTGCAGGCGCAGCTGACGCGCGACGACGTCTGGATTCCCGGCCAATCGCTCGACCCCGCGCGCGACGCGGCGCGGCGAATGCGCGTATCATCCTCCGCGCCCCTCGCGCCGGACGCCGGGGAACCCGTCCGCTTTCTCCCCGTCAACGAAACCGCCTTTTTGCTGCTTCCCCCGCTTCAGAAGGGCGACCGGATCGCGCTTTCGCTGCGCGCCGCCTCCGCCGGATCGATCCAGATCGGCCTGTACGAGAGCGGCGATCCCGCCGTCTACAAGCCCCGCGGACTCCTTCGGACGTTCGACTTTGCGCTGGCGCCCGGCGAACGGCGCGTCGAGCTCGACTGCCCCGCCGGTACGCGCGGCAACTGCTGCATTCGCATTCCGGCGTCCGAGGGCGTCGAAATCGGCGTCGCGCGCGAGCCGCTTCCGGGCGTATTGGGCGCGTTTGCCGAAAATGCGCTGGGACTTGAGCTGTTCGCGCCCGCCGTCCGGATCGCGCCCAAAGCCGCGTGGTATCCCGCCGAGGCGCTGATCGACGGCTATACGCGCCCCTACGGCGGAATGCACCTGTGGGCCTCGCCGCTGGAGGGCGCATGGATTGCGCTGGAATCGGACGTTCCCGTGCCCGCGGAGGAGCTGGTGCTCTATCTGGACAACGCGCTCTATCTTCCCCACAACAATCTGCGCCCCGAACGGGATCCGATGTGGAACCGGCAGATCCATCCGCCGCTGATGCGGGACTTCACCGTCCGGCTGGATGGCCCGGACGGCGCGCGAGAGGTGTGCGTCCGGGAAAACGCGCAGCGGTGCGTGCGGCTTCCGCTGGGCGGCGCTCCCGTCTCGCGCGTGCGGATCGAGCCTCATGCGAACTGGGGCGCGAGCTACGTCGCCGTTTACGAAATCGCGCTGTTTTCCTCGGCGGACGAGTGGGCCGAGGTCTGAGCGCCCGGCCTTCCCTCTCCATTCTTTCTCGCGGCGGAGCCTGAGCGGCTCCGCCGCTTTGCCCTGCCGGGGAAAGCGCGGCACGCACCCTTTTCCTCCGGGAACGTCTGTGGAACCGGCAGGTCCATCCCCCCCCCGCTGATGCGGGACTTAGCTGCCCTCCGCTTTGCAGTCCCTTTCGAGCCATTCGGGCGCGCTTGAGCGCTTTGCGCCGCCGGTTCGGGAGATTCTCCCGCGGTTTTTCCCGCCTGAGCTTGTGAATGCGGAAAAAAGCTGGTATAATGTTGTGCAGCACAAAGGGGAGGTGGCGCGCATGGCGCTTGAACCGGTTCGCGTCGAACGCGAATACCACGAGGGCGGGCCGTCGAAGGGCGAGTTCCTGCTGGGCGACGCGCTGGAGCTGCTCGAGCCGCTCGCCGCGCGCTATCGCGGCCAGATCAAGCTGGTCTACCTCGATCCGCCGTTTTTGACCGGCGAGCGCTTCTCCATGCGCGTGCGCGTGGGCGAGGCGGGCTGGCGCGCGACGGCCGGGAGCCTGAGGCTCGAGACCTTCTGCGACCACTCCGGACTCGAGCCGTTCCTCGCAATGATGCGGCGCGTGCTCGCCGCCGCGCGGGACATGCTGCGCGAGGACGGAATGCTGTTTCTGCACATCGACTACCGCACGCATCCGCACCTGCGCCTGCTGCTCGACGAGATCTTCGGCCCGGAGAACTTCTTAAACGAGATCATCTGGGCCTACCAGACCGGCGGCCGCTCGCTGCGCTACTTCAGCCGCAAGCACGACGTGATCCTGTTCTACCGCAAGGGGCCGAAGTACGATTTCAACGTCTCCGAGGTCATGATCGCGCCCACCGCGCCGCGCGCCAACCACATGCGCCGCCACGTCGATCCCGACGGCCGCGTCTATCGGTCGATCCGGTCGAACGGCCGGGTCTACACCTATTACGACGACGATCCCATCGCGCCGTCCGACGTGTGGACCGATCTGGGCCACCTCCAGCAGCGGGATCCCGAGCGCACCGGATACGACACGCAGAAGCCGCTGAAGCTGCTCGATCGGATCGTTCGCTGCGCCTCGCGCGAGGGCGAATGGGTCATGGATCTGTTCGCCGGCAGCGGCACCACGCTCGAAGCCGCGCGGCTCAACGGCCGGAACTTTGTCGGCGTGGACCGCTGCCCGCTGACGGTCAACCTCGCCCGCCGCCGGTTGGAGGGGAGCGAATACCGCCTGATTTTGCCGCCCGGCGAGGGCGCGCCCCGCTGCGAAGCGGCGGTCGAGCCGGGCGTGGGCTTCTACCGCGTGACGCTCAGCGCATTCGACCCGGAGCCGGGCGCGATGCCGGAGGGCGTGGCGGGCATGGACGCCGTGGACAACTGGTCGGTCGGCTATCTGCGCGGGGACGGCTACCACTGCATGGCGCAGTTCGCGCGCTCGCGGCGCGAGCCGGCGCTGAAGCTGGAGCTGGACGCGCCGGTCTATGCGGGCGATCTGGCGCTGTGCGTCGGCGACATCACCGGAAAGAGCTTCTACTACCGCCTCGATCCGAACCGCTGAATTTCCAAAAATGCGCGCGTTTTGCCACCGGGACGCCACTTCTTCTCGGAGAATCGCCCCGGGCAAACGACGTCCGTTAACATTGCTTCGCTATAATAGAAAGTCAGGGGGCGTTTTCATGCTGTTGAACGTCGGCGATCTGGTCAAAATGCGCAAGCCGCATCCCTGCGGCAACGACATCTGGAAGATCACCTATGTGGGCGCGGACATCAAGATGTGCTGCCAGAAGTGCGGGCGGACGGTCATGCTCGACCGCCCGACGTTTGACAAGCGCATGAAGAAACTCGTCCAGCCTGCGGCGGACGCGTGAGGCGGGCGCTGCGCGCGCTGGCGGTCGTTCTGGCCGCGGCGCTGATCGGCCTCGCGGCGCGCCAATGGCTGATTGGGGCGGTGCGCATCGCGGGCGTCTCGATGGCGGACACGCTGAGAGACGGCGACATCGCGCTGGTGACGAAGCTGGACTACCGCATCGGCGAGCCGGCGCGCGGCGACATCGTGGTCTGCGCGTTCGACGGGCGCGAGGATACCTACGTCAAGCGCGTCGTCGGTCTGCCGGGCGACGAGATCGCGTTCTCCGAGGGCCAGCTGACCGTCAATGGACAGCCTGTCTCCGAACCCTACGTCTCGTCGCTCACCGATGATTTTCAGATCACGGTCGGCGAAGGCGAGTACTTCGTGCTCGGGGACAACCGCGCGGAGAGCTACGACAGCCGCGCGGAGGACATGGGCTGCGTCGGGCGGGACGGCCTGCTCGGGCGCGTGCGATGGATCTTGTGGCCGCTGGATCGGTTCGGCGGCCTGGAATGAAAGGAACGAGGGCATGGAACCGGACAAGAAGAATGAAATCAAACCGGGCGAGGGCGAGCAGGGCGACCGCCTGAGCGAGCTCGAGCAGGCCGTCGAAGAGGGCGGCAAGAAGAAAAGGAAGAAGTCGTTCTGGCGGGAGGTCGGCGAATGGGCGGCCTCGCTGTTGGCGGCGGTCGTCATCGTGCTGCTGATCCAGAACTTCCTGTTCACGCTGATCCGCGTGGACGGTCATTCGATGGACGACACGCTGCTGGACGGCGAGCGGCTGTTCGTCACGGTCGCGGACGTCAAGTTCGGCTCGGGCGTGGATCGCGGCGCGGTGGTCATCTGCCATTATCCGAACCGCGGCCGGACGTTCTTCGTCAAGCGCGTGGTCGCCGTGCCGGGCGATACGGTTTACCGCGAGAACGGCGTGACGCACGTCGTGTATGAAGCCGAGAACGCTGACGGCGAGACCGTCACCGTCGACGAGCCGCTCGACGCCGAGTTCGTCAGCATCTTCTACAACCCTGAAAACGACTACGAGCCCTATGTGCTGGGCGAGGACGAATACTTCGTCGTCGGCGACAACCGCGGCAACAGCCACGATTCGCGCGACTGGAACGACAGCGACCCCTCCAAGGACGTCGGCCCGATTACCAAGGACATGATCGTCGGCCGCGTGCGCTGCGTCATCTGGCCGTTCGACGAGATCCGCAGCGTGGAATAATCTTTGTGGCGGGGGAGCTTGCTCCCCCGCCACTACCACCCCCACCACAATTTGCTTGAGTTTTCCTTTTGGAAAACTCCGGCCGCAAATTGTGCAAGGAAGATATTTTTCTTCCGGCAAATGGGATTTCCCTTCAGAAAAATATCGCAAATCCGCCGCGCATGTCGCCGGATTTGATTTTACAGGCTGTTCTGCGCGCTTTTTTGACAAGCTGTATCGTGGGTTTGCCCGGTGGAGGTGGAGAGGAAGGATGACGACCTTCGACCGCATCTACGACATCGTCCGCCGCATTCCGCCCGGCCGGGTTGCGACCTACGGCCAGATTGCGCGGATGCTGGGCAACCCGCGGCTTTCGCGGATCGTCGGCTGCGCGATGCACAGCGCGCCGGCGGATGTGCCCTGTCATCGCGTGTTCAACCGAAACGGGGAGCTGTTGGACGCGTTCGCGCCGCTCGGCCGCGAAACCCACCGGCTGAAGCTGGCGATGGAGGGCGTCGAGTGCCTGCCCGACGGGCGGGTCGATCTGGAGCGCTTCGGCTGGGACGGTTCATCGCGCTGAACCCCTCCCACTGCGCACGACTCGAGGCCCCGAGCGGGGTTCAATGTGAATTTTCAATGAACACTCGCTTTGGCAGATTTCTGCAGGGAAGGTTCTTCCCAAAATTGTTTTTATTCCTCCACGCCGCAAGCGCGGCCTTTCTGGCCTTTGAAAACGGGCGCGCGGCGGGATGCCTGCTCGGCGCGGGGGCGCAGTGGATTGCCACTGTCCTCTTTGCGGCGGCGGGCGCCGTGACGGTTGCCTATTCCCTCGCCGGCAAGCGCCGCTTTGGAGGCCAGCGGTTCCAGAGGTCGATCGGGTTCGTGCTGTGCTTCATCATCTACGACCTGATGCTGCTGGTTGCATGGCTGGCCTGCGCGGCCTTGTTCCAGCTTTCAGCCCGGGCGGAGTCGGCCGGCACGGCCTGCGCCGCGCTGATCGCGGCGGCCGTGGTGGCCGCGGGGTACCGGTACGCGCGGAGCGTCCGGCGCACATCCTATTCGATTCGGCTCGGCGAGGGCGGCGTCCGCTGCCGCATCGCCTTCATCAGCGACGTCCATCTGGGCGCGTTCGTCCGGGAGGCGCACGTCCGAAGGATCGTGGCGCAGATCAATGCGATCGAACCCGACGTGGTGCTGATCGGCGGGGACATCGTCGATACGGACAACCAGATCCTCGGCGACGCGGCCGCATTGGACGCCATCGCCGGGGCGTTGCGCGATATCCGCTCGCGCGAGGGCGTCTTTGCCGTGCTGGGCAATCACGATCCCTCCGCGGACAGCGAACCGCTGCGCGCCTTTCTCGAAAAATCGCACATCCGGCTGTTGGACGACGAATCGGTGCGCCTGTCGAACTTCACGCTCGTCGGCCGGACGAACGGGGTGAACAACGACCGCGCGCCGGCGGAGTCCTTTGCAATCGACCGCTCCGCGCCGGTGGTCGTGCTGGACCACGACCCCTGCGGCATTCCTGAGGCCGCGGAGATGGGCGCGAGCCTCGTGCTGTGCGGCCACACGCACAAGGGGCAGTTCTTCCCCGCGACAATCTTCACCCGATGGGCCAACGGGCGGCGGTTCTTCTACGGCCGGGAGTCGTTCGGCCGGCCGGAGGCGGTGATCTCCTCCGGCGCGGGCTTCTTCCAGCTCCCGGTGCGCATCGGGACGGACAGCGAGGTCGTGGAGATCCGGCTGGAAGGGTGACCGCAGGCGCGCCTTCGGCGGAAGAAACGGCTTTGCGCAATCCTTCCATTCGCTCGGTTGACAAGCGCCGCGCGCACAGGTACAATAGGAAGCGCGGCCGTTTTCCCGCTGCGCCATGTGCGCTTCCCAGGCGCGAGCGAAAGGGCGTTTGAAAATCCCTGCAGCGCAAGCCCGGCGTCCTTTCCGCCCGCTTGGCGCTGCGCATTCTGGACTTCGCGCCGCGAAGGCTGCGGATTCTCCGCGAAAGCGGACGGAAAATTCGCCCGTTCGCGCGGATCTTTTCCCTTTCAGCCCTCTGGGGGCGAAAATTCCCCTTCGACGACCCCGGCGCAAGAGCGCCGAAAGGAGGCGATGCCGTTGCCGACGAAAGACCGGCGCCATGTGCGATGGATGCTCGCCTATACGGCGGGGTTTGCCGCGTGCTTTCTCGCCTGCTATGCCGGAATGCTGCTGTCCGGGCGCGCGCCGATCTGGCGGGTGGACGGCCTCATGCAGCACTATCCGTTCTTCGCCTACATCGGCCAGTGGCTGCGCGACGCGCTGAACGCGCTGTTTACCGGCGGCTCGGTGCGCGCGTTCGACTTCTCGCTGGGCTTCGGCGAGGACGTGCTCGTGTCGATGAACTACTATGGGCTGGGCGATCCGCTGACCGCCGTCTGCGCGCTGGCCTTTGGCGCAAACGCCGAGGCCGGGTTCTGCGCGTTGATCGTGCTGCGGCTGTGGTGCGCGGGCGCGGCGTGCATCGCGCTGGCGCGAGACCGCGGGCTTGCGTGGAAAAGCGCGCTGTACGCCGGCCTGACCTACGCCTTTGGGCTGTGGATCTTCACCGAGGCCGCGCTCAGGCAGGCGATGTTCTTAAATCCCGCCATCCACTTTCCGCTGATGATCCTCGGGCTGGAGCGCGTGTTCGCGCGGCGCAAGCCGTGGATACTGTCGCTTGCCGTGCTGCTGGCGGCGCTGGGCGGGTTTTACTTCCTCTATTGCAGCTCCGCGATGCTGCTGGTCTACGCGCTGATCCGGCAGTTCACGCGCGGCGAGGAACATCCGTGGCGCACCCTTCCGGCGACGGCCGGGCGTGCCATCGGCTGGTATCTGCTCGGCCTGGGGCTTTCAGCGGCGGTGTTTTTGCCGGTGGCGATGGGCTTCTTAGGCGGGCAGCGGCTGGGCAACGTGTTTACATTAAGCGAGATGCGGCTGCACTATTCGCTGCGCGACTACCTGCGGTTCCCGCTGGCGCTGGTTTCGGCGCGAAATCTCGGCGCGGTGCCGTTTGTGCCGGCGCTGACGGCGTTTGGCGCGGCGCTTCTGGTGATCCGCCGGCGGCGCGAGGACCGCTCGTGGCGCTGGCTGACGGCGGTCACGGCGGTGGCGCTGCTCGTGCCGGCGACGGGCTGGGCGCTCAACGGCTTCAGCTATGAGACGACGCGCTGGAGCTACGCGCCGGCGCTGCTGACGTCGATGATCGGCGGCAAGATGCTGCCGGAACTCGGCCGCCTGACGAGGCGCGAAAAGTGCGCGCTCGGGGCGCTCGGGGCGCTGGCGCTTGCCTATCTGGCGGGCATATCGTTCAGCTCGCTGGCCGGCAGCCGGCTGACCGTGGCGGTGGCGTTTGCCGCAGTCGCGGCGACGATGCTCGTCCTCGCGCTGCGGTTGCGGGCAAAGACCGAATTCGCGCGGCGCGCCTGTGCGGCGGCGCTGGCGCTGGTCGTGCTGGGCAACGTCGCGGCGACCTACGCGCGCGCGTGGTCGAACCGCGGCGGCGACGAGATGCTCCTCGGCGAGAGCGCCGAGATCGCGCAGTCCTCGCCGTGGGCGGATCTTAGCGAGACGGACGGCTTTTCGCGCACGGACGCGGACGTCTCCGCCACGGAGGAGATGATCAACGGCGCGGCGCTCGAGGGCGAGGCGGGCACGTCGGTCTACAACAGCATCATCTCCGCCTCTACGCACAACCTCATGCGCGACGTCAACAGCGCGGGGCTTTTGCAGATCAACGCCATCACCGGGCTGGACGGCCGCGCGGCGCTGGAGGCCGTGTGGTCGGTCGGGCGGTATGTGCTCGATCCGGCGCAGTCGAGCCGCGTGCCCTATGGCTTTACTTACGCGGGGACGACCGCGCAGGGCGAGGAGGTCTACGAAAACGAATGGGCGCTGCCCATCGGCTATGCGATGACCGGGGTCGTCGCGCAGTCGGAGTACGACGCGCTGACGCCGCTCGAGAAGCAGTGGGCGCTTCTGCAGGGCGCGGTGCTCGACGAGGCGCCCGAGGGCGTTGCCGGGATCGAGCCGGAGCTGAGCGTGCTGGAGCTGGACGGCGTGGAGGTTCAGATGGAGAACATCCAATCGGACGGCGAGATGCTGACCGTCGGCGAAGACGCGCGCATCACGCTTTCGTTCGACGCCCCGGCGGACTGCGAGCTGTACGTCGAGCTCGAAGGCTTCGCCTTCCAGGACGGCCTGATCGACCTCGGCAACCGCGTGTACTTTTCCTCGGGCGGGATCGACACGGACATCCTGCTGATGCCCTCGGGCTTCGAGCTGGACCTGCTCGACCGCGGCGGCTATCTGGTCAACTTGGGCTATTCCAGCGAGGGCCGGACGACGGCGGAGATCACCTTTGCCCGAACGGGCGTCTACCGCCTGAGCGGCATTCGGATGTACGCCCAGCCGATGGAGGCGTTCGATTCGCTGGTTGGCGCGCTTCAGGCGCGCGGCATTCAGGACGCCGTCGTGGAGGACGGGTTCGTCTCCGGGTCGATTTCGCTCGCCGAGCCCGCCGTGATGGTGTTCAGCATCCCCTATTCGGAGGGCTGGACGGCCAAAGTGGACGGCGCGCCCGTCGAGACGCTCGCCTCGGCCGGGTCGCTGCTGGCGGTTTCGCTGGGGGCCGGCAGCCACGAAATCGAGCTTCACTATGAGACGCCGTGGCTGCGCGCGGGCTGCGCGATTTCCGCGGTTTCGGCGTGTCTGTTGGTCGCCGCCCTCATCGTCGGGCGCAGGAAACATAAAGGAGTTCAACCATGAGCCAGAAGAAAACCGCTCCCAATCCCAACACCTCGAAGGGCACGAAGATCCAGCGCATCGTCGCATCGGTGCTGACGGTTGCGTTCATCCCGCTGATCTTCGCCTTCGGCATCTACGGCCTCGTCTCCAACCCGGCGGAGCTGGTGAACTCGCTGCGCTACAGCCACGCGCGCAGCTACCTCGCCTCCGACGAGGAGGGCACGAAGTTCTTTCCGATGCTGAAGGCGCGCATCCAGTCGCTGGAAAACACGCTGGGCGAGACGGTGCCGCTCTCAAGCGAGCTGGGCTATCTCAACGCCTCGTTCCAGTATGCACTGGGCAAGCGGATGGTCACGCAGGGCGACCAGATGCTGCTGAGCCTGCCGGATGGCCAGATCTACAACATGACCACCCGCCAGTCGCTCGCCGCGGAGGCCGAGGAGGTCGTCGGGTTCTATGAGCAGCTCGACGGCAGCGTGCCGTTTCTGTTCGCCTACATCAATCCGCAGTTCTACACCGGCAGCATCGAGATGCCGGCCGGCTACGACGTGATCGACACCGGCGACGAGCTGGCCGACCAGGTGCTCGGCATCGTCCGCGAGGCGGGCATTCCGGCGCTGGACAGCCGCGATTTCTTCGCCGATTCCGGCTATACCGACAACGACCTCTACCTCAAGACCGACATGCACTGGACGACGCTGGCCGCGCTGCTCGCCACGCGCATCTACGCGGAGCAGATCGAGCAGATGACCGGCGTGGCGCTCGACACGAGCAAGATCGATCTGGACCAGTTCGAGACGGTCGTCTATCCCGACCTGTTCCTCGGCGAATACGGCCAGCAGCTCGGCGAATGCAACACCGGGCTGGACGACATCACCTTCTACCTGCCCACCTACGAGACCGACTTCGTCCGCGATTCCATCGAGGAGGACGGCACGCCGGAGCACGCCGAGGGCGACTTCAGCGAGGCCGTCGTCAAGTGGGACGCGCTGGACAACGAGCCGGACGGCACGAACATCCGCGGCTACGTCGGCTACGGGCTGGTCGAGGGGCTGGAGGAGATCACCAACCGGACCGACGACTGCGCCGACCTGACGTTGCTGATCTTCCGCGATTCCTACACCGCGCCGATCGGCAGTTTCCTTTCGCTGATGGTGAAGAACGTCGTGATGGTCGACATGCGCAAGATGGACGGCATTTCGGCAATGGAGCTGGTCGAGCAGTACGATCCGGACATGGTGATCTTCTCCTACAGCCGCCAGATGTTCGAGGATCACCGCTACGACCTCGGCTCCGGCTACGACGCGTCGCTCGACGAGGTCTGACCGTCCCATTTTTCGACACTTCTTCAATTCGCGCTTGACACGGCGCGCCCCGGGGCATTATAATGTTGGAAAACGACGATGACGGAGAGAGTACCGCGCAGGCCGCGCCCAAAGAGAGCCGGATAAGGTGAAAGCCGGCGGCGGCAGGCGCGCGGGAACATGGCTCCCGAGTTCTGCGCGCGAAGCCGGCGGCCAAGCGCGCGGCGGACGCGCACCGTTACAGGCGGTCAAGGTTCGCTTTACGCGGACGAACAGGGTTGGTACCGCGCTCGAAAGGGGCGCCCCTCGGCGGGGCGTCCCTCAGCTTGTCAAAAGGGGTTTTGACAAGCTGGGTGGACGGGGGAGCTCCGCTCCCCCGCCAGGTGCCGCGCCTCAAATTTTTAATTTGAGCCGCGGCAGTTTTGCCCTCAGGGCAAAACCGCAGAATCCTGCGGATTCTGCGCCTCCTGCCACCCCCTCCAAGTTTCGCTCGCGCCGCTATACGCCACAAGCGAAATTTGCAAGGAAGCGATTTTTGCTCTGGGAAATGGGATTTCCCGACGCAAAAATCAGCACCCGTTCCCGACGTACACGCCGCCGGGAACGATTGAAGTGCGAGAGGGTTGCGACCCTCTTGCGCTCTCCCGGAGGTTTTGCCCGCGGACGTGGATCATTTCGACCTTCTTTCGTCCACCGCCGCGGCGCACTTGACAGCTTTCGGGGCGTCCCTTTTTTGAGCCGCCGCCCAATATTCGGAATCAGGGAGGAATTGCCATGCCGGACAAAAAGACCTTCTACATCACCACGCCCATCTACTATCCCTCGGGCAACATGCACATTGGCCACACCTACACCACCGTCGCGGCCGACACGATGACCCGGTTCAAGAAGATGCTGGGCTACGACGCCTATTTCCTCACCGGCACGGACGAGCACGGCCAGAAGATCGAGCAGAAGGCCGCGGAGGCCGGCGTGACGCCGAAGGAATTTGTGGACAAGATCGTCGGCGAGACGAAGGAACTGTGGAAGCTGATGAACATCGAATACAGCGACTTCATCCGCACCACCGACGAGCGCCACGAGAAGATCGTGCAGAAGATCTTCCGCCGCTTCTATGAACAGGGCGACATCTACAAGAGCGAATACGAGGGTATGTACTGCACGCCGTGCGAATCGTTCTGGACGCCCTCGCAGCTGGTCGAAAAGGACGGCGTCAAGGTCTGCCCGGACTGCGGCCGCCCCTGCCAGCCGATGCGCGAGGAGGCCTACTTCTTCCGCATGAGCAAGTATCAGGATTGGCTGATCGACTACATCGAGACGCACCCGGACTTCATCCAGCCGCCGTCGCGCGCCAACGAGATGCTCAACAACTTCCTGCGGCCCGGCCTTCAGGACCTCTGCGTCAGCCGGACGTCGTTCAAGTGGGGCATTCCGGTGGACTTCGATCCCGATCACGTCATCTACGTCTGGATCGACGCGCTGTCGAACTATATCACCGCGCTGGGCTACCTAAGCGACGATCCCTCGCTGTTTGAGAAGTACTGGCCGGCGGACATCCATCTGGTCGGCAAGGAGATCGTTCGCTTCCACACGATCTACTGGCCGATCATGCTCCACGCGCTGGGGCTTCCGCTGCCAAAGCAGGTGTTCGGCCACGGCTGGCTGCTGTTCGGCAACGACAAGATGGCCAAGTCCAAGGGCAACGTGGTCTATCCCGCGCCGATCGTCGAGCGCTACGGCGTCGACACGCTGCGCTATTACCTCATGCGCGAAATGCCCTTCGGCGCCGATGGCAACTACACCAACGAGGCGCTGCTCACCCGCATGAACGCCGATCTGGTCAACGACTTGGGCAACCTCGTCTCCCGCACCGTCGCGATGATCGAGAAGTACTTCGGCGGCGTCGTGCCCGAGCCGGGCGAGGAGGAGCCGAGCGACCGCTCCCTGCGCGAGCGCTTTGAGGCGCTGCCCGCCGCCGTCGAGGCGCAGATGGACGCGCTGCAGTTCTCTGTCGCGCTTTCGGAGATCTGGAAGCTCATCGGCGACTGCAACCGCTACATCGACATCACCCAGCCGTGGGTGCTCTGCCGCTCGGAAGAGACGATGCCGCGGCTCAGGACCGTCATGTACTACCTGGCCGAGTGCATCCGCGCCGTCGCCGTGCACATCGGGCCGACCATGCCCTCCACGCCCGATCGCATCTTCGCCCAGCTCGGCGTGACCGACCCCGAGCTCAAGACGTGGGCGAGCGTTCAGAAATTCGGCGGCCTGAAGCCCGGCACGAAGGTTCAGAAGGGCGCGGCGCTGTTCCCGCGCGTGGACGTCCGCAAGGAGCTGGAGGCCCTCGGCGGCGGCGCGGCCAAGGCCGAAAAGAAGCCCGAGGCGAAGCCGGAGAAGAAGGCCGCGAAGAAGGCCGAGGCGCCGGCCGAAGGCATCGCATCGTTCGACGATTTCCTCAAGATCAAGCTGGTCGCCGCGAAGGTCGTGGCCTGCGAGCGCGTGGCAAACAGCGAAAAGCTCCTCAAGGAGACCCTCGACATCGGCGGCGGCCAGACCCGCACCGTCTGCTCCGGAATCGCGAAGCACTACAAGCCCGAGGACCTCGTCGGCAAGACGGTCGTGCTGGTGGCCAACTTCGCGCCGCGCAAGATGGCGGGACAGGTTTCCGAAGGCATGCTCCTCTGCGCCGAGGATCCGGACGGCAGCCTTCGCCTCCTGACCGTCGACGGCGAAGTCGCCCCCGGCAGCGAAATCGGCTGAGCGGGAAGAAGTCCGAGCGGGGTGCATTTTGCATCCCGCTCGAACTGCTGGCAAAGCCCGAAAACGCAAAAATTGCCCTGATTCAACGGAATCAGCGGTAATTTTGCTTGCATCGTCCGCGCCAGCTGCGCTTGCAATTGCCGGCCGCTCTTCTGCGGGCTTTCCCGGCGCCTGACCAAGCGCGGCTGCATCAAGCGGGAGCGCTTCGCAGGCGCATATCCTGTCCAGCCAATACACATTGTAGCGCCGCAAAAAGCCGGCTCGCCGCTTTTTCACGGAAATCAATTTTGAAAAAGCACCCGAAGGATCATATTCGGATCCAGCAAACAATCAAACATAAGTTTGGACAAGGCTCGTTTGGAAACGATCCTGGATTTATACTGCCTGATCATGCTCAGGGCGAATTTACGCAGCAGATTCATATTTTCCTGAATGGTTTTGTTGGCAACGCGCAGATAATCTTCCTCAAAGTGAACATCCAGCAACCAGTGCATGGTTTCCACGGCCCATTCCATCCGGGCATGATGAAGCAGACCTTCCGCAGAAAGCGGGCGGCTGGAAATATAATAATGCCATTGCGAACTTTTTCCCGCTTTTGTTTGAAATTCTGTATGAATCGCTCCTATGCAGGCCAGGCGATCCCATTGGGACTTTTGTGGCAACCACTCAATATCCTGCGTGACAAAAGCCGTCCTCTTTTCGATTCGGTCGCGGCTTTTTTCCCGTATGCTTTGCGCAGACATGCCCCCTCGCAGAGCGTCATCCTGAATATAATCCCGGATATCCTGCATAAGAGAAGGTTGATTCTCCTTGACGCTGAGCAGATAGTCACCTTTGCCGGCAACTATGACCTTTGCAGTCTCTCTTTGGCAATTCAGAGCATCTGCCACAACCAGACATCCAGCAATATCCATCTGCTGCAGCAATTCCTGCACCGCCGGGATTTCATTGCTCTTCCCATCTACGCTTTTGCTGGCAAGGGTCACCCCAAGTTCGGACAGCTGCGCACTGATGATATGCAGCGGCCTCTGGTAGCCCTTCTTTCCTTCCGTGGAACGCACGGTCTTTCCGTCCACGGCAAGAGTGAGCCCTTCCCTCTCTTCCGGGAGCATCTGCCTGACCCATCGGCTCAGGCACTGGTTCAGGGATTCCGGCTTTACCATTTTCAGCAGGCTTAGCAGCCAATAGTAGCACGGTATGCGCTCAATTGCGAATTTCTCCTTTAACCATTCGCGCGTTCTCTCGCTTTCCGCCCATTGGTGTATCTGGCTAACGTTTTTCAGCCCACACAGACTCCCCAAGACTACAATGCTCAGTGCTTCCCCCAAACTGTAATAGTATCCGTCATATCTGCGTTCACTCTCTACTTCTTCCATGAAGTCCATTAATGTTTCTGCTCTCATTTCTCTATTTTACCACATCGCCTTGCTTTTGTCTTGAAAATTGATTTCCGCGCAAGGCCGCCGTTCATCGCAGCGGCGCGCAGACCCTTGACGTCCGGCCCCGGCGGTGTTATTCGGGCATGCGTCCGGCAAAATAGATGGACAGCTGCGCATGGATCACGCTCCAGTCCTGCCGCCGTCCCGTCCACTTTTTCGTGATGTCCATCATCGCCAGATACAGCATTTTCAGCAGGCTGTCGTCTGTGGGAAACACCGATTTGGCCTTAGTCACCTTGCGCAGCTGGCGGTTGAAACCCTCGATGGCGTTGGTGGTGTAGATCAGCCTGCGCACCTCCTGAGGGTACTTGAAATATGTGCTCAGATTGGCCC
>LHCFI01400__coassemble_1515_pt1 | contig 38669 bp, 29 predicted proteins | sample LHCFI01400__metabat2_low_PE_009 | metagenome-assembled genome bin LHCFI01400 | reverse complement strand
CGCCGGAGACCGGATCTGTGCAACCGGCCCGTGAGCCGTCAACGACATAATTCCAATGCGAGAAATGGAGTGAGTACATGCGCGTTTATAAAAATGACATGCCGCATGCCGCCTTCCCGATCGGCGGCATCGGCACGGGGACCATTTCGCTGCATGCGTCAGGTCAGCTGCAGGATTTTCAGATTTTCAACGGCCCGTCGCTTGGCAGGCAGGTGCCCTATACGTTCTTCAGCATCTTCATGCGCCAGGATGGCCGGACGGATGCGCGCGTGATCGAGGCGGTTCAGAGGCCGGACTTCTATAAAGGCCGCGGGTATCATCCGCTGTATGCGATGGGCCTGCCGCGCTTCGCCGAGTCGGAGATGGCGGTGCGCTATCCGTTCGCGGACGTTCGATTCATCGACGGCGCATATCCGCTGAAGGTTTCGCTGCGCGCGTTCAACCCGTTTATCCCGATGCGGGCGGACGACTCCGGCATTCCCGGGGCGGTTTTCCGCTTCGAGGTGGAGAACGTCTCCGATCGGCCCGCGGAGGTGCTCGTGGCGTCCAGCATGGGCAATATCCACAACGACTGCGGACAGGACAGCTTCGACAATTACCGCGTTTCGGAGCACTGCGAAAACCGCGAGATGCGCCAGGGCGATGTGACCGGCGTGTTCATGACCGGCAGCGCCGTGCCCGAGGACCACCTGCGATATGGCAACAATGCGATCCTCGTCCGCGACGCGGGCGCCGAGGTGCGCAGGATGTGGTACCGCGGCGGCTGGTACGACGGCATCACGGATTTCTGGAACCGCTTTCAAAAGGGCGAGCTGGCGGACAGCGCGGCGGAGGGAGAGGAAAAATTCAGCGTCGTCGGCCCGACGGCCTGCGTCGTCGGCAGCGTCGGCGTGCGGAAATGCATCGCGCCGGGCGAAAAGGCGGCGTTTGCATTCGTGCTGAGCTGGTATGTGCCCAACCGGATCAAGGGATGGTTCCCGGGACAGAACGACGGCGAAACCATGAAGAACCACTACGCCACGCGCTATGCGGACGCATGGCAGGCCGGATGCGACTTGCTCGGCCGGATGGATGAGCTGGAGGACGCCAGCGAGCGCTTTGCCCGCGCGCTGTATGCCTCGACGCTGCCGGAGGCGGTGATGGACGCCGTAGCCAGCAATATCGCCGTGCTGCGCAGCACGACCTGCTGGCGCGCGGACGACGGCACGTTCATGGGCTGGGAGGGCAGCCACGAGCACGAGGGCAGTTGCCACGGAACGTGCACGCATGTGTGGAATTACGCGCAGACCGTGGCGTTCCTGTTCCCCGAACTGGAGCGGTCCGCGCGCGCCAATGAATTCCTCGTGGAGACCAATCCCGACGGCAAGATGGCGTTTCGCGCGCAGCGCCGCTTTGGGTTGCCGGAGTGCGAGATGTATCCCGCCGTCGACGGGCAGTTTGGAGCGATCATGCGCGCATGGCGGGAGTGGAAGCTCAGCGGCGATCGCGCGTATCTCGAATCGATCTATCCGGCGGCGAAGCGCGCGTTTGCGTTTGGACTGCGCGAATGGGACGCCGACGGCGACGGCGTGCCCGAGGAACGCCAGCACAACACATATGACATCGAGTTCTTCGGGCCGAACCCGCTTTCGGCAGTCATGCTGCTCGGAGCGGCGCGCGCGATGGAATCGATGGCCGGGGCGGCAGGGGATGCGGCGACGGCGGAGGAGATGCGGAAGCTGTTTGCGCGCGCGCGTGAAAACTTTGACCGGATCTGCTGGCAGGGCGAATACTATGTTCAGCGGCTGGACGACGTGGATGCGTGGCCGTATCAGTTCGGGCAGGGCTGCCTGTCCGATCAGCTGCTCGGCCAGACGCTCGCCTATCTGTTCGGACTGGGCGCGCTGCTCCCCGAAGAGCGGATCGACTCGGCGGTTTCGGCGATCTATCGCCATAATTTCCTGCCGGGCGAGCGGCGCAAGCCCTGCCTCCAGCGGCTCTATGTCGCCAACGACGAGCCGGGACTCGTGCTGTGCTCGTGGCCGAACGGAGGCATGCCGCGCTTCCCGTTTGTCTATTCCGATGAAGTCTGGACCGGAATTGAGTATCAGGTTGCGACGCTGCTGATCTATCGCGGGATGGAAGACCGCGCGACAGAGATGGTCGAGGCCGTCCGGAAGCGCTTCGACGGCGTGCGCCGGAGCCCGTGGAGCGAGATGGAGTGCGGCCATTACTACGCGCGGGCCATGGCCAGCTGGGGGCTGCTCATCGCGCTCTCGGGGTTTGACTGCGACGTTGCGCGCGGCAGGCTGGCGTTTTCGCCCAGGGAGGCGCGGGGCGTGTACTTCTGGGCGATGGGCGGCGCATGGGGCGACGCGGCGTTTGACGAAACGGGCGTGCGCATCCTGCCCGCCTATGGCGAGCTTCGCCTGAACCGGCTGTCGGTCCCCAACGCCGGTTGCGTCACGAGCGTCCGCGCGGCCGGAAAAGCGGTCGATTATTCCCTGCAGGACGGCGAGATTGTATTGAAAGACACTGTGACGGTCGGGAAAGACGAGGCGCTCGTCGTGTGCGTCGATTGTTAAATGCGCAGAGCGCGCCCCTTGGCGCCTGGCGCTGAAAGCCGCCGCGCCGGCAGGAACGGCGCGGCGGCTTGGATAGGCGAGCGTTTCGGCCTTCCAAGGGCGGAAAATTTGAGGGCGCAGGGGCGCGGCCTGCATTTTTGACCTTTGCAATCAAAACAGGGTACGCAGGACAGCCAGTAAAATCAAATCCGGCGACATGCGCGGCGGATTTGCGATATTTTTCTGAAGGGAAATCTCATTTCCCGGAAGAAAAATATCTACCTTGCACAATTTGCGACCGGAGTTTTCCAAAGAAAACTCAAGCAAATTGTGGTGGGGGTGGCAGTGGCGGGGGAGCAAGCTCCCCCGTCCACACAGGCTGTCGACTTTTTCGACAGCCTGAACGCCCCTCGCGAGCCTGAATCGGTTCGTGAGGGGCGATTTGCATCCGGGTTATTTCATCTCGCCCGGCATCTTCCAGCCGGTGTGGTCGGTGTGCAGCAGCTCGTGCGCACGGTGCGAGAGCGGCGCGCCCAGATAGTCCTTGTAGAGATCGAGGATATCCGGGTTCTCGTGCGAGAAGCGCAGCTCGTTGCCGCGGTCGAGGAAGTAGAGGTTGTCGCCGCGCATGCCAGCCAGCTCCTGTCCATCGTGGATCGGCTGTCCGCCGCCGCCGACGCAGCCGCCGGGACAGGCCATGACCTCGACAAAATCGTACTCGACCTCGCCGCGCTTCAGCGCGCGGATGAGCTTTTCCGTATTGCCCAGCCCGCTGACGACGGCCACGCGCACGGTCGTGCCGGCGATGTCGATGCAGGCTTCCTTCCAGCCATCCAGGCCGCGCACCATGTAGAAGGCGTCCGGATAGGGATTCTTGCCGGTGATCAGATGATAGCAGGTGCGAAGCGCGGCTTCCATGACGCCGCCCGTCGCGCCGAAGATCACGGCCGCGCCGGTGCCCGTGCCCAGCGGGGTGTCGAACTCCCGCTCGGCAAGGTTCCTGACGTCGAGGTGGTCGGCGCGGATCATCCGCACGATCTCGCGTGTGGTCAGCACGAGGTCGACGTCCTTGCCGTGGCCGGCGTCGTTCATGTTGGGAATGTCGGCCTCGGCCTTCTTCGCGACGCAGGGCATGATGGAGATGTTGAAGATCTTGTCCGGATCGATGCCCATCTTCTCGGCAAAGTAGGTCTTGGTGATCGCGCCCTGCATCTGGTGCGGCGATTTCGCGGTCGACAGCTGGCCGGCCATCTCCGGGTGATGCCCCTTCAGATAGCGCACCCAGCCGGGGCAGCACGATGTGAACATCGGGAAGGTGTACTCGTCGCGGTGCTTGAGCCGCTCGAGGAACTCGCTGCCCTCCTCCATGATCGTCAGGTCGGCGCCGAAGTTGGTATCGAACACGTAGTCAAAGCCGAGCGCCTTCAGCGCGGCGACCAGCCGCTGCGGCGTGGCCTCCTCGCGCGTCAGGCCCAGCTCCTCGCCCCACGCGGTGCGCACGGCGGGCGCGACCTGCACGACGGTGACCTTGTTCGGATCGGCAAACGCGCCGTCCAGCGCGAGCAGCTTCGCCGTGTCGTCCCGCTCGCGCAGCGCGCCGACGGGGCAGTGCGTGATGCACTGGCCGCACAGCGCGCAGTCCGACTCGGTGATGCGGCGGTTGTGGGACACGCCGACGGTCGTGCGCGAGCCGGTCTTGGCGACGTCCCAGATGTTGACGCCCTGCACCTTGTCGCAGATCTGGATGCAGCGCATGCACTTAATGCACTTCGACGCATCGCGGATGAGCGGATAGTCCTGCGGCCAGCTGTTCGCCGGAACGTTTCGGGCGTACTCGGTGGTGATGATGCCTAGGTCGTTGGCGATCTTCTGCAGGGAGCAGTTGCCGCTGCGCACGCAGGTGGCGCACAGGCAGTCGTGCTGCGAGAGGATCAGCTCCACGTTCGTCCGGCGCGCCTCGCGCACGCGGGGAGAGTTCGTGTAGATCTCCATGCCCTCCTGCACGACGTTGTTGCACGCGGGAATCAGCTTGTTGACGCCCTTGATCTCGACGACGCAGACGCGGCAGGCACCGATCTCGTTGATGTCCTTCAGGTAGCAGAGGTGCGGAATCGGCATGTGCGCCTGTTCGGCGGCGCGGAGGATCGTCGTCCCCTCCTTGACTTGGACCTCGCGATCGTTGATCTTGATGTTTACCATTTCGTCTCCCTGCCTCCTTTGAAGATGCCGAATCCAAAGTGGTCGCAGCGCAGGCAGCGGCCGGACTCCTGACAGATTTCCTCGGGCGTGAGCTTGCACTCGACGGCGTCGAAATCGCAGCGGCGCTCGGACGCCGGGCGCTCCTTGACGTTGATGCGGCCGCACGCGGGGTCGTCCTTGATCTTCGGTGCGGGGATGTCGATCTTCGTTTCGATGACGTGGTTGTAGCCCAGATAGTTGTCGATGTTCGCCGCCGCGACCTTGCCGGCCGCGATGGCGCGGATGGCCGTGGCCGGGCCGGTGACGCAGTCGCCGCCGGCGAACACGCCCGGCGCGTTCTCGACCGCGCTCCAGTCCGCCGCCGCGATGACGCCGCGCTTGATCGGGATGCCCTTTTCCTCGAAGTAGTGCGTTTCGATGCCCTGGCCGACGGCGACGATGACCACGTCGCACGGAATGCGCTTCTCGGGCTGCTCGCTGTCCGCGGGCGCGGGGCGGCCGTCGCGGCCGTACTTGCCGATCAGCTTCGGCTGGGCGATCAGCGCGGTGACGCAGTTGTTTTCGTCGGTCTCGATGCGCACCGGCGCGTGCAGCTCGAGGATCTCCGCACCCTCGGCAATCGCCGAGCGCACCTCTTCGACCAGCGCGGTCATGTCCACCTGGCGGCGGCGATAGACGGTGCAGACCGTGCTCGCGCCCAGTCGGATGGCCGAGCGGGTGACGTCCATGGCGACGTTGCCGCCGCCGATGACGCAGACGCGCTTGCCCTTCAGGTCGATCGTGCCGCCGTCGGCCAGCGTGCCGAGCATCTCGACCGCGGAGATGACGCCCTTCGCGTCCTCGCCGGGCAGACCGACCTTCTTGTCGGTGTGCGCGCCGATGGAGATGTAGACGGCGTCGTACTGCTCGCGCAGGTCGTTAATCGAGATCTTGCCCTCGCCCTCGCCGACGGGGCTGTTCAGCCGCACCTCGACGCCGGTGGACAAAATGGCGTTGATGTCCGAATCCAGCCGCTCGCGGGGCAGGCGGTAGCTGGGGATGCCGTAGTACAGCATGCCGCCCAGGTGCTTGTGCATTTCAAAGACGGTGGTCTGGTGGCCCATCAGCTGCAGGTAGTAGGCCGCGCTCAGGCCGCTCGGGCCGCCGCCAATGATGGCGATCCGCTTTCCGGTGGAAGGCATTCTCTCCGGAGCGGGCACCTCGCCGGCGTTGTCCACGGCGGCCAGCTTCATGCCGCGGATGTTGATCGAGCTGTCGATCATGTTGCGGCGGCAGCGCGCCTCGCACGGATGCTCGCAGACGAGCGCGCACGCCGTGGGGAACGGATTGTCCTTGCGGATCAGGCGCACGGCGTCGGCATAGCGGCCCTCGTGCACCAGCGCGATGTAGCCGGGGATGTCCACGCCCGCCGGGCACAGCGCCACGCACGGCACCGGCTGCTCCAGCGAGGCCAGACACTTGCCGTGGCGGATGTGTTCTTCATAGTCGTCGCGGAAGCCGCGCACGCCCTTGAGCACCATGTTCGCGGCGGAAAAGCCGATGGCGCAGTCCGCCGTATCGGCGATGACGCGCGCCGTGCGCTCGATCAGATCGATCGTCTCCAGCGTCGCCTCGCCGTCGAGCACGCTCTCCAGCATCGCGCTCAACTGGCCGAGGCCGACGCGGCACGGCACGCACTTGCCGCACGTCTGCGCATGGCACAGCCGCAGAAACGCCAGCGCCATGTCCACCGGACAGAGTCCCGGCGGGCTGGCGACGATCCTGCGCTCCAGATCCTTATACAGGTGCTCGACTGTCGTCTGTGCAACGCTCTTGGTTGCGATACTCAGTCTGCTCAAACTGCTTCCCTCCCGATATGGTTCATAAATGATAGCTCATTTATTGATATTATAGCATAATCAATCCCGCAAGTAAAGTGATATTTCGCAGAATTCTCATCGTCGAATCCTGTAAAGCCCCGCAGCCGAACGCCCAAAATAGACGAAGGGCGGCGCCCCGCGCCCGCGAAGCGCCGCCCTTTGGCGAAATCAGTCGATCAGCTTTGGCGCGACGGGCTTGCCGGTCTCGGCGGACTCCATGATCGCGAGGATGGCCAGCGTGACGTTCGCGGCTTCCTTGAGCGAAACGTGGAATTCCTCGCCAGAGATCAGGCAGTCCACAAAGCTGCGGATGCTCTCGAACGCGAAGCCGGCCGGCCGGCCGAACACGCTGTTCTTGACGAGCATGTCGGGCGTGGTGAACGTCTTGTCGGTGGTGAGCTGCAGCAGGTTGTGGCTGGAGGCGTCGATGTCGAACTTGCCCTTTTCGAGCACGAGGTTGAACTTGAAATCGTTGACGTTGGAATTGCCGTTGGGCGTGATCCAGCCGTTCTCCATCTGCGCGATGACGCCGTTTTCATAGCGGATCTGCGCCTGATAGGCGTCCACGGCGTCGATGCCCATTCCCTTGAGCATGCCCTCGGTCTTGTAGGCGAACACCTCCGCCGGCCGGCTGCCGACGATCCACGAAAGCGTGTCCAGCGAATGGCTGCCCAGGAACCAGAGGATGGACGACTTCGCCGTCCACGAGAGCATGTCCGTGGCGACCCAGAGCGCGTCGTTCAGGCGGAAATAGGCGGTCTTGGGCGCGCCGTACTCGCCGCTTTCCACCATCTGCCTGACCAGGTTGAACGGCGGATTCCAGCGGTTGTGCAGGTCGACCATCGCCCGGACGCCGGCCTTCTGAACGGCTTCGAGGATGGCGAACACGTCCTCGCGCTTCGTCGCCAGCGGCTTTTCAATCAACATGTGCTTGCCGGCCTGCGCGCAGGCGATGGCAAGATCGGTGTGCAAAAAGTCGGGCGTCACGATGGCGACGGCGTCGCAATCGCACTTCTCCAGCATTTCGCGGCAGTCGGTATAGACGTGGTTCAGGTGATGCCGCGCGGCGAATTGCTCGGCGCGCTCGCGGTCGGCGTCGCAGACGGCGACGACCTCCGCGCCGGGGTGGTCGGCGTAGATCCGGGCGTGGGACTCGCCCCAGGTGCCCGCGCCGACGATGGCCATTTTCAGCATGCCTTTGCTCCTTTCTCTCGGGTCGATAATGCGTTTGCGAGGGTTTCAGGAAGCCGTCCGCGCGGCCTCGGCCTCCTTGAGCACGCGCCAGAGGTTCCCGCCGGCCAGTTTTTCCAGCTGCGCCTGCGTATAGCCGCGCGACGCGAGCCGGTCGAGCAGCGCCGGGAAGCCGCTCGGATCGCCCAGCCCCTCCGGCCAGGCCTCGATGCCGTCGAAGTCCGATCCAAAGCCGGCGACGTCCTCCGCGCCCAGCTCGTACAGCGCATCGATGTGGCGGACGACGTCGTCCAGCACCGCGCGCTCGCCGTCGATTAAGAAGCTGGTGTAGAAATTGACGCCGATGAAGCCGCGGCGCTCGACGATGGCGCGCACCATGTCCTTCGTCAGGTTGCGCTCGCGGTTGCGCAGCCAGCGGCAATCGGAATGGCTGGCGATGGGCGGAAGCGACGAGCGCTCGCAGACGTCCCAGAAGCCGGCGTCGTTCAGGTGCGATACGTCGGCCAGAATGCCGCGCCTGTCCATCTCGCGCAGCAGCTCGCGGCCAAACGGCTTGAGCTTTTCGGTCGAACCGCCCTTCGCCGGATGGCCGATTTCATTTTCGTAGTTCCACGTCAGCGCGATCATGCGCAGCCGCGCGGAGTCGTCAAATTCCGCCAATTTTTCCAGCGATCCTGCGAACATCTCGCCGCCCTCGCAGGAGAAGATGCCCGTGGGAACCTCGGGCGGCACGTCCGGCAGCGCGCCGCGCAGGAATTCGACCGGCACCCGCTCCGCCGCGGCGAGCATCCTCCGGCCATCCTCATAGGGCGTGCCCGCCGGGCCCTTTCTGCCCGCGAACAGCGCAAACGTCTGAAGCCCCACGCTGCCCGCGCGCATCCGCTCGGGCGTGACCGCGCAGTCCTCAGGGCGCTTGCCCCCGATGGCGATGGCATAGAGCGTATCGCAGTGTGCATCCGCAACAAACATATTCCTTTCCTCCAAAATTCGCATTGTATGGAAGTTGATTCCGATGTAATTGTATCGCAAATGCTCGCCAAATTCAATAGTCCGGCCAAAACGCCGCAAAAAAACCGAATCCGCGGGATTCGGCCATGTTCAAAAAAGAAAGCCGTCCGGCAAAAGCGCCTGTACCGGACGGCGGAATCCACAAAGCATTGGCGAAGCCGGCGCGCCGTCAGCGGTCCGGGACGGTGGCAGCGGCGCCGGTCCACAAATCCATTACAGCTCGAACGCCGGCATTCTGCCCGCTTCCTCGACGAGCGCGCGCAGCGCGGCGTTGCAGCTCCCGAGCTTTACGCCGGCATCGATGGCGCGGCCGCAGGTCCGCATGCAATCGAGCGCCCGGCGAATCAGCGCGCCGCCGACCGGCTCAAACGGTTCCGCGACGATGACCTCCGACGCGAGCAGCCGGGCGAGCTGATAATCGACGTCATTGGCGTACAGCACGCCGGCGGCAAACGGAACCCCCGCCTTTTGCAGCGCGCGGTAGACGGGAATGCCTGTCCCGCAGGACGAGAGCACGAACACCTGCGGCTCGCCCTCAGGGCGCGGCAGTTCGACGCTGCCGAAGCGCGCGTCGTAGAACCCCCGATCGATGCCGTACAGTTCGCGGACGGCGGCTTCGTCGAACACCTCTGCGGGCGGGCCGAAGCGGCCGGGCATCTCGCCCTTGACGCACATCACCCGGTCTGCAACCTTCTGCGCCAGATCGATTTCATGCAGCGACATCACCACCGCGATCCCCTGCTCGCGCGCCATGCGCCGGAGGATGCCCAGTAGTTCGAGCTTGTGCCGGATGTCGAGAAAGGAGGTCGGCTCGTCGAGCACGATGACCTCCGGCTCCTGGCAGATCGCGCGGGCGAGCATCACCCGCTGGCGCTGGCCGTCACTGATCGCATTGAAATCCCGTCCGGCGAGGTCGGCGGCGTGAACGGCCTGAAGCGCCGCTTCGACCTTTTCCTCGTCCTCGCGCGCGAGCGTTCCCATGCGGCCGGTATAGGGATAGCGCCCCATGGCCACGACGTCGCGGCAGGTCATCAGCTCGGGGCGGGACCGGTCGGTCAGCAGGACGGCCATGCGCGTGGCGAGCGCCCGGCCGGAGAGAGCGCGCAGCTCGCCGCCGCAGATCCAGACCGTGCCGGCCACCGCCGCCAGTTGGCGCGCAAGCGTCTTCAGGAGGGTCGACTTTCCGGAGCCGTTCGGCCCGATCAGCGCGACGATCTCCCCTCGCCGAACCTCAAAGCCGATGCCGTGGATCAGCGCCCTGCCATCGTAGCCGACGGCCAGCTCCCGCGCGCAGACTGCATCGCCCTTTGCCATGGTCACATCTCCCTCCTTCGCCTGAGCATCATGCCGATGACCACCGGCGCGCCGAACACCGACGTGACCGTGCTGATGGACAGCTCCGTCGGCGCGAACGCCGTGCGTGCGATCAGGTCGCAGCCCATGCAGAACACCGCGCCGCCCAGAAAGGTCGCCGGAATGACGACGACCGTCTTGGACGTGTTCAGCCCTCGCCGCACCAAATGCGGCACCGCGATGCCCACAAACGAAATCGGCCCGGCGAACGCCGTCACGCACGCGGACAGCACGCTCGACAGCACGATCAGCGCCACGCGAAACGCGCGGATATTGACGCCCAGGCTTCGCGCATAGCTCTCCCCGAGCTGATAGGCGGAAATGGGCTTGGACATCAGAAACACCGCAACCGACGCCGCCAGCACGATCGCCGCCGCCACGGCCACGCCATCCCAGCTCGCGCCGGAAAAGCTGCCCATCGACCAGCCATGGAGGTTGACGATGTCGCTGTCCTCGGCGAACGTCACCAGAAAATCCGTAATCGCCGAACAGATGTATCCGATCATGATGCCCGCCACGAGCAGCACCGCCATGTGGCGGATCTTCCGCGCCAGCGCGAGAATGAACCCCACCGCGATCAGCGAACCGAGGAACGCCGCGGCGACCATCGTCCACGACGACACCGTGCGAAAGCGCTCCAGCGCACAGATCATCGTCAGCGCCACGACCATCTTCGCGCCCGACGAGATGCCCAGCTCAAACGGCCCGGCAATCGGGTTGGCGAAAAAGGTCTGCAGCAAAAACCCGGACAGCGACAGCGCGCCGCCGAGCACCGCGCCCATCGCCATCCTCGGCATGCGAATCTGCCAGATGATATTCGCCTGCGTCGGGTCGCCCCCGCTGGCAAACAGGATGCGCGCGATCTCGCCCACCGGAATCGGCACGCTGCCGATGTTGATGTTCAGCACTGTAATCGCCCCGAGCGCCGCGATCAAAGCGGCAAACACGCAGGCGAACCGCGCGTTTGGCCGCGCGCCTTCCCTCATCGCGAACGCCTCCCGTCAATCGAGTTTGTAGAGGAAGGTCATGCCGTCCTCACGCCCGGTGAGCATGTTGTGGAGATCTGTGATGAAGCTGCCGACGATGTCCGTCGCCTGATACAGCTGCTTGCCCGTACACCAGACGTTGCCCTCTTTGACGGCCTTGAAGTCCGCAAACAGCGGGCTCTTGGCCAGAAGCTCCTCCACGCTGCCGACCGAGCTGTCGATGGCGGCGTTGTAGATCAGGTAGTCCGCGTTCACCGCCGCGGCGTAAAAATCCTCCATCGTCACCGAGACCGACGAGCGCGCGCTGTCCGGATCGGAGAGCCCTGCGAGCGCATAGCGGCCGCCGGCAATCTCGATCATCCGTGCGATATAGTCGCCGGCGCTGCGCACGACGACGGAGCCATCCGTGCCGACGTAAAAGAACGCCACGGTCTTTTCCGTGTTCTCAAATCCCGCCAGTTCGTCGATCACCGCGGCCTGCGCGTCAAAGAACGCCTCTGCCTCCGCCTCGCGGCCGACCAGCACGGCATAGAGCTTGATCCACTCCGTCCGGCCGAGCGGATGGCTCTCATAGCTCGACCGGTCGATCAGCACCGGGATGCCCAGCAGTTCGATCAGCTCCTTGACCTCCGGGCTGTGGAGGATCATGGTGGACTCAATCGCCAGATCGCATTCTTCGGAGACGAGCAGCTCGTAGTCCGGCTCGCTGTACTTGCCGGCGAACAATATCGCGCCGGCGTCCATCGCCTCGACGGCATGGTCGATGGACCAGCCGTTTCGGTCCGTCCCGACCAGCCGGATGGCGTCCAGCGCGTCGAGCGCGTCGAACAGCGCCATCGCCGAGGTCGCGGCAAGATAGATGCGGTCGAGCGGCTGCTGAAGCACGACAATCCCGTCCTCCAACCCCTCCGGCACGGGCGCATTTTCCGGCACGACGAGGTAGCGCGCGCTGTCGCGCACGTCGATCAGCGCATAGCCGCCCTCGTAATAGTCGACCGAGAAGCATTCCGCATACTTCAGCTCAAGGCGCGACGTCCAGACCAGCCCGCCTGGGACATCCGAGGCCGGCGCTTCGCCCAGCGAGATGTGAATCGTATAGGCGACGTCGTGCGGCGCGCTCATGGCCGTCGTCGTCGCGACGATTTCGACGTCCTCATTGAGGGGAATCGGGATCTCAAACGACGTGGAGTCCTCCGTCGAGATCCCGTCGTACGACAGGCCGCCAACGGCTACGGCGGTATAATTCGGGCTGTCGAACACGATCGTCGCCACGGCCTCGCCGCCGAGGACCGTCACGCGCTCGCAGGAGATCGTCACGCGCCCCGAACCGCCCGAAAACGAGAAGCCGTCGGGCGCATATTCGCCGTCCGCATGCGCAGCGCTTTCGCCGGACGAGGCTTCTTCCCCGACGGTTTCCGCCTCCGCAGACGCGTGGGCGGCCGCAAGCGCGGGCGCGCAGGCGGCCAGCAGCAACACCAGCAACAGGCTCAGCAATCGCTTCATCGAATTTCCTCCTTGTCAAGCGGGCGCACGCATCGCGCGCCGCAGGCAGTCAAAAACACAGGAGAGCGCGCAAGGCTCAAAGTCCTTTCGCATTTTCAGCGTCCGCAGCGGGCGCGCGACGGCTTTTGCGCCGGAAAATCCCGCTTTCCAGCGCAAAAACCGCTTCTTTGCAGTTCCCGCGCCGCCATGCGGGCCACAGAACTGCCCGCGGGCGCGTCAATCCAGCCGTTTGAGCGTCGTGGAATCCAGGCGCACGGCGCGGTCGAACCACATGTTCTGGCTTGCCGAATGCGTGGCGACGGGCAGATCCTGATTGAGCGACGCGACCGGTATCTCGAACGCCGCCGCGCCGTCCTCGGCGGCCGAAGCCGCGATCCATCCCGCCTCGTCCGCCGGGGCGTCCTTCGCAAGGCCCATGTAGAGGTAGTCAAATGAATTGTTCCCGACGGTCAGCACGGCGGTCATCCGCCCGTCCGACACGGTCAGCACACAGTCCGTGATGCGCAGAAGGTTGGAGTCCGCCCGCGCCTCGACGGCGTAAATCCCGTCCTCCGCGCCGACCTCGAGCGGCGACAGCGACGCGGCGCCGAGGCGGATCCATCCCTCGCGGCCATCCACCGCCACGGGAATGCGGACGTCGAGCGACTCGACCGGAATTTCGCAGACGCCGTCCTTCGCGGCATAGACCTCGCCGTCCACGGCGATCTCCAGGGCGTCCGTCTCAATTTGCAGCGCCATCGCGCCGCCCGACGCATGCAGCGCGCAGGCCGCGCCGTCGAGCGCCGTATCGGACGCCAGCACGCCCGAATAGGCGCCGTCGGGCGCCGCATATGCACAGGCGCTCAGCGTGTCCGAGTAAAACACGAGCGTGCGGTCATACCATTTGGAATACCGGGTCGAATACGCGGCGACCGCAATCTCCTCGTCCAGCGCGGAGACGGGCAGCGCGTATGTATAGCGCCCTTCAAAGTCCTCTGAAAAGGGAATCCAGTCCGACTGCGGCGCTTCGCCGGCTTCCGCGGCCGTGCCCGGATAGAGATAGCCATAGCCCGTGCCGCTCAGCGTCAGCGCGGCGGTCATCTCCCCGTCCGCAACCTCGAGCCGGCAGGCGACCACCTTGAACATATTGGAACTGGACGACACGCCCACCGCATACAGTCCGTTTTCGATCGCGCCATTCTCCGCGCCCGCGCACAGCGGCAAAAGCGCCAGCGCGACAAGCGCCGCAAACAGCCTGCGGATCCTCTTCATCCCGAATTCCTCCTCAACTTTCCCGAAGCCCGCGGCGCGCAGTTCCCGGCGCGCCGGATTTGATCTGAATTGCGCCCGGCCGCCGAAGCGGGCGGGCGCAGCTGGCTCGCTTGGGTTTACAGCCCGTTGGCGTCGATGGCGTCCTGAACGTGCGCGACGTACAGCGCGCGGATGCCGGCGTTTTGGCCGAGGCCCTCGAGCACGCACTCGACCTCGTACCCCGCTTCGGCGAACGCGGTCTTCCACGAATCCTCCCCGTCGCCGGCCATGTCGTTGTTCGCATGGTCGCCCGCGACGACCATGAACGGCATCAGCACGACCTTTTCCGCGCCGCAGGCGGCAACCTCCGCGAGCACCTGTTCGAGCGCCGGGAAGCCCTCGACCGTGCCGACAAACGCATTGCCATAGCCCATGGCGTGCATCATGCTCTCGATCTGGCTGTAGGCAGCATTGGCGAAGTGCTCGGTCCCGTGGCCCATGTAGACCAGCGCAACCCCGGCGGAGCCGGCGTACTCGCTGTCCGCGAGCAGCGCGTCGATCACAGCCTCGTAGTCCGCCTCCGACGTCAGCAGCGGTTCTCCGATGGCAAACGCCTCAAAGCAACCGGCATACGCGCTCGCCTCGGCGACGAGGTCATCGTATTCGTAGCCGTTCATGACGTGCGTCGGCTGCACGAGCACGGTGCCATACCCCTCGGCGGCGAGCCGCTCCATGGCTTCGGGCACATTGTCGATCTCGATTCCGTCGCGCTCGGCGAGGATGTCGATGACCGTCTGCGCGGTGAACGCGCGGTAGACGTCCCAATCGGGATAGGCGGCGGCGATGTCGGCCTCAATGGCGTCGAGGGTCGCCTCGCGGGTCTCGCCGTAGCTCGTGCCAAAGCTGACCACAAGGATGGCCTTCTTCCCGGCGTCGCGCTCACCCGGCTCAATCGAAACTGCCTTCGGAACGGCGACGGCGCCGCCGTCAATGGCCGCCTGAACGTGCTCGACATAGCGCGCGCGGACGGCGGCGTTCTCGCCCAGCCCCTGCATGAAGCATTCAACCTCAAAGCCGGCGCCGGTCAGCCGGGATTTCCAGGAATCCTCCCCGTCTCCGGTCATGTCGTTGTTCGCATGGTCGCCCGCGACGATCATCAGGGGATACAGCTTGACCCTTTCGGCGCCCGCGGCGGTGAGCTTCGCAATGACCCCATCGAGCGTCGGATAGCCCTCGACCGTGCCGACGAACGCATTGGAATAGCCCTGTGCGTGCATCATGGCCTCAAGCTCGGAATAGGTCGCGTTGGCGGCGTGCTCGGTGCCGTGGCCCATGTAGACGACGGCGGTTCCGGCCTCGCCAGCGAATTCGCTCTCTGCGAGCAGCGCTTCGACCACGGCCTCGTAGTCCGCCTCCGACGTCAGCAGCGGCTCTCCGATGGCGAGGAAGTCAAACTGATCCGCGTAGGCGGTAACCTCCGCGACCATGTCGTCGTACTCGTAGCCGTTCATGACGTGCGTCGGCTGGACGATCACGCGCCTGACGCCATCGGCCACCAGGCGCTCCATGGCCCCGGTCACGTTGTCGATTTCGAGCCCCTCGCGCTCGGCGAGGATGTCGATAATCGTCTGCGCGGTAAACGCGCGGCGCACCTCGTAGTCCGGATAGGCGGCGGCAATGTCCGCCTCAATCGCGTCGATTGTCGCCTTGCGGCTGTCGTTGTAGCTGGTGCCGAAGCTGACCACGAGGATGACCGGCTTCGGTTCCTCGGCCTGCCCGACCGCCATGCCCATGCAGCCCAGCAACAGGCTGAGCGCAAGTCCAAACGCAAGTACCTTCTTCATCGTGATTCCTTCCCTCCTGGGCATCTCGCCCGATTTTCTATGATCCCGGAACGCCGTTCGTCGGCCAGCGTTCCGCATCACAGCCGCTGTGCGGGGCGCTCCAGAGAGGGGAAACCGCGGCGCCGCCCGGAATAAGGAGCGGAAATGCCGTTTGGAAAACCCAGAGCGCGCCCATGGGCGAAAAAAAGCGTTCGCCCTTCCTTCCGAAGTGCAAACGCAAATATCCAGACGGCATACGTCCAGCATCATTGGGGGCAACCCGCTTTCTTCGGAAGCTGTGCACCGGATATTTCAGCAGGTTTCCTGGCTCACGGATCGCCGCGCCGGCCGCCCCTTCTCATGCGATAACGCACAATGGATGCTTGCAGCCGCGCTCCCCGCTCACAGTGACCGGATCGCTCAGGACTTGCACCTGATTCCCTTTTACCCTCGCGCACGCGCGCGAGGCACTGAAAATCCAACTATTCAACTTTATGCATTTATTATAACTGCGTCCTGCGGAAAAGTCAACCCCCTGCCCGCTCAGTCCATGCAAAAAACCTGCGCAAGCCTTGGCTGCGCGCCGGTGCGCGGATCCATCTCCAGCTCGAGCACATCGCGCATATACGCATTCCACCGGTCGACCACGGGGCTTTCCGCCTGCACGCGCTCCGCAAACGCGGCGCCATGTTCGCACTCGTAGTAACCGAACAGCTCATCGCCATCCGTCCAGATCGTGTAATTGCGGATTCCCGCGCGCCGGAGCACCTCGATCATCTCAGGCCAGATTTCATCGTGGCGGCGCTTGTATTCCGCCTGCATGCCGGGCCGGATGCGGCCCTTCCAGGCAAATCGTTCCATAAAGCTTCCTCCTTTGACCGGAAGATGTCTGTAAATTCCCTCCGCTGCAATTGCGGCGGCTTTTGGCCATTTGGGGCGGCGAACGCCCGACTCAGCGCCGGCCGCGAGCTTTCCACGGAACCGGCGAAAACTCCGCTCTAAATCGCCCAGTTTCCGCTTGAAACGCCCTCTATGCAGCCGGCACGGGCTCGGGCTGCGCATTCACGCGCGCATCCAATTTCCGCATCAGCACGGCGTAGAGCGGAATGAGGATGACGTCCGCCATCACCCATGCGGCGGGATTCGCATAGCAGACCGCAATAAAGCCCAGCGCCGGCACGACGAACAGCCCCATCACCGAGCGCGCGACCAGCTCGAACAGCCCAGCCAGCATCGCCGCCTTCGAGAAGCCGACGCCCTGCAGCGCATTGCGCAGCACATAGATCCCAGCAAGCGCGGGATAGAAATAGCTGTTGGCGATCATGAACTGGCGCACCTGCGCGATGACCTCCGTCTCCCCCGCGTCGAGAAACAGCAGCGCGATCCTGTCCGACGCCAGCGCATTGATGAGAAAGCCCGCAACCGAGCAGACCAGCAGCATCAAATACACCTGCCGGATGCCGCAGCGCACGCGGTCGATCCGTCCGGCGCCGTAATTCTGACCGGCGTAGGTCGCCACCGTCACGCCAAAGGCGTCCATCGGCGAAGCGACGAGGTTCTGCACTTTGCTCGCCGCGGAGACCGACGCAATCGCATTCAGGTCGAGGCCGTTGACCGCCCACTGCAGGATAATCGAACCGATCGCCGTAATCGAAAACTGCAGCCCCATCGGAAGGCCGATTTCCAGCAGACGGCGGATCGTCGCGCCGTCGGGCCGCATGTCCTCGCGCGTCAGACGAAGGATCGGATGCTTTTTCGCGATGTAGATCAGGCAGCAGACGCCCGACGCCAGCTGCGCCAGCACCGTCGCAATCGACGCGCCCTTCACGCCCATGCCGAAATTGCGCACGAACAGGATGTCCAGCGCGACGTTGAGCAGGCTGGAGAGGATCAGGAACACCAGCGGCGTGCGGCTGTCGCCCAGCGAGCGCAGGATGCCGGCCAGCAGGTTGTACATCATCTGCGCCGCCAGGCCGACAAAGATCCAGAACAAGTAGTCGTAGGCATCGTCCATCAGCTCCGGCTTGGTGCCCATCAGTTCGAGGATCTGCGTCGTCAGCGGCGCGGTGACCAGCGTCATGACCGCGGCAAAGGCGGCGCCAATATAGATGATGTTTGCCACGCAGCGCCGGACGCCCTTCACGTCGCCCGCGCCAAAGTCCTGCGCCACGGGAATTGCAAAGCCCGAGCAGGCGCCGAACACGAGGCCGAGCACGAAGAACGTGATCGAACCGGTCGAGCCGACGGCGGCAAACGCTTCCTTGCCGACATACTGCCCGACGACGATGCTGTCGACCATGTTGTAGAACTGCTGAAACACCTGACCGATCAGCAGCGGAATGCTGAAGAGGATCAGTTTTTTGGCGGAACTGCCGGTGGTCATGTCGCGAACCAAGCGCGCCACCTCCCATTTAGAATGCCGATATTATTTTAATCATCGGTATCCAAAATGCAAGGGAATTGTGTCAAACTTTGGTGAAGGAATGGATAAATCGCGCCGGCAAAAAGCGCCCCGGGCTTCACCGCCCGAGGCGCTTCACGTCATCGTTCTTTCAGGAACCGGTCGATCGCCGCGCAGGCTTGCGCGACCGGATCGCCGGCCATGTCGAGCCACAGGATCTCCGGATCGCGCCGGAACCACGTCGTCTGCCGCTTGGCAAACTGCTTGATCGCGGTGGCGAGGCCGTCCACCATCTGCTGGTAGCCGCCGGCTTCGCCCATCAGGTATCGCGCGATGAACCGGTATTCCAGCCCGAGCTTCATCAGGAATTCGGGCGTCGCGCCGTCTTCCATCAGCCGCCGCACCTCGTCGACCATTCCCTGATCGAGCCGGCGCTTCAGCCGCTCGTCGATGCGGCTGCGCAGCGTCGCGCGGTCCCACGTCACGCCGAGCTTCAGGCAGTCGTAGCGCGGCCGGTTCGGCGCGGCGTGCTCGTCGCCGTCGTGAATCTTCTCCAGCATCCGCATCACGCGGTTGCGGTTCTTCGGATCGACCTCGACGTCCGGACGCAGCTCGCAGAGCATCCGGTAGAGCTCCGGCGTCTTTCGCTTTTCCAATTCCTCGCGGTAGGCGAGATCCGGCGGCGTGTCCGAAAGCTCGTAGCCCTCGACTACCGACGCGACGTACAGCCCCGTGCCGCCCACCAGAAACGGCACGCGCCCGCGCGCGAGGATGCCGTCGATGGCCTCGTAAGCCAGCCGCTGGAAATCCCGCATGGAGAAGAAGTCGTTCGGCTCGACGACGTCGATCAGGTGATGGGGAACGCCGCGCATCTCCTCGGGCGTGATCTTGCCGCTGCCCAGATCGAGTCCGCGAAAGACCTGCCGCGAGTCCGCGGAGACGATCTCCCCGCCATAGCGCAGCGCGAGTTCGACGCCCAGGCCGCTCTTGCCCGACGCGTTCGTGCCCTCGACGACGATGAGCTTCGGCTTCATCCGCTCTCCTCCAATCAGTCGTTGCTGCGGCTGCGCGCGAGGATGCGCAGCACGCGCAGGAAGATGTTGATGATGTCCAGATACAGCGCCGATGCGGCCGCGATGGCGTTCGTCGCCGTGCGCTGCACCGAGTTGGCCCGCACCCAGTCAAAGCCGATGTACAAACACATGATGCCCACGACGATCCAGTCGATGAACGTGATGTTCATCCGGAACAGCAGCATCGCGATGGACTCCACGACGATCACGCCCAGCAGCGCCACGCCGAGGCCCGTGCCCATGCGCTGGAACACCGACGGCGCGAGCGTCGAGACGATCATCATGATCAGCGTGATGATGGCGGTGATCAGCGCCGCGCGCGTGACCAGCTGCGGATCGTAGCCGATCGTCGCAATGGCGACCACCACGCCCACCGGCACGGCGATCAGGTTGTAGCCGACGAAGCAGCGCACCGGATTGTACGAGCGCACCATCGTGCTGCCGATCAGCACCAGCGCGATGTACGCCACCAGAAAGCCGATCATGAACGTCGAATAGCTGGCCGGCGAGGAGATCACCATGTTCAAAATCGCCGGGCCGGCAAACTGCATGATCAGGAAGTTCAGAAAGAAGCCCCACGTCAGCGTCGCGCCGATCAACAGGTTATAGCGGGATTCGGACAGCTCGCCCGCGCCCTCGCGGAAGGTCATGTGCGACTGGAAGCTGCTCTGCCCACTGCCAAAGGGATTTGCCATACCATTCACCTCTTCAAATCATTTTGAACCATTATTATAACCCGGCGCACGCCGTTTGTCAACGCGCTCACAGCACGCCCTTCTGCAGAATCACATTCGCGTAGGGCGCCTTCTCGCCGGTGGCGACCACGCAGTAGCACTGCCTTGCGAGATCGTAGAACCGAAAGCGCTCGGCATGGCCGATGCGCGTTCCGGGCTGGTGGCGCTCGACGATTTGCGCGAACTTGTTCCAGATCGGCGTGTCCACGCGGTCGCCCGGCACGACCTCCATCAGCGTCACCGGCGCGTCCACATAGGTGTCCAGCGGCATCAGCTGAAGGATGGCGTCGAGCACTTCGCAGGCGCCGTGCCCGTCCAGCCGGACCAGATGGCCGCTTCCCGCGATGGACGCGTGCGGAAAGTTGCCGTCCCCGATGACGATCCGGTCGCCGTGGCCCATCTCCATCAGAATTTTCAAAAGCTCGGGGGAGAGCAGATTGGGAATACCCTTCAGCACGAGAAATCCCTCCTGTGCGCAGTTCGGTTCAGATTTCGTCCCACAATTCCGGCCAGCGGCGGACATACCGGTCGGCGACCTTCAAGATGTCCTCCCGCTGGCGGCGCGCGGTGCTGTCCTCGATGGCGACCACCTGACAGCCGGCGGCCTTCGCGGATTTCATTGCATACAGCGCGTCCTCAAAGACCACGCAGCGCTCCGGCGTCGTGCCGAGCCGCTTTGCGACGAGGCCAAAGTACGCCGGTTCGGCCTTGGTGACGGGCTCCTCATAGTTGTCGGTCACAAACTCAAAGCGGTCCAGCACGCCCAGCCTGTCCAAGCCGTTGCGCGCGTATTCGCGCGGCGAGCCGGTGGCCACGCACAGCCGGAACCCGCGCCCGATCAGCCGGTCGAGCAATTCCGGCACGCCGGGCTTGAGCTTTGCATCGTAGAGGTAGTGGCGGTTCATGTAGCCCTCCAGTTCGGCGATCATCTCCCGCTCCGGGCCAAAGTCCAGCCCCTCCCGCGCGGCATAGTCGAGCAGAAACCGGCGCGACGACGTGTCGTGCATGCGCAGCAGATCCTCATCGCGCACGGGCAGCCTGTGCGCCAGCAGAAATTCCAGCGTCGTATAGCGCCAATAGCGCATGGTGTCCAGCAGCGTGCCGTCCATGTCGAAGATGGCGGCGTCCACGTTCCAGTTCATCGTCTCTCCTCCGTCCTTAGTGTTGCGCCTGTGTGGGAAAACCGCCTGAGGCGGGCGTCCGCCATGTGACGCACCTGTTGCCTTGGCGCTGCGCCCGCGCGGGAAAACCGCCCGTTTTCCCTGCCTGAAGCGAATCCCGGCGCTTGGATCAGGGCAGACCTGCCAGCGCAGCGGCCTTCCGCCGCTCTCACTGCCCTCGGCTCTCAGGCTACCCTTCGCCGCCCAGCAGGATTTCCCGCGCGGCGTCGAGGATGCCCGGCGAACCGCTTCCCTGGGCGAAATCCGGCCGTCCGCCGCCCTTTCCGCCCAGCGGCGCGGCGGCTTTGCGCAACAGCGCGCCCATGTCGGCCGAAACGTCCGCCGAGCGGCCGAATGTGAAATTTGCGCGCTCGCCGTCCACCGACCCCAGCAGCGCGACGACGCCCGGCCGTTCGATCAGCTTGGACGCCAGTTCGCGCAGCAGGCTCGCGTCCAACTCGACCCGCGCCGCGACGAGCCGTCCGCCGCCCGGCAGCGCCTCCGCTTCGGCGAGCAATGCCTCCGCCTGTTCCGGCAGCCGTTCGCGGCGCAGCCGGTTCAGCTCGGCCTCCGCGCGGCGCAGTCGCTCCTGCGCGGCATCGACGCTCGCCGTCAGGCGGTCGATTCCGGTTGAAAACCGGCCAGCCGCCTCGTGCGCGGCGTCAAAACAGCGGAAGTAGTCGTTCAGCGCGCGCCGGCCCGCCAGAAACGCCACGCGCAGCTTGCCGCGCGCCGGCGTCGCGGAGACGATCTTCACCAGCCCGAGCTGGCCGGCGGAGGACGGGTGCGTGCCGCCGCAGGCGACCATCTCGTCGTCGCCAATGGCGACCACGCGCACATGCTCGGCGACCGTCGGCGGCTTGCGCAGCGGCAGCGATTTCAGCTCGTCCGGCGTCGGAAACCAGCATCGGATCGGCACGTCGCGCTGGATGTGGTCGTTGACGTCCTCCTCCACGCGGCGAAGGTCGTCCGGCGACAGGTGCGTCACGCCGCCCGGCATCGCCACGTCGATCGTGCTGACCTCGTCGCCGACGTGCAGCCCGATCGTCACACCGCCCAGCAGGCGGTGAATCGCGCCGGCGATCATGTGGTCGCCCGCGTGCTGCTGCATGTGGTCGAACCGCCGCGGCCAGTCGATCTTGCCGTGCACCCGCGCGCCCGGCGCGAGCGGCGCGTCCGTCGTGTGCCAGACCTCGTCCGCCTCGACGGCGACGTCCACGACGCGCGCGCCGCCCAGCGTGCCGGTGTCAAACGGCTGGCCGCCGGAGGTCGGATAAAACGCGCTGCGGTCGAGCCGGACGCGCCAGAGGTTGCCGCTCACCTCACAGGATTCGACGCGCGCATCGAACTCGGTCAGATAGGCGTCGGCGTAGTACAGCCTTTCAGTCATGCTCATCACGCTCCGGCAACATGATACCGCATCGCACGCCGTTTTGCAAGCCTCCGCGCGTTATGCTTGACGCAGCGCCGGAAAAAATGCTACAATGGGAGCGGCAATCCGGCGTTCCATGCGCGCCGCTTCCCATGAACCGCGCGCCCGGCAAACATCGGCCGCAACGCTTTGCAGCCCGCGAAAGCGCCTGCGCCTTCCACCGCCGGAAAGGCGCGCCGCCTTTTAACGCCCTTCCAAACAAAAAGCGCCCGGCGTCCGGCCGGCGCAAAGCGCAAGACAAGGGGGATGAGGAAATGGATCGCGAATTCACACCCGAGGACATCGAAAAAAACCGGACGATGGCCGCGCTCGGCTACATCGTGTTTTTCCTGCCGCTGATCCGCTGCGGCGATTCCAAACTGGGGCGCTACTGTGCCAACCAGGGACTGATCCTGCTGGTGCTGATGGTGCTGGTCAACCTGCTGTGCAGCATCTTCTCGGTCATCCCGGCGATCGGCTGGATCTTCACGCTGATCGGCGGGCTGGCCGGGTTTGCGCTGTTGTGCGTCGGCATCCTCTGCTTCGCCCAGCTGATGACGAACGGCCGCGTGATCGAGCTGCCCTACGTCGGCGGCTTCCGCCTGCTGCCCTGAAGGGCTTCAGAACGCCGGCAAAGCCGACAGACCTGCAGGACAGGAAAGCAGGCTTGCATACAAGGGCGCTTGCGCGGACATTCGCGAACACAGCCTGCAAGTGCGGCCGGCGCAGAAAGCAAAATTTGCCTCTGATTTTACTCTTGTCAGGGCAATTTTGCGTCTACGGGCCTCGCCGGCGCTCAGGGCTTCACCGCCCCTCGCGGTACGCTCTGGGCGAGACGCCGATGTGCTCGCGAAACACCTTTCCAAAATAGCTCGCGCTGCAAAAGCCGCACGCGAGGCCGATTTCCAGCACCGTCCGGCCGGTGCCGCGCAGCAGTTCGCAGGCGTGGCTCAACCGCTGCGCCGTCAGGCATTCCAGCGGCGTCATGTTCAGCTGGCGTCGAAATACTCGGAAGCACTCGCGCTCGCCGATCATGCCCGCGCGGGCAATGTCGGCCATGCCGATGCGCTCGGCGCAGTGCTCCGAGATATAGGCGAGCATCCGCTTGACGCGCGCGTCGTCCTCCGCGCCCGAGGACGCCTTGCCCTGCCGCGCGCGCGTCGCCCGGAACAGCGCAAGCCACACGCGCGACATCATCTCCCGCGCGACCAGTTCATAGCCCTCCTCCGCCCGCGCGCCGGCGTCGTAGGCCGCGCGCATCCATTGGACGACCTCGCGCTGCGCGGGGTCGCCTTTGTCAAACTTGTACAGCTCAATGCCTCCGCTGCGAACGACCGGGCGAACATAGCGCGATTCGATGGCGCTCCCCGGCCGGCCGTAGACGAACGACGGCAGGAACAGGTGCTCCTCCTGAACCGAAGGCGCGTCGCCGACGGCGCGCGTCATGTGCAGCACGTTCGCGTTGACAAAGCCCGCCTCTCCCTCCTCAAAGACCTGCTGCCCGCCCGGCACGCAGTATTCAATCGCGCCGGAGCGCATGTAGAACAGCTCCACCTCCCCGTGCCAGTGCCACGGGAACATCCCGTCGGGCAGCTCGTTCATCCAGCACAGGTTGGCCATATAGGGCAGCTCGGGCGTGACGTTCCAGACCCGTTCCTCCAGCGTATCGCGGTTGATTTGTATCGGATGGTTCTTCACAGTCCGCCCTCCTCGTCGGAATCGTGATAGAATTTGTCGGAATCCTGCGTTGATTTCCCCGCTTCGATTCGGTATCATTATACCCGAAACCGCCGCTTGGCGCAAGGAGGCATTTTATGACGACCCTCTTGGTGCTCATTTACATTGCGTTCATCAGTCTGGGGCTTCCCGACTCCGTGCTCGGCAGCGCATGGCCGGTCATGCAGGCCGAGCTGGGCGCGCCGCTGTCGCTGGCGGGGTACATCTCGATGGTCGTCTCCGCGGGAACGGTCGTGTCCAGCCTCGCTTCCAACCGGCTCATCACGCGCTTCGGCGTGGGCAGGGTGACGGCCGTCAGCGTGCTGATGACCGCCGCCGGCCTGCTGGGCATCTCGCTCGTGCCCGGCGCATGGATGCTCTTCCTCTGCGCCATCCCGCTCGGCCTCGGCGCCGGCAGCGTGGACGCCGCGCTGAACAACTTCGTCGCGCTGCACTATGCGGCGCGCCACATGAGCTGGCTGCACTGCTTCTGGGGCGTCGGCGCGACGGCCGGGCCGATGATCCTCTCCCTTCAGCTCTCACACGGCGCGTCGTGGAGAAGCGCCTACGGGCTGATCTCCGGCATTCAGTTCGCGCTTGCGCTCGCGCTGTTCCTGACCCTTTCGGTCTGGCGGCACGCGAAGGCGCCGGCGGCGGAAAGCGGCGAGGAGCAGCGCTACCTCACCAACCGCGAGGCGCTCAGGCTCCCGCTGGTCAAGACGGCGCTGGTCGGGTTCGTGTTCTTCTGCGCCGTGGAGACGACCAGCGGACTGTGGGCGTCCACCTACCTGCATCAGGCGCGCGGCCTGAGCGCTTCAGAGGCGGCGATGGGCGCATCGATGTTCTACGGCGCGATCACGGCAGGCCGGCTGATCACCGGCTTCGCCGCCAGCCGCATCTCCCCTGCGCGCCTCATCCGCATCGGCCAGTGCGTCTGCCTGGCAGGCGCGGCGATGGTCGCGCTGCCCGCGCCGTCCGCCGTCGGGATGCTCGGCATCGCGGTCATCGGCCTAGGCACCTCGCCGATCTACCCGAACATGCTGCACGAGACGCCGCGCCGGTTCGGCGCGCGAAACTCGCAGGCCATCGTCGGGCTCGAGATGGCGTTCGCCTACATCGGCTCGACGCTCATCCCGCCGCTGTTCGGCTCGCTGGCATCGGCCACGACGCTGCACCTCTACCCATGGTTCCTCGCGGCGTGCACGCTGGTCATGCTGGCCGCGTCGGAAACCGTCGCGCGCAGGACGCGCGACAGGGCGGTCTGAAAATTTCTGCAGAGGCAGGTTCGGCGCCCTTTTCATTCCTCTGGCGCTGCGAATTTCTGACTTCGCGCCGCCAGACCCGCGAATTCCCCCGCTGGAGCGGCGGGCGATTCGCTCGAACCTGAAATTGCTTCCTTTTCAATTCCCCGCTCACGCAGCCCCTCCACGCGGGGCGTCTCAGTCCGCGGAGTCCCCCCGCTCCCGGCAAGGGCATCGGTCGCGCATACCGATCGCCCTCGGACGCCCCGCTTTTCCATGCATTTTCCTGAAATTTCGTTGTCTTTTTGCGCCGGATCTGGTACAATGAAAGAGTCGCCGGGATTCGGCGTTTTTCTCGCCGCTATCGTTGCATATGCAACGATTCAGGAGATTGACAAAGCCAAACTCCTGCCAGAGCGATGAGAAAGCCTGCAAGTGCAGCGGACGCGGGAAGCGATCATTGCCGCCAATTTCTCTCTCGTCAGGGCGATTTCTGCGCTTGCGGGCTTTTCCAACGGCCTGTGTCGTTAGGTAACAATTATGATGGAAAGAGGGATGACCGATGGCCGCGTTTACGCACAATCTGAATATCGTCGGCCGCTGCACGCAGATGCAGCGCAGCCAGAAGCTCAAGCCGCTGGGCATCTGCGGCGGGCAGGTGCCCTATCTATTGCGCCTGTGCCGCGAGCCGGGACTGACGCAGGAGGAGATCGCCGAGGCGCTGTACGTCAACAAGAGCACCGCGGCGCGGCAGGTCAACAGCCTCGAGCGCGCGGGCTTCGTCGAGCGCCGCGTCAGCGCGGAGGACCGCCGCTGCATGCGCGTCTATCCGACCGACCGGGCGCTCGCGGCGCTGCCGCAGCTGCGCGAAACCGTCCAAGAATGGAACGAATACCTGCTCGACGGCTTCACCGAATCGGAGCGCGCGACGCTTTTGCAGATGATGGAGCGCGTCGCCGGCCGCGCGCAGGCGTACATCCAGCGAGAAGTGGGGTGGGATGCGTGAGGCGGATCATCGGCTATCTGAAGCCCTACTGGGGCGCGATGCTGGCGGGCTTCGCGATCAAGTTTACCGGCACGATCATGGACCTCGCGCTGCCGTGGATCCTCGCGTACATGATCGACGACGTCGCGCCGACGAAAAGCCGGCCGGCCATCTTCGCCTGGGGCGCGGTGATGGTCGTCTGCTCGATCATCGCGCTTCTGGGCAACGTCATCGCCAACCGGCGCGCCTCCGCGGTGGCGCGCGACGCCACGCGGGCGATCCGCCACGACCTGTTCGCAAAGATCGAGCGGCTGTCGTCCAAGCAGATGGACGAGCTGACCGTGCCAAGCCTGATCTCCCGGCTGACGACGGACACCTACAACGTCAACCAGACGCTCGGCCGCATCCAGCGGCTGGGCGTGCGCGCGCCGATTTTGCTGCTGGGCGGCATGGTGGTCACGCTGATACAGGACTGGCGGCTGAGCATGGTGCTGATGAGCACGCTGCCGCTGCTGGCCATCGGCGTGGCGGTGATCTCGTGGCGGGGCATCCCGCTGTACGCCCGTGTGCAGCGCGCCGTCGACCGCATGGTGCGCACGGTGCGCGACGACGTCACCGGCATCCGCGTCATCCGCGCCCTGTCGAAGGGCGATTACGAGCGCGCGCGGTTCGAGGCGGACAACCTCGCCCTGTCCGAGGAGCAGATCCGCGCGGACACGGTCATGGCCGCGACGAACCCGCTGATGAACCTGCTGCTCAACGGCGGCCTGACGGCGATGGTCGTCGCCGGCGCGTTTCTGGTGCACTCGGGGCTGACCAAGCCCGGGCGGATCATCGCGTTTCTGACCTATTTCACGATCATCCTCAACGCCATCCTCTCCATCAACAAGATGTTTGTGATGATCTCGCAGGCGACGGCCTCGGCGCAGCGCATCGACGAGGTGCTCTCGCTGCCGGAGGAGCCCGATTCCGTCGCACGGCCCGAACGGCCTGCGGACGCGCACATCGCGTTCGACGACGTGTCGTTTTCCTACAACGGCCGCGAAAACGACCTGGATCACATCTCGTTTTCGCTCCCGCGCGGGCAGACGCTGGGCGTGATCGGCGCGACGGGCAGCGGCAAATCGACGCTCGTGCTGCTCCTGCAGCGGTTCTACCACGCGGACTCCGGCGCGATCTTCATCGGCGGCGAGGACGTCGAGTCGATCGGCGCCGACCGGCTGCACCGCATGTTCGGCGTGGCGTTTCAGTCCGATGCGTTCTTCGCGGGCACGATCCGCGAAAACATCGACCTCGGCCGCGGCCTGCCGATGGATGAAATCGAGCGCGCGGCGCGGTGCGCGCAGGCGTCGGAATTCATCGACGCACTGCCGGACGGCTACGACCACGTCGTGCACGCGAAGGCGGTCAACCTCTCCGGCGGCCAGCGCCAGCGGCTGCTGATCGCCCGCGCGCTGGCCGGCAACCCGGAAATCCTCATCCTCGACGATTCCTCCAGCGCGCTGGACTACCGCACCGACGCCGCCATGCGCGCCGCAGTCCGCCGCGAGTATCCGGACACGACCACGATCCTGATCGCCCAGCGCGTCAGCTCCGTGCGCGGCGCGGACCAGATCCTCGTGCTGGAAAAGGGGCGCATGGCGGGGCTGGGCGACCACGATTCCCTGTCGCGCACCTGCCCGCTGTACGCGCAGATCGAGCGCATCCAGACCGGCGACGATTCCATCGGAGGTGACGAGTATGCCCCCGCGTAACCTCAACCCCCAGAAGCCGCGCGACGCCCGCCGCACGCTCGCCGTGCTCGGCCGCTATCTGATGAAGAGCGCGCCGATGCTCGCCGCGGCGCTTTTGCTGACGGTGGTCAGCAACGTGTTTCAGCTGATCGGTCCCACGCTGTGCGGCTACGCCATCGACGCCATCGCGCTGGAGTCCGGCGTCGATTTCCAGAGCGTGTTCCACTATGCGGCGCTGATGCTCGCGCTGTACGTCGCGTCCGCCGCGATCGGCTACGCGGTGACGATCCTGATCCTGCACGTCAGCCAGCGCACCGTGCGCGCCATGCGCGCCGACCTGTTCGCCAAGCTGATGCGGCTGCCGGTCGGCTACTTCGACCGCAACCAGACGGGCGACATCCTCAGCCACATCTCCTACGACATCGACACGGTCAACACCTCGCTGTCCAACGACCTCGTGCAGATCCTGACCAGCCTGATCACCGTCGCCGGCGCTCTCATCATGATGATCCGCATCTCGCCGGTGCTGGTGCTGGTGTTCGCGGTGACGGTGCCGGTGTCGGTGCTGTTCACGAAGTACATGACCGGCCGCGTCCGCCCGCTGTACCGCGAGCGCTCGCGGAAGCTCGGCGAGCTGAACGGCTTCGTGGAGGAATACGTCTCCGGCCAGAAGACCATCCGCGCCTACCGGCGCGAGGACGACGTGCTCGGCCGGTTCGACCGGAAGAACGAGGACGCCGTTCAGAGCTACTACCGCTCCGAATACTACGCCAGCGTCACCGGCCCGTCGGTCAACTTCATCAACAACCTGTCGCTGACGCTGATCAGCATCTTCGGCGCGCTGCTGTACCTCGCGGGCGGCATCTCGCTGGGCGACATCTCGTCGTTCGTGCTGTATTCGCGCAAGTTCTCCGGCCCGATCAACGAGGCCGCGAACATCTTAAGCGAGCTGCAGTCGGCGCTCGCCGCGGCGGAGCGCGTGTTCTCGCTGCTCAACGAAGACGAGGAGCCGGCCGACGCGCCCGGCGCGCCGAAGCTGCGCGTGACCGACGGCGACGTGGCGCTCGAGCACGTCGATTTCGGCTACGATCCCGGCCGGCCGGTGCTGCGCGACGTCAGCCTGCGCGCCAAGCCGGGCGGCATGGTCGCCATCGTCGGCCCGACCGGCGCGGGCAAGACGACGCTGGTCAACCTGCTGATGCGGTTCTACGACCCGCAGTCCGGCGCGATCTCCATCGACGGCCAGGCCATCGCATCGGTGCAGCGCGCCAGCCTGCGCGAAGCCTTCTCGATGGTCCTGCAGGACACATGGCTGTTCAACGGCACGGTGCACGAAAACATCGCCTACGGCAGCCCCGGCGCGACGCGCGAGCAGGTGGTCGCCGCCGCGAAGGCCACCCACATCCACGAGATGATCGAGCGCCTGCCGCAGGGCTACGACACCGTGCTGACCGAGGACGGCGTGAACATCTCCAAGGGACAGAAACAGCTGATGACCATCGCGCGCGCCATGCTGCGCAAGTCGCATCTGCTGATCCTCGACGAGGCGACTTCAAACGTCGACATCCGCACCGAGCTGCTGATCCAGTCGGCCATGCGCGCGCTGATGCGCGGCAAGACGTGCTTCGTCATTGCCCACCGCCTTTCCACCATCCGAAACGCCGATCTGATCCTCGTCGTCCGCGACGGCCAGATCGTCGAACAGGGACGGCACGACGACCTCCTCGCCCGGAACGGCTTTTACGCCAGCCTCTTCCGCGCGCAGTTCGAATAAAAAACCCTTCCTTTGTCACATGAAATTTACGGGAATTGCCCGTCTGTGACACAACCAAACTTGCATATTCCCGCGAATCCATGTATAATGGATGAGTGATTTTTTCAGACAAAGGAGATAACGCCGTGTCCATGGAATATATGTCGGATCGTACACCCACCAACGGCGGCCGGCCGGCCGCCAACCGCGCGAGATCTACAGGCGCGCGCCCTGCCGGCGCACGGCCAGCTGGTTCCCGCCCCGCGGGCAGCCGTCCGCCGGGCTCCCGCCCCGCGCCGGGCGGTTCGGGGGGACGCCGCCCGCCCAACCGGCGCCAGCCTCCCCGCCGCAGAAAGCCTCAGAGCCGCTTTTACATCTTTATCGCGCTCGCCGTGGTCGTCATCGTCGCGCTCGCGATATTGATCTCTCAGCTGGCGGGCGGCGGCAGTCCGTCCGACCCGACGGCTACCAGCACGGCGCCGGTTGAGACGACGGCCGTCACGACGGAGACAACCGCCTCCACGGCCGATCCCGGCAATACCGATGCCGCGGTTTCTACAGACGGAACCAGTGCCGAACCCACCTCGGCGACCTCCCACGCGGACGCGCTGCGCGCGATGCTCGGCAGCGAGGATGCCTCCGACGTCACCGCGCTCTCCGAGGAGGAGATGACCGAGATCACCGACCTGAACGTCACGCAGGGACTGCCCAGCGAATGGATGAACATCCTGCTGCTCGGTTCGGACGAGCGCACCCTCTCCGAAAGCGCGCGCACGGACAGCATGATCATCTGCTCGATCAACACCACGACGGGCGAGGTCAAGCTGACGTCGATCATGCGCGACCTGGCGGTCTATCTGGATGAAATCGACCCGGAATACGCCGGCACCTACCGCATCAACGCCGCAAATTACTTCGGCGGCGAGGAGCTGGCCATGCGCGTGGTCAACGAATGCTTCGGCATGAACATCGAGCGCTATGTGCACGTCAACTTCTACGGCTTCCAGCAGGTGGCCGAACTGCTCGGCGGCATCGAAATGGACATCACCGAAGAGGAAATGAACCTCATCAACGAACTGATCGTCCAGCAGGCCGCCCTCGCCTATCACAACAACATCGACGAATCCGGCCTGCAAAACGAGTTCCTGACGACCTACGGCGAAAACACCCATCTCGACGGCCGCCAGACGCTCGCCTACGCGCGCATCCGAAAACTCGACGGCGGCGACTATGCCCGTGCAGAGCGCCAGCGCAACGTGCTGATCGCGCTGATGAACAAGCTGCGCGGATCCTCGCTGACCGAGCTGGTGTCGCTGGGCATCACCATCATGCCCTATCTGCGCACGAACCTGACGCTCGACGAGATCGCCGGCGTGGCCGACACCGTGCTCAACAGCGATTTCAGCGCCGTCGAACAGATGCGCCTCCCGATCAACGACTCCTACGTCGAGGAGACGCGCGATGAACAGTCCATGCTGTACGACTGCGACTGGACCGCAAACGCCACCCAACTGTACAACTTTATCTACGAATGATCTCCCCTGCGCCCGCTCCGATTGGAGTGGGCGCGCTGCATTTTGTGCGAATCTGAATTCTTAACAAAAACAGGGATTGACACATAGGTTAGGATATGCTAATATAGAGGTGCGTTAGGGAATGCTAACTAAGCCGTACAGGCAACGGCAAATGCTTCCCCGTGAGGTGGCTGCAAACCTCTCCTCTCCAGATGTTCAAAATGTGCAATGTGATCTCCCGATGCTTGATGAAATGCTTCCAAATCCATTGCAGCCATCCCCCCAAACGCCCGGCCGCGCGGCGGTTCAACGCGCGACCGGGCAGGCGCCGAATTCGAGAAGGCACGGATTCGGCGCTTTTTTCGGCACTTCCATGAAATTGGCGGGGTTTCGCCGCTTCCCATAAGATTAGATTGGCCCAGCGCATGCGCTTTGCCGCACCGCCGGGCAGAGGGCGCCCTGACCGGCGAGTTCGCATAGGCGGTGAAAGGCACGACGATGCTGCCCTGCCGGCAAAAAGCGCCGGTGCCCCGCGAACATAGACAAAAAAATTGACGCTGAGGCTTTTTCACGGTATAATGGTATCGACTCAACAAGAGCGCCCGCTGGCGACTGGAGGTAAGCGCATGAAAAACGCACGCATGACATTGGATCGCGCGTATAAAATCGGCAAAATCGACCCGCGAATCTATGGATCGTTTATCGAACATCTCGGCCGCGCGGTGTACGGCGGCATCTATGAGCCCGGCCATCCAACCGCCGACGGGCAGGGCTTTCGCCGCGACGTGCTCGACCTCGTCCGCAGGCTGAACGTCCCCGTCGTCCGCTATCCCGGCGGCAACTTCGTCTCCGGCTTCAACTGGGAGGATTCCGTCGGGCCGGACCGCCCAAAGCGGCTGGATCTGGCGTGGTTTACCACCGAGACGAACGAGGTCGGCCTACACGAGTTCTGCGACTGGTGCGAGAAGGCCGGCACTTCGCCGATGTACTCGATCAACCTGGGCACCCGCGGCCCCGAGCAGGCGCGCGACATCGTCGAATACGCCAACCATCCCTCGGGCAGCAGGTTCTCCGACATGCGCATCGCCAACGGCCGGAAGGAGCCGTTTGGCATCCACCTGTGGTGCCTCGGCAACGAGATGGACGGCCCGTGGCAGATGGGGCACAAGACCGCGCGCGAATACGGCCGCACGGCCAATGAATCCGCGAAGATGATGAAGTGGGTCGATCCGAGCATCGAACTGGTCGCCTGCGGCTCGTCGAGCTCCGAGATGCCGACCTTCGGCGACTGGGAGCTGACCGTGCTGGACGAGTGCTATGAGAACATCGACTACATCTCGCTGCACCGCTATTACGGCAATCCCACCGGCGATACGCCCGGCTTCCTCGCCCGCGCGATGGACATGGATGACTTCATCCGCACCGTCGTCTCCATCTGCGACGCCGTCAAGGGCAAAAAACACTCCAAAAAGACGATCAACCTCTCGTTCGACGAATGGAACGTCTGGTATCACTCCAACGCGCAGGATCAGAAAATCTACCGGCGCGACCGCTGGGGCCGCGCGCTGCCGCTTTTGGAGGACGTCTACAACTTTGAAGACGCGCTGCTCGTCGGCTCCATGCTCATCACGCTGCTGCGCAACGCCGACCGCGTGAAGATCGCGTGCCTCGCGCAGCTGGTCAACGTCATCGCGCCGATCATGACGCGCGCCGGCGGCGGATGCTGGGCGCAGACGATTTACTATCCCTACCTCCACGCCTCCCGCTATGGCCGCGGAATCTCGCTGAACGCCGTGGTCGACAGCCCGGTCTACGACTGCCGCGACTACGAGGGCGTGCCGCTGATCGACGCCACCGCGACGCTGGGCGGCGACGGCAGCGTGACCGTGTTCTGCGTCAACCGCGACCTGCGCGAGAACTTCGCCCTCGAGGTCGACCTGCACGGCTTCGGCAATCTGCGCATCGGCGAGCACATCCTGCTCCACCACGACGACGTCCACGCCGTCAACACCGAGGACGCCCCGAATGCCGTCGCCCCGGTCGCCGGCCCCGGCGGCGAGATCGACGGCGAAAAGGCCACCGTCCGCATTCCCGCGCTGAGCTGGAACGTCATCCGCTTCGTCCCGCAGCGCTGAATGACGCCGGAAAACGCCTGAAAGAAGAGATCTAGCGCGCTTGCGGCCGATCGTCGTCCAAATTCCGACGCTGCCAACTGCGGCTGATCCGACGCTGCAAATTTCCGGCGCAGTGCCTATGCGGCCAATCCGATGCCGCAAATCTCCGGCGCGGTGCCCTTGCGGTTGATCCGACGCTGCAAATTTCAACGCGGCGCTTTTCCAGCCGATCCGACGCGGCGTCTTTGCGGCCAATCCGATGCCGCAAATCTCCGGCGCGGTGCCCTTGCGGCCAATCCGTCGTTGCAAATCTCCGACGCGGCGCACTTGCGATCGATCCGACGCTGCAAATCTCCGGCGCGATACCGACTGGCCGGCGGAAATTCGCGCCGGGACGCGGGTGTTTCCACTCGCAGTTCCGGCTGCGCGCATTCAGCGGAGCGGCTGCCCGATTCGCAACGCCGGACGAAGCGGTTCGAGACTTTCCATTCTCCAAAGGGAGGGATGCCGATGTTTCTGCGCACCGGGGCGATGGCGCGCGCGCACATGGTTGCGGTCGAGCTGAGCGCACTGACCCGCGAGGCCGGGCTGTCGCGCTGCGCGGCATTCGTGCAGCACGGCGATACGTCCTGCCTGCTGCACTGCGTCGCCGTGGCGTTTTACAGCGCGCTGCTGCTGGACGCGCTCCGCATCCGCTACGACCGCCGGTCGCTGATTCGCGGCGCGCTGCTGCACGATTTCTTTCTCTACGACTGGCACCAGCGCAAGCGCGCGCCGCACGAGCCGATGCACGCATTCTACCATCCGATCGCGGCGCTGGAAAACGCGCGGAAATGCGTCGCGCTAACGCCGCTCGAGGAGAACATCATCCGGCGGCACATGTTTCCGGTGACCCTCGTGCCGCCGGCATCGCGGGAGGGGCTGGCCGTCTGCCTGGTTGACAAGCTCTGCGCGCTCTACGAGGGTTTCGCCCGCGGCAGCTATCCCCTGCTCCGCCGCCTCTACGCCCGGCTGCTGGCCGATTCCCCCGAGATTTCAGACGGGCAATAGGCCGGCCGCAAGGCTTCAAATCTCCGCATCGCCAAACATGGCGCCGACGTGCCGCTCGATGCCAGCCGATGGCTCGGCTGCAAGGCTTTACCCCCCGCATCGCCTGTTCGATGCGGGGTTTTTCGTCCGCAGGCGTTTCTTCCAGCGGACTGTACGGGCATGAAGCCCGCAGCGCCTGGCAAGTTTCGCCGCCTCTGATCACACGAATGCCGCCGCTTCGCGCCTGAGCGCGTGCCGCTGTTTCCGCTCCGCACTTGAGCGAAAGTGACTTCGGCTCCTTCTTCCTCTTCTCGAACGGCTTCCACGCGAACCCCGGCGAGTTTCGCCGCCGCCAGCCGCGCAGTCGCGGCCGCTTCGCACCTGTGCAGAAATGGCTTCAGTTCCTTCCCCTTCTTCTCGCGCGATTTCCGCGCCGGTTTCCGAGGACAAAATAAAAAAACGCCTTCGCAGCTTCCTGCGAAAGCGGCAAGTTCCCATCCTGCAAGCATTTGAATGTGCTTGAAAATGCAAGTTCAGCGCCTTTTCTGGCGTTTGGCCCCGCGAATTCGCGGCTTTGCGCCCCAAAACCCGCAAATTTTCCGCAAAACGAGCGGAGAACTCACTCGACATTGCAAAATTTTTCCTTTTCAATCGCCCTCGTGACTCAAACGAACGCCGTGCCCAGCGCGGTGATGCGCACCGTTCCCGCGATTTCCACGCCGGAAATCTGCCCGTTCTGCACGCTCACCGAGACGTCGATCTCGCCGCCCGGCTGGCGAACCGCCGCGCGGTACGAGCGACCCTCGCGATGCGCCAGCCAGCAGCCCAGCGCGGCGGTGCCGCTGCCGCAGCCGCGCTCCCAGACGGCGCTGTCCGTACTGGGCACATAGACGATCGGCTCGATCGTCTGCGCGTCCTCGTCGAATCGCAGCACGCCGAGCGCCTCCGCGCCGATCACGCCATTCCAGCCGCGAATGCGCCGCTCGATCTCCGCCCGGCCGAGCGACACCGGCGCAACGACGTGCGAAATGCCCGGCAGTTCGACCAGCGGCAGCTCCACTGCGCCCGCGTCCGTCTCCAGCGCCGCTGTGCCGATCGACTCCGGCAGCGGCATCCAGACCGTGCCGCGATACGCGCCGCCAACGCGGGCGATGCGGCAGGCGACCGGCGCGTCCGCGCCCGAGACCTCGATCCGGTACTCCGCGCAGCCGCCGTCCGCCAGCCCCTCCTGCCGGGCCAGATATGCGCCGAGCGACATCGTCGCATTGCCGCAGAATTCGCCGCCCATCATCTGAAGTCGGGCGCGCGTGCCGGGCAGCGACGGCGCCTCCAGAAAGCCGACCTGCTCGCCGCAGACGCTGTCCCACGCCAGCAGCCGCGCGGCCACCGCGCCCTGCGCTTCGCGAGCGACAGCCGAGGTCACCAAAATGGTGACGTTCTGCGTCGGGCTGACCTTGACAAACGAAATTTCCATCCAAACCGCCTCCCACTCACGCGCCGGACGCGCTTCGTCGCGGCCGGTTCAGGCGCAAGGGCGCGACCCCGCCAACCGGACGGCGATCGCGCTCCCGAAATTTCCAAACGATCTCCAGTGTGCAATGAAACGGAAAAGCCCGCGGCATCGAGCGAATTCTCCGCCCGTTTCCGCAGAGGAATTCGCAGCGATAAATCGGGAATTGACCGCGCCAAACGAACTCAAAGGGCGCAAAACTTGTATACTTCCAAGCCTCTTCAGTTGAACCGGCTCAGGAACTGAACCGTGCGCTCCTGTTTGGGATGGTTGATGACGTCGTCGGGCCGTCCCTGCTCGACGATCACGCCGCCGTCCATGAAGATCACATGGTCGGAGACGTCGCGCGCAAACGACATCTCGTGCGTGACGATCACCATCGTCATGTGCTCGGCCGCGAGGTCGCGGATGACCTTCAGGATTTCGCCGGTCAGCTCGGGGTCGAGCGCGGAGGTCGGCTCGTCGAAGAACAGAATCTTCGGCCGCATCGCCAGCGCGCGCGCGATTGACACGCGCTGCTGCTGGCCGCCGGACAGCTGGTAGGGATAGGCGTTCTCGCGATCAGCGAGGCCCATCTTCTTCAGCAGTTCGCGCGCCGTCGCGACGGCCTCGTCGCGCTTGCGCCTCTGCACCAGCATCGGCGCCTCGGTGATGTTCTTGAGCACCGAATAGTGCGGAAAGAGGTTGAAGTTCTGAAACACCAGCCCGAAGTACGAGCGAATCTGCTTCAGCTCCGATGCGGACGCATAGACCGCGCGGCCGTTCTCCTCGCGCACGGCGACCTTGTCCAGATAGCGCATCTCGCCGCCGTCCATGGTCTCCAGCAGCGTCGCGCACCGCAATAGCGTCGACTTGCCCGATCCGGACGGCCCGATGATCGACACGACCTGCCCTTCGTCCACCGAGAGGCTGATGTCCGTCAGCACCTCCGCCGTGCCAAACTGCTTGCGGCAGTGGTTGATTTCGAGAATCCGCATTGCCGTTCCCTCCCCTCAGCGGTAATAGCTCAGCCGCTTTTCAAACAGCGACATCACGAACGCCACCAGCGAATTGAAGATGTAATAGAACACGCCGGCGATCACGAACGGGATGAAGCTGGTCGTGGTGCTCGCGATCTGCTTGCCGATGGTGAACATCTCCTGATACGCCACAGTGAACGCCATCGACGTGTCCTTGACCAGCGTGATGACCTCGTTGGTCACCGAGGGCAGGATCCGCTTGACGACCTGCGGCAGGATGATCCGCATGAACGTCTGGAACCGGCTGTAGCCCAGCACGGCCGCGGCCTCGTACTGGCCGACGGGCATGGACTCGATCCCGCCGCGGTAGATCTCCGCGAAGTACGCCGCGTAGTTGAGTGCAAAACCGATGATGATCGGAACCAGCTTGTTGCGCGAAATGCTCATATCAAACAGATAGACCGGCCCATAGGTCACCGCCAGCAGCTGCAGCATCAGCGGCGTGCCGCGCAAAACCGAGATGAACACGCGCATGACCATGCGAACCGGTGCGAACCGCGATTTGCGCAGCAGCGCAAATATCAATCCCAGCGGCAGCGAGAACAGCAGCGTGAGGCCGAAGATCGCACACGTCCGGCCAAGGCCCTCGCTCATCGTCTGGATCATCGCGCCAATTGACATCTTCATCTTGTCCATTCCTCCTTTGCGCGCATCCCCGGCGCAAATCATGGACAGAGGGAGGATCGGATTCGCCCGTTCCCTCTGTCCCAAGCGCCCTCATGGGGCGGCAGCATCGCCCATTTCCGACGGCTTATTCCGCAGCTTCCTCCGTCTCCGCAGCGGCGGCTTCTTCGGCCGCCGGTTCCGCCTCGGCGGTGGCCTCAGCGTCGCTCGCCAGGCACAGCGCCGCGGTGTCCAGGCCGTACTTCTCGGCCAGCTCGACGTAGGTGCCGTCCTCGACCAGCTGCATGAAGGCTTCCTCAACCTGCGCGCACATCTCGGTATCGTCCTTGCGGAAGCAGATGCCGTATTCCTCCGAGGCGAACGACTCGTCCAGCATCACATACTCGTCGCCGTACTGGGCGATCTTCTCGGCGGCCACGCCGATGTCAATCGCGATGGCGTCGATGGAGTCGGCCATCAGCTCGGTGAAGCAGACGTTGTAGTTCTCAAAGCGCACCAGCTCGCCAAACGTCGCCGCCAGCTCCTCGCAGTCGCCGCCCTCACTCAAGAGGATGTCGGCGGAGGTGCCCAGCTGCACGCCCACGATCTTGCCCGCCAGGTCGTCCAGCGTCTCGATGCCGTTGGCGGCCTTCGTCAGGATCATCTGGGAGTTGTCCGAATACGCGAAGGACAGCGTGTACTGCTCCGGATCGATGACGTCGATCGTCAGGCCGGACCAGATGCAGTCGACCTCGCCGGCATCCAGCGTCAGCAGCTTGGTGTCCCAGTTCACCGGAACCAGCTCCAGATCCCAGCCGAGGATCTCGCAGACCCGCTGGCACATCTCGATGTCGTAGCCGGTATACTCACCGTCCTCGCCCAGATAGGTGTAGGGCGGATACTCAGCGTCAAAGCCCATCTTGAAGGTAAACGTCTCCTCGGCGCTGGCCGCCGCAGTCAGCAGCATCGTCAGCATCA